>Ga0335075_10002922_pt1 | contig 27326 bp, 26 predicted proteins | sample Lox_Sample_24_FD_206723 | JGI IMG/M metagenome (GOLD analysis project Ga0335075, IMG submission 206723) | Soil microbial communities from Loxahatchee National Wildlife Refuge, Florida, United States - Lox_Sample_2.4 | ecosystem: Environmental > Terrestrial > Soil > Wetlands | place: USA...
ACCTCGCGGGTCTCCAACATCGTGTTCATGGGCATGGGCGAGCCTCTCGCCAACTACAAGAACGTTATCGGCGCGGTCCGGCGGCTGTCAGACCCGGTACCGTCGGGCCTTGGCATCTCGCAGCGCTCGCTCACCGTGTCAACGGTCGGCCTGGTCCCGGCGATCAGGCGGCTGACCGCCGAGGCACTGACCGTCCGGCTCGCCGTCTCGCTGCACGCCCCCGACGACGAAGCCCGCGACGAACTCGTCCCGGTGAACCGGCGGTGGAAGGTGGCCGAGGTCCTCGACGCGGCCTGGGACTACGCCGCGGCCACGGGCCGCCGCGTGTCGATCGAGTACGCGCTGATCAGGGACATCAACGACCAGCCGTGGCGGGCGGACCTGCTCGGCTCGCTGCTGGCCGGCCGCCTGGCCCACGTGAACCTGATCCCGCTCAACCCCACCCCCGGCTCGAAATGGACCGCGTCCCGCCCCGGCGTCCAGGAGGAGTTCGCCCGCCGCATCGCCGACCACGGCGTGGCGGTCACCGTCCGTGACACCCGCGGCCGCGAGATCGACGGCGCCTGCGGCCAGCTGGCCGCCACGGTCACCGGCCGCTCGGTAGGCCCCGCCCGCCGCCCCGGCACCCACCTCCTCCCGCTCGCCTAGCTGCCCTCAGCCGCGCGTCCCCCGCCCCGCCCCGCCCCGGGCCACGGGCCGCCCCGGGCGTGCCCTGCGACCGGGGCCGGGTCCGCGGGTGCGGGCCCGGCAGGCACAATGTGCTGGTGACGTGGTGGACGATGGTCAAGGGGCGGGCACAGGCAGCCAGGCGGGAGGCGGTCTGGCGGGCCGTGCACTGGGGCTGGCGCGAGTTCCAGGGCGCCGGGCTGGTCACCGCGGACACGCCCGCCGGGCGCGCCTTCAAGCGGTTCGGCCACGGCTCGATCATGGCGTTCCCGCCGGGGGCTGTCTTCGGCGAGGGCGCGATCGAGATCGGCGAGGGCACGCTGATCGGCCAGCTCGCGAGCATCTCGGCGGGCATGCTTCCCGGCCAGGATCTCTACGGCATGACGGTGCTGAGCATCGGCGACCGCTGCGTGATCGGCCGGGGCAGTCACATCGTCGCGCACCAGTCGGTGCGGATCGGCGACGACGTGTGGACCGGTCCGTACGTGTACGTCACCGACCAGAACCACGGCTACGAGGACCCGGACGTCCCGGTCGGCAGGCAGTTCCCGGTCAACCGCCCGGTCAGCATCGGCTCAGGATCGTGGCTCGGCGCGGGCGCGATCGTCCTGCCGGGCACCACGATCGGCCGTAACGTCGTGATCGCGGCGGGCTCGGTGGTGCGCGGCACGGTCCCCGACCGGTGCGTGGTGGCCGGCGTGCCCGGGCGGATCGTCCGCGAGCACACCGTCACCGGCTGGCAGCCGCCGCGCGCTACCACCAGGGCCTCGTTCCCGCCTGCCAAGTGAGCGCCAGCATGAGCGGCACCGTGAACGGCGCCTAAGGAGTCTCTTCTCGCAGGTCGACCTCGTCCAGGCTCTCCCGCAGCCCGGCGATGCTGCCGTCAAGCCGGGCCAGCCCTTCGGAGAGCGTCCCGGAGGCCAGCGTGCCGGAAGCCAGCGCCGCCGGGAGCCCGGCCAGCCCGGCTGCGGCCTCCTCGACCGCGGCCAGCCGGGAGAACAGGTCGGACACCACGCGCAGCTTGCGGTCCTTCAGGTAGAGCTCGACGAACACCGAGACCTTCGCGCGCAGCACCCACGGGTCGAACGGCTTGCTGATGTAGTCGACGGCGCCCGCGGCGTACCCGCGGAAGGCGAGTTCCGGTTCCGCGCCCGCCGCGGTCAGGAAGATGATCGGCACGTCGGGCGTACGGCTGCGCCGCTTGATCTGCGCGGCGGTCTCGAAGCCGTCCATGCCCGGCATGAGCACGTCGAGCAGGATGACCGCGAACTCGTCCGCGAGGGCCGCCTCGACGGCCGTCTCGCCGGACCGGACGAACACGAGCTCTTGTTCCAGGGACGACAGGATCGCCTCGAGCGCCAGCAGGTTCTCTGGACGGTCATCGACGAGCAGGATCTTCGCCTGGAGCGGCATGTCAGTGATCCCGGCCGTGGCCAATGGAGCGCGGGGCCTGGGACATATCGTTGTCCTCCCGATGGCGAGCTTAACGCTCCAAGTGTGTCACGTTCCCGGCCGGCTTACCGCCGCAGCAGCCGTCCGATTCCCCTGACCAGCAGCGTCACGGCCCCGGCGGCGCAGAAGGACAGGATGGACGCCGACATCCAGCTGGCCGCGGTAAAGCCGATGTCCCGCCCGAACGAAGACCACGCCGACGCCCACCAGGACACGTACCCGGGGTTGATGAGCTGGTACACGACGAACCCCACGGCCCAGGGCAGCAGCATCGCCCAGCGCGAGCGGGCCTCCGGCGACAGGTCCCACCGGCTCCGCGGCGGGACGAAATAGTCAACGATCAGCACCGCCGACATGGGCACGAACACCGACCCGAGCAGCGTCAGGAAGTTTTCATAGTCGGCGATGTTGAGCCACAGCGCGCCCGCCGTGGTCAGCGCGGTGATGACCGCGGCGAGTACCCGCCTGTCCCACAGCGGCCGCAGGTTCTGCATCGAGACTGCCGTGGAGTACACGTCGGCGAACGACTGATCCAGCTCGCGCGCGGCCAGGACCGCGAACCCGAGCGTGCCCAGGGGCAGCGCGATGAACGCGCCGAAGATGTCGCTGGAGTTCCCGTTCGCGACGGTGACCAGCGCGAGCAGGCCGATGACGTAGCACAGCACCTGGGTGGTGCTGTAGCCGACCACCGCGCCCGCGAACGCCGCCCGCGAGCTGCGCGAGTGCCGCATGTAGTCGGCGGCGAGCGGCGCGAACGAGATCGCGACGGCGACGACCGTGTCGGTGGCCGCCCAGTAGCCGGACCACGTCCCGCGGGTAAAGGCGGGCAGCGGGTGCCGCAGCAGCTGGACGAACAGGTAGCACATCACCACGAGCACGGCGGCGGTGGCGTACCGGCGCAGCACCCGGATGGCGCCGAGCGGCCGGATGGTGAGCAGCGCGGTCGCGCCCCCGGCGATCAGGACGTATCCCCACCGGGGAAGCGCGGGTGCGATCGTGTGCGCGGCGGTCGCGATCGTCACCAGCTCGAAGATGCTCCAGCCGAAGAGCTGGACGATGTTCAGCGCGGTGGGCAGGTAGGACACCCGCGTCCCGAACAGCCCGCGGAGCAGCACCATGGCCGGCGCGCCGGTCTGGGTGCCGGGTATCCCGGCGAGCGCGAGCACCACGGTACCGAGCAGCGTGCCGACCACGATCGCGGTAAGCGCGGCGGCCAGCGACAGTTCGGGGGTTCCCGCGCCGTCCGGCTGGAGCACGAAGATGGCGCCGGTGAAGCCCAGCAGGCTGACCCCCAGGTTGCCCCACAGCCCGAACTGGTCGAGCAGTCCGAGCGACTGCGGTACGGGCTCGGCGAGCGTCCGCCCGACCTCTGAGTGCCGGTCACCCGGGACGATGACGAAGGTGTTCTCGCTGGCACCGGCGGAGTCGGTCGTCGTGGCCACAGCAGCCTCCCTACGCCGGAATTACCCGGACAGGTTCCTACGGTCGGTGGCACGCGGGCCTGCTCCGCGGTCATGCGGGAAAGCGGCCAGCCACCCTCTCAGCCCGGTCAGCCCGAGCTCCCGTGTATTGAGTTGCGCTCATTGTAACGCCGGGCGGCCGGGCGAGCCGCGGCCGGAGCCGGGGAACTCCCGCCGCGGTCGGTGTCAGCGACTTTATCCCGAACGCTTGCGGATGCTTCTTCCCGGCCATCCGTGCCGCCGGCTCGTGGCCGGCCGCCGGTTAACGTCTCGTCATCCTCGTCGGCTCCCCCGGCCGCCGGGCGGCCGGGGCGGCGCATCGCCCGGGCGGCCCCGGGCATCCGGCCCGCGTCGCCGAGCGCGCGACGGAGCAGGAACTCGATCTGGGCGTTGGTCGAGCGCATCTCGTCGGCCGCCCACTTCGCGAGGGCGTCGTGAACGGCCGGATCGAGCCTCAGGAGGATACCTTTACGATCTGCCATGGCGTCACGAGTACAGCGAGCCGGTGTTCACCACCTGCTGCGTGGCCTGCTCGCTGCACAGGACGACGAGGAGGTTGGAGACCATGGCGGCCTTGCGCTCCTCGTCGAGTTCGACGACGTTCTCCTCGTCGAGCCGCTGCAGCGCCATCCGGACCATGCCGACCGCGCCCTCAACGATCTTGGCCCGCGCGCCGACGACCGCGGCGGCCTGCTGCTGGCGGAGCATGGCGCCCGCGATCTCGGCGGCGTAGGAGAGACGGGTGAGCCGGGTCTCGACGACCTGCACGCCCGCCGCCCGCACCCGGTCGGACAGCTCGGCAGACAGCCGCTGGGTGATCTCGTCGGCGTTGTCCCGCAGCGAGAGCACACCTTCCACGCCTCTGGCGTCATAGGGGTAGCTGGAAGCGATGTGCCGGACGGCGGTCTCGGCCTGGATCGCGACGAACTTGACGTACTCGTCGACGGAGTAGATGGCCTGCGCGGTGTCCTGCACCTGCCAGACGACCACGGCGGCGATCTCGATCGGGTTGCCGTCGGCGTCGTTGACCTTGGCCTGCGCGGTCTCCAGGTTCCTGATCCTGGTGGAGACGGCGATCCGGTTCGAGAACGGGTTCACGAACTGCATCCCCGGCTCGCGGACCGTGCCCTTGTACTTGCCGAAGAGCTGGACGACGTGCGCCCGGCCCGGCGCGACGATGATGATGCCGCGGAACACGGTGAGGAACACGATGGCGAGGACGATGCCGACCACCGACAGCGCCGCCTCCACCGCGCCCTTGTGTACTACGCCCTGCCAGAAGAGGATGACCGTTACGATCAGCAGCAGCAGGTCGGCGAGCAGGATCAGCGGCCCGGCGACGTACCAGGCCGCGCGTTCGCGCATCGGCTGGGCGGGGGTGTAGACGGTCTTGTTTGGGACTTGAGTCTGGGCTGTCATGCTGCCCACCTCCGAAGAGAGATCTTCTCTGATACCAGTTACCTATCATACTGATATCAGTTTTCTTCGCAAGGGGTTTCGTGATCAGACTTCGCCGCGGAGCGCCTTTTCAATGAGGACCACCGCCTTCGCGGTGCTGGCCAGGCGCCGGCCCTCGGTCCGGTAGACGGCGAGGACCGCGTCGACCGCGTGCGGCGGCAGTGCCTCGCCAAGCTCGGTCCGCGCCGTGCGGTAGCCGGCCCTGGCGCCCTCGACGCACGCCTGCGTATGGTGCCTGGCCATCGCCGCGAGCGCGGCCGGATGCCGTCGCAGGACGCCGTGCAGCCGGAAATCCGGCGGCACGACATCAAGCAGCCAGGCGATCGCGGTCGCCTCGAAGTCCTCACTGCCCGGCGGATGCACTCCGGTTGGCCAGCCCGGCGGTATGTACGCAGCCATGCGGATGATCATAACACCAGGTCGAACGGCAATTCGAGTACTTCTCATCTGCCTCAGCGGTTCCAGCTGTCCGAGGCACACTGGGACTTCTAGGGTGCCGGTGCTTGCGGCGTTTCCGTCGGCGCGGGTGACCGTGCGGTGGCTGAGTTGGCGTGGGCTCCAGCCGGGTACGGCGGCCGCAACTCCGTACGCTGTCAGCCGGCCTGCAGGCTCGGTCGGCCGAGTTCAGTGCTGCGTGAACCCACATCAGGTGGTCGCGCGTACCACCAAGTGGGGAGACATGATGACACGGCCAGGATGCGGCTGGCCGTCGAGCACGGCGACCATGAGCCGCGCTAGTTCGATGCCCATCTGGACGGCATTCTGAGCGATGGTGGTCAGCGGCGGCTCGCTCCGGGCCGCAATCCGTTCGTCACCGAACCCGACCACGGCGATATCAGCTGGCACAGCCACCCCGGCGATGCGCAGAGCCCGTAGTACGCCCATCGCAATGAGATCGGAGGCCGCGATGACGGCGTCTATATCGCACGCACCGTCACCCAGCCGCAGCAGCTGGTTCATGGCTTTTTCCCCTCCCTCGTCGCTGTAGTCGGTAGACATGACGAGCCGCTCGTCCACCGGTAGTCCCACGCTGGCCATTCCGGAGCGGTAGCCGGCTGTCCGGTCGACGCTCGACCGCATCGTGGGAATGCCGGCGATCATGGCGATGCGTCTCCGCCCCTGCGCATGCAGGTACTCGACGGCTTGCCTGACCCCGCCGACATTGTCGGCATCGACGTACGTGGCGTCCTCGGCGGCTTGGAACGGCTTGCCCATGTAGACCACCGGCAGGCCGACGGAGGTGATGGCGTCCCCGAGAGCATGCTGCCGCTCGGGCGCGATCATCATGACCCCGTCGATGTGGCCGCCGCCCACATAGTGCAGCAGCCATTCCGGGTCTTCGGCGGAACGGCCCATGACCAAGATGAACCGGTAACGCGTCGAGGCCAGTTGGGTGGCCACTCCCTCCACCATGTCGGCGAAGAAAGGATCGCGGAATACCCGCCACTGGTCTTCAGGGATCACCACCCCCACCGCGTCCGAGCGGCTGGTGGCCAACTGGCGGGCAGCCAGGTTCGGAACGTAACCGGTGACGCGGATGGCTTCCCGGACGGCACTTTCGAGTTCTTCGCTGACCCCCGCGGAACCACGGACGACTCGGGAGACGGTCGAGGGCGAGACGCGGGCCAGGCGGGCCACCTCATCGAGGGTGGCGCGTCGCGCCGGTTGGATAGGCACCGCGGCCACCTCCCGCTCCGAATTTCGATGGCCACGATGTTAACTCAGGCCATTTGCCGCCGCTACGTCGTTAACCAGCCCATTTTGCCGCGGTTACATCGGTAACCTAGCCATTTCCGGCAGCTATGTCATTACCCATGCTGTTAGCTGCCGCTATGTCGGAATACCAGCGACCGCTGTCCTTCACCAGCCGCCGCTGGCTGGCACAGTCGACATGGACAAGACCGAAACGGCGGTCGTAACCCCAGGCCCATTCGAAGTTGTCCATGAGCGTCCAGACGAAGTATCCCCTGAGGTCGACACCGTCCCTAATGGCCCGGTGCGCCTCGCGGAAGTGTCCGTCGAGGTAGGCGATGCGCTGCTCGTCGTGCACGCCGCCGTCGTCGGCGATCACGTCAGGGAAGGCCGCGCCGTTCTCGGTGATGTACAGCGGCGGCGCCTGATACTCGCGCGAAACCCGGGTGAGGATGTCGTACAGCCCGGTCGGATCGATCTCCCAGTCGGCGGCGGTCACCGGGAGCCCCGTGCGGACACTTTCAGCGCCGGCGCCGACCCAGGCCGTGTTCGGCCTACCGGCCGCCGCGCGCACCACGTGTCGGCTGTAGTAGTTCACGCCAAGCACGTCGAGCGGCTGGCCGATCTGCTTGGCGTCGCCGTCCTCGATGTGCGCCAGGCCGGCGACGGGTTCAAGGTCGGCGAGCACGTCTTCCGGATAGCGGCCGCGGAGGATCGGGTCGAGGAAGATGCGGTTGCAGATGCCGTCGACGCGGCGGGCCGCCTCTTGGTCGGCGGCCGTTGAGGTGGCGGCGGAAGTCGGATACAGGTTCAGCGTGATGCCGTAGCGCTGGTCGCCCCGGGTCGAGCGCATGGCCTGCACCGCCAGGCCGTGTCCGAGCAGAAGATGGTGCGCCGCCCGGACGGCGGCCGCGCCGTCGGTGCGCCCGGGAGCGTGGTGGCCGGAGGCGTACCCAAGGAAGGCCGAACACCATGGCTCGTTCAACGTGGTCCAGTCGCGGACACGGTCGGCGAACCGTGCGTGCACGGCGGCCGCGTAGTCGGCGAACAGGGAAGCGGTCTGCCGCTCGGGCCAGCCGCCCTCGTCCTCAAGCGCCTGCGGCAGGTCCCAGTGGTAGAGGGTGACCCAGGGGCGGATGCCGGCGCCGAGCAGCTCGTCGATCAGCCGGTCGTAGAAGGCCACGCCCGCCGGATTCAGCGGGCCTCGCCCCGAGGGCTGCAACCGCGGCCAGGCCAGGGAGAAACGGTAGACGCCGACGTTGAGCTCGCGCATCAGCGCAACGTCGTCACGGTAGCGGTGATAGTGATCGCAGGCGACGTCGCCGGTCTCGCCGTTCGCTGTTTTGCCCGGTGTATGCGCGAACGTGTCCCAGATCGAGGGGCTTCGGCCGCCTTTGTCGACGGCCCCCTCGATCTGGTAGCTCGCGGTAGCCAGCCCCCAGGCGAACCCGTCAGGAAACCGCAGCATGCCCGTGTCCGTCGTGTCCGTCGTGTCCGTCGTGTCAGTCATTAGTCTCTTCCACTCGATTCAGTTCAGCCAGTAGCGGGGCGCGGGAACGTGCCGGTCAACCTCGGCCCAGAACTCCTCAGGTATCTCCCACGTCACATGACTCAGGCACTCGTCCACTCGTTCCGGCCGGGAGATGCCGATGATGGTCGACGTGATCCGGGGGTCTCGCATCGAAAACCGCAGCGCCGCCGCGGGGAGCGGGACGGCGTAGAACGCGCCGGCTTTCTCGATCCCGGCGACGGCTTGCAGCACCGCCTGCGGAGCGGCCGAGTACGCGTACCGGTCGGAGCCGGCTACGCCTTTGGCGAGAATGCCGCCGCCGTAGATGGCGGCATTGACGACGGCGACGCCGGCCGTGGACGCCGCCTCGATCAGCGGCTCCGCGGACCGGTCCACCAGGGTGTACCGGTTGTGGGTGAGGACGGCGTCGAAAACCCCGGTATCGACGAACTGCCGCATCAGGCCGACCGGTCCTCCCGCGACGCCGAGATACCGCGCGAGGCCCTCGTCGCGGATGCGCTGCAGTTCTTCGACCGGGCCGCCCGGCGCCATCGCCGCCTCGAAGCTGATGTGCTCCGGATCGTGCAGATAAAGCAATGGCACGTGCTGCAGGCCGAGCCGGGTCAGGCTCTCCTCTATCGAACGGCGGACCCGCGCGCCGGAAAAGTCCCCGTTTCGGTCCCTGTCCACCTTGGTGGCGAGCACGAAGTCTCCAGGCAGGCCTCCCGCGGCGGCGACCGCCGCGCCGATGCGCCGCTCGCTCTCCCCGCCGCTGTAGCTGTTCGACGTGTCAAGGAACCTGATCGGGCTGCGCAGCACCCTGATCGCCGTGTCGATACCGCGCTCAGCCGGGACATCGTACCCGAAGTTCTGCGGCATGCTGCCCAGCGGTCCGCCGCCGGCGCAGACCGCCGACACGGTCAGCCCGGTCCGGCCAAGGGGCCGCAGCCAGTTCTCAGGCAGACCGCTCATAGCGAGGCCTCCACCAGGAGCGGGAAACCGTCCGGGTCCACGAGCAGCGCTCCCTCGCCGGCGACCCGGCGGACGCCCGCCTGCTCGAGTCGTCGCACGACGTCGCCCACCTCGCCGGTGAATACGACGTCGCGGAAACCTGCCGTGCACTTCCGCGCCGACCACGGACTGTCCTGCTTGGCCTCGTCGTAGGTAAACACCTCGAGTACCGTCCGGCCGGCGTGCAGGTAGCTGATGACGAAGCCGCGGGGGTCGTCATCCCTGATCAACTGGCCGGCCAGGCCGAACCCGAGACCGTCCGCGTAGGTCTTGATCGTCGTATCCAGGTCGTCGACCGTGACGGCCACGTGGTCGAAAGACGGCGTGGCCGGGGTGGCCGCCGCCCGGGCCGCGTCAACAAGCCCCTGGTCGTGGACCCGGTCATAGGAGAGCTGTCCCTGAACGAACTCAAGCAGCACCCCGTCCGGATCGTAGAAGAAGGCGATGCGCACACCGCCGTACGCGTTTTTTGGCTCAACCCGGAACCGCACCCCCTGGGCGTGGAGCGCCGCGGCCCGCGCGTCGATGTCGCTCACCGCGAACCCGATGTGCCGGAATCCCTTCTGCAGGTCATCGGGTACCCATCCGCCTTCGGCGGCGCCGGGTGCCTCCCTGAGCCGCAGCACCGCCGGCCCGGCCGTGAGCAGGGCGGCGCGGCCGTCCGCGGACAACGTGGCCTCGGGCAGGCCGACGTGGTCGGTGTAAAAGGCCACGGACCTGCCCAGATCCCGTACCACGAGATCAACTGCGGCGATGGGATGTGGCTGCACACTCGCTCCTTTCCTTCTCTTCGGCAGTCGCCTTAGTTAGCTCCGCACGGCCCCGAGGGGTCAGGCCGGCCTCGGGCGGGCACCCGCAGGCTGCCCTCCCCGCTCGCGGGGCGGTCAGCCGCTGGCCCAGTCCTCCTTCGATACCGAGACCGGACGGCCATCTCGTGCCGAGGCCTGAATCGCCAGGGCTATGGCATGGTCCTGGCACCCCTCAGCGAGCGGGTAGGGTGCTGGCCCCTGCCCGCGTGACCAGCGCGCCATCTGGACCAGCAGCGTCGCGATGGCAATGTCCTCGTCGGAGAGGGAGAGTCCAGGAAACGGATTCCTGTACAGGACGTGGCCTTCGTAGCTGAGATGGTCGAGCTGGAATCCTTCAAGGTTGAGATCCCAACCGGTCTGACGGCGCACGATCGGGGCTTCGAGGACCGTATGGCCGTCTGCCAGCCGGACCACAGCGTCGTTCGAGATCTCTCCCCGGCTTGCGCGGAGAACGACGCGCCGGCTGCGCAAGGGGTTATGCCACTGGTTGTCGGTGAAGTCGTACAAGCCCATCGCGCCGGAAGCGAATTCGATCGTGGCCAGGGTGGTGACGGCGTCCTTCTCTGTGTCGTCACCGGTCCACCCGTCCCTCTTCGTCTGGGGGTCGACCAGGGGACCGTGGAAGGTGCTGGCTCGGACGGTGGCGTCTTCCAGGCCCACACCGAGAAAGCCCCGGATCATCGACACGGCATGGTACAGGTGGGTCGAAGACACCTGCACCGAAGACGGGCGGCCAAGCAGGCCAGTGGCGAGCAAGGCGCTCCTGGCCGAGTGGCCGGGATAGCGGAGGTACTGCTCTGCGACCTGGACCAGGTTCCCCTCGCCTGCCTGCTTCCAGAGACTGCGCAGCCCGTCCAGGTCAGGAGCAGGTGGCGTCTCGCTCAGGACACGGACGCCAGCGCTTGCGAGGGCGAGCACGATACCCGGGTTCACCGCCCACGGCACGGCGCTGATCACGAACTCGGGCTCCAGGGCCAGCAGTTCCGCGATGCTGGTGCATCCCCTCACTTTCCAGGTCTCTTCGACGGCGTGGGCGGCCTCGTCGCTGCGTGCCATCACGCCGACGAGTTGCACATGCTCAGGCAGCGCCAGTGCCAGCCGCCGGAAGAAGGCACTCCGCCACCCTCGACCGACGATGCCGAACCGTACCGGGCTGCTCGTTGCGTCCTGTGTCATGGTCTCCCTTGTCGATGTCCCCTCAGCCAGTCCACCGGGATGGCAGGCCGGGGTGTGGTCTGATCAGGTGCGGCGGGTAGGCGTGAAACCGGCCGGCAGACAGGTCGCTCCGGGGCTTGCCCGCGGCGGGCGAACGGCATTGTCCTGTGCGACCCGGCCAGGAACCAGGCCCGGCTCATCCTCGCAAGGCGCCCACGGTCAACCCCGCGACAAAGCGCCGCTGCAGGACCACGTAGAGAATGACGACCGGGATGACCGAGATAACCACTGCCGCGCACAGCAGGGACCAGTTTGTCGAGTACTGGCCGACGATGGCGTATACCCTCGGCTGCACCGTCAGCAGATCCGCCGAACGCAGGAACGTCTCCGCCAGGAGGAACTCGTTCCAGCTGGACAGGAACTGAAAAACGGCGAGGGTGAGCACGGCCGGCTGGACAAGAGGCAGCATGACCCGGAAGAACACCGCCAGTTCACTCGCGCCGTCTATCCTGGCAGCATCGGCGAGGTTCTCGGGCACTCGCTCGAAGAAACCTCTCATGAGGACCACCGCGAATGGAACCGACGTGGCGATATAAACCAGCGCGAGCCCTTGCAGCGAATCCAGCAGGTGGAACACCTTGAACTCGAGAAACAGCGGGATGATGAGCACCGCTCCCGGCACCATCAGCGTGCTGAGTATGGCGATGTAGATGGGCCGCCGCCCGCGGAAGTTGAAGCGGGCGAATCCATAGCCGCCCAAGGTTGCCACAATCACTACACCTACGATGGTGCAGGCGGTGACAATGAGCGAATTCACCAGTCCACGGCCCATTCCAGCCGATGTAAAGGCACTTGAGTACGCCTGCAAAGTCCACTCTGCGGCGGTCGGGATAAACGACTTGCCGAAGGCGGAGTCGGGGGTTCTGAGCGATGTGAGCGCTATCCATAGGAGCGGGAATACGCACACGACGGAAACCACGGTGAGAACGAGGTAACCGAGCGTCCTGACCGCTACGTGCTTGACCGGCACGTCGCTGTGCCGAAAATCGGAATGCGTTGTCACGATCCTCTCCGTTCTCTCACGTCAGTCGCCTGCGAGCGCCGATCGCGAGCTGAGCGGCCACGATGATGATGGCAAGGAGCAAGACCACTACTCCGATGGCAGTGGCGTAACCGATGGCCGGAATGGCGCCGGCCACCTGTCCACCGAACGCCAGGCTGTAGAGGTAGGTTGTCAAGGACTGCGACGCGTTGTCGGGGCCGCCGCCGGTCATCACGTAGATGATGTCAAAGACCTTCATACCGTTGATGAGGTTGAGGGTGACAACGATCGAGGTCACCGACCGGAGCATCGGCATCGTGACGTACCTGAACTGGGCGACGACGGAAGCCCCGTCAAGCTGAGCCGCCTCGTAGAGCGCAGGATCGATATCATGCAGCGCGGCGTAGAATATCAGCATGTAAAAGCCGAGCGACTGCCATATTCCCACCACGATGAGGGACGGCACCACTGTTGCGGAGTCCGACAGCCACGAAATGGCGATTGAGTGCAGGCCGATCGCGTTCAGGAAGGTGTCGAGTATGCCGAAATTGGGCTCGTAAATGAGGCCCCACACCGTGCCGGACACCACCAGCGAGAGCAGCGCCGGGACGAAGATGGCCACCCGGAAAACGGTTCCGAAGCGCCACTTAGCCCGCAGTACCGCCGCCAGCACCATGGCCAGGAAAGTGGCGACGATTGTCGTTACCGCGGTGAATTCGATCGTGTTCACCAGAGCCGTCACGAACACGGGATCCTGGAACATGGCGCTGAAATTCTGGAAGCCGACGAACGTCGACGGCCCGAAGCCAGGCCATTGCGTAAAGCTCTGGTAAATCGATCGGATGATCGGGTAGCCGATGAAGATAAGGAACAGGGCGACGGCGGGCAGGATGAAAAGATATCCCACCCCCTGGCCCCGGGCCCGGCCGTAGGACCCGGCCCGGGGTCGCCTGCTGCCCCGCCTTGCTGGCCGCCGCTGCAGGGTTATTTGCTCAGCGGCCGCCTGGACTGGCACGGTCATATGAGCCGCCCTTCAGTTGTCTCACGCCCGGCGGGCGGCCTCGACGGCGGACTGTGCCTGAGCCGCGGCCGCCGTGGGGCTGAGCTTTCCGGCGATGACTCCGGCGGCGGCGTTGCCCACCGCTGTCTCCGAGCCGACGCCGAAGAGGATGTGGTTGCATCCGTTGTCGGTGATCCAGGAAGCCATCTCACGGACGATCGGGTTGGTGCCCTGCGCCGCCGCGGTCATGGTGGCCGCCATGGAGGACGACTTCTGCATAATGGTCGCGTAGCGTGACGGCTCGTAAATGTACTTCAGCCACTCGACGGCGGCGTCGACATTGGGGCTCTGCGCGTTTACCCCCCAGCCGGCACCGGCCTGGTTGGCTCCCCAGTGGCGGGCGCCCGCCGTCCACGCCGGTGTCATGCCGACCTTGTAGAGCTTGTTGAACGCCGGGCTGGCGGACGTCAACAGCCCGGGGACGATGAACGACCCGAAGGACAGCATGGCGGACTTCCCGGTATAGAAGAGGGCAAGGGCCTCGTCGTAGGTAACAGCACCCGCTCCGGCCTCGAAGACCCCGTTCTGCTGCAGCTTCTGCAGCATCTCGAAGGCTTGGATCGGGTACGTGCTGTTCCAGCTCGCTCCGTTTGACAAGTTGTCGAGCTGGTACACGAGGTCGGGGTTGTTGGATGCCTGCGTCACCAGCGGAAGGTAGAAATCGGCGGCATTGTTGCTCGGGTTGCCGTTCAGTGAAACCGGCACGAGCCCGGTTTTCGACTTGATCTGGGCCGATGCTGTGATCAGGTCGTCCCATGTCTCGGGGAAGTCGACGCCGGCCTTCGAGAGGATTTCCGGGTTGTAGAACAAGCCGAACATCTGCGCTTCCCAGCCAACGGCATACTGCTTATCGCCATCGGAGTACTCCTGGTTGGTGGAGGGAAAGAAATCGTTGATGAATGACGATCCCAATGCGCTTTTGAGGTCGAGGAGGATGCCGGCCCGACCGTAGGAGATAGCGAGCGTCGCGGGCGCGATGATTTCGGGAGCGCTCCCCGCGGAAACCGCCGCTTCGAGGGCAGGTGAGTAATCCGACAGGCTGCCGAAGGTACGCGGCACAACCTGGATATTGGGGTTCGCCGCTTGGAACTCGTCGATCACCGACCCCCACACCGGCTGATCTTCCGTGTACCACGACCACATGTTGACGGTGGCCTTCTTGCCGGTCTTACTGGCGCTGCCCGAGGCGGTAGTACCGCTGCCAGGAGAGGAGCAGGCAGCGAGTCCGACCGCGGCTGCCGACGCCGCTGCCACGCCCAGAAACTTCCGGCGGCCCATGGCCCCTTCGGACATGGCCTTGGCCAAATTTCTGGCCGGCGAGATGGATCCGCCTGATGTGGCGTTCATGTTTTCGTTCATGGGTCTCCGCCTTTGGATCCGCATACTAATGGATGTCTCTGCTTTCAGCAGCTGATAACGATCATCGATGCTTTACTGAGGCCAGTCGAGTCAGGTCAGCGATGGTACGGCCAGCTCGTCGAGCTGCTCGTATGGCGCGCCGGGCAGAGGGGTAAAGCACCTTGCAAGCGGTGTCAGAAGTCTTGGTTGGTCGTGTCAGAAGTCTCGGTTGAACAGAGTCTGAATCTGTCTTGGCAGCGCTGTCAAGTACCTGTCATGATGTTTTTTAGTCACTGCGAGCCGGGAAATGCGGGGTGGGCAGCGAACATGCACCGGGGCGTCCGGTTGTGCCGGGCCGTGCACTGGCACGTGCCCGGGGTCGTCGGCCAGGCCCTGGGCTGTGCCCCGTATCCTAGCCAACTGTTGTCATCCTGTACGTACAACTGCTACGAACAATGTCGCTGAGCCGAAGGGTTCCCATGGCCTGTGACAGCGATCCGACATCAATGGAGGAAGAACCGTGCCACAGGTACGCGTCGATCTGCACAGCACGCTAAGGCCCAAGCTCCCGGAGCTCAGCGCTGCCATCCACAAGGGGCTGGTCGAGGGGCTGGGCATGACCCCGGATGACCTCTTTCAGATCTTCCGGGTGCATGAGCCAGGCGAGCTCTTCTACACGCTTACCTTCCCGCACGCGGAACGCGACGACATCGTCTACATCGAGATCCTCGCCTCTCGCGGCTACTCCGACGAGCAGAAGGCAGCGGGCATGAAGGCGGTCGCCGCGGAGATAGCAACGACCGGCATCAAGATCGACGATCTGCTGCTTGTCGTCACCGAGACCGGCTCCTCCGACTGGTACGCACCAGGAAAGGCCTCCTAGACGTGGCTATCGCACGCAACGACCAGGCGATCCACGACCGGACGGGGGAACACCGGCATGGCCATTAAGAAGATATTGATCAACGTCGAAGACGCCGGGCGCTCGGCGGAGTTCTATACGCGGTTCCTGGGGGCGCGGCTGATCGGGGAGGTCTCCGCAGATCGCGCCGTGCTTGACGTCATCACGGCTCAGCTCGAGCTGACACGGCCGCCAATCCTGGAGGAGTCCACGTGGATCCCCGACGACCTGCAGCGCGGCTTCCGGCATGTCGGCTTCAAGGTCGACAACGTCGACGCCCTCGCCCGCCCGCTCAAAGAGGCCGGCGTGCGTTTTCACCTCGATCCACTGGACGCCGAGGGCGGGGTCCGGATCGCTTTCTTCTACGACCCGGACGGGACGCTTCTCGAGTTCGTTGAGGGTCCCCTTCGCTACCACGTCGTCTATGACGAAGCCGGCGTGCAGGCGGACTGGGGGCTCGGCGTGCCGGAACGTCCACGCTTCGACCACGTCGCCGTCACCGCGGGCGATCTCGATGCCATCGCGAGCCGGTACGCGCCGTTCGGCTACGCCAACATCGGCCACATCAACCAGCCGAATGACCCGCGAGGCTTCGGCATCGACTTCCTCAAGGCGGGCGACAGCGTCCTGGAGATCTTCACCTTCGACGCCGAGAAAAGCGTCCGCGCGCCGCAACTGGCGACGCCCGGCTTCGCGGGCGTCGTCTTCGACGCCGGCCCCGTAGCGGCAGGCTCGGCGGTCGGCGCGCATACGGGCGGACACGAGCTGCGTGCCGACGCTGACGGCCTGGTCTTCGCCGTCGAGGGGGGGCCATGCACGGGATAGCGGGCACGGTCGCGGTCGTCACCGGGGCCGCGGGCGGCATCGGACGCGCCACCTCGGACTGGCTTTCCGGCAACGGAGCGCGCGTCTTCGACCTTGACGTCCGGCCGCCCGCCGGCGGCCGCGGGGCATTCGCCGAGGTCGACGTCCGTGACGCCGCGAGTGTCAGTGCGGCGGTTCAGCAGGTCCTCGACCAGGCCGGGCGAATCGACCACGCCGTGGTCGCGGCGGGTGTCGCTGAGGAGCCGACTCCGGCCGAAGACATGGCGGCCGACGTGTGGGACCGCACGATCGGAATCAACCTGACCGGCGCCTTCCTCACCTGCCAGGCCGTTGGCCGGCCGATGCTGGCCGCCGGACGCGGCCGGATTGTCACGATCGCCTCGATGTCCGGCAACCATGTCGTCAACACCCCGCAACGGCAGGTCGCGTACAACGCCTCCAAGGCCGCGGTGGTGGCCATGACAAAGTCGCTGGCCTATGAGTGGGCCGGCCGCGGCGTGCGCGTCAATGCGCTCTCGCCGGGCTACGTCGACACCCCGCTGCTCAGCAGCAAGCCCGGGATGCATGAGCTGTGGAAGCACGCGACCCCGGTCAAGCGTTTCGCGGCCCCGGCCGAGGTCGCTGCCGCGATCGGATACCTGCTCAGCGACGAGGCAGCCTTCTACTGCGGGGCGGAGCTGCTCATGGACGGGGGGTACTCGCTGGCATGACCGGTTCCGGGGAATCCGCCAGGAGTGCTGGCACGGAGAGGGCGAGATGAAGGCGATCGTCTACGACCGGCCAGGCTCCTTCGCCGTGCGCGAGGTGCCGGATCCGGTTCCCGGCCCGGACGAGGTCCTCATCCGCGTCCTGCTGGCCGGCGTGTGCGGCACCGATCTGCACCTGCACGAGGGAGAGTTCGGGCCAACTTACCCGCTGGTCCCCGGTCACGAGGTCACCGGGGAGGTCGTAGGTCTGGGCGCCGGGGTCACTGGCTTGCGGCCCGGCCAGCGGGTCGTGCTCGACAATACGTCCGCCTGCGGGCACTGCGTCGAATGCAGGCGGGCACGGCCCGCGTTCTGCCGCCGCGCGGTCGCGCGCGGCGTGAACGCGCCAGGGGGTTTCGCCGAGCTCTTCGTGAGCCCGGCCGCCAACTGCCTGGCCGTCGACGACCTCCCAAGCGACGTGGCGGTGTTCGCCGAGCCGACCGCATGCGTCGTCCACGGCCTCGACATGCTCGGGCTTCGGGCGGGCTCTGATGTCCTGCTGTTCGGTGCCGGACCTACTGGCATCCTTCTCGCCCAGATGCTCAAGCGCAGCGGCGCGGCGCGGCTGACAGTCGCCGCGCCCACGCAGTCGAAGCTCGACCTGCTCCGCTCGCGCGGCGCGGACGAGGCCGTGCGCATCGAACGCGGAGCGGCAGCGCCCCATCCCCGGCTCCGCGAACTGGCTCCGGACGGCTTCGACGTCGTCGTGGACGCCACGGGCGCGCTGGCGGTGCTCGAGCAGACCGTTGGGCTCACCCGGACAGGCGGGACGGTCTTCGTCTACGGGATGACCCCGGAGACCGCGCGCTGGTGCGTCCCGTCGTATGAGGTCTTCCGGCGCGAGCTCACCATCAAGGGCTCGTTCGCGCAGCAGTTCTCCTTCGACCGCAGCGTGGCGGCGCTCCGCTCCGGCGCGGTCGACACCAGCGGAATGATCACGGACCGGTTCGGCCTCGATGAGTACGCCGAGGCCTTGCGCGCGGTGGCGAGCAGCGCCACGATCAAAGCCGTCATGGTGCCGAACCCATGATCATCGCGCATGACCTCGGCACTACCGGGGACAAGGCGACGCTTGTGGCCGACGACGGCTCGCTCGTCCGGTCCGCCACCGCCCGCTACCCGAGCGATTTCGGCCCTGGCGGAAAGGCGGAGCAGGACCCGCTGCGGTGGTGGGACGCGGTGTGCGGGGCGACGCGGGCGCTCCTAGGTGCCGAGCCGGCCGTGAGGAATCACGTCGACGCCGTCTCGTTCTCCGGGCAGATGATGGGCGCGGTGCTGCTCGACGGCAAGGGAAAACCCGTGCGCCCGGCCCTCATCTGGGCCGACACGCGCTCGCAGCCGCAGACACGACTCCTGCTCGGCCGAGTGGACATGGCGAGGGCGTACGCGATCACCGGCCACCGGCTCAACCCGACGTATTCGCTGAGCAAGATCATGTGGGTGCGCGACAACGAACCCGACGGCTTCGCCGCGGCGCGCCACTTCATGCTCGCGAAGGACTACGTCGCTTACCGGCTCACCGGGGTCATCGCGACCGATCCCTCCGACGCGAGCTCGACCAACGCGTACGAGCAGCGCGCGGGCCAGTGGTCAGCAGAGCTGATCGACGCCGCGGGGCTCAACCGCACGCTGTTCCCTGAGATCGTGCCGTCCACGACGATGATCGGCACGGTCACGGCGGCGGCGGCCGCCGCGACGGGCCTTGCCGCCGGAACCCCGGTTGTGCTGGGCGGGGGAGACGGGCCAATGGCCGCCCTCGGCTGCGGCATTATCGGCCCGGAGTCGGGCGCCTACTGCTACCTGGGTTCTTCGTCGTGGGTCTCGCTCGCCGCCGACGAGCCGCTGCTCGACCCTCAGATGCGCAGCATGACGTTCAACCACGTGGTACCGGGGCGGTTCGTGCCGACCGCGACCATGCAGGCCGGCGGCGCATCGCTTGAATGGATCATCGATGTCATCGGCCCAGGCGGCGAGAGCGGATACAGCCGCTTCCTGCCTTCGCTGCCGACCGCGCGCGGCAGCGCCGACGGCCTGTACTTCCTGCCGCATCTGCTGGGGGAGCGCTCTCCCTACTGGAATCCGCGGGCGCGGGCCGCCTTCGTCGGCCTTGCCCGTCATCACGGCCCCGCCGATCTCGTCCGCGCGGTCGTCGAAGGGATCGCCTTCAACCTGCTCACCGGGCTGCGGGCGTTCACCGAGCACGGACTGACGATCTCCGGCATGGACGCGATCGGAGGCGTCGCGCACTCGCCCGAGGCACTCCAGGTGCTCGCCGACGTATGGGGGCTTCCGGTCTCGGCCCGCGAACTCGCCGCGGAGGCCACCTCGCTCGGCGCCGGGGTGGTGGCCGGCGTCGGAGTAGGCCTGTTCCCCGGCTTTGAGATCGCCGCCCGCCTTTCCCGCCGCAAGCTGCCCGTTAATCCCAATCCCGAGACGCGCGGCCGTTTCGACCGCGCCCACCAGGTGTTCCTCGATGCCTACCGCCGTCTCGAGCCCTGGTTCGAGAGCATCTGACTTCGACAGCCCTGAGGGCTTCTGAAAGGAACGACCCCGTGATTCCCCGGCTCCTCCCCGTCTATCTCGAGCAGGACGCTCCGAGCGCCACCTTCGTCCGTCGCCTGGCAGAGCTGCGCGAGCTGACCAAGCACACCGCGCAGTGGCTGCCCGCGGTGCCGATCTCCCGCGCCGCAGATATCGCGGCGAGCGCCGTGATCGTGCCCGATATGAGCGGCCTCGCCTACCGGCTGCTCGAAGACTTCGCCCGGCTACGGCTGCCCATCCTCATCGTCACCACGGAGTTCGGCACGGTCGCGATGTGGGACTGGGAGATCCGGGATTTCCTGCGCCGTCGCGGAATCGAGACGGTGGCTCCGACCTCACCGCAGGAGCTGGAGGACATCTGCCGCGCGCTCGGCGCGAAGGAGACGCTGCGGACCGCGACGATGCTCGCCTATCAGGACGACCTCGGCGCGGGCCAGCAGCCGGACATATTCAAGCGGTTCTTCTGGTGGGAGGACGAGTGCGCCGACCGCCTCAAGCAGACGTGGGGGGTGACGGTCGAGCGCCGCAGCTACCGCTCGCTGTGGGCGCGAGCCCTGGCCATCCCGGACGAGCGCGTGATCGCCACCATGAACGATCCGGACAGGCGGCTGCCCATCGCCGGCCTCACCCAGGATGCGCGCCTGGGCGGGTACCGGCTCTATCTGGCGCTGCGGGACGAGCTTGACGACAGCCCCGGCGTCATCGCCGCCGGCATCAACTGCCTGAACGAGTCCGGCACCTCGACGACGACCCCGTGTCTCGCGTGGAACCTGCTCTTCGAGGAGCGCGGGCTCGTCTGGGGCTGCGAGGCCGACCTCACCTCGATGATCACCAAGTACATCGTCTGGAAGTCGCTGCGCGCACCAGTCATGATGACCAACCTCTACCCCTTCCTCATGGGCCAGGCGGCGCTCAAGCACGAACGGATCCCCTACTTCCCCGACGTGCCGCAGCAACCGGAGAACCACATCCTGGCCGCGCACTGCGGATTCTTCGGAATCGTCCCGCGGTCGTTCGCGACGCAGTGGACGCTGCGTCCCCGCGTGCTTGAGATCGTCAACGAGCGGTCGAATGCGATCGACGCGCGATTCCCCGAAGGGGATCTCACTATCGTCAAGATCCGCAGCACCATGGACAGCTTCGCGGTGACTCCGGCCCTGCTGACCACGTACGCGCAGTATGAGAACTCCGACTGCCTCAACGGCGCGGTCCTCCGGGTCGAAGACGGCTACCGCTACGTCGAGGGACTGCCGTCTCATCACGCCGTGCTGGCCGTAGGAGACCTCACCCGCCGCCTCGAGGTCGTGGGTCAGACCCTCGGCGTGTCGATGGAACGGGTGTGAGTCAGGCGGTCAGGACGCGCATCGGCTGCGGGTCTTGACCGGGGACCGTGCCGAGCTCCACCTCGAAGCGACTGCGATCGCCGCGGTGGTAGGCGACGAAGGTTTCAACGGGCTTGTTGTCCGCGCCGAACACCACGCTGCGCAGGACGAGGACAGGGTCCCCGGGCGAGATGCCAAGGCCGCGCGCCAGGGCGGCCGAGGCGATGGCAGCCTCAACCGTCCGCCTGCCACGGGTGATGACCACCCCGTACTTCGCGTTCAGCAGCTCGTAGAGCGATTGGCCGGTAAGGTCCTCCTCGGCTAGACCCGGGGCGACGGCCTGGGGAACGTGCGTGGTCACCAGCACCCACGGCTCCCCGTCAACGAAGCGGAGCCGCTCGATGACGAACACGGGAGTGTCGGCAGGCAACTGGAGACTGTCGGCGACGACGTCGTCGGCGGGCACCACCTCAAGACGGCGCACCTCGCTGCGCAGCGAGGAGCCGCGCTTGCGTACCTCCTCGTACAGGCCGGTCAGCGAGCGCGCGAGTCCTTCGTCGACCTTCGGATGCGCGATGAACGTCCCCCGGCCTTTGATGCGCTCGATCATGCCCTCGGACTCGAGCTCGCCCAGCGCCTGGCGCACAACGGTGCGTGACACGTCGTACTTAGCTGACAGCTCATGATCGCCCTCGTAGCGATCGCCTGCCCGCAGACCCTTCGCCGCGATGTCCGCGAGGATGATCTGCTTCAGCTGGAAGTAGAACGGCAGCAGAGAATTCCGGTCGACTTGCGCGCTCATGTCAGTGCAGGATATCAGGATGAGGTCCGGGGACCGCCGGTTGCGGCGTAGCCGAGGTGATCGGGGTTGGGCCGCGTCGTCCAGCCCGTCGCGCCCGCGACCACCAGTTGGCTCATTCCGCCCGCCCGCCCGATGAGCTGGTAGTCCTGACCAGCTTCGGCCGGATAGCAGAAGAGGGTCACCAGGAGATCCTCCCCGACATTGACGCTGCGGTGCACCCAGCCCCCAGGAACGTACACCGCCTCACCGGGCAAGATCTCAATGGCGTGGCTGCGCCCGCCGAGGGAGTCGAGGAGCATGACGCCGGTGCCGGTCACGCCCAGGTAGGTCTCGCCGCATTCGGCACGCACGTGCAGGTGGCCGCGGGTCATGAAATACTCCTCGCCGACGCGACCGGGGCTGAGCACGCTGAGCCCGGTGACGAGGCCGCCGGCATCCCGCTGTGTGGTGTTGCTCTCGACCCGGTAGGCCAGCTCGTCGCCACGTCTCACCGTGAGGGCTTCAAACGCCGCCTCGTCGCGGTAGACGCCCGCAAGCTCGCGCACTCGCTTCTCATACCGTTCGTTGCTGCCCGCGAGCACCCCGGCCTCCGGCCGGATGGTCAGCTTGACCGGCTCGGTCAGCGTGCGCGGCTCAATCGACATCGTGCGGCTCCGGTTCCTTTGGTAGTGATCGCCTAAAAAGCGGCTGAGAAGACGCGCAGGATTGTGCACGAGGACCAGCTCCGCCACTTCGCCGCCGACGGCATCGTGCAGTCTGCGGACCACCCGCTCGCCTAGGTAGCGCAGGCCCGGCATGCCTCCGTACGCGACGTAGCGGGTCCGGCGGGCCACGTCACCGCCCAGCAGGATGCGTTCTGCCGCGCCCGCACTCGCCGCGGCGCCGAGGCAACCGAGCAGGACCGAGTCCGGCCACCGCCGTGACCGGGCGAAGCCGTCGTAGCCGAGATACGCGCCCGCCCGGGCGAGGGAGGCGTGCAGCTCCGGATCGGGGTTGCGGTCGATGTGGGCGAGCAGGATCGCATCGGCGCCGACTCCGAGATCCCTGAGCAGGTCAAGGACCTCCCACGCGGCACTGCCGCTCTCGAGGTGCACCATGACCGGCGCGTTCGTCCGCCGGTGGGCCGCCGCCGCCGCGGCGAGCGTCTTGCGCTCCTGGGCGGTGATGCGCCAGTAATCGATACCCGCCTTGATGAGGCCGGCCCGGACGGGCGCGCCGGAGGGTGCGGACGCGACGCCGGAGCCCGGATCATCGTCGCGGACGAGCACGCCGGCCTCGATCTCCGACGTGAACAGCTCGCCGAGCTCGCGTTCTCCGAGCGAGAACAGCCAATGATCCGCGGCGTAGTGCGCGTCTCGGTGCATGCCCGTGCTGGCGACGACCGTCAGGGAGAGCTCGGCGCTGATGCGGGCAAGGGCACCGCTCCTGCGTCCGAGCCCCACGGGCGTGGGGTCGATCATCGCGGCGAAGCCGCTGTCGCGCAGCTGCTCGAGCTCGGCGGCGCTCGCAGCCTCGTCGTCCAGCTCGTCCCCCGGTAGCAGCGGGGACACCTGGAAGGCGTGCTCGTGGTAGTCGGTCGCGCCGAGCTGGTCGGCGCGGATGTCGCCGAGCGCGGTACGGATCACCGGACCGCCTGCGCGATCGCCGACAGCCGGGCGACCCGCTCCGCGGGCATCGGGACCTCGAAGACATCCGCGATCACCTGCGACCAGCCGTGGATGAAATAACGCCAGCCGTCCTCGACCCGCAGCTGCCGCTGCTCTCGCTGGGCGCGTGCCTGCCGCAAGAAGTCGAGCTCGCCGCGGTAGTTGAACTCCCAGACGACGGCATGCCGCGGCAGCACGACATGGTCCGTCATCGGCGAGCCGGGGCGGTCCTTGCCCATGCCCGTCGCGTTGACCACGAGGCTGCTGTCGGGCAGCCCGGCGATGAGCCGGTCGACTTCGTCCGTGGAGTCCGTGCGCAGGTAGCGGAAGCGGCCGGCCTCGAGTCCGCCCCGCTCGTGGAGCTCACGTGCGCGTTTGAGCGACGACTCGCGCCGGTCGGTGACGGTGATCCGCTCCGGCGTGTCGTCGCGGACGCCCAGCTGGTAGCTGAGAGCGTTTCCCGAGCCGCCCGCACCCACGACCAGCGCCTCGGCGCCGGTATACCGGAAGTGGCCGGCGGCGATGATCTCCTCGAGTGCCAGCCGCACGGTCACCGGATCCTTGGCCGAGCCGATAAGCCGGCCGTCGCGCTTCGCGATGGAGGAGATCTCGCCGAAGGTGGCGGCGAGTTCGTCGAATTCGTCGAACAAGTCGCCGGCGTGTTCAGCCACGGCGATCTTATGGGTCGTCACCAGAGCGCCGAGGTCGAGCGGATCGGCGGCGATGCGCCCGACGACCTGCCGGTAATCTCCGGGCTCGGCGTCCAGACGGATGTCCACGCCGTCGATCCGCCGGGTGGGCAGTCCCAGGGCATCCGCCCACAGCGGGAAGATTCTCATGATCGAGGAGAGTTTCGTGCTGACGCCGATGAAGTCCAGGTGGCTGGAATCCGGCTTCGCCCTGTTCACGAGGCCACCGGGGAGGTTGCGCGGCGGTAGGCCGCGGCGAACTCTCGGGACCGCTGCTCGATCGTTTCCCAGCGTCCGCCCGTCATGGCGGTCGACGGGCACAGTTCTGAGCCCGCTCCGGCCGCGACGGCGCCCGCCGCGAGCCAGTCGGGCAGGTTCACGGAGGTGACGCCGCCGGTCGGCACGAACGGCACGTCGGGGAAGGGACCGCGTAGCGCGCGCAGGTAGGCCGGACCGCCGAGGGAGGCGGGGAAGATCTTGACAGCATCGGCACCGAGACCTCTCGCGGCCATCACTTCCGTCGGCGAGAGCGCGCCGACGAGGGTGACGGCGCCCGTGCCGCACATGGCGCGGGCGACCGCGGCGTCCACGCCGGGGGCGACGAGGAAGCGCGCACCGGCGCGCGCGGCCTCCTCCGCCTGGTCGGCGGTGACGATCGTGCCTGCCCCGATATAGGCGTCTTCCGCATACCGCCGGACGATCTCGCGGATGGCGGCCGCCGCGTCAGGCGTGCTGTAGGTGATCTCGATCCCGGTGATGCCTCCGCGGACGAGCGCGTCGGCCGCCTTGACCGCGTGTTCCGCGGATGGAGCGCGGAGCACCGCGATGATGCCGGCGGACCTTAGGTCATCGAGTGACATGCTGCAGCTCCTCAACGCACGGCAGGAATATTGACGACATTGCCCGGAGTCCCGCCGCCGAGCAGGGTGAGAACGGCCTCGACGGCACCCCGCCCCATCCGGTCCACGGCTTCCCGGGTGTGCGCGCCGGCGTGGGGGCTGAAGATCGTCAGCGGCTCAAGAGCCGGATCAAGCAGGGGTGACTTTCCCCCGGACTCGGTGGAGAGGGTGTCGCTGGCGTAGCGGCCAAGCCGGCCGTCACGCAGCGCCTCGGCGACGGCGTGCTCGTCAACGAGTGAGGCGCGGGCCGCGTTGACCAGGATCTGGCCCGGCTTGCTCCTGGCGATCCAGTCCGCGCCAATGATCGCCGAGCCTCCAGGGGTGTGCAGCGTGACCACGTCGGCCTGAGCGGCGAGCGCCTCGAGCGTCACCGGCTCCGCTCCCCGCGCGCGTGCCTCCTGCTCCGAAAGCCACGGATCATGTCCGATGAGCCGGCAGCCGAACGGAGCAAGCCGCCTGGCCACACCTCGGCCGATGCGCCCGAGACCGACGATCCCTACGGTGCAGTTCCCGAGTTCGCGGCCGCGCTCGACGCTCCAGTCGCCGGTGCGCACGCGCCGGTCTGCCGAGGTCAGGCCGCGGAGGGCGGCGAAGATCAGGGCGACCGCGAGCTCCGCGACCGCGCCCGTGCTGGCGTCGGGGGTGTTCGTCACGACGATGCCGCGGCGGGCGGCCGCGTGCAGGTCCACGGCGTCGGTCCCCGTTCCGTAGCGGGCGACGATCCGCAAGTGCGGCGCGCGGGCCAGATGCTCAGCGGTGACCGCAGCGGTTCCCGGGATCCACGCGCTCGCCACCGCCAGCTCATCGCTGATCTCGTCCAGCTCGTGATCGGCGCGCCTGCGGACGATACAGCCGGCCGCTGCCAGGGCGCCGAGCGCGTCGTATGAGCCCGAGGAAAACGACCGCGTGGTGACGAGCACGACAGGGTGCGCCTCCCGGCCGGCTGGACCGGGATCGACGTGATCAGCGGCAGTCACCGGCGCTCGCATTCCTCGAGACTGGAAGATGGCACGTCCAAAGTAATCCTGTACGTACAGGATTACAAGAGTAAATTGTTGATCACGCGCCTGCAGATGGCCTCTGTCAAGGAGGATGGCCCCTCGGCACCGTATCGACCGCCCTGGTCACCGGGGGAAACAGGGAATCGGCCGCCCCGCCGCGCTGGCCCTCACGAGCCGCGGCGCGCACTTGTTCTGCACACTTTTCCTGAACCCAGCGCCGCCGGATAAGGCAGATCCCGGCTCGTCCAAGCTCGCCATTCCGGACAGGTCGACGCCGATCATGGCGTGCCTCGCGATGAAGATCATGAGGATGCTGTCGCAGGTCCGGCAGCGGACGACCGTGCCGGGCGCCCGCCGGTAGACGACGAGCTCGGCCACGGGCCTGCTGGCACCGCAGGTGCCGCAGATGGTCGTCGCGGCGGTCATATCCGCGCCGAAGACGTCGATCAGCAGTCCGCCGATCGCATTTCCGTCCAGTGCGCCCATCAGTGTCCTCCCCTCGACCCGAGGTGCCAGATTGGCTCCGCCGGATCGTGCGCGGTCCAGGCGACAGATCGTCCTCCCATGCCCAGGAGTTCCCGCATGACCATGACCGGACACCGCCGACGGCGGGCTGACCCGGGTGCTAAGTGGATGAAGACACTGGCACCGCCGTCCACCCGCAGGATCTGGTGGGGTTATCGGTCCACGCGGCCGGCGCCGACGTCAGCCAGGGAACTGCAGTACGCGTTGCAGGTGGTGCTCGGCCAGGCCGCGGAACCAGTCGCGCTCGGGATGGCTGGTGTCCGCGACCCGCAGCGCTCCCCGCGACCAGGTCCAGGTGCACGCACAGCTGGTAGAACCGGAGCCGGTCCTCGTCCAGGCCGCCAGGGCGCAGCTTCGCGTAGTGCCGGCCGAACCTCATCCCGCGTCCAGACGTGCCCGCCCCGGCACAACCGGGTTCCACCTCGATGGTGCCGGACTCGCGGATTCGGATCGCCGGCATCTGTCCTCACGAGACTGGAGGAAGCGCTCTAGTCGCAGCTGCCGGCGAGTCTTTACTGACGACAAACATGTCCCACAAAGACACAGCAGAATATTCGTTCGGTATTCGCTGGGGCGTGGAAGTAGGATCAGGACTCCTATGCGCGCGACGGCCCGGGTGTACTGGCGGCTGCTGGTAGCCGGCTTCCGCCGTCAGTCGGCGTACCGGCTCGCCGCGCTTGGCGGCCTCGTCGCCAACCTGACCTTCGGGCTGCTGAAGGTGTCGATCCTGTTCGCGACCGTCCGGGCCGCGGGAGGCGAACTGCACGGGTACGACA
>Ga0335075_10002923_pt1 | contig 27326 bp, 24 predicted proteins | sample Lox_Sample_24_FD_206723 | JGI IMG/M metagenome (GOLD analysis project Ga0335075, IMG submission 206723) | Soil microbial communities from Loxahatchee National Wildlife Refuge, Florida, United States - Lox_Sample_2.4 | ecosystem: Environmental > Terrestrial > Soil > Wetlands | place: USA...
TCACGAGCCCGACCGTGCACAGGTCGGCGGCCGGCGGCTGGCGGCGCAGCGCGTCGTGCAGCGTCGCCAGCATCGCCGCCGGCGCCAGTCCCAGCATCGCCGCCGTGCGCAGCGTGTGCCGCGCCAGCGCCGTCACGCCGGCCGCGCGCGGCCCCTTGCCGCACACGTCGCCGATCACCAGCAGCCAGCGATCGGGGCCGTACGGCAGCACGTCGTAGAAGTCGCCGCCCACGTCGTTGAGCTCGCCGGCCGCGCGGTACAGCGACTCCACGTCCGCGCCGGCGATCTGCGGCAGCGTCTCCGGCAGCAGCGAGGCCTCGAGCATCTTCGCGATGCGCGTGCGCTCGGTGTACAGGCGCGCGCTTTCCACGGCCGTGCCGGCGCGGCGCCCGAGGCGCACCGCCACGTCGAGGTCTGCGTGCGTGAGGCGGCGGTGTTCCTGCGAGGAGACGAGCGTGATCGCACCGAGCGTGCGCGCAGGCGCCGCCAGCGGCACGATGATCACCGCGGTCGCCTCGATCTGGCTCAGCAGCCGCAGGTGCTGCTCGTCGCGCGCATAGGCCGCCAGCGCCGCCGGGTCGATGTCGGTGGCGATCAGCGGCCGGCCGCTGCGGATCACCTCCGCCACGCCCTGCGGGTCCGCCATCGTCGGGCGGTAGGCGCGGTCGAGCGCGTCCGCCAGCGCCAGCTTGTGCGGGTCGCCGTGGTGCACCGCCACGCGCTCGATCTCGCCGTCCTCGCCGAGCACGTCCACCGCGCACCAGTCCGCGATGCGCGGCACCGCCAGGCGCGCGATCTGCTGCAGCGTCTCGCCGTAGTCCATCGAGGAGGCCAGCACGCGGCTGGCCTCGGCCATGAAGCTTTCCGCCATCTGCACGCGCTTGACGCCGGTGATGTTCTCGTACACGTTGAGCGCGTACAGCACCTCGCCGTCGTCGGGGTCCAGCAGCGGCGAGCAGCGCACCATCAGCCAGCGCTCCTCGCCGGTGTCGCGCACGATGTTGCGCACCAGCAGCGGCTCCGGCTGTTCGCCGGCGAACAGCCGGCGGCTGGGCATCTGCGCCAGGTCCAGCTCGCGGCCCTGCTCGTCCAGCACCACGAAGCGGGCCATCACCGAGCCCGGGTCGGCGCGCATCAGCTCCCGCGGGGAGCTCGCGCCCAGCAGCTCGGCGGCGGCCTGGTTGGCGAACACCAGGCGCCCGTCACGATCCATCAGCGTGATCGCCTCCGCCAGGTTCACCAGCACCGCCTCCAGGCGCTGCTCCACGCCGCGCACCTGCGCGAACAGGCGCGCGTTGTCGATCGCCATCGCGGCGCGCCGAGCGAGCTCCACCGCCAGCTCCAGGTCCTCGTCGTCGTATGGCTCGGAGTCGGCCAAGCGCAGCACCGACAGCGCCCCCAGCGTGCGCCCGCGCGCCACCAGCGGCGCCACCGCGGCGGAACGGTAGCGGTGCTCGATCATGAAGCGCGCGTGCTCGGAGCCCTGCGCGAAGGAGCTCAGCAGCATGCTCGTCATCTCCTCGCGAAGCTCCGGCTCGCCGCTGCGGATCACGACCGCCACCGGGTGATCGCCCGCCGGGTCGAGCGGGTGACGGCGGCGCATCTCTTCGAGCGCCGGCGCCAGCTCCGGGTCCGCCGAGACCACCGCCACCTCGTCGATCGAGCCATCGTCGGCGAGCAGGTCGATGGCACACAGGTCCGCCAGCCGCGGCACCGTCAGCGCCGCCACCTGCCGCATCGTGGTGGTCGGGTCCAGCGAGCTCGACAGCACCCTGCCGGCCTCCAGCAGCAGCTCCACCGCCGCGTCCTGGGCGCCGACGGCCCTGGCCTGCGCCGCCGCATCCCTGTCTGCCTTGTTGGTCGCGAAGCTCATGCGAAGACCCTCGCCGGCGAGGCGCGGTTCACCGCGCTCTGTGAGAACGCTACCAGCGCCCATACCAGCGCCGAGACCCCCCCTCGGCGACCCCCCCGACGAAGAAGCCGATCAGCCACAGCAGCACGGCGGCTATCAGCACGAACCACAGCAGGTGCACGGCGAAGCCCAGCCCGCCGAAGACCGCCAGTATCAACAGCAGGACGATTATCGCAACCATGTTCTCACCTCTGGCTTCCCTCTTCGTTTGGCGTCTCGCCTGCTGGCGGGACGCCACAGGGTTGCCCTGCGCGCAAGATCGCCAAACCCCGCCGCCGGTGCGCCGCCCCCTCCGCGCTCACGCCGAGGCGCGCTCGACCGCGCGCAGCTCGAACCACACGCGCGTGCCGCCCTCGCGATCGACGCCCCAGCGCGCCGCCTGACTGTTCACCAGGAACAGGCCGAAGCCGCCGATCGCGCGCGCCGGATCGCGCGGTTCCGGCGCGAAGCCGCTGCCGTTGTCGATCACCTCGACGCGCACCGCGCGCTCGCCGAGCACGCGCGCGCGCAGCGCGATGCCGCTCCGCGGCGGCGCATCGGAGTGCAGCACCGCGTTGGAAACGAGCTCGGAGACGAGCAGCGCCAGGGTGGCGCCCGCGCCCGGCGACAGCTCGCTCTCGACGCTGAAGTCCCTGACGGCGGCACGCGCCAGCGAGGGCGCCTGCGGATCGCGCTCCAAGCGCATGCACAACTTGCGCGCGCGCTCGCGAGCGCCTTCCCGGGGCCCGCGCGCGGTGCCGCATGGCGAAGAAGTCTGGCGCTCCTTGCCGGTCGACTTCTCCGCGGGCGTCATCATGGCGGTGGCGCCTGCACAAAGGGGAGCGCCGTGTCGGCGCCGGTCATGCGCAGCACGAGCGTCGCAGCTTCGTGACGGGGAGCGGTCAGCGAGATGCGCCACCCCTCCTGCTGCGCGCGCTTGCACAACTCGATCAGCAGCCGCAGGCCCGATGAGTCCATGAAGCTGACGTCGCTCAAATCCAGGTTCAACTCACTGGCCTCGCTTCCGCCTACGCTCGCGTCGACCTGCCGCTCGACCATGGGGATCGTGCTGAGGTCCAGTTCGCCCTCGATCGACAGGGTTACGGTTTCCCCCTGCACCTGCTCGCTAATCTCGATCCTGCCCGCGCGCGCCATCGTCTCTACGCGGCCGAGCCGATCGTGGGGGCGTGGGCGAGCGTGCGCGCGGGCGGCGCCTCGCCCTCGCCGCCGAGCCCACCGCTGCGGCGCAGCGCCAGCACCGCCGTGTCGTCGGCGTGCGCTCCGCTCTGGAAGGCGTCGAGCGCGCCGGCGAGGCCGTCCATCAAGGCCGCCGCCGAGTCGCCGGCGTGCGCCGCCAGCGCGTCGCGCAGGCGCGCCGCGCCGAAGCGCCGCTCTTGCGCGTCCTGGGCGTCGGTGACGCCGTCGGTGTAGGCCACCAGCGAGCTGCCCGCGCGCAGGCGCACGCTGAACTCCTGCCAGCGTGCATCCGGGAAGGCGCCCAGCAACGGGCCGTAGCCGCCCAGCGGGCGCACGCCCGACGCCGAGCAGCACAGCGGCAGCGGGTGACCGCCCACCGCCATCGTCACGGTCTCGGCCTGCACGCGCAGGCACAGCGCGGTGCACACCGACAGCTGCGCGCGCTTCTTCAGCGTGGTGTCCACCAGCGCCAGCAGCTTCGCGGGGCTCGAGTCGAACTCCGAGGCGGCGCGCAGCGTGTGCCTGACCAGCGCAGTCAGCGCTGCCGCCTCGATGCCCTTGCCGGCCATGTCGCCGATCGCCACCATCCACGCGTCCGCCAGGGGCCACACGTCGTAGAAGTCGCCGCCCACCATGCTCGTCTCGCGTGCCGGCACGTACATGCTGGCGAGTTCGTAGCCGGGCATCTCCGGCAGGCGCTCCGGCAGCAGGCTGCGCTGCAGCGTGCGCGCGATCGCAGAGCGCTCGCTGTACAGGCGCGCGTTCTCGATCGCGGTGGCCGCGCGCGCCGCCACCTGCTCGGCCAACTCCACGTCGTGGCGGTCGAGCAGCCGCGCCGACTCGGCGCCGAACGTGAGCGCGCCGAGGATGCGTGCGCCCAGGCGCATAGGCACGATCAGCACCGAGCGCAGCCGCAGCGCCCGCAGCAGCTGCAGGTGGCGCTCGTCGCGCGCCGTGCGCACCAGCATCTCATCGTCGATGCGCGGGTGGAGCACGGACTCGCCGGTGCGCAGCACGCGCCCGAGCGCCTGCGTGGGGTCGACCCGCTCGGGAAGGTGGGCGTGCAGCTCCTGCGCCACCGCCAGCTGCTGCGGGTCCATGTGCGCCAGCGCCACCGTGCGGCGGTCGCCGTCCTCGTCGAGCAGGTCCACGGCGCACCAGTCCGCGATCCGCGGCACCGCCAGCTGCGCCACGTTGTGCAGCGTCTGCTCGTAGTCGAGCGAGGAGGCCAGCGTCTCCGCCGCCTGCGCCAGGAACGAGCTGCGCAGCTGCGCGCGGCGCAGTACGGTCACGTCCTCGATGATCATGATCGTGGCCTCCGGCTCGCCCTGCTCGTCCAGCAGCGGCGCCGCCTTCAAGAGGTTCCAGCGCTCCTCGCCGCTGAGCCTGTGCACGGTGCGGATCAGCAGCGGTGGCGCCGGCTCGCCGCGCAGGATGCGCACCGAGGGGATGTCGTCCATCGCGATCTCGCGCCCGTCCTCGCCGCGCACCTCGTAGTCGTTCATGATCGCGCTCGGCGGGGTCTCGCGCAGGCGCTCCCAGCTGTCGAAGCCGAGATAGTCGAGCGCCGCGCCGTTGGCGTACACGAAGCGGTGGTCGCGGCTGCGGATCGTAACCGGGTCCGACAGCGAGCCCACGATCGCGTCGAAGCGGCGCTGCGCGCCGCGCAGCGCAGCGCGCAGTTCCTCGGTCAACTGCTCGCGCTCTTGCTCGGCCGCGCGGCGCTCGCTCACGTCCAGCACGAACGCGTGGAAGGACCAGCCGTCATCGCCGTGCAGCGCCGACACCGTCACTTCGACGGGGAACTCGCTGCCGTCGGCGCGCAGCGCGTCCAGCTCGATGCGCTGGTCGAGGATGCGTCCCTTGCCCTCCGCCAGGAAGCGCCCGAGGCCCGCGATGTGCGCCGTGCGCAGGCGCTCCGGCACGATCAGCTCCGCCACCGTGCGCCCCACCGCCTGCTCGCTGGGGATGCCGAAGGTGCGCTCGGCGCTGGGGTTCCAGTAGCTCACCACGCCGTGCTCGTCCATCGAGATCACGGCGCTGTGGGCGCGATCGAGGATCAGCTCTGTGACGTCTGCGCTCACCAGCACGATCATCCTCGCACGCCCCGCGCGGTGCGGCAAGGGCGTCGCGCGTGTGTCCTCTCACTCATCGAGCTCCCACGCCACCGCGCGCGTCCAGGCGCCGCCGCAGCCCTCCAGCAGCACGGGAAAGGCGGTCATGAAGCAGCGCCGCCCGGCCAGCTCGTCTGGGACCCGCAGCTCCTCCACCACGATCTTGCCGGCCCCCAGCAGCGCCAGATGACTGGGCTCGCCGCGCTCCGGCCCGCCCCAGCCGCCGATGCTGAGCGCGTCGATGCCGACGCCGCTGACCCCGCGCTCCAGCAGCGCGCGCGCGCCGTCGCCGTCCAGGTAGGGCCAGCGCATCAGGTACTCCTCGCTGACCGCGCGGCGCTCGCCCCAGCCCGTCACCAGCACCGCGAGGTCTCCCTCCTGCACCAGCTCGATCGCGGGCTCGAGCTCGCGCGGCCCGATCGGCTCGCCGGCGCGCACGCGCTCGCGCAGGTCGAGGAAGGCGGCCGGCGCGGCGAAGGCCGTGAGCGGCATCTGCTCGATCGTGGCGCCGGCGTCGTCGAAGTGGCGCGGCACGTCCACGTGCGTGCCGGTGTGCGTGTTCAACCGCAGCGTCTCGGCGTTGAAGCCCTCCGCCGCGCGCCGGTAGTTGTGCTGCACCACCGGCGGCTCGTACTGCGCCCAGGCCGGCCCGTCGTGGGCAACGGGCTGGCTCAGGTCCCACAGGCGCTCGCTGCGGACGCGGCTCACGCGGCCACCTGCTCGAGCCCCTGGAAGCGGTCGAGCGCCGAGCGGCGCGCGGCGCCGCCGCCCGCGGGGGCCGTCGAGCGAACCGCAGGGCTCACCTGGCGCTGCCCGCCGTGGGCCGGCGCTCCTCGCCGGAGGCCGCGGAGCGCCCTGCGCGGGCGGCGCCGGAGCCCGCGACGCGCTTGTCGGCCAGCCGCTGCGCGAGGCGGCTGGACAGCGCCATGATCGTGAGCGCGGGGTTGGCCGAGCCCTGCGTGGGCATCGCGCTGCCGTCCGCCACGAACAGGTTGGGCACGCCCCACACGCGGTGGTCGGAGTCGATCACGCCGGTCTCGGGCGAGTCCGACATCGGGCAGCCGCCCACCAGGTGCGCATAGCGGTCGATCGTGAGCACGTCCTGCGCCTCCGCCGCCTCGAGGATGCGGTGCAGCGTGCGCTTGGCGTAGGCGATGTTGGCGCGGTCGTTCTCGCACTGGGTGTAGTCCAGCCGCGCCACCGGGATGCCGTGGCGGTCGGTCTCCTCGGCCAGCGTCACGCGGTTCTCCGCCCGCGGCAGGAGCTCGCTGATCACGCCGAGCGTGTACCAGTGGTTGTAGTCGCGCATGTACTCGCGCAGCGCCTGTCCCCAGTGGCCGTCCGCCAGCACGTGCTCGGCCCAGCCGATCGGCAGCGGCCCCACCGTCTGGATCGAGAAGCCGCGCGCGAAGCCGCGCCGCTCGTCGGTCTCGTAGAACTGCTCGGAGTTGATCTCCGGCGGTGGCGCCTTGTACATGCGCATCTCCTGCTCGAAGCGCCCGGCCACCTGCGGCGCGCCCTGCACCATGATGCCGCGGCCGAGCAGGTCGTTGTGGTTGCCGATGCCGTGCGGGTGGCGCGCGCTGGCGGAGTGCAGCAGCAGCCGTGGCGTCTCGATCGAGTAGCCCGCCACCGTCACCGCTGCGGCGGCCTGGAAGCGCTCCTGCCCGTCCTGGAAGTAGCTCACGCCGGTGCAGCGCCCGCGCTCGTCGGTTTCGATCCTCGCGGCCATGCATTCGGCGCGAACCTCCACGCCGTGCGCGAGCGCGTCGGGCACGTGCGTGATGAGCGGCGAGGCCTTCGCATTGACCTTGCAGCCCTGCAGGCACAGCCCCCGGTAGATGCAGTGCGGGCGGTTGCCGAAGGAGCCGTTGGTGATGCCCACCGGCCCCACGCGCATCTCGATGCCCAGGCGCCTGGCGCCCTCCCACGCGCGCAGCGCGCCGCCCGCCACCGGGTGCGGCCCGTGCGGGTAGCCGTGCGGGTCGCCCCACGGCCACCACTCCCCCGCCACCGGCAGCTCGCGCTCGAGGCGTTCGTAATGGGGCTTCAGCTCCCAGTAGGAGATCGGCCAGTCGGCCGCCACGCCGTCGCGGCTGCGCACTTCGAAGTCCGAGGGGTGAAAGCGGGGCGTGTAGCCGGCGTAGTGGATCATCGAGCCGCCCACGCCGCGCCCGGAGTTGTTCTTGCCGAGCTCCACCGGGTCCTCGCCGCCGATCACCCGCGGCTCGGTCCAGTACAGCGCGTGCGCGCCGGCCTCGTCGGAGACCCAGTCCTCGTCGGGGTCCCAGAACGGGCCCGCCTCGAGCACCAGCACCCGCCAGCCGCGCCGCGCCAGGCGCTGCGCCAGCGTGGCGCCGCCGGCGCCCGCCCCCACGATCAGCATGTCCACCTGCTCGTCGGCTCCATAGCGGCGCATGCGCTCGCGCCCTGGCACGCCGCGGCGATCGCGCTCGAGCAGGAATGCGGAGTCGTTCTCGAAAGGGCGCCGGGCGCCCTTGGTGGCGACGCGCAGGCGCTCGCGCAGGCGTCCGCCGCGAGCGCTCGCGCCCGCGCGCGGGTCCGGCCCTGCGCCGTTGTGCCCTGCGCTCACTCGAGGCCCCGCTCGCGCACGTCCTCGACGGGGTCTGCGACGAACTCCGCCGGGCGCTCCCACTCCTCGCGCTGGCCCTCCCCCAGCCGGGCGAAGCCGCGCGGGTGGGCCGGGCCGCCGAAGCCGATCTCGTTCCACGCCCAGGGGTGCGAGTAGAAGGCGCCGAGCACGCCGCGCATCAGCACCGACCAGGCCTTCTGCACCGGCAGATCCCAGTCGAGCTGGCCCTTGGCAAAGCGCTCCACCAACTCGTGCTGGAGCTGCGAGCCGGCGCCGGCGAAGCCGTCCTCGCTGCCCGCCTCGCGCGCGCTGCGATCGAGCAGCGCCGCCGCCCGCCGCCACGTCTCGGGGTCGGGCGGCAGGTCGTGGTGGCGGAAGCCGTCCAGCTCGCCGGCGCAGAACTTGGCGTCGACCATCGCCAGCACGGGAATCCGCGGCTCGGCGTGCTGGGCGGTGACCACGTCGCAGAAGGCCGCGAGCGTGCGCGCCTCGGCGGGCTCGAAGAAGCGGATCGCAGGCACCTGCGCGACGCGCTCCATGACCACCCTGCGCGTGGGCTCGTCCCAGTGGCGCACGCTGTCCAGCACGTCGTAGTCGGGGTAGCGCCCGCGCATCTGCGGCGTCACGCCGTGGCGCTGGCGCGGCAGGTGCGGCGGCGGCTGCGGGCCGGTGTGCCCCCCCTGCTTGGGCAGGTGCGCGGCCCCCACTGCGCTCAGCGCTCCCGCCGCGCCGCCGCCGCCGCCAACCCCATCGCGCCCACCAGCGCGAGCGAGCCGGGGGCGAGCAGCGGCGGCCCCATCACGATGTTGTAGAGCGGCTCGGAGAAGCCGCCCGGGCGCTTGCGCACGCCCTGCACGTGCGTGTACGCGCCCACCAGGCCGTCCAGGCAGTACAGCGCCGACAGCGCGGGCAGGACGGTGGTGGCGGCGCGGCGCGAGCGCACGCCGGCGAGCGCGGCGGCGCTCAGCAGCGGCGACAGCGCCACCGGCGTCCACATCCACTTGTCGCCGAACGATCCGCGGAAGTGCTCGAAGTAGATCTCCAGCCCGAGCGGCAGCGCGCTCGCCGCGGTGGCGGCCGCCAGCGTGCGCTGCGCTCGCCCTTCGCGCAGGTTGCGTGCGAGCCGGGCGATCATCGGTGCGGTATCAGCTCCGGCAGCTTCTGCCGCAGCGACTGCGCCACCATCTGGCGCCGCCCCGGGTCGCCGTGCAGCACCGCCGAGGCGAACGAGCGCGCCTGCTCGATCGTGATGTGCGGCGGCAGCGGCGGCACCTCGGGGTCACACACCACCTCCAGCACCGTCGGGCGGTCGCTGCCGAGCGCGCGCTCCCAGCAGTCGCCAAGCTCCGCCGGGTCTTCGGTGCGGATGCCGTTCAGGCCGATCAGCTCCGCCCAGCGCGCGTAGGGCACGTCCGGCAGTTCCTGGGACTCCACGAACTTGGGGTCGCCGGACATCGCGCGCTGCTCCCAGGTGACCTGGTTGAGGTCGCGGTTGTTGAGCACCAGCACCACCAGGCGCTGGTCGGGCCAGCGCTCGCGGTACTTGGCGATCGTGATCAGCTCGGCCAGCCCGTTCATCTGCATCGCCCCGTCGCCCACCAGCGCGATCACCGGCCGTTCGGGGTGCGCGAACTTGGCCGCGATCGCGTACGGCACGCCCGCGCCCATCGTCGCGAGCGTCCCCGACAGCGACGCCTGCATGCCCGCGCGCAGGCGCACGTCGCGCGCGAACCAGTTGGCGGCGGAGCCGGAGTCGGAGGTGAGGATCGCCCCGTCGGGCAGGCGCTTGGATAGCTCGTGGAAGACCAGCTGGGGGTTCACCGGGGTGGCCGGCGCCGTCGCGCGCTCCTCGATCACGCGCCACCACGCGTGCATGTTCTCTTCCACGCGCTCGCGCCAGGAGCGGTCCTGCTTGCGCTCGAGCAGCGGCGCCAGCGCCTGCAGCGTGAGCGCGCTGTCGCCGACGAGGTTCACCTCCATCGGGTAGCGGATGCCCACCATGCGACCGTCGAGATCGATCTGCACGCCGCGCGCCTTGCCCTCCTGCGGCAGGAACTCCGAGTAGGGGAAGCTCGAGCCGACCATCAGCAGCGTGTCGCAGTCCTGCATCAGGTCCCAGCTGGGTCGCGTGCCCAGCAGCCCAATCGAGCCGGTCACGAACGGCAGCTCGTCGGGGACCGCAGCCTTGCCCAGCAGCGCCTTGGCCACGCCCGCGCCGAGCGTGTCGGCCACCTCGATCACCTGCTGGGTCGCTCCCAGCGCGCCGGCCCCGACCAGCATCGCCACCCGCTCGCCGGCGTTCAGCACCTCGGCCGCGCGCTCGAGCTCGTGCTGCTCCGGGAGCACCCGCGGACGCTCGTAGCCCGGCCCCGAGTGCACCGTGCCGTGCGCGTGCGGCGGCGTCGGCACCGCGTCTTCCATCTGCAGGTCGTTCGGCACGATCACGCACGTGACCGTCCGCTCCGACAGGGCGATGCGCATCGCGCGGTCGATCAGGTGGCGGATCTGGCCGGCCTCGGTGGCCATCTGCACGTACTCGTGCGCCACGTCCTTGAACAGCGTGACCAGATCGACCTCCTGCTGGTAGTTGCCGCCGAGCCCGAGCCGCGCCTGCTGTCCCACGATCGCCACCACCGGCTGGTGGTCGAGCTTGGCGTCGTACAGGCCGTTGAGCAGGTGGATCGCGCCGGGCCCGGAGGTGGCCAGGCACACGCCCGCCTCGCCCGTGAACTTGGCGTGCGCGCAGGCCATGAAGGCCGCCATCTCCTCGTGGCGGACCTGCACGAACTCCGGCCTGTCGCCGGCGCGGCCGAAGGCGCCCATGATGCCGTTGATGCCATCGCCGGGATAGCCGTAGATGCGCTTCACGCCCCACGCCACCGCCAGGCGCTCAAGCAGGTGATCGGCCACGCTCTCGCTCATGCTGCTCCCTTCCACCTCGAGGTTCAAACGCGCTCCGCGCCTGGCACGGCCCGCCGCTGCAGGGCTCATACCCCGCTGTGGGGGCTCCAAACGGCAGCGCGCACGGCCGCGCCGCTGCGCGTCGGAACGCTGACCGCAGCCGGGCTGCGGGCCGCGCGCCGGCCGGCTCCCGTTTCGGGGCGCGCGGCCGGGGTAGCACCCTGTCCATGGGCGTAGGCATCTTCCTCCTGGTTTTGCTCGTGATCGTGGTGTGCGTGCTGGGCGCAGCGGTGTACGCGATCGCCGCACGGCTGCGGCAGAAGCAGCTCGACCCGAGAGGCAACCAGCTGGAGCAGAGCCCGGCGCAGGAGCGAGAGCCGCGCCCGCAGCACCTCGAGGTCGACAGCGAGCAGCACCGGCACTTCGCGGGCCGGCGCTAGCTCGGCAGCTCGGCGCCCACCGCACCGGCAGATCGCGGGATCGCCGGCTGGCGCCGGCAGCCGCTCAGATCACGGGCTCCTCAGATCACGGGCTCCTCAGATCACGGGCTCGCGACGGCTCCTCAGATCACGGGCTCGCGACGGCGCATCAGCTCGGCCTCCTGGCGGGCAGCCTCCTGCTCGGCCAGCTCGCGCTCGTGCTCGACGCGATCGGCGTGCTGGAGCTCGCGGCACAGGCGCCGCACGATCAGGAACGCCAGCGCGGGCACCACCCAGATCGCCACGCGGAACACCGTGAGCAGGGTTTCGTAGCTGACGCCGAACAGCACGTACAGGCGATCGGCGGCGCCGAACACGAACACCAGGAAGATCCAGCTGAGGAAGGCGACGCCGAAGGCGGTGCGGTTGGGCGCCTGGCGAGGCCGGTCGGCGAGGTTGTGGACCGTGCGGTCTCCGGTCAGCCTGCGTTCGACCCAGGGGAAGGCGGCGAGCACGGCAAGCACCACCAGCGGGAACGCGACCCCGCCCCAGAACGGGTTGGGGATGACGGTGTAGTGGCCGATCACCACGTCGAAGCTGGGCATCAGTCGCAGCGCTCCGATCAGCCAGCCGAGATACCAGTCGGGCTGCGCGCCGTTGGTGCCGAGCCACGGCTCGAACGGGCCCCACTGCCAGATCGGGTTGATCTGCACGAGCCCGCCCAGCAGGAACAGCACGGCGGCGACCGCCAGCATCAGCGCCAGCGAGCGCGGCGCCTGGCCGGGGAACATCGGCACCCCCACCAGGCGCCGCTGGGTGTGGCGCGCGTCGCGCTTGAACTGGGTGTGGTGGCGGGCCATCACGAGCGCCAGGTGCGCGCCGATCAGCGTGGCCAGCAGCGCCGGGATGATGAACACGTGGGCTATGTACATGCGCGACTCGAACACGCCCTTGCCGGGGAAGGCGGCGCCGAACAGCAGCACGCCGAGCGGGCCGCCGACCAGCGGCACCGACAGCAGCACGCCGTAGCCGATCGCCAGGCCGATGCCGGACAGCAGATCGTCGACGAGCGAGTACCCGAGATAGCCCTCGAGCAGCGAGGTGAACAACAGCGCCAGGCCGATCAGCCAGGTCAGCTCGCGCGGTTTGCGGTAGGCGCCGGTGAAGAACACGCGCATCAGGTGCAGCACGATCGAGGCCATGAACACGTCGGCCGCCCAATGGTGGGTCTGTCGCATCAGCAGCCCCGCCTTGTAGGTGAGCGACATTTCCACCACCGATTTGTAGGCCTCGCTCATCTCGCGTCCGCGCAACGGCGCGTAGGGACCGTGGTAGACGGTCTTGGCGAGGCTCGGCTCGAAGAACAGCGCGAGGTACACGCCGGTGGCGATCAGGACGATGAACGAGTACAGCGCGATCTCGCCCAGCAGGAACGACCAGTGGTCGGGGAACAGGTAGCGCAGCGCCTTTTTCAGCAGCGGCGCGGCGGCGGTGCGTTCGTCGATGAATTGGATGGGATCGCGCCCATCCCGGCCCGGGTCGCTCACGTGGGGGGCCCCTCTCGCACTCCCCACCAGGCGGGACCGACGCGCCCGGAGAAGTCGCCGGCGGCGCGCAGGTGCCCGCTGGGATCGATCATCAGCGGCAGCTGCGGCAGCGGCCGCCCGGCCGGGCCGAAGATCACGCTGGCGCCGGTGGCGGGGTTGAAGGTGGAGTAGTGGCACGGGCACACCAGCGCGGGTTTGGCCTCCACCACGGGAAAGCGCGGCTTGCGGTAGAGCGCCACCGCGCAGCCGGCGTGCGTGCAGATCTTCGAGTAGGCCAGGATCCCGTAGGGCGCCCAGCCTTCGCGCCCCTCGGGCAGCCGCAGTTCGCTCGGATGCAGACGCACCACCACCAGCACGGACGCGATGTCCTCGCGGTCGGCCCCCTCGGCGAAGGCCGTGTAGAACGTTTCTTCTTCGACCTCGGAGGCCAGCAGCGGGTAGCCGTGCGGGTCCACCAGCCGCCGCCCCCGGTGCCACGGGCTGTAGTCGAGCGGCGCCGTGTCCCACAGCGGGCCGAGCGACAGCACCGGCGTGAGGCCGGCCAGGCCGAGCACGCCGCCGGTGGCGGCGCCGGCGCCGAGCAGCAGGCGCCTGCGCGTGATCCTGCTCGCGCTCTCGTGCAGCAGCTGGGCGATCTCGCTCTGCTCCCGCGGGTTCTCCTGCGGGTAGTCCTCCTCGATCTCCTCGGTCACGACCAGCCGGCGGCCGAACACGGCCAGCGCGAGCGCCGCGAAGCCGAGCGCCCCGCCCATGCACACGCCGAGCAGCTGGTTGGGCATTTCCGCGGGGCTGTACTCCGCGTACACCACGATGAAGCCCACGGCGAACAGCATCGCCAGCGCCAGCAGCGCCACCACCAGGTACTCGGCACGGCGATCGGGGAGGCCCGGCGGCACGATTCGCGCCGGCGTCCGCGCGCCGCCGCCGCCGCCGTCGCCGGCTGCGCTGGCGGCCTCCTGTGCCTGCCCGGCGCCGACCTGGCCGGCACCGGCCTGCTCGGCGCCGGCGCGGGCCTGCTCGGCGTCCGCTCGGCCCTGCTCAGCGTCCGCTCGGCCCTGCTCGGCGTCCGCTCGGCCCTGCTCGGCGCGGCGTTCGCGCTCGAGGCGCCTGCGCCGCCTGCCGTAGAGCAGCGTTACGCCTGCGAGCAGTCCTTGGCGCAGCTTCATCCGGCCGGCCTCGTGCGTGCGGCGGGGGTCCGCGATCGCGACCGAGCGGCGCTCATGCGCGCAGCCTCCGTCCGAGGCCCAGGCACAGCACGCCCAGCATGATCGCCGCCAGCCAGGCGACCAGGCCCTCGGGGATCGGCCCGAGGTTGCCGATCGACCAGCCGCCGCGGTTGTCGGGACGGTTGGTGGAGAGCACGTAGCGGATGATCGAGTTCAGCTGCGCGTCGCTGATGCGCCTGGTGGAGAAGCGCGGCATCAGGTACGGCCCGATGCGCACCGCCTCCGCGATCTCGGTGGCGTCGACCCCCTGCAGCGGCGGCACGCGCGCGCCGGTGACGAAGCCGCCGCGGGCGAGGCTCTGGTGGCAGCCGGCGCAGTCTTCGGTGAACAGTTCGAAGCCGCTGTTGAGCGCGCCGGTGCGCGGCTTGGGGTGCGGGATGGCGGGCCCGGCGCCGAGCGAGGCGACGAAGTGGGTGATCGCCTCGATCTGCTTGTTGGTGAACAGCACGCGCCGGTTGGAGGGCTCGGCGTGGATGTTGGACAGCGGCATGAAGCCGGTGCGCAGGTAGAAGTCGGCGGCCTCGGCGCCCACGCCGTGCAACGACGGCGCCGCCCCACTGATGTCCCCCGCGCCGGGGCGCGGGTGGCTGATGCCCTGCGCGAGGCCGCCGTGGCAGCTCGCGCAGTTGGCCTCGAACAGTTCGTGGCCGAGCTGCACGGTGGGCTTGGCGGGCTGCGAGGCGGGCGTGAGCACGCCGTCCTGCGGCTGGGCCAGCGCGACGCCCTCGCAGGCCGCCAGCAGCAGCGCGGCGGCCGTCAGCGCACCCCAGCGCGCGCGGGCGCCGCCCGCGCCGCGCAGCCTCGTTGCGATCGTGCGTGCCAGCCGGCTCATGACTGGTGGCAGATGCTCAGCAGCGGCACGCCGACGGCGGTCATCGCGCAGATCGTCAGCGTGAGCGGGTTCACGGTCAGCCCAACCGCGCCGAGGAAGCGCAGCCGGCCGGCGCTCACGACGGGGGGGTCGTGCGCGACGCCGCCCGTCAAGCCCTCCGGGCGGGGCAACTGCAGGGCGTCGTCGTTGCGGGTCTCGCGGGTGGCGCGGAACACCCGCCAGGCGGCCAGCTCGGCCAGCACCCCCATCACCACCCCCGCCGCCCCCAGCCCGATCGAGAACGCGTGGACCGGGAGCTGGAAGCGCGCGTCGGGAGATTCGCAGCGCGCGAGGCCGAACTGCATGCCGAGCAGGAACTGCAGGGCCCACGCCGTCGCGCCGCCGAGCACCCCGAACCAAGCGAGCCCGTTCAGCCGCGCGAGCCTCGCGCGGGTGAGATGCGGCGCATCGCTGCGCTGGGTGCCCTGCGCGCTCATAGCGACGGCGATATCTCCGTGATCAGGACCGCCACCGCGATCACGTTGATCACGTGCCAGTACAGGGCGACCGCGCGCACGCCGGTGATGCGGTAGTCCGACAGGCCCGTGCGCAGCCAGAACAGCAGCCCGAGGTCGAACAGGATGCCGAGCAGCACGTGCGCGTGGTGCAGGCCGAGCAGCGTGAAGTAGGCCGAGGCGTAGGCGCTCGCCTGAGGGTGCAGCGTGTGCGCTTCGGCCACGAACTGGTGCAGCTGGAAGGCCAGGTAGCCGCACTGCACGAAGGCGGCCAGCGCGATCAGGCCGAAGGTGGCGCGCGGGCGGCCGGCGCGGGCGCGGCGCGCGGCCAGCGCCATCGGCACGCTGGTCAACACGAGCACGGCGGTCAGCACCGACGGGTCGAGCGTTTCGGGCAGCTTCACGCCGGCCGGCGGCCACTGCTTGACGCGGAAGTCGAGGTAGAAGTAGCTGCCGATCACCCCCACGAACAGCATCGTCTCGGCGCACAGGAACAGCGCCATGCCCCAGATGCCGCTCGGCTGGGCCTTGCGCTCGGCCGCCATGCGCGCAGCCGCCTCGCCGCTGCGCGCGAGCGCGCTGCGAGGCGGCTGCAGCGAGAGCCCCTGGCCAGCCGCCGGCGGCGGCTCGCCCGTGGCCGCTCCTCTCGGGAGCGCGCCGCTCACGGTGCCGCCTCCTGCGTGAGCGCGGGCGGGGAGCCGCCGGCGGGGTCGAGCGGCGCCTGCTCGGGCTGGCGCGCGTGCCATGCGAGCAGCGCCGCCGCGAGCATGCCCCCCACTCCCGCGGCGATCAGGTAGTGGGCGAGCAGCAGCATCACGAAGCCCACGAACAGCACGAGCCCGACCACGAGCGGCCACATCGAGTAGGGCGGCATTCCCAGCACCTCGTCGAGGTGGGCGTCCTGGACTGTGCTCGCGGGCGTCTCGTGCCCCCGCGCCAGCACTCCCTGGCCGCCTTCCAGGCGCGCGCGGTCGCGGCGGCGGTCGCGCTCGTCCCACATCGGGTAGGCGCTGGTGACCGTGGGGATGACCGCGTAGTTGTAGGGCGGCGGCGGCGAGGAGGTGGACCACTCGAGCGTGTCGCCCTCCCACGGGTCGGCGCCCACGCGCTCACCCTTGAACAGGCTCACGGCCAGGTTGACGATCACCAGCAGCAGGCCGGCGGCGAGCACGTAGGCGCCGATCGACTCGAGCGCGTTGAGCGCGCCCCAGCCGGTGCTGGCGACGTAGGTGTAGATGCGCCGCGGCATGCCGTCGATGCCGACGATGTGCATTGGGAAGAACGTCACCCACGTGCCGACGAAGCTCAGCCAGAAGCTGAGCTGGCCGACGCGTTCGTGGTACATGCGCCCGGTGACCTTCGGGAACCAGTAGTACATGCCGCCCAGGATCGGGAACACGGCGCCGCCGAAGATCACGAAGTGGAAGTGCGCGACCACGTAGTAGCTGGCGTTCACCTGCTGGTCGAAGGGGATCGCCGCCAGCGTGATACCCGACAGCCCGCCCGCGATGAAGAAGACGATGAAGCCGATGATCCACAGCAGCGGCGTCTTGAATTCGGGTGTGCCGGTGAGGATCGTGGTGATCCAGGAGAAGATCTGGATCGCCGAGGGGATCACGATGATCATGCTGGCGGCGGCGAAGTAGATCGTCACCTCCGTGGCGAGCCCCACCGCGAACATGTGGTGGACCCACACGCCGAAGCCGAGGAAGGCGACCAGCAGCTCGGCCAGCGCTACCAGCGGGAACAGCACCATGCGCCGGTGCACGAACGTGGGGATGATCGAGGTGGCGATCCCGAACGCGGGCAGGATGATGATGTACACCTCGGGGTGCCCGAAGATCCAGAACAGGTTCTGCCACAGCAGCGGGTCGCCGCCGAAGGCCACGTCGTAGAAGTGGAAGCCGAGCTGGCGGTCGAGCTCGAGGAACAGGCAGGCCAGCGTCAGCGACGGCAGCGCGAAGATCAGGGAGAAGGCGGCGGCGAGGAAGGCGAAGCAGAACAGCGGCATGCGGTTCAGCGACATGCCGGGCGCGCGCAGCTTGAAGATCGTGACGACGATGTTGATCGCGGCGGCGGTGCTGGAGATGCCGTTGAAGATCAGCCCGTAGCCGTAGAAGTCGATGTTGAGCCCGGGGTCGTACTGCTTGGAGGCCAGCGGCACGTAGTCGAACCAGCCCGCATTGGGCGCCTGCCCGGTGGCGAGCGCGACGTACAGGAAGATTCCGGACCCGAGGAAGATCCAGAAGGAGACGGCGTTCATGCGCGGGAAGGCCATGTCGCGCGCGCCGATCATCAGCGGTATCAGGTAGTTCCCGAACGCGCCCGTGGTCATCGGGATCACGACCAGGAAGATCATCGTGATGCCGTGCATCGTGAACAGCTCGTCGTATGCCTCGGGCGTGAGCAGCTTCTGGTTGGGCCCGATCAGCTGCGTTCGCATCAGCAGCGCCTCGGTGCCGCCGGCCGCGAAGAACGCCAGCGTGGTGAAGAAGTACATGAGCCCGATGCGCTTGTGATCGGTGGTGGTCAGCCAGCCGAGCAGGCCGGTGCGCTCCTTCCACACGCGGTCCAGACGCGCCACCTGTTCGCGGGCCGGGGGTGCGAGCGCGGCGCCCATCGCTAGTGCAGCGCCTCCAGGAAGCTCGCGATCTTCGCCACTTCGGCGCCGGACAGGCCGAGGTCCGGCATGTGGTTGCCGGGCTTGATCGCCTGCGGGTCGCGAATCCAGGCCGACAGCTCTGCGGGCGTGTTGGGGATGGTCAGCGCGGCGAGCGTCTTGCGCGTGGCCAGGTGGGTGAGGTCGGGGCCGATTTTGCCGCGCGCTTCGGTGCCGCGCAGCTGGTGGCAGCCCGCACAGCCGCGGCCCATGAACAGCAGCTCGCCTTCGCGCTGCTCGGCGGTCGCGGGCGCGCGCGCCGGCCTTGCCATGTTGGTGAGCCACGCGTGAAAGGCGCTCGGCGCTTCGGCGACCACCGTCATGCGCATGTGCGCGTGCTGCAGGCCGCAGAATTCCGAGCACTGGCCCACGTAGGTGCCGGCGTCGGGCGTGTCGAAGAGGATGCGGTTCTCGCGGCCGGGGATCATGTCGATCTTGCGCGCCAGCCGCGGCACCCACAGGCTGTGGATCACGTCGGCGGTGGTCGCGACCACGTTCACCCGCGTGTCGACCGGGATGTGCACTTCGTTGGCGGTCACCGCTTCAGTGCCGGGGTAGCGCACTTCCCACCACCACTGGTGACCGATCACGTCCACGGTGAGACTGGTCGAGCTGGCGGCCGGCGCCTCGCTGAAGCGGATCACGTAGAGGTCGCTGGCCGCGAACAGCGCCACCAGCACCACCAGCGGGATCACGATCCCGAAGCCGATCACCATGCCGCCCGCGACCTCCTCGCGTCGCCCGAACAACGGCAGGCCCGGCGTGCGGCGCCTGAACCAGGCGATCGCGAGCAGCACCACCGCGCCCGCGAACACCACCACCGAGGCGCCCAGCATCCACCACCACAGCAGCGCGATCAGGCTCGTCTGGTGGCTGCGCGGGGCGACGATCGACTGGCCGCCGCCGCAGCCGCCGAGGCCCGCCGCACACAGCAACAGCGCCGGCAGCGCCACGCTGCGCAGGCGCCTGCGCCCCGGACCGGCGCGCCGCCTCACCGGTGGAGCGCTCTCGCGTGCTGACGATGGCCGGGCACGGATACGCGATACCCCCGCCGCGGCCCACTAAGCCCGATCTCCGAAACACGCGCCGCGCTCGCCGGTCGCGGCAGGCGCGCCGTCGGCTGGCGGCCGCGCCGCGCCGTCGCCGCCGCGGGCGCCCGCCCTCTCGTCCACCGCCGCCAGCAGCCTCTCTCGCAGCCTCGGCGCGGCCCCTGCCGCGGCCGCCCGCGCCGCCCGCTCCTCGCTCAGCTCGACGCCGCCGTCGGCGGCGAGGTCGAGCAGCCCCTGACTCTGCTCCTCGCGGTTGACGAAGCGCAGGAACAGCCACGTGAGCAGCACGGTGGTGAGCAGCACCTGCTCGACCATCATCACCGCCCCCGCGGCGTTCTGGTCGGACAGGGGGTTCAGCCCGCGCGCGGCGTCGCTTTCCCTGTAGACGGGATAGAACACCGTCTGCGTCCAGATCAGCGCGTTCGCCAGCAGCGCGCCCACGAAGCGCACGGAGATCACGTAGCCGAGGCTGGCCCACCCCCTGAACCAGGCGGGCTTGGGCAGCGGGCCGATCAGCGCCAGCCACAGCAGCGCGCCGAACCACAGCAGGCACGCGTGCTCGAGCGCGTGCACCAGATCGTGGCGGATCGCGAGCTGGTAGAGCAGCGGCAGGTGCCACGCGTACAGGTCGAGCGCCCACAGCGCGAGCGCGACGACCGGGTGCGAGAGGGTTCGCAGCGGGCGCGTGGCGCGGAAGTGCAGCAGTGGCGCGAGCACCGGCCCGGTGAGGCCGAGCACGATCGCCAGCGAGGCGAAGTCCCCGATGAGGATGTGCTGGATCATGTGCGCCACCAGCACTTCGTCGGCGAGGCCGTCCAGCGGCGGCAGCTGCACGATCGCCATCAGCAGCACGCCGGCGAGCAGGCAGCGGCGCCGCCAGCGCGCCACCGGCCGGCCCTCGCGCGCGAGCGTGCGGCAGCGGCGGCGGTAGAGGCCGAGATAGACGAAGCAGGCGAGGACCGGGGGCAGGAACTCCCCGAGGTGCAGCGAGTGCACGGAGGGGTCGGCGGCGAGCACGTTCGGCACTACGCCTGTTCCCTTCCGAGCGCGTAGCGCTCGACGTCGGCTTCGAGGGCCGCGCGATCGGGGTACTCGCCGATGTGCACGTACACGACCTGGCCTCGCGGATCGATGAACAGGGTGCTCGGCGTGCCCTCCACCGCGGCCAGTTGCTCCAGCGAGTCGAGCGAGACCTGATAACTCGGGTAGTCGAGGCGTTGTTTGGCCAGGAACGCCCTGGCTGCCGCGGGGGTGTCGTCGGTGTCTGCGCCCAGGAACGCGACCTCGCCCCCCGTGACGGCGGAGACGGAGGCGAACAGCGGGAGCTCCGCGCGGCACGGGGGACACCACGAAGCCCACGCGTTCACCACCACCGGGTGGCCGCGCAGCGAGCGCAGCCGCGCGCGCAGCGCGCCATAGCCGCCGAGCAGCCGGCCCGCCTGGGCCCGCAGCGCAGCCAGGGCGGCGGGCGAGCCGTTGAGCGCCACGCCGCCGGCGCCCTGCTGCGAGCCGCGGGCTCGCGCAGCGGAGGACGCGCCCGGCGACGCGCCCGCGCCGAGGGTTTCCGCGGGCGCAGCCGCAGCGGCCGCGCGGACGGCGCCGGCGGGACCCGCGGCAGCGGCCGCGTGGGCGGCGTCGGCGGCAAGGCGCCCCCGCCCCATCAGGCGCGCGAGGTCCCGCAGGACCTGTTGCGCGGTCCACGGGAACTGGGGATGGGCGAGGTCGTGCAGGCCTTCGGCGTCCAGCAGGCGGCGCAGCGCGGCCGGCATCGGCCTTGCCACCTGCGCCATGCCTTCGTCGACGATGCGCTCGCGCCCGCGGGGATCGAGGATGAACACGCCGTCGGTGTGCTGCACGTCGAAGGTCTCGGGCCTGTGCGTCATCCAGTCCACGTCGGGCGGATTGCCCTGTGGCACGCGCTGGTAGTAGACGCCGAAGAACCTCCAGATCGCGCGGATCTCCGCCTGCGTGCCGGTGAGCAGGTCGAAGTCGGCGCCCGACAGTCGCCTGTACGCGCGCAGCCGCTTCGGGGTGTCGCGCCACGGATCGACCGTGACCTCCGCCACCGCCACCTTGCGGGCGAGGCCGTCGCGCCGAAGCAGGCCCTCCAGTTCGATGAGCACCGCGGTGGTCATCGGGCACACCTCATGGCAGAGCGTCATCGCGGGCGCCAGCACGAGCCAGCGCCCGCGGAAGGCCGCGAGCGAGGTCGGCGAGCCGCGTTCGCCGACCAGGCGCAGCGCCGGCGCCTGCCGTGGCGGTTGCACGGCGGTGCCCAGAGCGAAGGACGAGGCGGCGCCGGCGGACGTCACCCCCAAGCCGGGTCGGGGGGCGAGCGCCAGCAGCACGGCGATCGTGCCCGCGCCGGCCGCCGCGGCGATGGGCAGCGCGATACGCCAGGCGCGGCCGAGGATGTCCACGGCGGCGACGTACCCCCGCTGGAAGCGTGCGAAACAGATCCGTCAGGCAAATGACCGCAGCGCCCGCAGTGGGGGAGATGCCGCCCGGGCCATGCCCACACCCCCGCCCGGGCCGTGGCATACCCGCGGGTCAGGATTCTGACGCGGCGCTTTGCCGGCCGCGCGAGCCGGTGTCACATTGTCGAACTCCCACGAGCTGTGGGAAGCGCTGTGAGGAGGCACAGCGATGGCCGCCGGTCGTGTCTAGATACGACCGGCGGCCATATGCGCTGCGCGCGCTGGCGCTCCGTCAGGTGGCCGGTGCTCGACGGACTCGAGCGGGAGCGGGCGCGCGAGGGTGTCGCCTCCTCTCAGCCCGCGACCGGCTCCCGCAGCCCGTTCGGCTGGCGCTCGGCGGGCATCGCGTCGTACTCGGTCGCGGCCATCCGGTGCGGGGCCAGCGAGTGCACCACGCGCTCGGTGGTCAGCTCGTGCGCGGTCAAGGCGGCGAGCGACACGCCGAGGATGCCGAGCGCCTCGGCGAAGGTGAGGTTCTGCACCGTGCCGAGCGCGAACACCTGGCTCGCCACGATCATCCAGGCGCTGATCGCCGCCGCCGCGACGCCGCTCAGGAGCGAGGGCACGTGGCGGTGGAAGCGGGCGGCCGCGCCGAGCGCGACGACCAGCATGCCGATGCCCACGCCGAGCGCGAGGTTGGCGATGTCGAAGGCCGTGAAGGCCTGGCTGACGACGACCAGGAACCCTGCTGCGATCGCCAGAGAGAGAAAGGAGAAGTAGCGGATGCGCATCGTGCACCTCCATGGGTCGCGGTTTTCCTTGAGCCCCTGTGAAGGATTAGCCGCCGGCCGGGCGGGCACACGACGAACGTCCGATCTCTTACGAGCCCCCGGCGCCGCGCTAGGGCGACTTGGTGACGACCTTGCCGGCCGGCGAGATCACGTACCAGAGCCCGCCGTTGGTTTCGAGGCCCTGCCCGTTGGCCTGGCCCGGTTCGGTGTCGGACACGTAGGTGTAGAGCGGCCAGCTGGCATAGGTGACGACGCTTCCGCCTTCGGGGTCGGGGTCGCTGCCCAGCAGCGAGGCCTGCACCTGGCCCGAGGCGCTCGGCTTGCCGGAGCCGCTGAGCTTGGCCGGCGGCCACAGCTCGGCGCAGCTGCCCGTGCACGTCACCTTCGAGTGCTTGTCGGGCTCGAATATGTAGAGCGTGCGACCCTGCGCGTCGACGAGCACCGGCCCGAGCCCTGAGATCGTCCTGGTGGCGATGCTGGCGGGCGGCGTGGTGGCGCCGGCGGGCGTCGAGGAGCCGGCAGCGCTCGAGGACGGGGTCGACGGCGAGGAGGAGCCCCCGCACGCCGCGAGCGCGCCCGCGCAGATGGCTGCGATAGCCGCTGCGAGCACCTGTGCACGTCGATGTGAAAGCACCGTTCAGCTCCTGCGTCGGGGGTCGCGCGGGCGAGGCTCGCGCTGATTAAACAAGATCGCCGCGAGCCGGGGCGCCCACCGCGCCGGCCCGCTCCTGGCTTGCGCCGGCGAGCTCCTCGGGCACCTCCACCAGCTCCAGCAGCTCGCCGGGCGGGCGCCCGAGCAGCTCCCAGCCGTCGTCTCCCGCGTGCACGAGGCCGCGCCGCGAGAGCTCCGACAGCGCGCTCGTGACGGTCGGCCGGCGTGCCGCGGTGAGGTCCGCCAGCACGCTGTGCGTGAGCCGCAGCGGCAGGCTCACGCAGTCGCTGCGCACCCTCCCCCAGCGCGCGGCCAGGTGCCAGAACAGCATGTGCAGGCGCACGTCCACGCGCGCCTGGTGCACGATCGCCATGTTCACCGCGAGGTTGCGCGAGCGTTCCACCGCGCGCCCCACCAGCCGCCCGGTGACCTCGGGATAGCGCGCGAGCCGGCGCGCGAACTGCTCGTCGAGCACGGCCAGCTGGGTGGGCTCGATCACGCGCCAGCCGGTCACCACCCGCAGCGTGGGCGGCGCGTCCTCGCCCTGCCACGGCCGCAGCACGTCACCGGCCCCCAGCACCTCGGCGCCGAAGCGCCCGTCGACGCCCACCCGCCGGACCAGCAGGCCGTCGATCACGAGCAGCCCGATGCCCTCGCGCGAGGCCGCGGCGTGCGAGGCCAGCCAGCGCCCCGCCGGCAGCCCCAGCACCCGCGACAGGCACTCGCGCACGGCCTGCGCCCGCTTGGCCGGCGGGATCGCCTCGGCGAGATCGGGGTCTTCCTCGAGCACTCGACACAGCTCCGGCGATGCGTGCGCAGCGGCATCCATGCCTTGAATGTGGCAGATTTCGGCGAACGCGCTCACATCGCCGCGAGGTTGCGGGCGTTCATGCGCGACATGTTGGCAGCGGGCGAGCGGCGCGAGCGAGGCGTCAGTAAGCCTTCTGACTGCCGCCGCCGGGGGCGGCGGCACCGGCGGTGGCGCCGGCGGTGGCGACGTCCACGGGGTACGCGCTGCGGGCGCGCAGCATGAAGACTCCGGCGGCGGCCAGCGAGGAGAGCATGATCAGGAAGCTGACCTCCAGGCCCGTGGCCGCGGACGGAGAGATGCCATGCGCGTGCGTGCCGATCGGCGCCTGCGCCGGCGCGATGCCGGCGACCAGGTCGGCCAGCGCCCCGAACGCCAGCGGCGCGAGCGCCTGCGCGAGCGAGCGCACGAAGCTGCGGGTGGCCTCCGCGCGCCCCCACAGCCCCGACGGGATGATGTCGAGCCTGGCGGCGTCGAGCGGCGGGTTGGCGGCCGAGATCAGAGCGGTGCCGCCAAGATCGAACCACAGGGCCGGCGTGAGGCTCGAGCCGAGCAGGCCCGGCACCAGCAGCGCGGCCGCACCCAGGTAGCAGACGCCGGGGACCACGATGCGCGCGCTCAACACGCCGCGCCGCAGCAGCGCGTCGGTCAGGCGCCCGCTGACAAGCGTGCCCAGCACCGCCCCCACGACCAGCAGCGCGACCATCAGCTCCGCGGTCGCCTGGCCCACGTGGTAGTGGCCGCGCATGAACAGCACCGCGAACGTCTGCAAGCCCGAGAAGAAGAAGTAGCCGAGCGACGAGCTGATCACCAGCAGCAGGTAGCTTGGGATCGAGAGCACGTAGCGCACCGCGGCCACGATCCCGAGCTCGCGGGGATCCTCGCGCAGCACGCGCTCGGGGGCCGGTTCGATGCTGCGGCGGCGCACCGCCTCGAGCGCCGGCTCCTCGTCGGCGGGCGCCCGCGCCGACGGCTCCTGCTGCCCAGCCTCCTGCGTCCCTCCCTCGTCCCCTCCGTTCTCCCGCTCGCGCGCCTGCAGGCTGACGGTGCCCGGCTGCAGATGGCTCTGCCCGCCACGCGCCGGCTCCGGGATCGTTCGCCACAGCGAGCGCGCCAGCCACAGCCCGGGCAGCGCGAGCACTATGAACGAGGCGCGCCAGGAGATCGCGCTGGCGATCGAGCCGCCGACGATGAAGCCGCCGGCCGAGCCGGCGATCTCGCCGCCGAGCACGTAGGCGTAAACGCGTCCACGTTCGTGGGCGGGGAAGTAGTCGCCCGTGAGCGAGGCCACGGCGGGGCCGGCGGTGGCGGTCACGGCGCCGAGCGCGAGGCGCGTGAGCAGCAGCGTGCCGTAGCTGCCGGCGAAGCCGCTGGCGAGCGAGGCCACGCTCCACAGCGCGATGCTGGCGGCCAGCAGGGGGACGCGCCTGACGTGATCGACGAGCATCCCGACGGGCACCACGAACACGGCGCCCACAAGCAGCGCCACCGAGCTGAGCAGGCCGATCTCGGCGTTGCCGATGTGCAGCGCGCGCTCGAGCTGCGGAGCGGCGGCGCCGATCGTGGCGGTGTCGGCGCCGCTCAGGCCGAGCACCGCGCCGAAGGCCAGGATCACGCGGGCGCGGGCGGGCCCGCCCACGATCTCCACCACCTGGCCGCGAACCGCGCGCGCGCCGCGGGCGGCGGCGCGCGCCAGCGCCGCGCCGACGCCGGCGGCAAGGTCCCTGGCCGTCATCTCACTCGCCTCGCCGCCGCATCGCCCCGTGCACTACCCGGCCAGTATGGCCACGCCCCTACGGAAATTAGTTGCCTAGTGCAATGATGGATATATGCCATCAACTGCGCCACCCCGACGGGACGCACGCGCCGCGGCCGATCGCGAGGAGCTGATCGACGCCGTGCTCGCGGCCAGCCGCGCGCTGGTGGCGGTGGCGGCGCGCTCGCTCGCGGACCTCGCCGAGGACGTCACGCTGGCGCAGTACCGGGTGCTGGTGGAGCTCGCCTCGCACGGGTCGCTGCGCGCCGCCGACCTGGCCGCGGCGCTGGCGGTGGACCGCTCCACCGCCACGCGCATGTGCGAGCGCCTGGTGCGCAAGCGGCTCGTGCACCGCCGCCGCGAGAGCGCCGACCGGCGCGCCGTGCGACTGACGCTGACGCCGGCCGGTCGGGAGCTGGTGCACGAGGTGACGCGCCGGCGCCGCGCGGAGATCGCGAAGATCGTACGGCGCATGCCGAGCGCAGGGCACGTGCAGGTGCTGGCGGCGCTGCGGGCGTTCGCCGACGCCGCCGGCGAGGTGCCTGCGCAGGACTGGGCGATGGGCTGGGACCTGCACCAGTGAGCGTGACGGCCGCCGTTCCGGTCGAGAACGCGCCCTCGGCGCTGCGCTCGAGCTCGGCCTGGCTCGGCGGCTCGCGCCTGGGGCTGGTGGTGATGGCGCTGGTCGTGGGCGGCCTGGCCGGGCTCGGCGCAGTTGGCTTCCGCTGGCTGATCTTCGGCTTCACCTGGCTCGCCACCGGGCACCAGCAGTTCGGCCAGCAGGGCCGCGTGGGCAGCCTGCACCTGCCCTTTCTCGGCTTTTGGTTCCTGCTCGTCATCCCCGTGGTGGGCGGCCTCCTGTACGGACCGCTGATCCAGCGCTTCGCGCGCGAGGCGCGCGGGCACGGCGTGCCCGAGGTGATGGTGGCGGTGGCCGAGAACGGCGGGCGCATCCGCCCGCCGGTGACGATCGTGAAGGCGCTCGCCTCGGCCATCTGCATCGGCGCGGGCGGCTCGGTGGGGCGCGAGGGGCCGATCGTGCAGGTCGGCTCGGCGCTGGCGTCCACGCTCGGGCAGCTGGTGCGCATGTCCGAGGGACGCCTGCGCATCATCGTGGCGTGTGGTGCCGCCGGCGGCATCGCCGCCACCTTCAACGCCCCCATCACCGGGCTGTTCTTCGGGTTCGAGATCGTGCTGCGCGAGTTCTCGCTGGACGCGCTGTTCGGCACGATCCTGGCCGCGGTCAGCGCCGACGTGGTCAGCCGCGCGTTCTTCGGCTCGGGCCCCTTCTTCACCGCCGTGCCGCACGACCTGATCGCTCCGCACGACTACGCCTACCTGCTGGTCGCGCTGCTCGGGCTCGCGGCCGGGCTCGTGGGCATCGGCTTCAAGACCGTGCTGTACGGACTCGAGGACTACGTCGACAAGCTCTGGCACGGGCGCCCGGAGTGGGCGCGCCCGGCCGTCGGCGGCGTCGCGCTGGGGCTGGTGCTGCTGGCGCTGCCGCAGATGTACGGCGTGGGCTACCCGGTGATGGACAGGGTGTTCGCCGGCCACGAAGCGCTGTGGTTCGTGGTGGTGCTGATGCTCGGCAAGGTCGTGGCGGCCAGCCTGACGCTCTCGATCGGCGGCTCCGGCGGCGTGTTCGCTCCGTCGCTGTTCACCGGCGCAGCCGGCGGCACCGCCTTCGGCGTGGTGGCCCAGCACGTCTTCGGCCCCTCGATCGGCCCGCCGGCGCTGTACGGCGTGGTGGCGATGGGAGGCGTGTTCGCGGGCGCCGCGCAGGCGCCGCTGACGGCGATCGCGAGCGTGGTCGAGATGACCGGCAACTTCGGCATCACGGTCGCGATCATGCTGGCCGCGGGCATCGCCGCGGCGGTCTCCAAGCGCCTCAGCTACGGCTCGATCTACACCACCAAGCTGCTGCGGCGCGGCATCGACATCGAACGCCCGCGCGCGACCGGCGCGCTGGAGAAGCTG
>Ga0335075_10002924_pt1 | contig 27323 bp, 20 predicted proteins | sample Lox_Sample_24_FD_206723 | JGI IMG/M metagenome (GOLD analysis project Ga0335075, IMG submission 206723) | Soil microbial communities from Loxahatchee National Wildlife Refuge, Florida, United States - Lox_Sample_2.4 | ecosystem: Environmental > Terrestrial > Soil > Wetlands | place: USA...
CAACGCCTCGGGCGCGATGTCCCCCGCGAGCCGGGCGACGCCATTCACGTAATCCGGCTGGCCGGAGGGCGGTATCGCAGCGCTTGCCCACCAGCGCGAGAGGGCGCGGAGGCGCATGCCGGGCGACACGTCCAGCGCGGCGACCGCACGGCGGCAGGTCTCGAGCGGTGGAGCGCCGCCGGGACCGGGGAGGTTGGCGCCGATCGCGACCAGGATCGGCTCGCACGCGCCCGCCTGACATCTGCTTGACATGGTTCCCCGCGGCGACTACCCGGGTTGGTCATTCGCGCGACGCGCCGACCGACCTGATCCATGCAACCGGCCGATCGAAGAGACACCGTAGAAGCATAGAACTCGATGATGAGGGACCATCATGCAATTCCTGCCGAACGAACGTACAATACTATTCATCGACGGCGCCAATCTTTATTCTGCCTCGCGCAATCTTGGCTTTGACGTCGATTATCGTAACCTTCTCGAATACTTCCGCCGCCAGGCCCACGTCTTGCGCGCCTACTATTATTCTGCCCTGCTCGAAACCGAGGAATATTCCCCCCTCAAGCCGCTGACCGACTGGCTCGCCTATAACGGCTACACGCTCGTCACCAAGCCGGCGAAGGAGTTCACCGACGCGGCCGGCCGGCGGCGTGTCAAGGGCAACATGGACATCGAGCTCGCGATCGACATGCTCGAGCTTGCGCCGAAGATCGAGCATGCCGTGCTGTTCAGCGGCGATGCGGACTTCCGGCGCCTCGTCGAGGCGGTGCAGCGCCGCGGGGTCCGCGTCTCGGTCGTCTCCACGATCCGCACCAGCCCGCCGATGGTGGCCGATGACCTCCGTCGCCAGGCGGACCAATTCATCGACCTTGCGGACATTGCCTCCGAATTCACCCGGCGCCAGATGGAGCCGCGGAGCCGGCCGAACGCGCGCCCGACCCCTGCCGAGCCTTTCGCGGAGGCGCCCGAAAGCGCCTGAGCGAGCACCCGCCGGAACGGCGCGCCGGCCCGGCATCGCCGGGCGATCCGAGGCGTCTTTTCGTTCGGCACGTTAAAGCAACCGAGAGCGTCTTCAGTCAGGGTTGAGGATCGCGCCGCCCCCGGCGAGCGCGAGCGCGGAACGCGAGAGAGACGCTGATGAAGCTGCCCGAGGAGCCGCCCCGTGACTGCCCGCTCTGCCCGCGGCTGGCCGCCTATCGCGCGGAGAGCCGCGCCGCCCATCCGGAGTGGCACAATGCGCCGGTCCCCGGGTTCGGGGAGATCGGTTCCGAGATCCTGATCCTCGGCATGGCCCCCGGCCTCTCGGGGGCGAACCGCACGGGCCGGCCCTTCACTGGCGATCACGCCGGCAAGCTCCTCTACGCAACGCTGCTGCGTCTCGGCCTCGCCACCGGGAGCTACGGCGAATCCGCCGATGACGGCCTCAGCCTCGTGAATTGCCGGATCACCAACACCGTCCGCTGCGCGCCACCCGCCAACCTGCCGACGCCCGAGGAAGTGAAGACCTGCAACCGGTTCCTGCTCGGCGAGTTGCAGGCGATGACACGGCTGCGCGCCGTGCTGGCGCTCGGCGTCCTCGCCCACGCCGCGGTGGTGCGCGCCTCGGGCCTGCCACAGGCGCGGGCGCGGTTCCGGCACGGCGCCATCCACGAGCTGCCCGACGGGCTGCTGGTCGCCGACAGCTACCATGTCTCGCGCTACAACACGAACACCGGCCGGCTGACCGAGCAGATGTTCGTCTCCGTCGTCCTGGCGCTGCGCCGCCGCCTCGACGAGGCGAGCTGATCCTGAGAAGGGCAGCGACCGGAGGCCAGAGAAGCCTTGCTCTCGCCCTGCGCAAGCGGGAAAATTGCGCCATGCGCTGGACGATGCTCCTCGTGCTTGTAGCACTACCGGCTTACGCTTGGGCCCAGTCGGCAAGCTCCGACCTTGCCGGCATGTTGGCCGCGCTCAAGGCCGCGCCGAGCCAGGAGGCCGCCGATCAGCTCGAGCAGCGAATTGCGGCCGCTTGGCTCGATCAGGCGACGCCGGCGGTGCGCCTCCTGCTCGAGAACGGCAGCGTCGCGCTCGATGCGCGCTCGCTGGGCGAGGCGCAGTCGGACTTCGGCGCCGCAACCACCTTGCAGCCCGGCCTCGCCGATGCCTGGAGCCTGAGCGCGCTTGCGCGCTTCCACGCCGGCGACACGGCGGGCGCGATCGACGACATCGCCCACGCGCTCACCCTCGACCCGGAGCACTTCACGGCGCTGGAGACGCTCTCGTTCGTGGCCGAGGCGCGCGGCGACTGGCAGGGCGCGCTCGCGGCGTGGGAGAAGGTCCTCGAGATCGATCCGCAAACGTCTGGCGGGGCGGCCCGGCTCAAGGAGCTCCAACGCCGGGCTCTCGGCCAGAGCACCTGAGGCTGCAGGCGGCCCGCTACAGCGTGATCGCCTCCGGTGATTCAGCCTTCGGCGATCACGCTCTAGGCCGGAGTGAGGACGTGGACCGCGCGGGTGGCGATCTTCTCCCGCGTCCGCGCCGCGTAGGCCGCCATGTGCGCCGAGGCGCCATGCGCCTTGAGCGCCTCCATGCTCTCCCATTTCTCGATCACCACGAAGGCGTCCGGACCGAACGGGGTCTGGAGCGCGCCCGCGCCTTCGGCATCGACGGCGGGCCCGTATTCGATGCAGCCTTTTTCCGCCAGCACGTTCGGACGGTTGGCGTGGAACTCGCGGAGGATCTCCGCCCGCATTCCCGGCTTGGCGGTGATCACGGCGACGACGTGAATCATTCTTCTTCCCCCTCCGATTGCGAGCCGCAGACTACAGGCTGATCGTCGCCCCGCGAACCGCAGGAGGAGCGCATGAGCGAGCCGGGACGATTGCAGTGCGTGGCAACGAATTCGCTGGAGATCGCCTTCGAGGAGAGCGGCCCGCCGGACGGACCGCCCGTGGTGGTGCTGCACGGCTTCCCCGATGATGTGCGCACGTGGGACGGCACCGTGGCGCGGCTTGCCGCGGCCGGCCATCGCTGCATCGCGCCTTATCTCCGCGGCTATGGGCCGACCCGCTTCCTCGATGCGCGCACGCTGCGGTCCGGCGAGCAGGCGGCCCTGGCCGCCGATCTGCTGGCGCTCCTGGACGGGCTCGGAGTCGCCCGCGCGCTGCTCGCCGGCTACGACTGGGGCGGGCGCGCGGCCTGCATCATTGCCGCGCTCTGGCCTGAGCGCGTGCGCGGCCTGGTTTCGATCGGCGGCTACAACATCCAGGATATCGCGGGCAATGCCGCGCCGGACGCGCCGGAGCAGGAGCATCGCTTCTGGTACCAATGGTACTTCAACACCGAGCGCGGCCGCGCCGGGCTGGCGCGGAACCGATACGAGCTCTGCCGGCTGCTCTGGCAGCTCTGGTCGCCCAACTGGGGCTTCGACGAGGAGACCTACCGGCGCACGGCGGCTTCGTTCGAGAACCCGGATTTCGTCGATGTCGTCATCCATTCCTACCGGCACCGCTACGCCGCAGCACCAGGCGATCCGGCGCTCGCGGCGATCGAGGAGCGCCTGGCCGGGCGGCCCGCGATCACCGTGCCGACGGTTGTGCTGCACGGCGCCTGCGACGGCGTCGATCCGGCAACGGGCTCGGAAGGCGACGCCATCCATTTCACCGGGTCCTATCGCCGCGAAGTCGTGCCGGTTGCCGGGCATTTCCTACCCTGGGAGGCACCCGAGCCGATCGCTTCCGCGGTGCTGTCGCTCGCCGCGGCGACGAAGGCCTGACGCGCGGCCGCCGGCCATGACGCCCAAGGCGGTTGCTGCGGGCCGGAGCTTCGCGCCACGAGTTCCCGACGTCGCCGTCAAACGCGGCTCCGCTCCATCCCCTCCGGCACTGCTTCCTCCGCCGGCGGCGGCGGAAGTTGCGCGAGATAGGAGGCCGCCTCCGCGAGCCCCTGGCTCTGCGCCCGCTCGAGCCAGCGCCGCGCCTCCGCCTGGTCCTGCACGCCGGCCGACCCGTTCAGATAGTACCGCCCGAGCATCAATTGCGCGTGCCCGTGGCCGCGCTCGGCGGCGGCGAGGAACCATCGCGCCGCGCGCGCGCGGTCGGCGACGATGTCATGCCCGCCGCCATAGAGCGCGCCGACGGCAAACATGGCGCCCACATGCCCGCGTTGCGCCGCCTTCTGGTAAAGCTTGAGCGCCTCCGCGTGGTCGCGCTTGCCGCCATGGCCGCCGACGAAGAGTTCGGCCAAGGCCACCTCCGCCTCGGCAAGACCCGCCTCGGCGGCGCGGGCGATCCAGATCCGCCCCGCTTCGGGATCGGCCTGCAGGCCGCGGCCTTCGATCAGCATCCGCCCATACCAGTACTGGGCATTCACCACCCCGTCTGCCGCCCGGCGCATCCACGCCAGGGCCGCCCTTTCGTCACGCTCCACACCGATCCCTTCGGCGAGGCAAACTCCGAAATTGAACGCCGCCACCAGATCGCCGGAGTTCGCCGCCTGCTCGAACCACTCGCGCGTGCGCCCGATATCCTCACTTTCCCCGCCGCCGATCAGCAAAACATTGGCAAGGTCCGACTTCGCCCGCTCATCGCCCTTCTCGGCGGCGATGCGAAACCAGCGTGCCGCTTCCGCCGAATCGCGCGCCACGCCGCCGCCCGTTAGGTGGAGAAGACCGAGCGCGCGCGCCGCGGCGGCATGCCCGCCCTCGGCGGCGCGGCGGTACCAGATCGCCGCCTCTGCGTAATTCGGCGGCAGCTCTCCGCCACGCGAATAGAGATCGCCCACCAGCGCCGCCGCCTCCACATCGCCGGCGACGGCGGCCCGCCGGAGCCATGATTCGCCCTCCAGCGCATTGCGCGGCGCGCCCCGCCCCTCGATCAGCATCAACCCCAGCCGCGCCGATGCCGCGCGGACCCCCTTGGCCGCGGCGAGCCGATAGAGGCGGACCGCCCCTGTCGCGTCGGCCTCCATGCCAAGCCCGCGCTCGGCCATCAGGGCGAGCATGAACTGCCCCATCGGCAGCCCCGCTTCCGCCGCCGTGCGGATCTGCCCGAGCGCCTCCGCGTAGCCCTTCATGTCCATGGACTTGCGGGCGAGCTGGATCCCGAATCCGAGCGCCCCCTGCGGCGAACCGGCCGTCGCTGCCTTGCGGTACCATTCCTCCCCCGCCGCCGGATCGCGCATCGTCTCGGGGCCGGAGGTCAGGAGATAGCCGAGCACCGCCTGACCCTCCGGAGTGCCGGCCGCCGCCGCCCGCTTTGCCCAGATCAGCGCCTTCTCGTAATCCGGCTTCGCCTCCTCGGTCCCTGAAAAGAGCGCGGCGGCGGCGACTGCACCCCTTTGGGGCTTCCCCGCTGCCGGCTGCCGGGGCTCGCCTCCAATCCCATGCAGGTAGAGCCCGGCCAACAGCGACTGCGCCTCGGCGTAGCCGTCCGCCGCCGCGCGCTCGAGCCAGCGCGCCGCCTCCGATCGGCTCGCCGGCACGCCGCTGCCCTCGAGATAGGCCCGCCCGACCTCGTACTTGGCCTCGGTGTTTCCCGCCTGCGCGGCACGCGCAAAGAGCGGCAACGCCGCCGCCGCCTGACCCTCCTTGGCCAGCCGCTTCGCCCGCCCGAATGCCGCCCTGGGCGAGAGCGAACCCACCACACGATCGAACAGCCGGGCCACCTCAGCGCCTCCGTTCCTGTTCCCTTGGCGCTTCGCAGGGCGGGCGCTCGCTCATCCCGCTCAGGAAGGCTCGGTCATGCCCTCGTTGAAGATCGGAACGATCCGTTCGAGCAGGTACTGCATGATCGTCTGGCTGCCGACCCGGATGTCCGTCTCCACCGGCATGCCGGGAATGACCCGGAAGCCCTGCGGCACGCCGCGCAGGTGCAGGCTGTCGATCGTCACGCGCGCCGCATAATAGAGTTCCGATGTCGGAATGTCCTGCGGCGTCGACGTGGGCGACGTCTGGAGATTCATGAGCTGCGAGGCGAGCTGCTGCGGCGTGAACGAATCGGAGGTGACGACCCGCACCGTCCCGGTCCCGGTGCCGAAGATGACGAAGGGGAAGGTCGCGAACTTGATCGTCACCGGCTGGCCGACCTGAACGAAGCCCTGGTACCCGCCCGGAATATAGGTCTCGATCTCGAGCGGCGCGTGCAGCGGAGAAAGCGACAGGAACTGTTGCCCGGACTGCATCACCGATCCGACCGAGATGCCGCTGGCAATTTGCAGGACCACCGAGTCCTGCGGTGCGCGCAGCATTACCAGCTGGCTCACCAGCTGGGCCTTGGAGATCGATTCGACCACGGCGTCCAGCTGCGGCACGTTGGTCGCGAGCTGCGCCGAGAGCTGCGCTTTCCATTGCTGGAGGAAGGCGTCGCGCTGCGCTTTCGTCGCCTCTAGCGTCTGTGCCGTCGACTGCGCGAGCGCGATGCTCTGCGCCAGCTCTCCCTGGACCTGCACCAGCTGCTGCTGCGATTGCAGCGTCGTGAGCTGGCTGCCGGCGTTGAGCTTTTGCAAGAGCGCGTTCATGTGCTCGATCTGGGTCGCCAGCACAAGCTGGTCGCGGTAGTACGCGGCCTGGGTCTCGGCGCCCTGCACCTGGGCGGCATAGCTCGAAATTTGCTGATCGTAATTGTTGAGCGTGTATTTGAGCTCGGCCATCCGCTGGGCGTAGATCGCCGCCTGCAAGAGCTGGTCGCGGTTGGTCTCGTCGGTCGGCTTGTAGGGCTTGCCCTCAAACTCCGCGCGCTCCTCCGCCACCTCGGCCGAGAGCGCCGAGCGCTGCGCATAGAGCGTCTGGAGGTCGGCCTGCGCCTCGGTCGGGTCGAGGGTTGCGAGCACCTGGCCCGCGTGCACCGTCTCTCCCACGTGCACGTCGATCGAGCGAATGATCGCTGTCTCGAGCGGTTCGAGCTGGATGGTGGGTGCCCGGGAAAGCACCTGCCCCTGGGCCATCACCTCCATATCCATGGGCACGAATTCGGAGATCAGGAGCAGCGTCAGCATGAGTGCGGCGACAACCCAGATCGCGTTGCGCGCGGTGTGGCCCGGGGGCGCCTCAAGAATGATGCTCGAAGGAGACTGGAACTCGAGGACGGCGGCGCTGAGCGCGCCGCCCTTCGGAACGTCAATCTGCCTCGATTGGAACAGGCGCGGGAGTGGCATGGCGAGTCCCTTGCGGGTCGAGATGGCGGTTTTGCTGCAGCCAGAGCTGGCGATAGACCGCGCAGCGCTCGAGCAGCACCCGGTGCGGCGCGATGTCGAGCAGTTTGCCCTGATGCATCACGATGATCAGGTCGCAATCGGTGAGCGAGGAGAGCCGGTGCGTGATCAGCACCATGGTCCGCCCCTTGCCGATGCGCACCAGGTTGGCGTTGACGAGCGCCTCGCTTTCGGGGTCGAGCGCGCTCGTCGCCTCGTCGAGGATCAGGAGCTTCGGATCGGTGACCAGGGCGCGCGCGATTGCCAGCCGCTGACGCTGCCCGCCCGAGAGGTTGGTCGAGCCTTCCTGGATGAAGGTCTCGTAGCCCGCGGGCATCCGCTCGATGAATTCCTCGGCGCCGGCGAGGCGTGCCGCCCGGACCGCGTCCTCGAGGGTGAGGCCCGGTCGGCCGGCGATGATGTTGTCGCGAATCGTGCCGCGGAAAAGGAAATTGTCCTGCAGCACCACGCCGAGGCTGCGGCGGAGATAGCGGAGGTTGATCTCCCGGAGATCGTTCCCGTCGAGCCTCAGGAATCCCGAATAGTCGCGGTTGATGCCCTGGAGCAGCCGCGCCAGCGTCGATTTGCCGGAACCGGACTTGCCGACGATGCCGAGCATCGTCCCTGCCGGTACGGTGAAGCAAACGTCCCTCAGCGCCGGCTGGGTCTGGCCCGGATAGCTGAAGGTCACGTTCTCGAACGTGAGCTCTCCTGCAATCGGCGGCCGGAGCCCGCTCGATGCGATCTCGACCTCGGGAGGGTTGTTGACGATCAGCATCACTTCGCCGATCGCCATCCGCAGCTCTTCCTGGTCCTGGATCGTCTTCGAGAGCGAGATCAGCGGCTGGGCGAGGCGTCCGCCCAGCATCAGGAAGGCGATCAGCCCGCCGATATCGAGCGTCGAGGTGCCGTTCAGCAGCCAGTACGCGCCGAGCAGGATCACCCCGCGCTGCATGAACCGCTCGAACGGGATCACCAGGGTCTTCGGCCAGTTGCCGATCCGTCCGCCCTGGATCCGCCAGTCGGCCGCCTCCGCCACGCGGACGTCCCACTCCGCCTTGCTCTGCGGCTCGGTCGCCAGCGATTTGATGGTGCGGATCCCGTGGATGTTCTCCACCATATGCGTGCTCTTGCGCGTCTCGGCCCTGACGATGTGGCCGGTGACGCGCCGCAACGCCGGCATGAAGGAGACGATGATCAGCGTGATCACGATCGCCGCCGCCAGATCGACGAAGCCGAGCGCCGAGCTCATGTAGAAGAGAATCGGCAGCAGCACGATCAGCATGAACACGTCGAGGACGATATCGAACATCCGCCCGGTGAAGAACAGCCGCACCAGGTAGAGCTGGTTGATGCGATGGTGGATCTCGCCCGCCGGGTGCCGCTCGAAATAGTCGAGGCTCAGCCCGAGCAGCCGGTTGAACACGTGCAGGTTCATCCGCGTGTCGATCCGCCCGGCGAGCATCGTCACGATGTCGACCCGCGCGTATTCGAGCACGGTCTCGTAGACCACGACGACGACCCAGATGATCGCCAGCAGCGCCAGCGTGTCGAGGTTCCCGTAGACCACCACGCGGTCGATCACGTTCATGACGATGAACGGCGGAATGACGACGAGCACGGCCGCCACCAGCGAGGAGATCACGACGTCGCGAAGAAATTTCCTCTCGCGCAGGAACTGGCGGAACACCCAGCCGATGCTGAAATTGTCATTCTCGCCCCCCGCTTCGCGCGGCTTGCGCACGAGCAGCACGTCGCCGGTCCACACCTCGGTGAGGCGAAGCTCGTCCACCGGTACCGGCAGGTCGCTCTGCCGCCCGCGCGGATCCTTGACCAGCGCCACCCGTTCCACAGGATCGACCCCGGTCAGCAGGCCGGCGCTGCCGTCGTTGAAGAACAGCACGATCGGCGTCGGGTCGGAGAGCTTCATCAGCTGCCGCCAGCCCATTCGGCTCGCATGCGCCCAGAGCCCGGCCTCGCGCAGCCACTCCACGAGATCCGCCGGGCTCGGCACGTCACCGCCCGTGGTGTTGTGGAAATCACTCGGGTCCGGCTCGTAGCCGTGGTAGCGCGCGGCCCCTAGGGCTGCGAGTATGCGTCCCCTGCCCGGATCGTCCTCGCCGTCGGGGGCGATGCCGAACCGCGCGTCAGGCCCCTCCTCGGCCGGGCCGGCGCCGGCGGCTCCCGTTCCTTCGTTCTCGTCCACCACAGATCCCCTCGCCCGGCCATGGTCGGGCGACGCCTAGGCCGGCGTCCCCACCGGCAGTTACAGGCAACCGCAACTGTACGCTCCGGAAACTTCTTAGCATAGGGAGTGCAACGAAGTGATCAAATTTTCCGGGAATCGGAGTAACCTTAACGTCAAATTCAACGACAGGCGGCAGCCCGTGAAAGGGGACTGCGGACGGGAGGCGCGGGAGCGTGATCGCCGGCAGGCGCGAATTATGTGCGAAAAATAAAAATAATGAGATAGATGGGACGGGTGAGCGTGAGCGATCCCATCCCGCTCTCGGGATCTGCTTCCGGCGGTTCAGTCCGAGCCCTTCAATGCCCCTACGGCGCAGCGGCCCCGCGCGGGCCAAACCCCAGGAACCCGACAGCAGGATCCGGGCTGCCGTTGCCTGCCGGATAAAGCGGGTCGGGCACGAGCGCCGCCTTGGCAACCGATGGCGTCGTGGGAGATCCAGAACGCGCGGACGCTCCCATCGCCGGCCCAGGGTTCGGGGCCGGCTGGTTCGCCAGCAGGAGATCGGCCACCGAGCCTCCTCCTACGCTCGCCCCGCGGCTTGTCGGCATCGCCGCCGGCACCGGCGGAACGTTCAGCATCAGCGCCGAATTCGTGCTCGCGGCCGCCGCCGCGCTCTCGTGCTGGATCGAGAGCAGGAAGAAGGCGATGTCATTGCGGTTGAGGTCGATCGCCAATTCGAGCGGCGTCATCCCCAGCACGTTGCGGGCGTCGAGTTGCGCGCCCCGGGAGACGGCATCCCGTGCCTCGGCGAGATCACCGCGGTTGATCGCCTGGAACAGCGCCTCGTTGGGGGGCATCGCACCGAATGACGTCGGCGGGGGAACGGGATTGGTGCTGGCGGCCCCGGGCAGGCCGGGCGGAGGGGCCCGCGGCGCCGACGCCGGCGCGGCGGTGCCGACCACCGGGCCGCCGGGATTGGAGAGCTCCGGCGTTTGCGCGCGCGCCGCCGGCACCACCGCGAGAACCAGCGCGGCGATCATCAACGCGCGCACAGAACGCTGAGCAAGGCGTTCCTCCGGCGCCCGCGCTCCGCGGCGATGGAACGCTCTCAATTCGAACTCGGCCCGGCGGCACCCGGGCGGCCGGGATTTCGACGCAGTGGACCTGGGCAGGTTGAACAAGGCGGAGCCCCTCTTCAGCCGGTTTTATCGCGCCTCCGATTCGAGACCGATTCAGCGCCTTCGCGCTGCCAAGCCAATACCATGAGCCCAAGCAGCAGCGGTAGCGCCACCCACGCCGGCAATAGAGGCACCGCCGTGATGCCGGTCACCAGGTGCGCGTGGTTCCGCGTCAGGCCAATCCACCCGCCGCCCCCCGCCGGTGCGCCGCGCTCGACGCGGCGGAGCTCGGGGACACCACCCGCCTCGCCGGGTGCCTCGAGCCAGTGCACGCTCCCCTCGCTCGCCCGGACCAGCGGCGCTAGCCGGCTCGCGGTCGCCCGGAGGTCGTCCATTTCCAGCGGATCGAGCGCGCCGGTAGCGACGAAAGCCGTCTGCGTCCCGTCGCCCACTCGCCAGACACCGGGTTGGCTGGCGGGAATCTCCCCGCTCGCCCGGCCGGCCGCGGTCGGCTCGAGCTTGAGCGTCGTCGTCTTGCCGTCCGGCGCCGTTACGGTCACGTTCCCGCCCGCGTCCGCGGCGAGCGAGCGCCGCTCGATGCTCATGCGCCCGCCGGCGATCTCAGCCGTGATCGCATTCGCCTCCAGCGCCGGCTCTTTCATCAGCCAATGCGCCACACGGCGCATCAGCTCGGCCTGCGGCCCTCCGCCGTCATGCCCGCGCGCCCACAGCCATTGCTGGTCGGAGAGCAGCATCGCGACGCGCCCCTTGCCCACGCGGTCGAGCACCAGGAGCGGCGCCCCCGAGGGCGTGCTCATCAGCACCTCGCCCTTCACCTGCGTGACCGCGTCATAGCGGTACCAGGGCCCCCAGCTCGGCGTGCCTTGGGACGCCGCGCCGGGCAGCTCGGCCGTCACCGGATGGCGCTCGCCGATCGCGGTGACACGCGGCACGAACCGGCCGACGATGACGCCCTGCGGCGCGTTGGCGGGAGGCGTGTCGGCGGTCTGAGAGGCATCGCCCGGCAGCGGCTGCGCCGGCAGCACGGAGGCGAGCGGCGTCGCCGCCAAGCTGTCCGGCCCGGCGAATTCCGGCCCTGTCGTGACCAGGAGCGCCCCGCCCCCGCGGACGTAGTTCGCGATGTTCGCCAGGTACTCCGGCGGCAGCAACCCGTCGTCCTGGAACTGGTCGAAGATGATGAGGTCGAACCGCTCCAGCTTGTCTACGAACAGCTCGTGGGCCGGGAAGGCGATCAGCGCGAGATCGTTGAGCGGGGTGTTATCCTCCTTGTCCGGGGGGCGGAGGATCGTGAAGTGGACCAGATCCACCGCCGGGTCGGACTTGAGAAGCCGCCGCCAGGCCCGCACGCCGGGGTTAGGCTCGCCCGAGACGAGCAGCACCCGGAGCCGCTCGCGCACCCCGTTGATCGTCACCGCGGTGCTGTTGTTGAGCGTCGAGACCTCTCCGGCAAGCTTTGCCGCGCTGAGGGCGACCACCGTCGGGCCGGCGTGCGTGATCGGGATGGGGATGCGAACGGGCTGACCCACCGGCACGCTCTCGGTCACCGGCGGCTCGCCGTCACGGCGGATCGTAAGGGTCGTGGAGGCGGCCGGGCGCACCACCCCATGGTCCTCGATCTCGGCCTCCAGCGTCACATTCTGGCCAACGATGCCGTAGGTCGGCGCGGCCAGCAGCTGGAGGCTGCGATCGGTTTCCTCGCCGCGGGCGGGGATCAGCACCGAGAGCGGCGCGCCCGCGAGCGGGCTCTGCTTCACCGCCGGCACGTCGTCCACTTCGCCGTCGGTGATGGCGATGACCCCGGCCAGCCGGCCGTGCGGCACCTCGGCAAGCGCACGGTCGAGGGCCGCGAAGAGGCGCGTGCCGCCCGCCGGGCTATCAGGCACGGCCACGGTGCGCAGCTCAAGGCCGGGAAAGCGCTCGGCCTCCTCGTTCAGCCCTGCCGCGGCCCGGCTCGCCACCGCGGCGCGCCCGTTGACCGACATCGACGCCGTCCGATCGACCAGCAGGATCCCGATATCCGGCAGATTCTGCCAGGTCTCGCGCACCAGGCTCGGCCCGGCGAGCCAGCAGAGGAGGACGGCGAGCGCCAGCACGCGCCACGGCCAGCCGCGGGCCTTTCGGAGCACGGCGGGCGCCGCGGCCAGAATCGCAAGCGCGGCGAGTGCGCCGACCACCCACGCCGGAAGCATCGGGTCGAACGCCAGGGCCGCGATGCCGTGCCCCAAGGGCGCGGCGAGTGGCGCGGCGAGCGGCATCATTGCCCCAGCCGCTCGAGGATCGCGGGCAAGTGCACCTGGTCGCCCTTATAGTTCCCCGTCAGCGCGTACATCACCACGTTCACGCCGAAACGGTAGGCGAGCAGCCGCTGATGGTCGCCGCCCGGGATCGCGGCATAAGGATAGTGCCCATCCGGATCCATCGCCCAGGCAGCGACCCAGTCATCGGCGCCGACGATCACCGGGCTCACATTGTCGTTGCGGTTGCTCGGGTCGCTCGCGAGCCAGACCGGCGCCCCGTCGAAGCGGCCCGGGAACGAGCGCAGCAGGTAGAAAGTGTGGGCGAGCACGTTCTCATAGGTGAGCGTCGTCAGCGGCGGCACGGCGAGCCCCCGGGTCAGGCGCTGCAAGGCCGCCGCTGCGCCGGCGGCGAAACCCGCGCCGGAACCGGGCGCATCGGCGTCGCTTCCCTCGGTGTCCATCAGGATGATTCCGCCGTTGCCCATGAAGCGGTTGAGCGCCGTCACCGCGGCCGGGCTCATCGCCGGCTCGCCGGCCGTCACCGGCCAGTAGAGGAGCGGGTAGAAGCTGAGGTCGTCCCGACCGGGCACCACCGCCTTGGGTGGCCCGAGCGTCACCGCGGTGCGCGCATTGACGAAGTCGGAAAGCCCCTGCAGGCCCTGGCGCGAGAGCTGGTCCACCGCCCGATCTCCGGTGACGACGTACGCGAGCCGGGTGATGAGGGCGGGATCGTCCGCCGGGATCTCGGCCCGGGCCGCTCCCGCCATGGAGACCAGACCGATCAGCACGAACGCCGCCGCGCGCGCCGGGCGTGCGAGCAGCCCGCGCAGGCCGAGCGCGATGATGAGGTCCGCGGCGAAGAGGCCGACTGCCAATGCCAGGAGCGGTGGCCCGAGCGGCCGCTCGCGCGCGATGCCGTTGGGCGCCTCCAGCTCGGCTCCCGGGACCGGCGGGGCCAGGCGGAGCGGCGGCAGCGCCATGCCGAGATTGAGCGCCCGCCTGCCGTTTGCCGGCCCGTAGAGCCCGGGCGGGTGCAGGGGGGACGGCAAGGTGACGGCGAATCGGTCGGCGGCGAGGCCGCGCGCGGCCGTTCCGGGCGTCTCGGCCACCCCAAACCCGTCCAGCGCCGATGCCGGAGCGAGCACGGCCTGGCCGGGGCTTTCCGCCACCCCGGCGGAAAGCTCCACCAGGCGCCGCAGCATGGCGACGAAGGCGCCGGAGAGCGGCAGGTTCGACCAGGCGGTGTTGGCGGTCACGTGGAACAGCACGATCCGGCCGGCGCCGAGCCGGGCGGAGGTCACCAATGGCGTGCCGTCGTCCAGCCTGGCCCAGGTGTGCGCGTCGAGATCGACGCTCGGCTCGGCCAGCACCTGCCGCGATACCGTGACGTCGCGCGGCACCGCGAGGCCGGCAAAGGGCGAGGAGCGAGGGAAGGCTGCGAGATGCTCGGGCCGGCCCCAGGTGAGCGCCCCGCCGAGCGTGCGTTCCCCGGGCAGCAAATGGACCGGGAGGAGCGCGTCCGGATGCGCGGCCGTGAGCGGTCCGGCGAACCGCACCAAAAGCCCGCCCCGCGCCACCCACTGGGCGAGCGAAGCGGTCTCGGGGCCGGGCGGGAGCACGCGGTCGGCGAGGATGATCACCGCCAGCCGGTCGTTCAGGAGCTGGCTCAGATCTGCCTGGCGGACGTCGGAATAGGGGCCGAGCGCGCGGGAAAGATAGTAGAGCGGTCCGACAAAGGGCAGGTTGGCATCCGCCGGGTCACCCGAAGCGAGGCCGACCGGCCGGCGCCGCCAGCGCTCGTCGAGCAGGAACACGCTCCCGGCCGAGGGGTTGGCGGCGAGCTTCAGCGCGTCGAGCCGGTTGGCAAGTTCGAGCGGCAGCGGTACCGCCGCTTGGCCGGTATCCGCCCCGGCCGGGATGGTCACGTCGAAGCGGGCGAGGATGCGCCCGCCGGGCGCCTCGGCCAGCACCGGGACCGCCCGCCGGAGAGGCTCCGGGAGCGCGCCGACACGCGCAATCAAGCGCCCGCCGCTTGGGCCCGGCTCCGTCTCGGGCGGGAGGAGCACGAAGGCGGCAGGATGGGGATCGGCGATCTCGGTCACCGGGCCGAGGCGCGCGAGTGAAGCGGCGAAGCGCTTGTCGGCGCCGCTGCTGGCAGCGCCGGCGAGCCGGTCGGCCACATAGACGACGCCGTGGCCGCGCCAGCCCTGGAGCAGGGAAGCGGCGGCCGCGCGATCTTCCGGCCAGGGCTCGGGCTCAAGAACGGCAAGGCGCGCACGCAGGGCGGCCGGGGGCATCGGCGGGCTGATCGCGAGCGGGGCGCCTGTGGGGCCGGGCGCGGTCGCCAAGAGCGCGACGCGGCGCCCCGCTCGGGCGATGCGGTCGAGCGCCGCGTTGGCCGCCTCCGTCCGCGCGCTCCAGTCCGGCGCCGCACCCCAGCCATTGTCGACCACCATCAGCACCAGACCTCGGCCCAGCGGCAGGGCCCCCGCACGCTCGACCGGGCCGGCAAGGCCGACGATGATGAGCCCGGCGGCGGCGAGGCGGAGCGCCAGCAGCCACCAGGGCGTGCGGGCCGTCGCCTGCTCGACCGGGGCAAGGTCCTTGAGCAGGCGCACCGCCGGGAAGCGCTCGCGGCGCGGGGCCGGCGGCGTGACCCGGAGCAGCCACCAGAGCAGCGGCAAGGCGGCAAGTGCCAGCAGGATCCACGGATCGGTGAAGGTCATGCGAGGGCCGCCGCTTCGCCGGATGGAGGGGCCGGCATCGGTCCCGGCCCCCCCGCGCTCGGGGCCAGCGCCAGATAAAGGGCAAGCAGCGCCTGTTCCGGCGGCTGGTCGGTCATGTGGGTGGTGAAGCCGCAGCCGAGCGCGCGGCAAAGCGCGCCGAGCCCATCCTCATGGCGAGCGAAGCGCTCGGCATAAGCGTCGCGCACGCCCTCGACGCGCGGGATCAAGGTCTCCCCTTCCTGCTCGAGATCGGTGAAGCGGACCCGCCCCTGGAAGGGCAGCGCCCGTTCGGCGGGATCCAGCACCTGCATCAGATGGACGGTGACGGGGATGGCGGACAGCCGGGCGAGCGCGGACTGCACGGCGGCCAAGGGGTCGAGGAAGTCGCCGAAGAGAACCACCGTTGCATGACGCGGCAGCGGCAGCGGCGGCGGCAGGCTTTCGGCGGCGGAGCGGGAAAGAGTGGCGCTTAGCGCCACGGCGAGCGTCTCCAGCGCATCGCGCCCGCCATGGCTCGGCGCGCCCGGCGCCATCAGCCGCACCCGCTCGCCGCCGCGCAGCAAGAGCGCGGCGAGGGCGAGGAGCAGCAGGGTGGCACGTTCCGCCTTCTCGACCTGGGCGAGGCGCGAGCGCCAGCGCATGCTGGCCGAGGCGTCCGCCCAGAGGGAGACGGTCTGCGCCGCCTCCCACTCGGTCTCGCGGACGAAGGTGCGGTCCGACTTCGCCGATTGGCGCCAATCGATCCGCGCCACCGCATCTCCGGGGAGGAAGGGGCGGAACTGCCAGAAACTGTCACCCTGACCGACACGCCGTCTGCCATGCACACCCTGTGCCACCGTCGCGGCGACACGCCGCGCGGCCACGAGCAGCGGCGGTAGCGCCGCGCCCATCCCCTCGGCGCGGCGGGCGTTGCGTGCCGGCTGCCAGCCGTCAGGGGGCGCCGGCACGCGGCCTTCTGCCCGGGTGACCGGCTCGGTTCATCCGAGTCGTTCCACCAGGGCGGCGATCACGTCGGCGAGCTGCACGCCCTCCGCGCGGGCCGAGAAGGAGAGGGCCATTCGATGGCGGAGCACCGGCGAGGCCAGCGCGATCACGTCGTCGAGGCTCGGCGCGAGGCGCCCGTCGAGCAACGCGCGGGCCCGGCAGGCCAGCATCAGCGCCTGCGCTGCCCGCGGTCCCGGGCCCCACGCGACATGGCGCCGCACCGCCTCGGTGGCGGCGCTTTCGGGCCGGCCGCCGCGCACCAGCTCGAGGATCGCCGTGAGCACGCTCTCGCCGACCGGGATCCGCCGGATCAGCGCCTGCGCCATCATCAGGCTCTCGACCGAGAGCACCGGCACCGGCCGCGCCTGCTCCGCCCCGGTAGTCGCGAGCAGCATCGTCCGCTCCGCGGCGAGGTCGGGATACGGGACGCGGACCTCCAGGAGGAACCGGTCGAGCTGCGCCTCGGGCAGCGGATAGGTCCCCTCCTGCTCGATCGGGTTCTGGGTCGCGAGCACATGGAACGGCCGCGGCAGCGCGTGCTCGACGCCGCCGACCGCGACCTTGAACTCCTGCATCGCCTGGAGCAGCGCCGATTGCGTGCGCGGGCTCGCGCGGTTGATCTCGTCGGCCATCAGCAGCTGGCAGAAAACCGGACCGGGCACGAAGCGGAAGCTCCGCCGGCCGGCGGCATCCTCATCCAGCACCTCGCTGCCGAGGATGTCGGCCGGCATCAGATCCGGCGTGAACTGTACCCGCTTCGCGGTGAGGCCGAGCACGGTGCCGAGAGTCTCGACGAGCTTCGTCTTGCCAAGCCCGGGCACGCCCACGAGCAGCACGTGCCCGCCGCAGAGCAGCGTGATCAGCGTCTGCTCCACCACCGTGTCCTGGCCAAAGATGATGCGCGCGATCTCGGAGCGGACCGTGCGCATGCGGACCCCGAGCGCCTCGATCTCGGCAAGCACCTCGGTGGTCTGCTGGGAGGGCGGGGAGAGGCTGGCGGACATCCGAGCTTCCTTGCGTGGTGTCCCCGCACAAGTTCCTCGGGGAGGTGCGACGCGCGCACTTCCCTTGAGGTGGGGTTGCTCCCTATATCATTTCTACCCGGGGAGAGTGCGAAACCGGTGACGGCATTGGGCGGAGAGATTCGAGCGTGAACGACGCCACCTCTCGATCGCCGAACCCCATAGGAGCGGCCGCCTCGAGCGGAGCGGCGCCCGCAAGGGTGCGGGCGCGCACGCCGTTCGATTGCGGCAACCTCCCGTTCGTGATCCGCCGCGACGGCACGTGGCTCTACCGGGGCAGTCCGATCGGCCGCAAGGAGATGGTCTGCCTGTTTGCAAGCGTGCTGAAGCGCGCCACCGACGGCACCTACTGGCTCGAAACGCCCGTGGAACGAGGCCGGATCGAGGTGGAGGACGTCCCCTTCGTCGCCGTCGAGCTCGACTGGACGGGAAGCGGGCGCGACCAGCGGCTTTCCTTTCGTACAAATATCGATGAGGTCGTCACCGCCGGCGCGGAGCATCCGATCCGGGTGGCGCACGATCTCCTGACCTGCCGCCCGACTCCCTATCTCTTGGTTCGGCCGGGGACCGAGGGGCCGGGGATCGAGGCGCGGATCGGCCGTGCCGTCTATTACGAGCTGGCTGCCTTGGCCGAGCCCGGCTGGATCGGCTGCCGGCGAGCTCTCGGCGTCTGGAGCTGCCGGCGTTTCTTCCCGCTCGGGGAGCTGCCCCCAAGCGACGGCGACCAAGACTGACTCCATGGACGAGGCGAGCCTGCGGGCCCGGCTCGCCGGGCTGCCCGCCGCGACTGCGCCTCCGGCGGATCCCGGCCCGCTGATCGGCGCCGCCGTGCTGGTGCCGATCATCCTCTCCGGCCCGCCTGCCATCCTGCTCACCAAGCGGAGCGATCGGCTCGCGCGCCATGCCGGGCAGGTGAGCTTCCCTGGCGGGCGCATCGAGAGCGGCGACGCCTCACCGGCGGCCGCTTCGTTGCGCGAAGCGGAGGAGGAGCTGGCGCTCGATCCGGCGTGCGTTGGGCTGCTCGGGCGGCTGCCCGACCACGCGACGGGCACGGGCTTTTTGATCACCCCGGTCGTCGGGCTGCTCCCGCCCGGGCTTGAGCTCGTCCCGAACTCCGATGAGGTCGCCGGGATATTTTCGCTTCCCCTGCCCGTCCTTCTCGACCCGGCCGCGCCACAGCGCAGGCGGGAGATCCGCGACGGAAGGGAGCGGGAATTCTGGGTCTGGCCGCATCCCGACCATGAAATCTGGGGAGCGACCGCGGCGATTCTCGTGCGGCTCGCCGAGGCGCTGCGGGGAGCTTAGCGCGCCTGGGCGCTGGCTTCGCTGCGGACGGCGCCCACGCGCGCGGCGAGGGAGGCGGCCATGAAGTCGTCGAGGTCGCCGCCGAGCACGGCTTCGGGGTTGCCCTTCTCGATCCCGGTGCGGAGGTCCTTCACCAGCTGGTAGGGGGCGAGGACATAGCTCCGGATCTGGTGGCCCCAGCCGATATCGGTCTTCTGGCTGGCGGCCGCGGCCGCGGCCTCCTCGCGCCTCTGGAGCTCGCGCTCGTAGAGCCGCGCACGCAGCATCTGCATGGCGATCGCGCGGTTGCGGTGCTGGCTGCGGTCGGTCTGGCAGGCGACGACGATGCCGCTCGGGATGTGGGTGATGCGGATCGCGCTCTCGGTCTTGTTGACGTGCTGGCCGCCGGCGCCGGAGGAGCGGTAGGTGTCCACCTTGAGGTCGGCCTCGTTGATGTCGATCTGGATGGTCTCGTCCACCACCGGATAGACCCAGACACTGGCGAAGCTGGTCTGGCGGCGGGCATTGGCATCGAAGGGGCTGATGCGGACGAGGCGGTGGACGCCGGCCTCGGTCTTGAGCCAGCCATAGGCGAAGGGGCCGGAGACCTGGAGCGTCACCGACTTGATCCCCGCCTGCTCGCCCGGGCTCTCGTCGAGGAGCTGGACCTTGTAGCCGTGTTGGTCGGCCCAGCGGGAATACATGCGCGCGAGCATCTCGGCCCAGTCCTGGGCCTCGGTGCCGCCGGCGCCGGCGTTGATCTCGACATAGGCGTCGTTGGCGTCCGCCTCGCCGGCGAGCAGGCTCTCGGCTTCGCGGCGCTTGGCCTCGGCGGCAAGGGCTTCGAGGGCGGCGAGGCCCTCGGCCGCCACCGCGGCGTCGCCTTCGGCCTCGGCAAGCTCGATCAGCTCCATCGATTCGGCGGCCTCGGCCTCGAGCCGGCGCACCGCCTCGATGCCGGAGGAAAGCCGCGTGCGCTCGCGCATGAGGGCCTGGGCGGCGGCGGAATCGTTCCAGAGGGCAGGGTCCGCCGCCCTCGCGTTCAGCTCGGCTAAGCGGGTTGTCGCGGCATCCCAGTCAAAGATGCCTCCTCAGCAGCACCAGCGACTGCCGGATCTGCTCGTGCAATGCTTGGGCTTCGGCGGACATGGTCAATAGAGGCCGGTGCTCATGCCGGCGTCGATATTGGCGCCGGCATTGGTGGTCGCGGCCTGCGCGGCGGCGGCGGCCGGGCTGCCGGCAGCCGGACCTTCCCCCTCCCCTTGCCCGGCCACGACCGTGCCCGGGGTCTGGCCGGTCTTGAAGGCGTCGGTCGCCGTGCCGTCCACGGTGCCGAAGCTCTCCATCGTCAGGCCCGGCGGCATCGTCCAGTTGAGGACCGGGCGACCTTTGAGGGCGAACTTCATGAAGCGGTTCCAGATCGGGCCGGCGGTGTTGCCGCCGACCGCGAGGTAGCCGAGGCTGTGCGGCTCATCGAAGCCGACCCAGACGACGGTGACGAGGTTCGGCGTGAAGCCGTTGAACCAGGCGTCGTTGTCCTCGTCCGTGGTGCCCGTCTTGCCGGCGACCGGGCGGTCGATCCCCGCCCCCGCGATCGTGCCGGTGCCGCGCAGGACCACGCCTTCGAGCATGGTGATGAGCTGGTAGGTGCTGGCGGCGTCGGCGATGCGCGGCTGGTTGCTCACGAGATCGGGCGGGTCGTTCGGGCTGCCGCCCACGCAATCGGCGCAAGCGAGGTCGGGGGCGCGCCAGATCACCTTGCCCTCGGGGTTGGAGATCGTGTCGATCAGCGAGGGCGTCACCTTGCGGCCGAGCTCGTCGAAGGAGGCGTAGGCGCCGGCCATGCGCAGCACGGTGGTGTCGAGCGCGCCGAGGACCGCCGGATAATAGAGCGGGAAGTGATCGACGACGCCGAAGGCCTCGGCGGTCTTCTTGATGTTGCGGAGCCCGACCGCCTCGGCCACCCGCAGGGTGGCGAGGTTGACCGACTGCTCGAGCGCCACCTGCATCGAGATCGGGCCCATGAAGCCCGGATCGAAGTCGCTCGGGCGCCAGAGCCCGTCCGAGCCCCACATGACGATAGGGGCGTCGAGGAACTTCTCGCTCGGCGGGATGCCCTGCTCGAGCGCGGTGAGATAGGTGAAGGGCTTGAAGCCGCTGCCGGGCTGGCGCTCCGCGTCGATCGCACGGTTGAACTGGCTCTCGGCGAAGCTCCAGCCGCCGACCATGGCGAGCACCCGCCCGGTGCGCGGATCGAGCGAGACGAGCGCCCCTTCCACCTTGGGAATCTGCATCAAGGAGAGGGCGCCCGAGGGGCCGTCGGGCTCGACCATCACGACGTCGCCGGTACCCACGATCTGGCCCATCTCATAGGGGGTGGGGCCGAAGCCGCCGGGCACGACCGCGCGCGCCCACGCGAGGCCGGCGAGGCGGAGAATTCCGGTTTCGGGCGTGCCGGGCGGCTCGGGCCCGACCGGCGGGGGATTGGGCGGCGGCACGAGATAGCCGATCTTGGCCTCCGTGCGCGTCTCGGAAAGGACGACGCCGAGCCGCCAGGCGGGCAGCATGCCGGGCGGCTTGGCGATCGCGGCGAGGCTGGTCTGCCAGCCCTGGGTGGTCGGGAGCTTGGCCACCGGGCCGCGCCAGCCGCCATGGGCGTGGTCGTAGGCCATGAGCCCATCGCGCACCGCACTCACCGCTTCCGCCTGGAGGGCGGGGTCGAGCGAGGTGCGGACGATGAGGCCGCCGGTGGTCGCGCGCGTGAGGCCGTAACGGTCGATCAGCTCCTGGCGGACCGCCTCGGTGACGTAGCCGGCCTCGGGCAGCGGCGGCGGCGCGGCACCCGGGCCGGCGGCGCGCGGCACCAGCGGCTCGGCCTTGGCCTTGGCGGCGGCGGCGGCGCCGATGTCCCCGTCATCGACCATGCGGTCGAGCACCCAGTTCCGCCGGGCGAGCGCGCCCCCCGGGTTGGTGAAGGGGTTGTAGGTGGAGGGCGCCTTGGGCAGCCCGCCCAGGAAGGCGGCCTCGGCCAGGGTGAGCTTGTCGAGCGGCTTGTCGAAATAGGCCTGGGAGGCGGCCGCGACGCCGTAGGTGCCGAGGCCGAGATAGATCTGGTTGAGGTAGATCTGGAGGATCTGCTTCTTGCTGAGCACCTGCTCGAGGCGGACCGCGAGGATCGCCTCCTGGATCTTGAGGTCGACCGTCATCGGCTGGTCGAGCAGGATGTTCTTCACCACCTGCTGGGTGATCGTCGAGGCGCCGAGCGGGCGCTCGCCGCTGCCGACATGCAGGAGGTCCCAGACGCCGGCGCGGACGATGGCGAGCGGGTTGATCCCGGGATGGTACCAGAAGGTGCGGTCCTCGGCGGCGATGAAGGCCTGGCGCACGAGGGGGGGGATCTCGGCGTAGGGGACGTAGATGCGCTGCTCGGCGGCGAGATCCGCGATCAGCCGGCCGTTGGCGGCGAAGACGCGGCTCATCACCGGGGGATGGTAGTGGCGGAGCGCATCGACGCTCGGCAGGCCCGAGGCGAACCGTTCATAGAGGGCGTAGAGCGCGCCGCCGCCGATGAGCCCGAGGATCACGAGGAGGAAGACGAAGCGGCCGAGCCAGCGCCGGGCGGCGCGGAGGCCGGGGTTGCCGCCAGGGGGCTTGATGGGGGGCTTGGCGGGGGGCTTGCCGGGAGGTTTGCGGGAGGGCTTGCCGCCGCCCGCGCCTGCCCGGCGTTCATGCGGCAGCAGGGGCTCGCCGGCGGTCAGTTGCGGGCTCATGGCGCCCTATATCCGCTTCCGGGGCCAGCGGGACAAGAAGCAGCGAGAAAAGGTTTTAGCCGGCCATCCGGGCCGCATGGTCGGCGGCGAAATAGGCGTCCACCGCTCGCTCCATGGCCGTGGCGATCACCGCGCGATGGCTGGACGTGCAGAGGGCGGCCTCGTCCTTGACGTTGGACATGAAGCCCATCTCCACCAGCACGCTCGGGATGCTCGCCGATTCGAGGACGACGAAGTTGGCGTGGCGGGCGGGGTTGGTGAGCAAACCGACCTCGCGGCCGAGCGAGCCCACCATGTCCTTCTGGAGGCGGGCGGAATCGAACTCGGTCTCGCGGCTCACCAGGCTGGCGAGGATCTCGGCGACCGCCGGGGAGACCTTCTTGAAGCGCGGGTTGGTGACGAAGCGGTCGGCGCTGTTCTCGCTCGCCGCGATCGCCGCCGCCTGGGGGTCCGAGGCGGTCGCCGAGAGGCGATAGACGCTGGCGCCGCGGACCTGGTGGTCGAGGATCGAGTCCGCGTGCATCGAGACGAAGAGATGCGCGCGGTTCTCGTGGGCAAGCTGAACGCGGGTCTCGAGCGGGATGAAGACGTCCTGCCAACGGGTCATCACGACGCGATAGCGGCCGCTCGCCTCCAGGCGGCTCTTGAGGTCGTAGGCTGCAAGCAAGGCTATGTGCTTCTCGTAGGTGCCGGCGACGCCGATGGCGCCCGGATCGCGCCCGCCGTGCCCGGGATCGAGCATGACGAGCGGCGGGATGCTGCCGGCGGGCGGCATCGGCGGGAGGGGGAGCTTCTGGTTCGGCCGGCTGGTGGCGGCACGGGCCAGGGCGGGGGTCATGGCGGCCGGCAGGAGGAAGCTCGCTGCGAGCCCATGGCCCAAAAGCATGCGACGTTCGATGGCCATGGGGTGATCTTAACACGGGAGATTGGGAAATGGACATTTCTTATTGATGACTCATGTGCCATTTTCGCGGGCGGGCGGGCGGCCGGGAAGCAAAGCGGCCCTGGTGGGCGAGACCCCCAGTGGGGAGCTCCCAGTGGGGACCCTTGTGGGCAGGGAGGGTTTGCTGCATTGGTCGGAGGGTCGGCGGCGTGCCGGCCGCCTGGCGGGTCCGCCCTTTGGCAAGCCCCATCATCCGGCAGGCAAAGGCCGGTGCCCCGGCGGGAAGCCGCTTCCGATCCCTTGCCACCCGCCTCCCCGAGGCGCTTTCCCGTTGCCGGGGCTTGGGGAGGCGCTTATCTGATGTCCGAGGGCGGTATCGCCGACGGCGCTGGACCGCCCGTCAAACCGGGGACCGATTTGCCTCGACCGCTGCACCTCGCTCGAGCCGAAGAAAGCCAGCCTGCCCATTTCCGAATCGGACCAGCGTGTTTCGCCGACCGCCCCGCGGGATACCGTGTGGGCGTGAACGGCGGGTTCGCTTGCATGGCCGGGCAGCCGGGCGCGCGGCTGAGCATTGGGCCTGCGGTCTCCCGCGCCCGAACCATCCTCATACACGGCCCAGCGACGGGCGCGCGCGAAGCGTGCCGTCCGCGGGCTTACCGGAGTTGCAGTCCGCATGACCAAACGTATGCTGATCGATGCCACGCACGCGGAGGAAACCCGCGTCGTGGTTCTGGATGGTAGCCGTCTCGAGGATTACGACGTCGAGACGGCGACCAAGAAACAGCTCAAGGGCAATATCTACCTCGCCAAGGTGGTGCGGGTAGAGCCGAGCCTGCAGGCCGCGTTCGTCGAATATGGCGGGAACCGTCACGGGTTCCTCGCCTTCGCCGAGATCCACCCCGACTACTACCAGATCCCGATCGCCGACCGCCAAAAGCTGCTCGCGATGCAGGAGGAGGAGGCGCGGGTCGCCGAGGAGGAAGAGGAGGCCGAGGAGGCCCGGCAGGCGGCGGCTTCGGTTCCGGCGGCAGTCCCGGTGGAGGCGCCCGGCGAGGAGCCCGGCGAGGAGCCGGCCGCTTCGGTGGAGGAGGCGCCGGCCGGCGAGGCGGACGAGGCAGGCGAGGCTCCTCCGGGCGAGGCGCCTGCGGGCGAGGAGGCTTCCCTCGAAGCCGAGGCGCCGCCGCCCGAGACGGTGGGCGGCGAGTCCGAGGGCTCCGAGGATTTCCGCCCGCAGCGGATGCCGACGCAGTACCTCCGCCAGTACAAGATCCAGGAGGTGGTCCACCGGCGGCAGATCCTGCTGGTGCAGGTCGTCAAGGAGGAGCGCGGGGCCAAGGGTGCCGCGCTCACCACCTACATCTCGCTCGCCGGGCGCTATTGCGTCCTGATGCCGAACTCGCCGCGCGGGGGCGGCATCTCGCGCAAGATCACCTCGCCCGCCGACCGGCGGCGGCTCAAGGAGGCGGTGGCCGAGCTTTCCGTGCCGGCGGGCATGGGGCTGATCGTGCGGACGGCCGGGGCGATGCGGCCGAAGCCCGAGATCAAGCGCGACTGCGAGTACCTGCTCCGGCTGTGGGACGAGATCCGCGAGACGGTGATGAAGTCGGTGGCGCCGGCGCTGATCTACGAAGAGGCGAGCCTGATCAAGCGGGCGATCCGCGACGTCTATTCGCGCGACATCGAGGAAGTGCTGGTGGACGGCGAGGCGGGCTGGCAGGCGGCGCGGGACTTCATGCGCATGCTGATGCCGACGCACGCGCGCAAGGTGCAGCTCTGGAAGGACCCGGCGGGGCGCGGCCTCTTCGCCCACGAGCACGTGGAGGCGGAGCTCGACGCGGTGCTGAGCCCGGTCGTGCCGCTGCGCTCGGGCGGCTCGCTGGTGATCAACCAGACCGAGGCGCTGGTGGCGATCGACGTCAACTCGGGGCGCTCGACGCGGGAGCGCAATGTCGAGGAGACGGCGCTGCGCACCGACCTCGAGGCGGCGGAGGAGGCGGCGCGGCAGCTCCGGCTGCGCGACCTCGCCGGGCTGATCGTGATCGACTTCATCGACATGGAGAGCCGCAAGCACAACGGGATGGTGGAGCGGCGGCTCAAGGAGGCGCTGAAGAACGACCGGGCGCGGGTGCAGGTCGGGCATATCAGCCATTTCGGGCTGCTGGAGATGAGCCGCCAGCGGCTCCGGCCGTCGCTCGCCGAGACGAGCTTCCTGCCCTGCCCGCATTGCGACGGGACGGGGCATGTGCGGAGCGTCGAGAGTGCGGCGATCCGGCTGTTGCGGCTGATCGAGGACGAGGCCTCGCGCAAGCATGCGGGCGAGCTTCTGGTGCACGCCTCGGGGCCGGTCGCGCTCTACGTGTTCAACCACAAGCGGGCCTGGCTTGCCGAGATCGAGGGGCGGCACGGGATCAGCATCCGCTTCGCGGTGGAGGAGCACCAGCCGGTCTCGTTCATGCGGATCGAGCGGCCGCGCGGGGCGGCGGTGGTGGCGGAGGCGCCTGCGGGGGCACAGGCGGCTGCCGTGCCGGCCGCCGCGGCACCGGCGCTGGCGGCTGCCGTGCCGGCGGCGGCGGCGCTGGCGGCCAGCAACGGGGAGGCTAAAGGGGAAGAGGACGAAGAGGCCGGCGAGGCCGAGGAGGCGACGGCCGAGGCGGCCGCGCCGCAGGCCGGAGCGGCCGAGGAGACCGAGGAGGGGGAGCGGCGCCGGCGGCGGCGGCGGCGGCGGCGGCGGCATCGCGAGGATGGGACGGCCGTGGCGGCGGCGCCCGGCGTGGCCGAGGGCGTGCCGCCCGAGCAGGCCGAGCAGCCGGAGATCGGCCCAAGGGGCGGCCCCGAGGCCGGCCCCGGGGTCGGTGGAATGCCGGAGCGGACAGCGAGGGAGGCGCCGCCGCGCGGGCGCGGGCCCAGGGGCGGAGCCAGAGGCGGGGCCAGGGAGGCAGGGCGTGACGGGGGGCGCGGCCGCGGCGCGCGTCCGCCGGCCGGGCCGGCGCCGCTCGGGCCGATACCGGCCAGGCCAGCGCCGGCGGCAGCGCCTTCTCCTCCGGCGGCGCTTCCCGAGGCGAGGCCCTATCCGGCGAGGCCGACGCCGGCCGATCCCTTCGCCGACGCGGCACTCGACTTCCTCGACGCGCTCGAGGCGGCGGCGGAGAGCGCGATCGGACCGCCGCCAGGGCGTCCGTACCGGGCCGAGCCGCAACCCGAGGCGATCGAGGAGGTCGCCGCCGAGGCGGTGGCGAGGCCGGAGGAGCGGGCAGAGGCTTCGGTCTTTGCCGCTCCGCCGAGCGAGGCGGTCTCCGTTGCGGCCGATGGCGCGCGCGAGGTCCCGGTCCGGGAGCCGGGCGCCGAGGAGGCCGGCCCGGTGGAGGCGCCGACCGACGACCGGCCGCCGGAGCCGGCGGTCAAGCCGATCGTCATCGGCGCGGACGAGGCCGAGGCGCTGCCGAAGAAGCGGGGCTGGTGGCAGCGCTGAGTCCTGCGCTTCGCCGAGGGCTGCCCGGTTCGTGGGGCGGAGCGCGTTTGTCCGACGAAGCTTCCGTGCCGGACACGCCGGTGGTGAAAGCCAAGCGGACGGTGCCCTGACGACAGGTTATTGGAGTTCGAAGGTCTTTCGTCCGCCATCGTCGGTTGGAGCGATCGCGGCTCGGCATCGGACGGGGTGCGGCAAGGGTCGCCGGCGACCTGCCGCTCGTCAGTCGCGGGAAGAGGCCAGGCCCGCGAGAAGCGGCACGTATGACGCGAGCTTGCGGGACGCGAACTCCGTGAACAGCCGCACACGCTTCGTCTTGCGGGTTTCCCCGTGGGTGAGGAGCCAGAGCGTGCCGTGCCTGTGCAGTGGGGTTCCAGGCACTCTCACCAGCAACGGGTCGGCATCTCCGACGAAGCAAGGCAGCGTCGTCATCCCCAGCCCCTGCCGCACCGCGACG
>Ga0335075_10002925_pt1 | contig 27322 bp, 33 predicted proteins | sample Lox_Sample_24_FD_206723 | JGI IMG/M metagenome (GOLD analysis project Ga0335075, IMG submission 206723) | Soil microbial communities from Loxahatchee National Wildlife Refuge, Florida, United States - Lox_Sample_2.4 | ecosystem: Environmental > Terrestrial > Soil > Wetlands | place: USA...
GCTGGAGCTCGTGGGATGCAGGCACGTCGGGGCTGTAGGCGGTTATCCTTCAAGACATGGACACGGCTGACAGTCACGGGGCTTCGAGGGCTCGTTACCAGCGGCCCTATGCGGTCCCGGAAAGGCTGGACCTGCTGCGGGGCCCGTCGTCTGGTATCGTCCACCTGCCGTCGCACCTGGACTGGTCGGGGAACGCGGTCTACGACCTGGACGCGCCGGGCCGGGTGGTTGACCTGTACCGCTCGGTCCTGATCGAGGCGGCCAGCCCTCAGGACCTGTACGCGTACCTGGACGAGGGGGTGCTGCGGCGGCTGTGGGCGCTGCTGTGGCTCCCGGCCCAGCTCCGCAGGGCCTGGGAGCAGCGGTTCCCGGTCCTGGCTGAGATCAGCCGCATTACCGCGGCCGCGTAAGCGGCGGGCGATGGAACCGCGGCACGAGCGGATCGCGAAGATCGCCCTTGGCGCAGGCGCGCGGTACGGCCTCGCGCTGGCCGGCGGGTACGCGGTCTCAGCCCACGGGATGGGTAACCGGCCGAGCGGCGATGTCGACCTGTTCACCAGCTGGCAGCACCGTGGCGAGTTCCCCGAGCTGAAAGCCGCCGTCATCGCCGCGCTCGAGTCCGCCGGCTACAAGGCATCGGTGATCATGAGCGCGGAGACATTCACCCGGCTGATCCTGACCGACCCGGCGGACGGCGCCGAGGAGAAGGTCGAACTGTCCGTCGACTGGCGCGCCCACGATCCCGTCCAGCTTGCCATCGGCCCTGTCTTGCATGCCGACGACGCCGTCGCCAACAAGGTCTGCGCGTTGTTCGGCCGTGCCCTGCCGCGTGACTTCCTGGATGTAGACGCCGCCATCAGCAGCGGACGGTACACGCGCGAGCAATTGCTGGAACTGGCCGCTGAAGCCGATCATGGCTTTGACCGGCTGCTGTTTGCCGACGCACTCGGGGCACTGACGCAGATCACAGATGCCGCGTTCGCCGAGTACCGCACCGACCCAGGCACCGTCACGGACATGCGCCATCGTTTCGCTGAGTGGAGGCGTGAGCTGCTCGCCGCTGGCACTCGGTAGGCTCCCGGCTTCGGATCATGTCTCGTGTCCGCAAAATTCACGACGCAAAACTGGAATCACCCCTGCGCGGTACTGACGGCTGCTTGCGGACGATGGCGAGGTTGCCGGCCGACCAGGGGCACCCGGAGTGTGGTCGCCGGTCATGTGGATACGCATAAGCAGACTAAATCTGATAGTGTGTATTCATGATCGCAGTGACTGCTACGCAAGCGGCACGGAGCTTCGCTAACATCCTCGACGCAGTCGAGCACGGCGAAACCGTCGTCATCACGCGTGACGGGGTACCTGTCGGGCGGCTCGTCCCGGAGCGGCGCTCATCGGCTGACCGGCTCAAGGCCGCCCTGCGCGATAACCCAGCCGACGCCGGGTTCGCAGACGACCTCGAGCGCGCCCATGATGACCTCCGGTCCGCCTTCGGTGATGAGGTGCGCGGATGGCCCGGCGAGTTATCCTCGACATCGGCGTCCTGATCGCGATCGAGCGCGGCAAGCTCGACGTGGACGCCGTACTCGGCGTAGACGATGCCGCCATCGCCGCGATTACCGCGATGGAGCTCCTCGTCGGCGTGGAACGCGCCGACGAAGCGCACCGCCAGGCACGGGCCGTCCGCGTGGAGGCGATCTTGTCCAGCCTCCCCGTCGAGCCTTACAACGTCGGCATCGCCCGGGTGCATGCGCGCCTGGCGGTCGAGGCGATGGCGAAGGGGCGGGCAAGGTCCGCCAACGACATGATGATCGCCGCCACCGCTGCCAGCACCGGCCGGATCCTGCTCACTACTGATGCCAGCGCCGGCTTCGACCAGCTCACCGGCGTCCGAGCCGAAGTGTTGAACCTGCCCTGAGCTGACGCTGCCTGACAGGCGCCCGCGCCCCGGAGCGTCGAGCAGCAGCCCGTCAGCGCCTTACCTCGAGGGGTCAGGCCGCGACTAAATTCACGACGCAAAACTGGAACCACCCCTGCACGGAGCAGCCCCGCGTCTGCCCGCTCTCAGACCTTGCCCCGTCGACACCTGAGGAGTCTTCCAGGTCTCTCATGGACCTCTGCGGTATGGTGCGTATACCATGGAGGTATACAAATGGAGCTGAGTTTGATCCTCTCAAGAGTGCGTCCAACCGCGAGAAGCACGGGGTCGACTTCGTCCAGGCGCAGGAGCTCTGGCAGGATCCGATGCGCATCGAGGTGCCAGCCCGCACGACGGGCGAGCCGCGGTGGCTCGTGGTCGGCCGGATGGGCGGCAGGCACTGGTCGGCGGTGGTGACGTACCGGGAGGACAGGATCAGGATCATCTCTGTCCGCCGGGCACGGGATGAGGAGATAAGGATCTATGAAGTCTGAGGAGTTCGACCGGGCCTTTGACGATGGCGACGACGTCACGTCTCAGTTGGACATGTCGGCCGCGCGACGGCCGGGCCTTGAGCAGCGGCGCGTGAACGTCGACTTCCCCGCGTGGATGATCGAGTCCCTCGATCGCGAAGCGCGGCGCCTCGGGGTCAACCGCCAGTCGATCATCAAGGTCTGGATCGCTGAACGCCTAGAACGCGGTGCCTCGCCAGCGTGATACGGGGACCTGAGCCGCTGAGGCAGCGCATGCCTGACGGCGCCCTTCTGCGAAACATAAGCGTAACAGCCGAGGCCTACGAGCGGTACGAGGCGCTCGCCCGCCAGCGCGCCCGCCTGGATGGCGCCCTATCCGCCGCGCGGTCGGTGCAGGTGGAGCTGCCGGGAGCGTTCAGCCCTGAGCATGACCATGAGGTGTCGGCATACGTGGACGGGGAGATCAGCGCCGCCGAGCTCCACCGCAGGACCGTTGCCCGGTACCGGCGGCCGTAGGGTGCCCGAGGACCCATACACCGACCCGGTGACGGGAGTGCTGCGCAACAAGCTCGGGCTGCGCACGGGCAGGGTTCTTCCTGGGTAGCGATAGCCGCAACGGCGCAGGGTACTGCCGCGAGAATTCAAGAGGCAAAAGTGGAGTCACCCCTGCGTGCCGTTGCCCCGCGTCTGCGCGGACTTGCACCGGGTGTGCGTCTTGCTATGCCAGTTTGAGCTGTTCGTCGCCGAAGTCGGCGATGAGCTTGAGGGTGCCGCCGAGTGCGGCGAGGAACCGGCTCAGCACGTCCTGGGCGGAGACGTCTCCACTCTCGATCTGGGAGACCCGGGCGACCGACACGCCCATCCGTACGGCGACCTGCTCCTGAGTCATCCCGCGCCGCTTGCGCATCTCTGCCAGCCGCCAGCCGCGGGCGTCGTCCAGCATCGCGGTGACGGCCGCGTCGAAGGCCAACTGACCGCCGGCCGTCTCGACGGCTCGCTCCAGGTGCCCCGACTCCCGCCAGCGTGACACGCCGCTCATGGCCCCGTCTCCTACCTGCGCTTGGCAAGGTGATGACAGCGTACGGACAGGCACTGACTTTCGAAAGGGCGGCAAGTTGACTCACCGCAGGCAGTGAAGTCACGGACTGCTGAACCAGCGACGGCCCAGCCCGCTGATTCGCGATGACGCAAGACGAGACCGTGCGCCGCATCATGGCCGACAGCGGTCTTGCCGCCGAGACGGTGCAGAACAGCCCGTTCCTCATGTTCAGTCCGGCTGACAGAGCCGGAGTCGAGAGAGAAGTTCAGGCTACAGCGAGGTGCGTCAAATGGTCGCCATGATTGTCTCGATCTGCTCCATCGACAGTGCCGGCGTAGTCGGCGTCTGGCGCGGCAGTGCCTCGGCCCGCAGCCCATCGAGCAGGAAGTTCAGCTGACGGCGCCATTGCTCGGGGGAGTGCCGGTCCGTTGAGTCGCTGACCTTGCTGATCATCCAGAATGCGACGACAATGTCGCTTGCTTCACACTCAGGTCGAAATGCGCCGGCCTGTTTGGCTCGCTGGAATAGTCGCTCGAATGGCGGCTTTCCCTGATCGCGGAACTCGGCGACTTTGTCTATTCCGTGGTTGGCCGAAATCGCTTCACGCATGCCGCGGTCGGTGGCCTGCAGTTCGCAGATACGGTAGAGATAGGTCTCGAACGCTGCTCGCGGATCGGCGATCGACTCGCATTCGCGGAGGACGGCACGGAACTTTCCGATCCGGCTCTCGAGCATCGCCTCGACGATGGCTGACTTGCTCGCGAAGTGGCGGTAGGCCGTCGCTACCCCCACGCCGGCGTGCCGCGCGATCTCTTCCAGGGTTACTTCAGTGCCCCGCTTGGCGAACAACTCCTCGGCTGACTGCATAAGCAGGCCTCGGTTTCGGGCAACGTCCTTTCTGATCGGCTTATCGACGGCAGTCATCCCGCTCATAGGTCGAAGCCCTGAACTCGGTGCTCCACGATCTCCAGTCTGCCATCTGAAGCCGACCGCTTCAGGATCTGCCGCTGGTTGAGGATGGCAATTGCCGGATACGGGCCCGGACCCTCCTGGAGGTACGCGACCACCGTATAGTCAACGGCCACTCCGTCGTCGATCGACACGGCTCTGATGTTCGTCGGGATATGGGGCGAGTTCTTGCCGGCCACCGCCGCTGAACTACTCAGGATGGCCTGCCGAATCGCAGCCTTGCCCTTTGCTTCCTGGAGGACGGCATCATCGGCGTACAACTCCAGCAGGCCTTCTACATCTGCGCGGTCGAGCCGGGCAAAATACTCGCTCACCAGACGTTCCGCGGCGGCTCGCAGTCCAAGCTCCGCCACGTCTGGGATTCGCCCTGGATAATCGGTCATGAAAACACCCCAACTTTCAGCAAAGACGTGAGCCCGGTTCGCGGCGACCTCTATCCGGGAGTGCGCGTGAACCTCGCCATTTCTTCTTTGTCGAGGGGGCGCGGGCCGGACTGGCCTGCGAAGGCCATGCACAGGGGGAGGACCTCCGGGAAGGACTCGACGGGGGTGGTGAGCCGTTCCGCGGTGGGGGCCCCGATCCGGGCGGCTACGGTTGCGAGGTACTCGCCGTCAAGACCCATGGCTCGCACGCCGTTGAGGCCCGCCATGTTGACCGCGTCTTGCTGCGGGACCCGGGACATGACGTTGCGCAGTGCGACCAGGTGGACCGGCTCGGCGAAGTCGCCGGCCTGGTGGGCGCCTTCCATGTGCGGGTAGTCGCGGCCCCAGATGACGTTGTCGGCGTAGCCGTCCCCGGATGCCTCCACCGCCTGCGCGGGGGACATGAAGCTCGCGCCCATGTAGATGTTCGTCGGGAAGTAGGCGCTCGGCAGGCCCTTCTTGAGCGGCGTGTGGCCGAAGCGCCGGTACTGGGAATCGAGGGCCCACTGCGTGCTCTGGTACCACTGCTCTTCGATCTCCGTGATCACCAGCGTCAGGCCGGGGAACCGGTCGAACACCTGCCCGTAGATCAGGTAGTGCGCGGCGCGGCGCGAGGTCCAGCCCCCGACGTCGCTGATGGTGATCTCCTCGGCGCCCGGGCCGGTCGCCGACTCGAAGATCGGCGCGCCGTTGCCGTGCGTGTGCAGCGTGATCCCGTACTCGACACAGGCCGCCCAGAACGGGTCCCAGGCCGGGTCGTTGTAGGGCCTGATCCCGGCCCGGCCGCACACCGGGAAGTTGACTCCCGTCAGCCCGGCCGCCGCGGCCCGCCTGACCACCTCGGCGCTCTTGCCGATGTCCCACGCCGGGATGTGAAACAGCCCAAGGAGCCGCTTCGGGTCCGCCGCGCAGAAATCGGCCAGCCACCGGTCGTAGATGTCGCACCCCAGTTCGGAGAGCTCAAGCAGCGAGCTGTCGAAGGCGTCAAAGGTGCCGATCCCGAACTTGGCGCTGCCGCCCCACGGCAGCGGCTCGCCGTTCTGGCTGCCGTGGTAGATGACCTCGGCTGCCACGCCGTCGCTGTCCATGTCCGCCAGGCGGGCAGCCGGGTCGTAGTGACCGGGGCCCGCGTTCGGGTGGCCGAGGAGCGCCTGGCCGTTAACAATCGGGCCGGTCTGCGCGATCAGCGCGTCGTAATCGTCCAGGTGCCGGGCCGGGCAGTAGCCGCGCAGGTCCTCGCGGAGCCGCGGGCCTACATGCGAATCAGCCGACACGATGATGACAGGCGCTGTCTGATCGAGAGACATGCCGACTCCTACCTGTGCAGTCCACGATTATCTGTGGAGTCCACAATGAACCTTGCCTCGTTCAAAATGGAGGACTCATTCTCAAATTAGGCTTGCCCTTCCCGCGGGATGTCAAGAGCACGTGCCCGCCCCGTTCAGAAGCGGAGCTGGCCGCTTGCTCAGTGCATGACCTCGCCGGCGTTGACCATCAGGGTTTGGCCGGTGATCCCGCTCGCCCGGTCAGACAGCAGGAAGGCGATGGCCTCGGCCACGTCCCCGTCCGAGGCCATTCGGCGCAGCGGCATGCGAGCGGTCAGCTCGGCGAGGACGGTGCCGGCGTCGACGCCGCGTTTCCGGGCGGTGTTCTCCACGTAGCTCTCAACGGGGGGTCCCAGCATCCAGCCCGGCGTGACCTCGTTCACCCGGATCCCGTCGGGCCCGACCTCGGCCGCCAGGTGGCGCATCGCCCCGGTCAGCGCCGCCTTCGACGACGCGTATTCGATCTGAATATGGGCGGGCGGCGGAGCATGGTAGGTCTGGGCACTGACCATCACTACGGCGCCCTTGGATTTCTTGAGCTCGCCCAGCGCAAACTGGATGAGTCGCATTGTTCCGAAGATGTTGACCTCGATGGTGTCCCGCCAATGGGAAAAGTCGCCGGCCGATTGCAACCCGCCACCGCCGGAACTCAGGACGGCGACGTTCACGATGCCGTCAACGGCGCCGAACCGGTCCAGGGCGGTCTGGAGTATTGAGCGGCAGTCGGCCTCATCCGTGATGTCGGCGACGACCTTGGCGACCCGCTGCCCGGTCGCGTCGACCTCCTGGGCGATTGCATCGAGCCTCGCCGCGGTGCGGGCAGCGATGACGACGTTCGCTCCTTGCCGAAAGCTGGCCAGCGCCGTTTCCCGGCCTAGGCCAGGCCCGGCTCCCGCGACGATGATGGTCTTGTTGTCGAGGTCACCCATGACGTTCCCCTTTCGTGTTGTCAGTCGCCGGTGACGGCGACCCACGTGCCCCCGGTGGCCGCCGACTGGCGGATGGCGTCGATCACGGCCATGGCGGCGACGCCGTCGGCGAAGGTTCCTGGCCGGGGGTCAGCCGGCACGGGCTTGCCGTTGATCAGGTCGCCGAACGTCTTGTACAGCCGGGTGGACGGCGGGATCTCCCCGGCGCCGGACCGCATCCGGTCGTAGTCGCTCTCCAGCAGGTCCGCTGGAGGCGGGTCGGATGGCAGCGCCGCCAGGTCATCCGGCACCGGGAGCGTCCGGGTCCCCGCGGAGTCGGCCACGCGCACCGCGCCGCCTTCGACCCACAGCGTTCCCGACGTCCCGGCGACCCGGGTCATGAACATCGGCGGGCCCCAGTCACTGGCGGACTCGTGCATCACGCCCTCGACACCGTTCGTCAGCCGGAAGCGGACCGAGAAGCTGTCCTCCGCCGCCCACTTGTGCTCCGCCACGCGCGGCAATCCGGCGCTGACTCCCGCGAACTCGCCGAGACTGCTCCGCACCTGGTCGATCAAGTGCGGAGCATGGGCCTGGAGCCATCCGCCGCCCTGGTCGGCGGCGCTCCACCAGTCCGGCGCGCCGGCGTCCGGGTCGGCGAGGAACCCTCCGAAGAGGAGGAACGTGGCAAGGCGCGGTGTTCCCACCACGCCCTCGGCGATCGCCCGGGTGGCCAGTCCCTGAGCAGCCCCCCAACGGTACTCGGTGCCGACCAGGTGGACGACACCCGCCTGCTCGGCCGCGGCCAGCATCTGGAGTGCCTCGTTCTTGTCCCGCGCGAACGGTTTCTCGCACACTACGTGCCTTCCGGCGGCGACGGCCTCGAGGACCAGTTCAGCATGGGTGTTCGGAGGCGTCGCCACGACCACCGCATCGACGTCCGTGCGGGTCAGCGCGTCGGTCAGCGACGTGAAGGCACCGGGTACGCCGACGCGCGCCGCGCGCTGCGCCGTCCTGGCAGCATCGCGGCCCACCAGTGCGACGACGTCGAAGCCGGCTCCCCGCAGGGCGGGCACGTGCGTCTGGCAGCCGGCACCAGTGCCGAGGACCACCGCGCTAAGCGTCTTGCCCATGTTCTCTCCCTACGTCGCATGCCTTGACGTTCATAATAGGTCTGTCATTACAATTATCTACCTGTTACGAGACGAGGCGCGTTCGTACGCGTCCGCTGCGGCTCGACTCACCGTCCCTGTTCTGGGACGGCTGCACCCGCTGAGGGGTTTAACTCATGCTTGAAGGACGGCACTACCAGAACGCGTACGTGACGCGGAACCTGGACAAGGCGGTCGCCGAGTTCACCGCGCGGGCCGACGCCCGCAGCGTGGCCACGTTCGAGGCGACGACCGAGGTCCTGACGCGGGAGGGCCGTCAGAGCCAGGCGCTCAAGATGGCCTTCATCTGGGTGGGCGACCTGCAGTACGAGTTCATCGAGCCGGTCACCGAGGCGGTCCCGGTCTTCAGCACCTGGCTGCCGGACGGCGACGTGCCGAGGTTCCACCACAGCTGCGCCCTGGTCGAGGACTGGGCCGACTTCCGCCGCCGCGTCGACGAGCAGCCTTACCCGTTCGTGTTCGAGGGAGCAAGCGGCGAAGAACTGAAGTTCCTCTACCTCGACACGCGCGAGCTGCTCGGCCACTACCTGGAGTACACCTGGATGACGCCGGGCCGCTGGACGCAACTCGGCGGCCGGTGAGCGTTGACGGTCGCGGCCGGCAGGCGTAGCTTTATGGTACTGCAGTGTCATCTTTGACACTGAAGGTTCAGCCAGCGCAAGAACAGTGGATCGGTGGGAGAGCCGGTATGACCCAAGAGTTCGTTGTCTCAGGTGACAGTCATGTCGTGGAGCCGATCGACCTGTTCCCCGAGCGCCTCCCGCGGAATCTGCGGGACCGGGCGCTGACGCAGACCGAGTTCGAGCTTGAGCAGCCGCTGGTGCCGGGTGGGCACACGGTGTTCCGCACGGTGCACGCGCCGGGGTACGAGGGCTGGACGGTCTCTAGGTACCGGCAGAACTCCGGACCGACGCCGGACTGGCAGCCGGACGGGATCTTGCGGGACATGGACCGCGATGGCGTGGACGCGACGGTGCTGTTCTCGAACTTCGCGCTGTTCGCGACCTACACCGACGATCACGAGGTGGCCCTCGCCCATGCTCGCGTGTACAACGACTGGGTGGCGGAGACGTACCAGCCGCAGTCGGACCGCATGTGCGCGCTGGCCGCGATCCCGACCACCGACATCGGGGACGCGGTGAAGGAGGTCGAGCGGTGCGTGCGACTGGGCCTGCGGGGCCTGTTCCTGCCCGAGCACCCGCAGCCGCTGCCCTACCACGCCGATGAGTACGAGCCGCTGTGGGCCTGCGCGGAGGCGAACGGCCTGCCGATCTTCTTCCACCTGGCGGCGGGCGGCGCGTACACCAAGAAGGGCTCGTCGATCACCGGCGACGCGGTCAAGGGCATCCTGACCGCGATGGCGATGGGCAAGAACAAGGAGCTGACCAACGCCACCCTGGCCGCCCGCACGATGGGCGGCGGCAACTCAAGCGGCGCGGTCCCGATGCGGATCATCTCCGAGCTGATCGCTTCCGGTGCCTGCGACCGGCACCCGAACCTGATCTGGAATATGACCGAGTACAACGCCGGCTGGCTGGCCCACTTCATGTCCATGATGGACAAGGGCTGGCGCACCGGGACGGGGCAGGATCCGGACTGGTGGATGGGGTACCTGCAGGAGGGCAAGCCGTGGGAAGAGCAGAACCTGTTCGGTCAGCTGTTCCTGATCAATGAGCGCTGGCCCTATGACCTCAAGCCAAGTGAGTACGTCAAGCGCAACATCCGCGTCCAGTTCGCGGACGACCGGATGGCCGTGCAGGCCCGCCATATCACCGGCGTGGACACCATCTACTGGGGCAACGACTACCCCCACGCCGAGGGCACCTTCCTCGGTAGCCAGGCCGTCATCTCCGAGCAGATGTTCGACGTTCCGAAAGAGGACCGCGCCAAGATGCTCGGCGGCACCCTCGCCAAGATCGTCGGCTTCGACACCTCCAGGAAATTCGCCCCGGTCGCCCCGAGCAGCCAGCCCGCCTCCGTCTGAATGACAGAGACCGACATGCCTCATGCCGTTCTACTGCACCCCTACTTCGCCCACGGCGGGAGCCAGCACAATCGTGTCATCAGCGCGATGTACGACCGGTTGCTGGCTACCCCGGTCGTCCCGCACCGGTTCGACTTCTCGTCCGCGAAGGAGTCGGTAGCCCAAGCGGAGGCAGTGGCTCAGGTCGAGGCGTGCGACGGTCCGGTGCTGCTGATCGGCTACTCGTTCGGCGCGGCGGTGGCCGCCGCGATCACCCACCCGGCCGTCGTGGGCTGGGCGCTGGTCGCGCCGGCACTGGTCGTACCGCAGTTCGTCTCGCCGGCGTCGCCATTCCGTCCGCCGCCGCAACCGCCGGTCGGTACTGATCCGCGTCCGAAGCTGGTCCTGATCGCAGAAAGAGACGCGTGGTTCGGGGCCGACGTGATCGATCCGCTCGTCGCCGGGTGGGTCGCCTGCGAGCAGCAGACGGTGCCGTCCGCCGACCACTTCTTCGCCGCGACCACCGACGACGTGGCCGACCGGGCGGTCAGCTGGGCCGTCGCCCATGCGGCGAGCAGGCCGATGGTCAGGCGATAACGCCGGGGGGATGGTTATGACAGCAGGCCGCTGAGTCAGCCGGTAATTGAGGTGAATCGCGGGTTCCGGCGGCGGACAATGGCGGACGATGGGTCTCTGCTTGGTCACCGGCGTATCCGGCACGGGCAAGTCGGCGGTGCTCGATGAGCTCCGCGTGCGCGGCTGCCTGGCGCGCGGGGTTGACGAGGACGGGTACGCGGACTGGATCAGCCGGCGGACCGGGGCGGCCGCGGTCATCCCGCGCGGCGATCCGGGGTTCGACGTCCATGCCTGGTACCGGGCGCACGATTGGGTGCTGAACGCGCGGCGGGTCAGCGTGCTGAGCCGTGCGGCGGCGCGATGCGGCCGGCCGGTCTTCCTGTGCGGGAGCGCGCTAGGGGAGGGGGACGTGTGGCACCTGTTCGACCGGGTGGTGGCCCTGGTCGCTGACGTCCCCACGATCGAACGGCGGCTCGCCGCCCGGGCCGGCGACTACGGCAAGGCACCAGAGGAACTCGCGATGATCATCGGCTGGCATGACGGCTTTGAGGAGAGCTACCGGCGCTTCGGGGCCGTCATCGTCGATGCCACGCGGCCGCTCCGCGAGGTCGCGGACGAGGCACTCGCGGCCATAGGCCAGTAGCAGGAAAGCCGCTAACCGCCGCGTCACGCAGGGCCGAACGGCCGCGGAAAGCCCGGGGATACCCGTAGACCCACGTCGGGCATATCCTGCCCAAGCTCGGCCTGCGGGCCGGGTCCAGGCGGTGGTCCTCGCCGATGAGACCCGGCTGGTCGCGCCCGGTGGGAGTGATTACCCGATGGCGTGAATCGTGTCCGCCGTGATGGCCTGGCCGGCGTCTATGAGCTCCAGAATGCGGGCCGGAGGCAGGTGCTGCTCGTAGATCCGCACGCCGAACGGCGAGAGCGCGTCCTCGATCGCGTTCACCACCGTCGGCGGAGCGACGATCATGCCGCCCTCGCCCACGCCGCGGAAGTTGACGTCGGCGTCCAGCGGGACCGTCTCCAGGTGCGCGATCTCGATCCGGGGAATCTCGCAGGCGGTCGGCAGCAGGTAGTCCATGAACGTGGCGGACTGGAAGTTGCCGTCGGCGTCGTAGGCGGACCGTTCGAGCAGCACGGCGCCGATGCCCTGGGCGATGCCGCCGCGGATCTGCCCGTCGACGACCGCAGGGTTAATGAGCGCGCCGCAGTCCTCGGCCGCGATGTACCGCTCGACCTTGACGAGTCCCGTCTCCGCATCGACCTCGACGATGGAGCAATGGGTGCCGCCGGACCAGGGTGAGCTGGGCCGGCTTCAGTATCACCGCGTTGCCCGCGAGCAGCGCGGGAACGCTCTCGGTGACGTTCAGGTAGAGCGGCGCGTTCCACGGGGTAATGGCGGCGACCACGCCAACCGGGATGTACTGCAGCTTCTGCCGGAAGGTTCGGCCGAGCCCGGAATGCGTTCCCGCGTCGCGCAGGAACGCGAACCGGCGCGCCCGATCCGGCCAGAAGCCGGCCTCCTCGATGGGGAAAGCGAGCTGGATGCCGTAGGTCATCGCGATCGGCGTGCCGATCTCGGTGACTAGGATGCGCCGCAGCCGCTGCTGCGCGCGAACCAGCCCGTCGCGGAGCTGGGTGACGCAGCGCGCGCGGAATTCCACGTCATCCCGCCAGTTTCCGGCGTTCGTGTCGAACGCCCGGCGCGCGGCCGCGACCGCCCGGTCGAAGTCGGCCGGCCGTCCGTCCGCGGCGACCCCGGCCACCTCCTCGGTGGCCGGGTTGATCACGTCGAACGTCACTCCGCCGGTGGCGCCGGTCAGCTCGCCGTCGATGAGCATCCGCCGCTCGCCGGCCAGCACGCCGGTTCCGTCATCGGCCGCGGTGGTCGTCATGAGCATTCCTCGCTGGTGAAAGGACGAGACAACGGGCGTGGCGGTGGTGGCCGTTCTCGCCGGCGTCTCCTATTCCAGGAGTTTCAGGTGGGCGCCGGCGTCCACGCTGATGAACTCCCCGGTGATGTAGCGGGCCTCGTCCGAGGCGAGGAACACGACGGCGTTGCTGATGTCGTCCGGCTCGATGTACGGCACGCCCGGCATCAGTTGCAGGGTGGCGAACGCCGGCAGGACGTCGTCGCGGGTCGGGTTCTCCAGGTCGGGCCGGAACCGGGCGTAGACGCCGTCGTTGTGCAGCAGACGGGTGTTGCAGTTGGTCGGGTGAATTCCGTTGACCCGGATGCCCTGCAGCGCGGCCGCGGCCGCGACCCACTTGACGTAGTCGACGAGCTGCCGCTTGGCGTAGCTGTAGGCCAGCCCGCCCGGCTCTCCGCCGACACCCCCCTTTATCATCGCGGCGAACGAGCCGGTGACGACGGCCGAGCCGCCCGCGCTCATCGCCGGCAGCGTCGCGTGCAAGGTGTTCATCACGCCGACCAGGTTGGTGCCCGCGACTTCGGCCCAGCCTTCCATCCCGAGGCCGGGTACGAAGCTGGCGATGCCCGCGTTGGCGCAGACGATGTCCAGCTTGCCGAACGTGTCGATGGTCCGGCTGACCGCGTCGGTGAGCGCGCTCAGGTCGCGCACGTCGCCCTGGATGCCGAGGGCACGCCGGTCGAGCGCCTCCACCTCGGCCACCGTCTGCTTGAGGTCGTCCGGGGTGGCGAGGTCGTAGGCGACCGACTTCAGGTCGTGACAGAGGTCGAAGGCCACGATGTCGGCGCCTTCCGCCGCGAGCTTGAGCGCGTGGCTGCGGCCCTGCCCGCGGCCGCCGCCGGTGATGAGCGCGACCTTGCCCTGGACTCTTCCGGTCATGTCTGTCTCTGTCTTTCTTCTTGGGTGCGACGAACGATGAAGGCGATGCTCTGGCCGGTCAGGCCAGCACCGGGATGATCTGCGGCAGGTCGACCGTGGTCCGGATGCCCGGCGATGCCGCGCACACGTAAGGAACCGCGTTAACGGCGCGGTTGGCGGTGTAGCCGGGGGTCATCTCGCCCATCCGCCCCTCTGGGATCTTGAAGCGGATGTCGAGGTCGAGCGGGGCGTCGCCGTCCACCTGGACGTTCCAGCCATTCCAGCCCGCGCCGCGCAGCTCCCAGGCCGGGTCGAGATCCTGGGAGCAGCACCAGCTCGCGGTGAACGTCATCAGCGGCTGGCCCTTGTGCGTGCCGGTCACCGTCATCCGCAGCCCGGCCACGGTGCCCGCGTCCAGGGTGCCTGCCGCGATGGTGAGCTTCTCCGGAGTGACCGCCACCTCGCCGGTCGCGGTGACCGAGTCCAGTGGCAGGCCGATCGCATCGGCGACAAGCCGCATCGACGGCCCGAACGAATAGGCGCCGTACCCGAACCGCTCCGGCGGGAACTCGGCCGGCTGGTGACCGAACCCCATCAGGTTGAACAGCATGTCAGGCGAGTTCCTGCTGGACAGGTCGGCATACTCGTGAATCGCCACGCGGTCGATGCGCCGCTGGATCGAGGTCAGCACCAGGGGCAGCGCCTCGCTGATGAAACCGGGGCTCGAGCCGGTGCTGTGGATAGACGTACCGCCCTCGGCGCACGCCCGCTCGACGCGTTCCCTGTCGGCCGGCGGCATGCTGCCCGGATGATGGAATTCCCCCCGTGTCGTGACGATGTTCGTGCCAGCGGCCAGGATGGCGCACACCTGGTCGAGGTCGCAGGCGGCGGGCATGTACAGCACGCAGTCCGCGCCGAGCGCGATGATCTCCTCGGCATCGGCGGTGGCGATGACGCCGGTCGGCGGCAGGCCGCACAGGTCGCCCGCGTCCCGGCCGGCCTTGGCCGGCGAGGTGACGTACACGCCGGCCAGCGTGAACTCGGGGTGCTCGATGACGTGGCGCAGCGAGCGGCTGCCGATGTTGCCCGTCGCCCATTGCACGACGCGAAGTTCGGTCATGGCCTGAGATTCCTTTCGAGGGGTGGAATTGATCAGCTCAGTACAGGCCGCCGTCGACCCGGATCAGCGAGCCGGTCGTGTAGCTTGAGGCGGCCGACGCCAGGTAGAGCGCGGTGGTCACGACCTCCGCGGGATCGCCCGCGCGCCCGGCCGCGTTCCGCCAGGTCCGCTTGCCCTCCTCCGGCCAGTGCTTGGAGATATCGGTGTGGAAAGGGCCGGCCGACAACGTGTTGACCCGCACCCGGGGCGCGAACTCGCGGGCGAAGACGCTGGTGAGCGCGTTGAGCCCCGCCTTAGCGCCCGCGTACGGCCCGTACCGGGGGGCCGGGAACAGGGCGCCGCTCGATGAGACGTTGATGATCGATCCGCCGTCCCCCTCGTACATCCGCTGGCCGATCAGCGCGGTCAGCCGGAACGGGCCCTTGAAGTTGACCCCGATCACCTTGTCGAACAGCTCTTCCGACGTCTCCGCTGACGACGGCGCCAGCGGTGACATGCCCGCGTTGTTGACCAGGATGTCCACCCGGCCGTAGTGGTCATAGGCGCGCTCGGCGAGCTCGTCGCACTCGTTCCAGTGCCCAACATGGCAGGCGACCGGCAGCGCCCGTCGCCCGTTCGCCTCGATCTCCTCGGCCACTGCCGCGCAGGCGTCCAGCTTGCGGCTGGCGATGATCACGTCGGCGCCTGCGGCGGCGAAGGCGAGCACCATCTCCCGGCCAAGCCCGCGGCTCCCGCCGGTGACCAGGGCGACCTTCCCGGTCAGGTCGAACAGCGCCGCAGGCCCGACCAGGGCGTCGCTCACAGCCGGTGCTCCTCAAGGAGTGCCGCGTAGCGAAGGCGGGCCGCGGCGCGGCGGGTGGGGATGTGCTCGGTCGGGAACAGGCCGGGGGCCGGCGAGTAGCCGCGCAGCATGCCCTTGGCGACGGCCGCCTTGTGCACCTCGGTCGGGCCGTCGGCCAGCGCGAGCTGCGGCGCATAGGCCCACCAGGGTCCGAGCGGTGTCTCCTGGGTGGTGCCGAGCGACCCGTGCAGCTGCACCGCCCGCTGCAGGACGTCGTGCAGCACCGCGGCCAGTGCCACCTTGCACATCGCGATGTGGGTGCGGGCGGCTCCGTGCGGCTCGTTGTCGATGATCCACGCCGTCTGCAGCACCAGCAGCCGGAACTGCTGCAGCTGGATGGCCGAGTCGGCGATGAAGCCCTGGACGAACTGGTGCTCGGCCAGCAGCTTGCCCTGCGTCCGGCGCGACAGCGCGCGCTCGCACATCATGTCGAAGGCCCGCTGGCACTTGCCGACCACCCGCATGGCGTGGTGCACTCGGCCGCCGCCCAGCCGCGCCTGGGCGACCTTGAACCCCTCGCCCGGCGCGCCCAGCATCGCGTCGAGCGGCACCCGGACCTGGTTGTAGCGGAGGTAGCCCTCGGTGCCCTCGTCCAGGTCGTCGCGCTCGTTCATGGTCGCGACGTTGCGAATGATCTCGATCCCGGGTGTCTCGGCCGGCACGATGAGCATCGACATCCGCTCGTACGGCTTCGCGTCGGGGTCGGTGACCACCATGACGATGAAGAACGAGGCGTAGCGCGCGTGCGACGAGAACCATTTCTCGCCCTCGATCACCCACTCGTCACCGTCCCTGGTGGCCCGGCACACGAACTCCTTGGGGTCCGAACCCCCCTGTGGCTCGGTCATGGAGAAGGTGGACACGATGTTTCCCTCAAGCAGCGGCTGGAGGTAACGGGCCTGCTGCGCCTCGGTGCCGTACAACGCGAGGATCTCGGCGTTGCCGGTGTCAGGGGCGGCGGTGCCGAAGACCGTCGGCGCCCAGCCCGAGCGGCCGAGGATCTCGTTCATCAGCGCCAGCTTGAGCTGACCGAACCCCTGGCCGCCCAGCTCGGGGCCGAGGTGGCAGGCCCACAGGCCCTGCTCCTTCACCTTCTCCCGCAGCGGCGCCAAGATCGCCCGTGACGCCTTGTTGTGCACGTCGTAGGGGTCGCCCGGGCGGGGGAAGAGCAGGTCAAGGGGCTCGCACTCGTCGCGCACGAACGCGGCCATCCAGTCCAGCTTCTCCTGGAACTCGGGTTCGGTGCGGAAGTCCCACATGTGCCGCTCCTGCCGTGTCGCCCCCGGCCTGGCGGGATCCGCGGTGGCCGGGTATCGTCGGTCCTCAGACGAGAATCGTATTACTAAATACTAGAAGATAGTTGTTTCAGGGATCTAGGGGGAGAGGGTAAATGGCCGCCAGCCAGGCCGACGAGACACTGCTGGCTCAGCTGCGTGACCGGGTTGGGCAGCGGGTAACCGACTGGCGTTCCGGCGCGCGGGTACGGGGCATATCCCCGCTGACCGGCGGCACCTCCAGCCTGACCTTCCTGGTCGAGCTGGACGGCGTGGCGGCGGGGGAGACCCCGGTGGTGCTCAAGGTCGCGCCGCCCGGGCTCGCTCCGCTCCGCAACCGTGACGTACTGCGCCAGGCGAGGCTGCAGAAGGCGGTCCAGGGTGGCCGGCGACCGCTGGCACCGGACGTTCTCTTCACTGACCCGGGCGAACCGCCGGAGGTTCCGCCGTTCATGGCAATGAACCTGGTCCCCGGCGAGTGCGTGGAGCCGGTGCTGAGCGAGCCCGCCGAGCGGCCCGCGCCCGGCCGGGTGCGGGCCAGGTTCTTCGACGCCGTGCGGGTGCTGGCGGAGTTGCACGGGATCGTCCCGGCCGAGGTAGGGCTTGGCGACGAGCCCGTCGTCGGGCTCGCCGACGAGATAGACCGGTGGACTCACGCGTTCACTACCCTGCCGCGGGAGATGGCGGGCGACTACGAGCGGGCCGCGAAGGCGCTGCGGGCGAGCATGCCCGCGCCGCTCCGGCCGGCGGTCAACCATGGCGACTACCGGCTCGGGAACACCCTCTGCGAAGGCGACCTGGTCAACGCGGTCATCGACTGGGAAATCTGGTCGGTGGGCGACCCGCGGGTCGACCTGTCCTGGATGACCTTCTTCACCGACGACGCCGGGCACCCCGCCGTCGCGCCGGCGACCATCGCGGGCACCCCGCCGCGCCGCGAAGTCGTCCGCGCTTACGAAGAGGCACTCGGCCGGCCGGTGGCCGAACTTGGCTGGTTCGACGCGCTCACCCGCTACAAGGAGGCCGCCGCCACCGGCCTGCTGCTCAAGCGCGCGCAGAAGCTTGGCCGGCCGGTGAAGGAGTCGATGACACGGATGGACCTCCCCCGCCTCGTCCAGGAGGCCATCCGCATCGTGAGCGGCTGACCGTCATCGCGGGCGAAGCAACGCAGCACGCCGAACGAATGGCTGGCCAACCCCGAACGAAAGGTGAGATCTCGGTGCATCCGCGAGTATCGGTCAGCGGGCTCTGCTTTCCCGACCTTTCCGCCCCCGACGCCATCGAGGCCATCGCCGGTCTCGGCGCCGCCAGCACTTCTGTTACCGGGGCCAAGGCCCGCGCGGCCGGGGCCGGCGCCGTCGTCGCGGCCGGCCGCCGGCACGGGGTCAAGATCGTGACGACGACCGGCGCGCTTGCCTTCGACCTGTCCTCAGCGGAGGCCTCGGCCGGGTCGCGACAGCGCGCGGAACGGGACATCGACCTGGCCGCGGCGGTCGGCGCGGCGGTGATGTACGGGCTGACCGGCCCGCGTACCGCCGACCGCTGGGACGCGTGCGCGGACGCCTACGTTAACGCGGCCGGCGAGCTCGCCGGCTACGCGGCCGACCGCGGGGTGGCGCTCGCCATCGAGCCGACCAGCTGGCTGTACGCCGACCTGACGTTCATCCACACGTTCCACGACGCGCTGCTCGTCGCCCCCCGGGCCGGGATGGCGATCTGCCTGGACGCGTTCCACGTCTGGACCGAGGCCGGGCTGCGCGAGGAGATCGGCGAGCACGTCAGCCTGATCGCCCACGTACAGCTGAGCGACATGACGCGGGGCTCGCGGGCGCTGCCGTGCCGCACCGTCCCCGGCGCGGGGGACGTCCCCCTGGCGGCGGTCGTCCGATGGCTGCTCGACGCCGGGTACCCGGGCGTCTTCGACTGCGAGCTCAACGGGCCCGCGATCGACGCCATCGGCCACCACGCGGCCGCCGCGCAGGCCGCGAACTGGCTAGACAAGCTGCTGTCGGAAGTGGGGGCATGACCGGGCGCGCCTCGATGGCGCGCGGCTCGGATGAGTCGTGCCAATGTGGTCCTGTCATCCGTTGCGCTGGTCAGCATGGACGATGTCGCGCCGACCGCCGAGGTCGTCGGGGACCCGATGCTCCGCAGCCTGGACGCCATCCACCTGGCAACCGCGCACGAACTGCGCACCGAACTAACCGCGTTCGTCTGCTACGACAAGCGGCTGCGTGACTCGGCCTACGCACTCGGACTTCCCGTCGAAGCACCGGCGTGAGCCGAGTCGCGACGGCGATCTTGGGGCCTTGGCGCGTCCCCTATAGGCGTACGGATGCCGCAACCATCGCACCGGAGCCGGCCAGGCGCCGCTAGATGAGCGGCAGCGGGCCCCGGCGGACGACATCGATCAGCAGCCCGGCGTCGACTCCCCGCTCGGCGGCCTGCTCCAGGCAGGCGGCGACGTCCTTCTTCATGAACGGGCCGATCCGGGTGGCGAACGCCGCCATGTCGCCTCCCCCCTCGGCAGCGCGGTGGCTGGCCGAGCTGCCGCCGCTCATGTGCTCGAGCGCGCCAAGCAGCTGACCGGGAGACACCCCGAGGGCCTCGCCGAGCCGGACCGCCTCCGCCGCCAGCTGCGAGTTGGCGGCGAACAGGAAGTTGTTGACCAGCTTGACCGCCAGCGCGGTGCCGAGTTCGCCGGTCTCGATAACCGGCTCGCCGTACGCGCGGACGGCGTCGGCCGCCCGCGCCCTGGCGGTCGGCTCGCCGCCGAGCAGGACGGTCAGCCGGCCCGCGCTGATCTCGCCCGGGCCGCCGCTGACCGGCGCGTCCACCACGTGGATCGCGGGGAAGCGTCCGGCCACCGCCCGCAAGGTCGACTCCCGGCCGGTGACGTGCGAGGCGAACACGGCGCCGTCCGGCAGGGCGGCGGCCAGCGGCCCGGCGACCTCGGCCAGCTGCGCATCGCTGAACAGGCACAGCAGCAGCACGTCGACGCCGGCGGCGGCCTTCGCGAGCTCGGTGACATGCCGGACCCCGAGCCCGGTCAGGGCGTCCCTGGCCTCCGCGCGCCGCGCGTACACCACAAGGTCGTGCCCGGCTGCGGCGAGCCGCCCGACCATCGGCATGCCCATCCGCCCGGCCCCGACGAACCCGACTCGCATGGAATCCACCGCTGCCTCCTGTCGCCCGGGGCCCTGCGGCCCTGGTGCACTGACTATCCCTGTTCCGGCCTGTCGCGGCCCGGCGCGGCTTGTCCCGGCCTGGCCGGTGGCGGCCTGGCCGGTGGCGGCCCGGAGCCTGCCCGGCCCTGCCGTCTGGGCACCACCCGGGCCATAGTAGATTATTTAGTTATACGATTAGATGCAAGCTTTGCCGTGCCGCTGGCACCAGAGACGGCTGGAGATCCCATGTCCGCTGCCGCTAACGGGTCCGTCCCCTCCGGAGGTGCCCCGCGCCCGCCCGAGGGCGACTGGCTGGGGACGCCCTACCTGAAGTTCGAGCGGCATCCCCCGTTCGCCCGCGTCACCGTGGACCGGCCGGAGGCCAGGAACGCGCTGACGCAGGCCATGTACTTCGGCATTCGCTACGCGGTCCGCCGGGTGGATGCCGACCCGGAGCTGGCCGGCCTGCTGATCACCGGCACCGGCGACGTGTTCATCCCCGGCGGCGACCTCGGCCAGCAGGCCGTCGACAAGTGGGCGGACTTCAACGCGGCGCCGGGCACGTTCGACATGCTGCCGTTCGACGTGCTGCGGCAGAGCGTCAAGCCGGTCGTCTCCGCCGTCAACGGGATCTGCCAGGGCGGCGGCCTGCTCATCGCGATGTGCTCCGACCTCGCGGTGGTGAGCGAGCGCGCCACCTTCCGGGTGCCGGAGCTGCTGCGCGGCATCTCCGACACCTACTACGCGCAGCTCCTCGTGCGCCTCATCGGCCCGGTGCGCACGCGCGACCTGATGTTCACCGGCCGGCGCCTCACCGCCGCCGAGGCCCTCGACTGGGGCCTGGTGAGCCGGGTCATCCCGCACGGCGAGCTGCTTAAATCCGCGACAGAAGAGCTGATCCAAATCGCGCAAACCGCGCCCGAGGCCCGCCGGGACGTCAAGCGGGTGCTCGACCAGTACGTCGGGCTGCACGACCGGATCGCGTTCTTCGACAGCCTGCAGCGTCCGGAGTCCAGGGAGGGCTTCGCCGCCTTCATCGAGAAGCGCTCGCCCAACTGGGTGCCTGAGGCGCTGCGCCGCGACACCCGCGCCTGACCGGCCGCCCGCAAGCAGGCCGCCCCGGCAGGCCGACCGGGCCGCCAGCCGCCAGCCGCCCCACGGGCTCGCTGGCAATCTGCTACTAGATAAATTAGATTACTTATATCTGTGAATCTGTGAAGGATCGCGAGGAGCCATGACCACAGCCGTCATCGTCGACATCATCCGCACCCCCTCGGGCAAGGGCAAGCCCGGCGGCGCCCTGTCCGGCGTGCACCCGGCTGCCCTGCTCGCGCAGACGCTGACTGCCCTGGTCGAGCGCAACGGCCTGGACACCGCCCTGGTCGACGACGTGATCGCCGGCTGTGTCGGGCAGGTCGGGGAGCAGTCGCTGAACATCGCGCGCAACGCCCTGCTGGCGGCCGGCTTCCCGGAGAGCGTCCCCGGCACCACCGTCGACCGGCAGTGCGGGTCCAGCCAGCAGGCGGCGCACTTCGCCGCCCAGGGCGTGATCGCCGGCGCCTACGACGTCGTCATCGCGTGCGGGGTGGAGTCGATGAGCCGGGTACCGATGGGGAGCTCCCGGGCGGGCCGCAACCCGGTCGAGCCGCTGGCCGCGCGTTACCCCGAGGGCCTGGCCAACCAGGGGATCGGCGCCGAGCTGATCGCCGCGCGGTGGAAGCTCGACCGCGAGGCGCTCGACGCCTACTCCGCCCGGTCCCATGCGCGCGCCGCCGCGTCCGCCGCCAGCGGCGGGTACGACAACGAGATCATCGGCGTTAAGCTGCCCGATGGCAGCACGCACACCGTGGATGAGACGGTGCGGCCCGGCACCACCGCCGAAGGGTTGGCCGGGTTGAAGCCCGCCTACTACACCGAGGCCTACGCCGAGCGCTTCCCCGAGATCAACTGGCATGTCACCCCCGGAAGCTCCTCGCCGCTCACCGACGGCGCCTCGGCGGCGCTGATCATGAGCGAGGAGAAGGCGGCCGAACTCGGCCTGCGGCCCCGGGCCCGGTTCCACGCCTTCGCCGTGTCCGGCAGTGACCCGCTGCTGATGCTGACGGGGGTGCTCCCGGCCACCGAGAAAGTGCTGCGGCGCAGCGGCCTGACCATCGACGCCATCGACGCCTACGAGGTCAACGAGGCGTTCGCGCCGGTCCCGCTGGCCTGGGCGCATGAGTTCGGTGCCGACCAGGACAAGCTCAACCCGCGCGGCGGCGCGATCGCCCTGGGCCACCCGCTCGGCGGCTCCGGCACCAAGCTGATGGCCACGCTGCTGAACTACCTTGAGGCCACCGGCGGCCGCTACGGCCTGCAGACCATGTGCGAGGGCGGCGGGATGGCCAACGCCACGATCATCGAGCGGCTCTGACCGGCTCCTTATCCGTCCGCTGTGGAACGGGCCGGGCCAGTGACCGCGGGCGGGAACGAGACAGGAGGGCCATGGCAGCGGTACGCGGGTTCGAACCCGGGAAACGGGCGGCGCTGGTCGTCAACGAGATGCAGAACGCCATCACCAACCCGGCCTATATCGGCACGCCACTGACCGGCCAGGTGGCCGAGCGCGGCATCGTCGCCAGGATCAACACCCTCACGGCGGCGTTCCGTGCGGCCGGCTCGCCGGTGATCTTCTGCACGATCGCCGCGCTCCGGGCCGACTTCGAGGGTTTCCGGGTCAACTGCGCGCTCGCGGCCAACATCCGCCGCAAGGGGCACCTGGTGGCCGGCACCGCCAACGCCGCCATCCACGACGACCTGGTCGTCGAGCCGTCCGACATCGTCTGCCAGCGGTCGCACGGCATGGCCCCGTTCACCGGCACCAACCTGGACGCCACCTTGCGCGGCTACGCCATCGACACGGTAGTGCTCAGCGGCGTGTCCACCAACATCGCCCTGCCGGGGGCGGCGACCGAGGCGGTCGGGCTCGGCTACAACGTGGTGCTAGCCGAGGACTGCTCGGCGGGCGCCACCCCGGAGACCCACCACCTGCAGATCACCCAGCACCTGCTGCTGTTGGCCACCATCACCGACGCGGCGTCGGTGGTCGCGGCGGTCAGGGCCGCTCAGCCCGCCGGAACGTGATCGCGATCCCGGCGACCGCTGCCTCGCGCACTGCCATGACCTCCCCTGGAACCACAAATGGGTATGATTAGTGATACGATTGACCGCATGCTCAGGCCAGGAGGACGCATGAGGGCAGCGCGCTGCGAAGAGTACGGCGGTCCGGAAAACGTGGTTATCCGCGACATCCCCGGTCCGGAGGTTATCCCTGGTCACGTGCTCGTGGATGTGGTGGCGGCGGCTGTGAACTACCCAGACTTGCTCCTCATCGCCAACAAGTACCAGGTCTCCGCTCCGCTCCCGTTCACCCCTGGCAGCGAGTTCGCCGGCCTGGTGGCGGCGGTGGGCGACGGGGTGACCGGGCTGTCGGCGGGGGACTTGGTCTACGGGTCGGTCTTCACCGGCGCGATGGCCGAGCAGGTGCTGGTGCCGGCCCGCGCGGTCGCGCCGGTCCCGCCGGGCCTGTCGCTGACCGAGGCGGCCGCGTTCCGGGTGACTTACCTGACCGCCTACCACTCGCTGGTCACCGCCGGGGAACTCCGGCCGGGGCAGTGGGTGGTGGTTCTCGGCGCAGCCGGCGGCGTCGGGACGGCCACGGTGGACGTCGCGGTCCGGCTGGGGGCCCGGGTGATCGCGGCCGCCTCCTCGCCCGAGCGGCTTAAGGTCTGCGCGGAGCTCGGTGCCGAGGCGGGCATCGACTACGTGCACGAGGACCTCAAGCAGCGGATCAAGGAGATCACCGGCGACGGCGCCGACCTCGTGGTGGACCCGGTGGGCGACCGCTGGGCCGAGCCCGCGCTGCGGGCGATCCGCTGGGGCGGGCGGTTCGTGACCGTCGGCTACGCCGGGGGTGACATTCCTCGCATCCCGCTCAACATCGTCCTGCTCAAGAACATCACCGTGCGCGGGCTCGAGCTGCGGACGTGGACCGAGCGGCTGCCGGAGGAGACGGCGCGCGCCCGGCAGGCGCTGACCGACCTGGTCGCCGGGGGCATGCGGCCCGCCGTGTCCGAGGTGCACGACCTCGCCGACATCGGCACCGCGTTCCGCCGGGTCGCCGACCGGCTCCCGACGGGTAAGGTCGTTATCCGGCTTAAGCCCCGATGACGACGGCGTGACGGCTTGACACCAGGACCCGGCAACAGGAGGACACGCATGGCAGAGCCAGTAACCGTCGAACGGCGCGGTCACATCCTGGTCATCACCATCAGCCGGCCCGAGGCAAGGAACGCGCTCGACGGCGCGGCCGCCCGGGCCATGGCGGCGGCGGCCGACGAACTCGACGCCGACGACGACCTCCGGGTCGGGGTGCTGACGGGGGCGGGCGGCACGTTCTGCGCTGGGATGGACCTCAAGGCCTGGATGCGCGGTGACAAGCCGATGATCCCGGGCCGCGGCTTCGGCGGCATCACCATCACCCCCCCGCGCAAGCCGCTCATCGCCGCGGTGGAAGGCTACGCGCTGGCCGGCGGGTTCGAGCTGATGCTGGCGTGCGACCTGGTAGTGGCGGCCGAGGGCAGCAAGTTCGGCGTGCCCGAGGTCAAGCGCGCCCTGGTGGCCGGCGGTGGCGCCGCGCTGCTGCTGCCCCGGCGCATCCCGTTCGCGGTGGCGATGGAATTGCTGCTGACCGGTGACCCGGTCACCGCGGCCCGGGCGGCGGAACTCGGGCTGGTCAACCGGCTGGTCCCGGACGGTACGGCGCTTGACGGCGCGCTCGCGCTGGCCGGGGCGATCGCGGCCAACGGGCCGCTGGCGGTGGCCGTCACCAAGCAGATCGCCCGGGCCCAGGCCGACTGGACGGTTGCCGAGGGCTGGCAGCGGCAAGAAGAGCTGTACAAGCCGGTGTTCGAATCGGCCGACGCCCGTGAGGGCGCCGCCGCGTTCGCGGAGAAGCGTGCCCCGGTCTGGCGTGGTATTTAATTCAAATCAGTAAACTGATATTATCAATGGATGCCGCCCGGCCCGCCGGTCGGGCACTGCTAGCCGGCCCATCCGGCCAGCCGGTTCATCAGGTCAGGGAGTACAGCGAATGGCTGTGAAGTTTCGTGCCGGGCAGCAGCTGGTCAGCGCGGTCGACAGCACGGCGGTGATCGTCATCCGGGCGCCCGAGGTCGAGTGCACGCTGACCTGCGGCGGCGTGGCCATGGCGGCCCCGGACCAGCCGGTCACGGCCGCGGAACCCGACCCGTCGCTCATGGCCGGCACTCAGATCGGCAAGCGCTACGTCGACGAGGCGGACACCATCCAGGTGCTGTGCACCAAGGCGGGCAACGGCACCCTCGCGCTCGACGGCAAGCCGCTAGTCATCCAGGCGGCTAAGCCGCTGCCGGCCTCGGACTGAGCGAGGTCCCGCGCGTGCGCCTGACGCTCCTGCTCGACATGGCCGCCGACGGGTTCGGCGACCGCGTCCTGGTCGGGCGCCGGTCCGGCGGGATCACCGCTGCCGAGCTCGCCCGGCGGTCGCACTCTGGTGCCGCACTGCTGCGCGAGCGCGCGGCCGACGCGCTCGTCTACCTGGACGTCAACGGCCCGGCCCTGCCGGTCGCGCTGTTCGCGGCCGCGCGGGCGGGCGTGCCGCTGGTTCCGCTCAACTACCGGCTGGGGCGCCAGCAGCTCGACGCGCTGCTCGCCCGGCACCCGAAGGCGGTGGGCATCGCCGCTCCCGGCGCGCTGGCGCACTTCGAGCGCGCGGGCCTCGACGCGGTGACCGCCGACGCGTGGCTGGAGCAGACCCGCGCGGACCGCGGCGAGGTCGGCGAGGCACCCGCCGCCGACGAGAACCCGGTCGCCGTCGTCATCTATACCAGCGGTACCACCTCCGAGCCCAAGGGCGTACTGCTGCGGCACGAGAACCTGGTCTCCTACGTGCTAGGTACTGTCGAGTTCGCGGCGGCCGCGCAGACCGAGGCGGCGCTGGTCAGCGTCCCGCCGTATCACATCGCCGCCGTCGCCAACGTGGTCACCAACCTCTACGCGGGCCGTCGCACGCTCGTGCTCGAGGCCTTCACACCCGGCGAGTGGCTCCGCACCGTCCGGGAGGAAGAGGTCAGCAGCGCGATGGTGGTGCCGACCATGCTGGCGCGGATCATCGATAGCGCGGAGGACCGGTCGGTGCCCTCCCTGCGGTCGCTGTCCTACGGCGGGGCACCGATGCCGGCCGCGCTCATCGAGCGGGCACTGCGGGAGTGGACCGGGGTCGATTTCGTCAACGCGTACGGGCTGACCGAGACCAGCTCCACCGTCGCCCTGCTCGGCCCGGCGGACCACCGAGCCGCCGTCGCGTCGGACGACCCGGCGGTCCGGGCCCGGCTGTCGTCGGTCGGCCAGGCGCTGCCGGGGATAGAACTGGAGATCCGCGGCCCCGGCGGCGAAGTCCTCGGCGCCGGCCAGGTCGGCCGGATCTGCGTGCGCGGCGGCCAGGTGTCGGCCGAGTACGCGGGCCTGGGCCGGGCGGTCGACGACCGCGGCTTCTTCGACACCAGGGACGACGGCTACCTCGACTCCGACGGGTACCTGTTCATCAGCGGGCGCACCGACGACACGATCATCCGCGGGGCCGAGAACATCGCCCCGGCCGAGATCGAGGACGTCCTGCTGCGGCACCCGGCGGTGCTCGACGCGGTGGTATTCGGCGTCCCCGATTCCGAGTGGGGTCAGCGCATCGAAGCCGCCGTGGTCGCCCGCCCCGAGGCCAGCGTCGACCTAGCCGAGCTGCGCGACTTCACCATGCGGGCGCTCCGGTCAAGCAAGACCCCGGACCGCTTCTGGCTGCTCGACGCACTGCCCCGGACCGAGACCGGCAAGCTGCTGCGCCGCATGGTGCCCACCCTGGTCGCACAGACCGCCCCCGACGAGCCGCCGTCCGCCCAACCCTGAGCAGCACCCGTCCCGCCCGTAACACGCTAGCTGCGTGCGAACGCTACAAGGGGCCCGAAGTCTCTGGACTTATCTGCTGTTTAAAGTACTGAAGTGTAGCTGCGGCGGAGTTGCCTGCCTCGGTGAGTGAAACTCCTCCCCAGGTGAACCGGTTGCTTCCGAGCGCCACGATAAGTGCGTCTGATGCTAGCCGTGACCATCGTCCGTTCCCGTTGGGGAACGGGTGGATTACCACCAGCCGGTACCCGAACCTGATCGCGCATTCATCGTCGCTGAATCGTGTCGCGCACGTGTCGGCAAGCCAAGCCTGCACATCGGCTTCGAGATTGCGCATTTCCATGCGTATCTGCCAGTACGGCACGCCGAGGTTCCGATCGGTCGTCCTGTACTG
>Ga0335075_10002926_pt1 | contig 27306 bp, 26 predicted proteins | sample Lox_Sample_24_FD_206723 | JGI IMG/M metagenome (GOLD analysis project Ga0335075, IMG submission 206723) | Soil microbial communities from Loxahatchee National Wildlife Refuge, Florida, United States - Lox_Sample_2.4 | ecosystem: Environmental > Terrestrial > Soil > Wetlands | place: USA...
TGTCAAGCAGGAGCAGGTGACCAATGACGCCTCCTTCGTGGACGATCTGGGAGCCGACTCGCTCGACACGGTCGAGCTCGTGATGGCTCTCGAGGAAGAGTTCGAGATCGAGATTCCGGATGAGGATGCCGAGAAGATCACCACGGTCCATCAGGCGATCGAGTACATCAACGAGCGCCGCAACAAGGCTTGAGCGAGCTCAGGCCGCCGAGCCTCATGAGGAGGCCGTGCGCAGATCGCCGGGAGCGATTTGCAACGCCAGGCGCGCAAGCGCTTGGCGGCCCCCCGAAGGGGCAAGGCCCGGGATGGCCGGGCAAGCGGCGCCAGGAGCGCCGAACGATTCCCCCAGGAACTCTAGAGACGGGTAGCGTGTGAGCAAACGTCGCGTGGTCGTTACGGGCATGGGACTGATCTCGCCCGTGGGCAGCAGTGTCGAGGACGGTTGGAAGGCCATTCTCGCCGGTGAGAGCGGCATCGGACCGATCACCCGGTTCGACGTGTCCAACTTCCCGGTGCGCTTCGGCGGCCAGGTGAAGGGCTTCGACCCGGCCCGCTACTTCAACACCAAAGAGCTGCGGCGCATGGACGAGTTCATGCACTACGGCGTCGCCGCGGGCATCCAGGCGGTGGAGGATTCCGGGGTCGATTTCTCCAAGATGGACGCGACGCGCTGCGGCGCAGTGTGCGGCGCCGGCATCGGCGGGCTCGGCACGATCGAGAACGAGTACGCCGAGTACGCGAAGACCGGCAACCCGCGCAAGATCTCCCCGTTCTTCGTGCCCGCCACCATCATCAACATGATTTCCGGGCACCTCTCCATCAAGTACGGCCTCAAGGGACCCAACCTCGGTGTCGTGACCGCGTGCACGACCTCGACGCATGCGATCGGGATCGGAATGCGGACCATCCAGTACGGCGACGCCGACCTGATCGTCGCGGGCGGCGGCGAGATGGCGACCACGGTCTGCGGTCTCGCGAGCTTCGCGCAGGCGAAGGCGCTGTCGACGCGCAACGAGGCTCCGGCCGAGGCCAGCCGGCCCTGGGATCTGGACCGCGACGGTTTCGTGTTGAGTGATGGCGGCGGTGCCCTCGTCCTCGAGGAGCTCGAGCATGCCCGCCGCCGCGGCGCGCGCATCTATGCGGAGCTGGTCGGCTTCGGGATGAGCGGCGATGCCTACCACATCACTCTGCCGCCCGAGGACGGCGAGGGTGCCCGCCTCTCGATGGCGAACGCGCTCAAGGATGCCGCGCTGAATGCCGCGGACATACAGTACGTCAACGCGCATGCGACCTCGACCGCGGCCGGCGACAAGGCGGAAACGCTGGCCATGAAGCGCGCGTTCGGCGATCACGCGGCACGGCTCGCGGTCAGCTCGACCAAATCCATGACCGGGCACCTGCTCGGTGCCGCGGGCGTGGTGGAGGCCATCTTCTCCATTCTCGCCATCCGCGATCAGGTGGCGCCGCCCACGATCAACTATCACACGCCGGATCCGGACTGCGATCTCGATTACGTGCCGAACACGGCGCGGCAGATGAAGATCGACATCGTCCTGTCGAATTCATTCGGCTTTGGCGGAACCAATGGCTCCGTCATCTTCAAGAGATTCTGAGTTTATTGGCTCAAAGTCGCCTGCGGCGCTTTGCTCGGCCCATCCTGGACCTCGGCCCTGAGGGCCCGGCGCTTGGCGCCGTCCAAAATCGCTCCCGGCGATTTTGTGAGCGGCCAGCCCTGAGACTGGATTCGATCCCGCGGCCCAGGGAACGGCCCTGGGCCGCTCGATAGCTTGCTTTCGCACGGTGTACGACTTGATTGTCCGTGAGCTCGACGTCCCTCCCCGGGTTCTGCGGCAGCTCGCGGCGAGCCGGCCGGAGCGGTATCCCGTACTCTTCGACAGCGCGGCGGATGGACCCTCGAGCCGCAGCAGCGTGTTGGTCGCGCATCCGAGTGGGGCGATCTGGCTGGATCCGCAAGGGCGGCTGCAGAGCCAGGGCACCGTGCCGCGGGACGTGGCGAGCGGCGAGCGTGGCGGATTTCTCGCCGCGCTCGAGCGCTGGCTCGCCGGCGAGCCGGCCGCCGGCGCGATGCCGCAAGGCCTGCCGTTCACCGGCGGCTGGGCGGTATTCCTCGGCTATGAGCTGGCCGCCGAAATCGAGCCCACCCTGGCTTTGCCGCGCGCGAGCGGCGTGCATGCCTGGCAGGCTTTCGCGCTGCGCGTTCCGTGCGCACTCGTTCATGACAAACCGTCCGGGAAAGTCATGGCGATAGCCGAGACGCATGCCGCGCAGACGCTGGATGCGATTGAGAGCGATGCGCGCGAGGCGGCGCGCGACGGTATCGACTTCACGGCGCTGCCAGCGCCGCCCGCGGTTGCGTGCATCACGGAAGAGGACCCGGCCGCCTACCTCACGCGCGTGCGGCGCGGCAAGGAATACATCCGCGCGGGCGACATCTATCAAACCAACCTGTCGCGTGCATGGCGCGTCGAGTTGCGCGGCGCGGCGGATGTCGGGCGGCTCTATGAGCGGCTGCGTGGCGTCAATCCGGCGCCGTTCGCGGCACTGGCGCAGTGGCGGGGCGGGGCGCTGCTCAGCTCCTCGCCGGAGCGGCTGGCGCGCGTCGCCGGCCGGCGCATCGAGACCCGACCCATTGCCGGCACCCGGCCCCGCAGCCGGCGGCCGGACGAGGATGCACGCGAGACCGCGGCCCTGGCGGCGCACCCGAAAGAGCGTGCGGAGCACATCATGCTCGTCGACCTCGAGCGCAATGACCTCGGCCGGATCTGCGAGCCCGGCACGGTGCGGGTCGAGGAGTTGATGTCGATCGAGTCCTATGCGCACGTGCATCACATCGTCTCCAACGTGACGGGCACGCTACGTCCGCACGCTACGGTCATCGACGTTCTGCGCGCCGTGTTTCCGGGCGGCACGATCACGGGCTGCCCGAAGCACCGCTGCATGCGGATCATCGCGGAGCTGGAAGGCCAAGGCCGTGGCGCCTACACCGGCTCGCTGGGGCTGATCGGGTGCGACGGCAGCATGGACTTCAACATCCTGATCCGCACCATGACGCTCGCCGCGGGCACCCTGGAGTTTCGCGCCGGCGCCGGCATCGTCGCGGACTCGGATCCCGAGCGCGAGCTCGAGGAGTGTCGCGCCAAGGCGCGGGGCCTGCTCGCGGTGTTCGGCGAGGCCGAGCGCACGGGAGCCGCAGCATGAGCGCTCCGGTCGCGCAAGCCGCCACCGCGGCAGTGTCAGCCCTGATCGACGGCGCAGCCGCCGAAGGCGTCTCGATCCTCGATCGCGGTCTGCACTTCGGCGACGGCGTCTTCGAGACGATTGCCTGCCTGCACGGACGGCCGCGCTTTCTCGCCCTGCACCTGGAGCGGATGGCGGAGGGCTGCGCGAGGCTCGGGTTCACCCCGCCCGCCGCGGAGCGGCTGCGCGATGAGATCGAACGCCTCGCGGGGGCGGCGGAGCGCGCGCTCGTCAAGGCGATCGTGACCCGCGGTCAGGCCACCGTGAGGGGCTACTCAGTCAGCGGGCGAGAACAGGCGACACGCGTGGTGATTCGCTATCCTTGGCCAGTGGAAGACCCCGTCTTGCAACAACAGGGGGTGAGCGTACGCGTGGCGGCGATGCGCCTCGGCGAGAACCCTGCGCTCGCCGGCCTCAAGCACTGCAACCGCCTGGAGCAGATCCTCGCGCGCAGCGAGCCTGAAGCGGCGGCGGCCGCCGAGTCCCTCATGCTCAGCCATTCCGGAAAGCTCGTGTCCGGCACGATGACCAACCTTTTCCTGGTCGACGGCCCGCCGCATGCGCCGCGCCTGCGCACGCCGGCGCTGGATCTGTGTGGTGTGGCAGGTGTCATGCGGCGCGTGGTATTGCGTGAGGCGGCGCGAGCTGGCATCGCGGCGATGGAATGCGACCTCTGGCCGGCCGACGCCACGGCGGCAACGGAGTTGTTCCTCACCAACGCGCGGGTGGGCATCTGGCCGGTGGGCCGGCTGCAGGAGAAGACCCTCGTTCCGGGTCCCGTGACACGGCGGCTGCAGAGCCTGCTGCAACCCTTGCTCGAGGAGCCGGTTGATGCTTGAAGCGGCGCGACGGCGCGGCAAGGCGCTCGGGATCGTGGTGCTGGCGCTCGTCATCCTGGCGGCGGCCGCGGGCTATGCACTGTTGGGCGAGGAATTCCACGCCGCGGGTCCGGCGGCGGCTGCCGTGCGGCTGAAGGTTGCCGCCGGCGAGAGCACCCGTGCCGTCCTGACGCGCCTCGCGGCGATGGGCGCAGTCGCCCACCCGCGGGAGGTGGAGTTGTATCTGCGGCTGCAGCACCGCAATCCGCGCATCGAGGTTGGCACCTACGAAGTGCCTGCGCACGCGAGCCCGGCCGACATCGTGCGGATGTTCGAGCAGGGCAGGATTGTGTTGGATCAAATCACCGTGGTCGAGGGGACGCGGTTCGCCGATTTTCGCAGCGAGCTCGACGCGCGCACCGACGTCGTGCATACGCTGCGCGGCAAGAGCGACGCCGACGTGATGAGCGCGCTCGGCCACCCCGGCGAAGGCCCCGAGGGCCGCTTCTTCCCCGATACCTATCGGTTCGCGCCCGGCACCAGCGACCTGACCCTCCTCGCGATGGCGTACGACCGCATGTCCGCCGTGCTGGCGAAGATCTGGCAGGAGAGAAGCGGCGGCTTGCCGTTCGATACTCCCTATCAGGCGCTGATCCTCGCCTCCATCGTGGAGAAGGAGACGGGCGTCGCCGATGAGCGTTCACGGGTCGCGGGAGTGTTCGTCAATCGCCTGCGCCGCGGCATGCGGCTGCAGTCGGACCCGACGGTGATCTACGGGCTCGGCAGCCAGTATGACGGCAAGATCCATACGCGGGACCTCACGACCGATACACCATACAACTCCTACACGCGCTCGGGCTTGCCGCCGACCCCCATCTGCCTTCCGGGCCTCGAGTCCCTGCTGGCCGTGGTCCATCCCGACCAGACCGATGAGCTCTATTTCGTCGCGACCGGGCAGGGCGGCCATCACTTCTCGAAGACCCTGGCGGAGCACGATGTGGAGCTCCGGGCGTATCTGACGCGCCTGCGCGAGGCGCAGCAGGCCGCGGCGCGCCGGCCGGCGGGGAATTGATCGTGACCCGCGGACTCTTCATCACCCTGGAAGGGATCGAGGGCGCGGGCAAGTCCACCGTGGCTCGTGGGATCTGCGAGTGGCTGGATCGGCACTCGATCCGGGCCACGCTCACCCGCGAGCCAGGCGGCACCGCGCTTGCCGAGCGCGTGCGTCAGATCGTCCTCGAGAAGGGCGACGAGCGCTTGTCGTCCGTGACAGAGACGCTCCTAATGTTCGCCGCACGCGGTATCCACGTGGAGAATCTCATCCGGCCCGCGCTCGCGCGCGGCGAGTGGGTCGTTTGCGACCGCTTCACGGACGCCAGCCGGGCGTACCAGGGAGCGGGGCGCGGGGTCGATCCGGCGTGGATCGAGTCCCTGGCGAGCCAGGTGCACGGCGATCTGACGCCGGATTGCACGTTGTTGCTCGACCTCCCTGTGCCCGTTGGTCTCGAGCGCGCGCGCCGCCGGCGCGGCGGCCCCGCGGACCGGTTCGAGGCCGAGGCGCAGGCCTTCTTCGACCGGGTGCGCGCGGCTTATCTCGAGCTGGCGCGGCGCGAGCCGCAGCGCATCCGGGTGATCGACGCATCCTTGCCGCCCGAGGCTGTACAGCAGCAAGTGGTCGCCGCGCTCACCCCGTGGCTCCCGCGCGGCGAGGGGGGCTCGCCATGACTCCCGGCTGGCTGGCCTCGGAAATCGCCCGGCTGCACGGCGCCTACACCGCCGGCAGGCTGCCGCATGCCCTCCTGATCCACGAGGCCCCCGGGGCCGGCGGAGAATGGCTGGCCCGCTGGGCGGCCGGCATGGTCCTCTGCTCCAGTCCCAGGGAGGCGGCGCCGTGCGGGCGGTGTATGCCCTGCCAGCGCGCCTCACAGGGCCAGCACCCCGACCTCATGATGGTGCAGCCGGTCGAGTCCTCGCAGATCAAGATCGAGCAGGTCCGGGAGCTGAGCGTGGAGCTCGGCCTGACGGCTCACCAGGGCGGCTACAAGGTCGGAATCCTATCCCCCGCCGACAGCATGAACCGCTTTGCCGCCAATGCCTTGCTGAAGACTCTCGAGGAACCGCCTCGGGGCACGCTGCTCATCCTCGTCGCCAGCCAGCCCTCGCGGCTGCCCGCCACGATTCTCAGCCGCTGCCAGCGGGTACGCCTGCGCGCTCCGGACAGGGGCCAGGCCATTGCCTGGCTGGAAGCGACCCGGGGGCCCGGCGACTGGGGACGGGCGCTGGACGTTCTGGGCCCGGCGCCCATGAGCGCGGCCGCCGCCGATCCCGGCGCGGTCGTCGAGATCGCCGCGGAGGTGCGCAGGGGTCTGGAAGAGGCCGTCGCGGGCGGCGGCGATCCGGTGGCCACCGCCGAGCGCTGGGCGCGCTCGGAGTTGCCGCTGCGCCTGAGTTGCGTTGAGAATTGGCTCACGGAACGGATCAGGGGCCGCATGGGCGCCGCCGGCCTCTTTACAGAAGTGCGGGCTGGCGCGCACCCTCGTGGGCCCGGGGAGAGCTTAGACTTGCGCCAGCTTTTCGGGCTCCTGGACACCGTCCTGGAGCTCAAGTCATCGTTCGACGCGCCGATCAATCGCGGGCTGGCGCTGGAGAGCCTGCTGCGCTCCCTCGATACGCGCGGCGCTTAACCTGAGGTCGAGGATTCGAATTTGAGAGCGGGTGGGAACAAGCCGGGGCTGTTGACGCTCACCATCAAGGACAAGAGCGCGCTGTATCTCGCCTATATGCCATTCGTGAAGAACGGCGGCCTCTTCATCCCGACGAACAGCAATTACCGCCTGGGGGATGAGGTCTTCATGCTGCTCAACCTCATGGGCGAGGACGAGAAGCTGCCCGTTGCCGGGCGAGTGATCTGGGTGACCCCCAAGGGGGCTCAGGGCAAGCGAACCGCCGGCATCGGGGTCCAGTTCAGCGAGCAGGACCACGGGCAGACGCAGAAGAAGATCGAGACCTATCTCGCCGGCGCTCTGGCCGGGGACAAGGCGACTCACACGATGTAGTTTCTCCGGCCTCGCGATCAGCCGAGGTCAGGCCGAGCGGCGCAGTGCAATCCCGCTGTGCGTCAGGCCGCCCGTCAGCACGTACGCATCGAAGCCGCGCTCCACCAGGATGTAGGCGGCCGCGGAGCTGCGCCGGCCGGTATCGCAGTAGACGACGTACGGGACTTTGGGGTCGAGCGTCGAGAGCTTCAGGCGGATGAAGTAGAGCGGGATGTTGAGCGAGCCTTCGATGGAGAGGTTCTGGTGCTCGCTCGGCAGGCGCACATCGAGCCAGCGGCCGCCGCGAGCGATGATCTCCCGCGCCCGGTCATAGCTCACCCATTGCAGCAGCGGCTCGTTCATGAGCTCGCGGAAGTCCTGCTTGTTGAGGCGCATCAGCACGCCGTCGGTCAACATGGCGACCGTCGCGTTGCGCTTGGCCTCGGCGATGAGAGCCTCTTCGCCGAAGGTATCGCCGACACCAAGCTCGGCGAGCTTGATGCCTTCCTTGTTGAGCGGGGTCTCCCTCGTCACGACACACTTGCCGTTCACGATCACGTAGAAGAAGTCGCCCTCGTCACCCTGCTTGATGACGACATCACCGGCCCGGTAGGGGACGCGCTGCAGGCGCATGAAGATCGCCTGGATGTTGGCGGGGGGAATGCGGTGAAAGGCTTTGGTGGAGAGGAGCGTGGTCATCCAGTCATCGCCGCCGGTGCCGGCGAGCTGTGACTGCAGCTCCGCAACCTCGTAGGTGCCCGTCTGATCCCACGTGATCATGACGTCGAGCAGCTCGCTGTCGATCGAGAGATAGCTGATCTCGTCGACGGCGCGCGCGGTGACCTGCCGGGGGAGCTGCGGATAGAGCGGAGTGCGTGCCTCCGGCGTGCCGCCACGGATCATGGCCACGGTGCGCTCACCTTCCTTCATTTCCACCATGCCGGAGACGAGCCACATGGTGCGCCTGTCGGTGTCGCCCTCCTTGAAGAGGGCGCGGCCGGCGGCCATGGAGCGCACGACGACTTTCTTCGCCAGCGCCGCGAGGTTGTCGCGCTTCAGCCCGTCGAGCGGCGCGAAGGTCTTGAGCAGTTGAACGCTGGCTTCGCGTTCTTCGAGCATCTTGGGTGCGGCCTGCGTGTATCGGTCCGAAAGGCGCCTGTCCGGCACGGCTCGGCCCGTGGAAAATTATGTCGGATGGTAGCACAGGCCCTCCGGGGCACCGGGGAGCCGTTCACGTTTTGGCACGGCCCGCGCAGGGCCCTGACGATTATTGACAATTCAAGTCTTTTCCACCGCCCGGTCGCGCGCTGCGGCGCCGGTGACCATGGACCACCCGGAATCCGGCTGGAAACGGGCGCCGTAGCGCGCCGCCAGCTCCTCCAGGCGCTCCACTACCGCGGCCACGCCCCGACTTCGCGCGTAGGCCAGGGGGCCGCCGCGGAAGGGCGCGAAGCCGGTGCCGAAAATGACCGCGGCGTCGATGAGATCCGCATCGTCCACGATCCGCTCGCGCAGGCACGCGGCGCATTCGTTGACGAGGACGAGTACGAGGCGGTCGGTGAGATCGGGCGGCGGCGGATCCGCGGAGGCGGCGGGCTTCACCGGCTTGCCGTCCTTCCACAGGTAAAAGCCGGCACCGCTCTTGCGGCCGAGCTTGCCGAGCGCGATCAGCTCCCGCAGGCGTGAGAGATTCGGCGCCGGGCGTCCGAGGTCGGCCGCGATGATCTCGCCCACGTGCGCGGCAACATCCAGGCCGACCACGTCGGCCAGCTCGATGGGGCCCATCGGCATGCCGAAGGCGACGGCGGCCTCATCGATCACCGGGATCGGCACGCCCTGTTGCGCGGCATACATGGCCTCGTGCAGATAGGGCATCAACACACGATTGACGATGAAGCCGGGGGCGCTGCGGCAGGGCACGGGCAGCTTGTCCAACCGGCGGGTGAAGGCGATTGCCGTCTGCAGGACCGTCGGATCGGTCGCCGCGGTATGGATGATCTCCACCAGCGGCATCTGCGGAACGGGATTGAAGAAGTGCAGTCCCGCGAGGCGTTGCGGCTGCGCGAGTCGCTCGGCAAGGGACTCGAGGACGATGCTCGAGGTGTTGGTGGCGAGGATCGCGCCCGGTTTCATGCGCGGCTCGAGCGTGGCGTAGAGCTCGCGCTTGGCCTCGAGGTTTTCGTAGATCGCCTCGATCACGACATCGGCCTGCGCCGCGCCTTCTCCGGCGACGTCGGGGCGCAACCGCGCCATCGCCTCTTCGACCTTCGTGGGATTGCGCAGCCGCTTCTGGAAAAGCTCGCGCGCGCGCGCGAGCGCGGGCTCGATCAGTTTGAGCTCCCGGTCCTGCAGCGTGACGGCGAACCCGCGCAGCGCCGACCAGGCGGCGATGTCCCCGCCCATGACCCCGCCGCCCACCACGTGCACGCGCTCGAGGGGCACGCTGGCCTTGCCGCCGAGCGCCTTCAGGCGATCCTCCAACATGAAGATGCGGATGAGGTTGCGCGCGGTCTCGGTGGTGAAGAGCTGCGCAATGGAGCGCGCCTCGGCCTCGAACGCGGCGGCTCCGTGCGCGCCGTAGCGCGCCCACAGCTCGATGATGGCGTAGGGGGCCGGGTAGTGCTCGCGGCGCACTTTCCGCGCGACCTCGCCGATGAGCGTGCGCTGCACGATCGAGCGCACCAGTGGCCAGCTCAAGGCCCGTTGCGCGAGGCTCGGGCGGTGCGGCTGCGGCGGCTCCAGTATGAGCTGACGCGCCGTCGCGCGAAGCTCGCTCTCCGGCACGAGCTTGTCCACGAGACCGAGCCGCAGCGCCTTGTCCGCGCGCACGGTCCTGCCGGTCAGCATCATGTCCATCGCCGTGCGCACGCCGGTCAGCCTGACGCTGCGCACCGTGCCGCCGAATCCCGGATGGATGCCGAGCTTCACCTCGGGGAAGCCGAGCGCCAGCCGCTCATCGTCGACCGCAACGCGATAGCGGCAGGCGAGGGCGAGCTCCAGCCCGCCGCCGAGCGCGAAGCCGTGGATGGCAGCGACCGTGGGGCAGGACAGCGCCTCCAGCCGGTCGAACACCTGCTGACCGGCGTGGATCAGCCGATAGCCGCTCTCGGCGCTGGTGATGCCCGTGAATTCCTTGATGTCGGCGCCGGGGATGAAGCCGCTCTTCTTGGCGGAGAGCACCACGAGGCCGCGTGGAGGGGGCAGTGCGATCCGATCGAGCAACCCGTCGAGCTCGCGCAGGACCTGGCTGGAGAGCGCGTTGGTGGAGGTGCCCGGCTTGTCGAGGGTCAGCCAGATGATGCCGTCGCTGTCCCGCTCCAGGCGCCAGGCAGAGGTGGGACTCGCAGCCATCTTCAGGCTGCGGCCGAGCGTTGCTCGTCGGCGCGCACGTGGAAATCGCAGATGAGAGGGCGGTGATCCGAAAAGCGCACGTCCGGCACGCGGAAATCGGTCACCTCGATTCCCTCGCTGACCAGGATGAAGTCGAGCTCGATGCGCGGCACGCGCGCCGGGAAGGACGGCAGCCCCGCCGAGTTCGCGCTGCGCAGGCCCGCCGCGCGCATGAAGAGGTAGATCTCGTGTGTGCCCCAGAAGGTGTTGAAGTCGCCGGCCACGATGACGGGCTTCTTCGATTTGACGATGAGATCGTGCAGCGAGCGCAGCTGGTACTGGCGGTGGCGGAACTTCAGCGACAGGTGTACCAGGAATACGCAGACGTTCTCGAGCTCGAGCTCGATGATGAGTCGCTTGATGCCGGCATCGAAATAGTGAAAGCGCTCACCGTGCACGTGCGGCGCGGAGAGGAAGGCATTGCCCTGCTTGCGCACGATGGGCATCAGGTGATTGATCGAGGAGGCGCCGTACTTGCACTGGTAGGTCGAGTAGTGGCCGAGCTCGGTGGCGATCGCCTCCGCCTGGTTCACCATGCCGGTGCGGATCGAGCCCGTGTCGACCTCGATGAGGCCCACGACGTCCGGGTTCTCCGCGCGGAGGAACTCGGTGATGCCGGCGAGGATTTTGCGATTGCTGCGCAGGTAGCCGGCGCCCGGCAGCGGCAGGTGGAACGCCGGGCCGGTGCCTGTGGCGTAGCGGATGTTGTAGGCGACCAGACGCAACGTAAGGCAGTCCCGCACGACGGCAAGCCAGAGAGAGAGGGATTGTATTGCATATCGGCCGCAGCCGTCGGCCAGCCGGTCGTCGGCTGCCGGCGACGCGGTCGCAGGCGGCGACCCGAGGAGGCTTCGCGCCGGGCGCCTCTTGTGCCAAACTCGGCTTTATGTCCCAGGCCAATCCCGTCCGCCTCTTCGTCACGCACGCATGGGAGCCGGTGGACGACTATCTGCGGGTCTTCGAGTACCTCGAGAGCTCGCGGAATTTCTTCTACCGGAACTTCAGCGCGCCGGACAAGCGCCCTTCGGGGGACAAGGAGGCCGCCAAGGAGGAGCTGCGCCGCCAGATCGCCCCGGTCGAGGCCATCGTCGCCCTCTCCAGCCTCTTCGATGCCAACCAGGACCTGGTGACCTTCCAGCTGCTCTATGCCCAGGCGAGTCAGAAGGCGGTGGTGCTGCTGAAGCCCTTCGGCTCGCAGAAGCCGGTCCCCAAGGCGCTCGCCGACCTGGCCAACGAGGTCGTCGATTGGGACGAGCGCGCGCTCGTGGATGCCATCCGGCGCCAGGCGCGCCACGAGGACACGACGCGCTGGGACACGATCGAATTCAAGCTCGACTGATCACTGCCCCCAGCAGATCGAGCTGGAATTTCCGTTGCCGCTGTTCGTGGACGTCTCCTGCCCCGTCTGGGTGACGGTGAACGTCTGGCAGTCCGAGTCCTCATCCTGTCCTTTGCCCGCGACCGGCTGCGCCTCGAGACTGAAGGTCGCGGTGGTGGTGGCCGTCGCCGCGGCGATGGTGGGTTGGTCGAGATAATAGTACCCGCTGCCGATGGGGTAAGCCGAGCCCCAGCCGGTGTAGCCGAGATTGCTCGCGGTGCTCGTGTAGGCGTTGTTGAGGGCGTAGTACCGCTCTTCCCGGCTGGCCAGATCGAGGAGGGCGCTGCGCGCATCGGTCCGGCGCGACTCGCGTAACTGGTGCTGGTAAATCGGGAAGGCGATGGCCGTGAGCACCGACACGACGAGCACGGTGATCATGAGCTCGATCAGGGTGAAGCCCCTCGCGAACCGTGCCAGCGCGACTTTCTCGAGATTGCTGTGACTCATGGGATTCATCCTAACGTAGCTGGACCCAGGTCTCGCGCGAGCTGCTGATATTGTTCGCCGGCGTGATCTGAATCGGCGTTCCCGGTCCGCCGTTGGTGCTCTGGAAGATCAGGTAGTAGTTCGTGCCGCCGCTGCCGTTGGACGTGTCCACCTCGGCGGAGCTGCCGCTCGCATCACCCTCGTAGCCCACCGTCTCGGTGGACAGGTTGGTCGTCGTGGAGCTTCCCGACACGTTGGTGAAGAAGTTCGGGATGGCGCCCCCGGTCCTGACGTCGAGGGCGTAGGTCCAGCCCTTGTCGGTATCGGGCGTGCACATCAGCGGCGAATCCACCGCCGGCAGTATCGAGTTGAAGATCACCGCCGTGCTGACGATCATCGGGTTGTAGACGACCTGCTCGTAAGTGGTCGTGGAGTAGGCCGTGTTCGTGCCCGGGAGCGCGATGTACCAGCCGAAGTTCTTATTGGCACTGGCGCCGCCGGTGCAGCTCGAGGTTCCCGCCCAGCAGATCGGGTTTGCGGCGCCAATGTACCGGTCGCCGGTCGAAGAATCGATGGAGATGGTCTGCTGCGTGAGATTCGATGTCGACAGCGTATAGGGCGAGGACAGGCTGGTCAGCGTGCCGACCGTGGACGCCGATATGGTCGCGAATTGCGACGAGCTGTGCGCGTCCCAGCCCGCCATGTTCCAGTCCCAGACGCCGTAGAAATACTGAGTTCCGGTCTCGTACGTCGTCGACGTCGTGTTGGTCAGAGGGAATTTCTGTCCGGTACCGAAAAAGAGCATCAGCTGGGTGGTCGAGCCGATCGGTCCGGTCACGAAGTCCGGCTGGATGGCGCTCGTGATCGGCTGGCCCGAAGGCGTCTTGAAGATCGGGCCGGGCGTGACCGCCCAGTTCGCCGGACTGTTGCTCGTGAGGTCGAACCGCCAGACGTTGCCGAGCAGGTCGCCCGCGTACACGTAATCGACGACGTGGTCGCTGTCCATGTCAACGGGCGTGACGAACGCGATGCCGTTGTTGCCGGATACGCCGGTGCTGAGGTAATAAAGTGTCTGGGCGCTGGTGGTCGGGTTGACCGTGAGGATGAAGATGCCGGCATCGCCGCTGGCGCTGCCGATGCCGTTGCCCCAGATGACGGCCCAGTCACCGTTGTGCAGGCGGCGGATCTGCGGAGTGCCGTAGGTATTGCCGAGGTAGGAGTTACCAGCGCTGTTCGTGCAGCTCGAAGTCGCGCCGGTGGCCGGATTGGTGCACGTGATGCTCGATGGCGTCCAGTCACCTACGACCAGATTGCCCGCGTTGCCCTCCGTGAAATTGCCCGGCGTGGTGATATCGAGCGCATAGATCTCGGCGCCGCCGGCCCCGAGGCCGCCGACCAGCCAGGTGTGCCAGGCACCGTTGTAGTACAGGTCGCCCGTCCCCGGGGTGGCATCCACGAAGAAGTTGTGGCCGTACTGCGGGTTCGAGTAGTCGATCTGGGTATTGGTCGAGCTGTGTATCGTCTCCAGGACTCCTTCGGGCATGTACGCCAGGACTTCCTGTCCCGTGTTCGTGCTGCTGTTGTAGACCGTGCCCGTGGAGTCGTACGAGCCCGCGCTGAAGCCGTGCAACAGGCCGTCGTCCGCGCCCACGTACACGACGTTGAGGCGAGTCTCCTCCGCCTGCGCGTACGCGTCGTAGGTCTGACCGGAGTTCTCGTTCATGGTCGCGCTCGGGTACAGCCGGTCGTGCCAGCTCGCCGGCGACTCGTAGGCGCTGAACATGGACTTCGACGGCGGCCCGACCCAGGTCGAGCTCGAATCCACGATGTCGCCGAGCACCGAGTCGCGGTCGCGGTAGACCTGCGTACCCGTGGGACCGGTCGAGGGAATCTCGTTGCTGCGATCGCCGCGCAGGTAATCGACGCGATACTCGGTCTGTGAGCTGTCACCGGCATCGATGTCCGCCTGGTCCGTGGCGCTGAGGCTCGAATACAGCAGCGGAATGCCCGCCGTGCCGTTCCACGTGAGCATCACGCGACCGCCGGAGGTGGCGGAGCTCCAGGGCTGCGCCGACGTGGGTCCGGTCACCCCGGTGGTGGGGCAGCTCGAGCCCGCCGCCACGCCCGTGAGCTCGCAGGATGCGTCCCAGTTGGCTGTAGAGGAAATGGTCAGGTTGCCGGAGCTGTCCGTGATCAGGGAGTTGGCCGTCAGGCGGCCAGTCCAGTCGGTCGGATCGTAATAGCCGAAGTACGCCTGCGAGCCGTTCTCGACCTTCGAGGACTGCTGCTGGTTCACCGTCGTGGAGCTCGAGGCCTGCGTGACCGGGGTCGCCTTGAAGCAGAGGATCTCGTGGATGTTCGAGGCGCCGCCGGTCGAGCCGGCGAACCCGAAACGCACCGTCGACGGGACGGCACCGTTCGAAGCGGATATGCTCTGGTTGGTGATGACGTGCGACCAGGCGCCGCCGTTATAGCTGTAATCCAGGCTGAGCAGACCGTCCTCGGTCAGCTTCAGCCGATAGGTGATCGGAGTGGCCTGCTGGCGCGAGTAGCCGCCGGCGGAATACTCCTTGGCGATCGTGCTCGAGATGACCGTGAAGGCGTTCGGAATCGCCGCGTAGTCGTTGACGGCGGTCCCGGTGTTCGTCGGCGTGGCGGGAACGGAGAAATTCCACAGCGTGCCGGTCTTGCACGTGTCCTGTACCGCCTGCTGCTGCTGGGCCGAGGTCAACGTGGACGGATAATCGGTCGGATAGTTGGTGCTCAACCAGTACCAGTCGATGCTGCCTTCGCCGCGCAAGCCGATGCGGTTGGCGAACTGGCCGCCGCCGCTCGCAGTGTTGTCGCCCATGGACTGGGGATTGCTCACGCCCAGGGTGTTCTGAGTGCCGTTGAGGAAGTTGCCGTACTCGTCGATACCGAGCCCGAGATAACCGCCCACCATGCCATGAAAGTCGGAGTTGGCGTTCGAGCAGGTGTAACCCAGGCTGCCGCCCCACGAGCCGATATGGTCGATGGAGCTGTTCGTCATGTCGATGCTGCCGTCCATGAGGAAGAAGCTCATGCCGTCGGCGCCGTCGGTCTGGTGGGGGTCCGCCGCCGAGTAAGCCTCGGTACAGGTGGTGCTCGATCCGGAGCCCGACTTGGTGTAGCCGCTCGGGCAGGTGTAGTTCGCCGTGGCCGAGACCGACTTGCTGCACGTCATGCTGGCGCCCGATCCGGACCCGGTGTAGCCGCTCGGGCAGCTGTAGCTCGGCGTCGCCGCGACAGTCTTGGTGCAGGTGGTGGTCGACCCCGATCCGCCTTGCGTGTAACCGGAGGGGCAGCTGTAGCTCGGGGTGGTGGTCTCGGTGCAAGTCGTGCTCGACCCGGATCCGCCTTGTGTGTAACCAGACGGGCAGCTGTAGGTCGCCGAGCTCACCGTCTTGGTGCACGTCGTGCTCGATCCGGAGCCCCCCGCGGTGTAGCCGCTCGGACAGGTGTAGGTGGGGGCGACGTTACTGCTATGGGGCTTGGTGCAGGTCGCACTCGATCCCGAGCCGCTCAGGGTATACCCGCTTGGGCAGCTGACGGTAGGGGATGCGGTCATGACACAATTCGAACCCGATACCGTGCCGCTCGAGCACGTCTCGGTGGGCGATGTGGTCGCGACGCAATTCGAGCCGGACAGCGAGCCGATCGAGCATGTCACGGTAGGCGACGTGCTGGCGCTGCAACTGGATCCCGAGAGCGTATACCCGCTGGAGCATGAATACGTAACGTTCGGCGAGGCAGTTATGACGCAATTCGAGCCGGAGACCGTGCCGCTCGAGCAGGAGTACGTTACGGTGGGTGAGGTGCTGATCGTGCCCGTGCACAAGCCGTTGCTGCCGGTCGTGCCCGAGGGACAGCCCGCGCCGTTGCCACCGGAGTCGCCACGGTAGCTCACGGTCTTGAAGGTGATGTCCAGGCCCTCGCCGGTCGAGAACGTGTTAGCGGAGATGATCGCGCCGTTCTGGCTGTGACCGCCGCTACCGCAGTTGCCGTTGTTGTTCGTATCGATGCAACCGTTGGTGAACCGCAACGCTCCGTACGAAGTGGTGACGCCTCCCGTGGTTGTCGGTGAGGGGTCCGGCAAGGTTACCGCGCCGCCGGCGACGCCGTTATAGCCGCCGACGAGGTGCTCGCCGTAGTAGCTGTCGGCGGTACATCCGGGCGGCGTGCCGGGATTATTGGTCGCGCTGGCCGTGCTCGCGGTCAGGCAGGCGCCGTTGTAGAAGTACCATGAATTGGTCGTGCTCGCGCCGGTGAAGTCCTCCTGGACGTTGGCGCCGGTGGTCTGCGCGAAGCCGGTCCCGACGTGAAATACGAGGCCGAAAATCGCGAGCAGAAGGGTCGATGCCCTGGTGCGAAACATGGATGTCCTCCGGGCGTTCATGGGCCGGGCGGCTTGGACGTGTAACGGATCTGGTATGTGCTCTCGACCACGGCGACCGTGCTTTGGGCGCCGGCGTACGACCAGGCGTCTATGGCGTAGTCGATCGCATTGGCGAGGGTGCCATCAGGGCCGAGCTCGGAGATGTAGAGCACCGGCGCGGCGTAATAGGTATTGAGGCCGCCGGCGGTGTTCACCGTGAAGTAGCCGGCGCTCGTGGCGGGATTCGTCGGGTTGTAGCTATAGCCGACGATGCCGCCGCCGATCTTCCACGGCACCTGGCCCTGCGTGTCAGTGCCTGTGTCGAGAGCGGTAGACAGAATATCGGTGCAGATCGTCGGCGTGGCGGTGCTGGGCGAGGCCGTACCGGAGCAGTCCACCGGCGGAGAGGAGGCCACGTTGGTGACCAGCCACTGCTCGGCGTACTGCTGGGCGCTGACCGCGGCCTGCAGGGCGCGCTGCTTCTCCATGGTGTTGCCCGCGATCCGCGCCTCGAGGCCGGTGCCGCGGAACATGGCGAGAGCGAGGATGGTCACCACCACCAGGAGCAGCATGGTGGTGATGAGCACCATGCCGGCTTGGACGGATTTGTGATTGAACCGCATCTGAATTCGCTCCGTCAGATCCGACCCATGACGCCGATCACGCGGCGGAACGTCACGGTCTGAGGCTGCCCCGGCAATCCATAGAGCGGATTGAGGAATGTCAGCTGTACCATCACCGAGCTGACGTTCAGCCAATAATTCGCCGTCATGTTCGTGGCGGGATTCAGGGGTATGTACGTGTCGACGTTGGTGTCGGTGCCACCGGTGCTGACGCCGTACCAGACCTGCATGTTGGTGACGCCACTGATCAGCGGCACTGCGGCATTCCAGGCCGCACCGTTGCCCGGCTGTACCTGGCAGTAGAGCTCGTTGCCGGAAACGTATATGTAGCTGGTATAGGTAAGATTGCCGCCCGACGTGTTCGTGGTCCCATCACAGAGATCGATGCCGTCTCCGCTCGCGGTCATGTAACGCACGTAGATGGAATCTTCCCCGGTACCGGACGGCGCGCTGGTGTTGGTCTGGGGGCCATACAACGACTGACCGCCCTGCAGGTTCAACGGCGAGCCGGTCGAGGGCAGCGCCAGCGCCTGGCTGGTGCTCTGCGGGTTCGGGTAATAGCCGGCGTCCGAGATGACCTCCGTCAGCATGGACATGGCGAAGCGCTCCTCGTCCTGAAGCTGCGCGATCCCGGTTTGATCGCCGTAGGCCCGATGCACGCCCTGCTCGACCACGATGACTCCGCCGATGAGGAACAGCGCGATCAGTATCGCGATCATCAGCTCGACCAGCGAATAACCGGACTGGCGGGCGCGCAAGCGGGACGAGCCGGCCGTGTCGAGCTTGCGGGAGAGGAGGGACGTCATGGGTTCACCACGAGCTGGTAAGTCTCGTTCTGGAACGTGCCGGCGCTTTCCTGGGTGTTCGACGCCGCGGTATTTTCCTGCCAGTTGATCGTGATCGTGCAGCTGATCACGGTCGCGATATTGGTGCAGGCGATGATGGAAGTCGCGCCGCGCAGAGTGTTGTACATGTCGCTGCGCCAGTTCTGCAGATCGTAGGCCGCGAGCTTTGCCGGCGTGCAAGGCGCGTCCGCGCCGCCGAATTGGCAGTCCGGCGAGGTCGTCAGTGTGTTGTCGGTGCTGGTGATCGCCCCGGCGGCGATCGTGTCGTCGATCGTGGTCGACGTGGCTGGGACGGCCGACCAGTAATCGCGGTCCGCGTGCATGCTCGCCGCAATGCTCGATGCCTCCAGAGCCGCCAGAGCCCGCATGCGCGACGCGCCGGTGTCCGAGAGCATGAGCGCCTGGAGTTTGGCGATGCCGAGCATTCCGACGCAGATGATGATCAGGGCGACCATCACTTCGACCAGGCTGAAGCCGAGCGAGCGGCTCTTTGTGTTGCGGCGTCTCATGTGCAGGTCGAGTCGGATTGATTGGTTTGCGTCTGCATCATCCCGGCCAGGGAGATGTCCAGGCAGCGCGCGTAGCTGTTGACGCTGCCCGAATTGTTCAGGCTGATCCGGACCGATCCTCCCCCTCCCAGGCTGGCGAATCCCTCTCTGTTGAAGGTGATCGAGGATGTGGAGGGGTTGGAGACGAAGGTGTCACCACTGGAAAAGGCGTTGTGAATTCGCAGTACCGCATCTCCCGTGTCGATCGTCTGGTCGTGGTTGACATCCGAGAAGATGATCCAGCCGCTCTGCCAGGTGGCGGTTCCCGATGCCGCGCAGGACGGGCTCGAGAAGTTGGTGCTGGCCGCGACGCAGACCGTCACGTACTGGCCTTGCCGTACCGCCTCCGAGCGCGCGTATTGCAGGTCCCCCAGCAGTGAATCGACTTCGGTCGCCATCCGGTTGCGGGTGGTGACATATTGAAACGACGGCATGCCGACGGACACCAGGATGACCACGAGCATCAATACCGTCAGCAACTCGATGAGAGTGACGCCGGCCTGGGCCATGGGCAGGCGTCGGCGGGTGGCCCGTGGTGGGGTCGGATTGCGGCGTCTTGTAGTCAGGTGTTGCACGGCATGTGGTTCTGCAACTTCACGTTGCGGCGAACTGTACGTGAACGGGAGCGCTGCTTCCCGTGAGATACGACAGTATCCGGGGCCTATCCGACCGGCGGCATTTCCGGGCGGACGGGCGGAACGGCAGCGCCGCAGGGTGATGCCGATCCTTGACTCCGGCCTGATTCGGTGCGTTGCGTCACAGGCGGACGGCGCCGGCCTCGATAGGCTCTCGGACCATGTGCGAGAGATATGTCGTACCGGACCAGATGCTCGCGGAGCGCGAGCTGGCGCCGCAGTGCCGATGGTGGCGCTTCTCGGCGAGCTTCAACGTGGCGCCGGCGCGCTACGTGCCGGCCGTGCGGCTGCACGAAGGCCAGTCCGAGGCGGTGATGCTGCGCTGGGGGCTCATTCCGGCCTGGGCCGAGGGCGATGCGGCCGCCGGGCAGTGGCTGCGCCTCTCTTCCGGCGAGCTCGAGGGCAGCCCGCTCTTTCGCGGCCCCTGGCTGAACGGGCAGCGGTGCATCCTGCCGTTCGCAGGCTTCTATACGTGGCGATTGACGCCGAAAGGACATCGGCAGCCGTACTTCGTGCAGGCCGCGGACCGGCCGGTATTCGCGGTGGCGGCGCTCTGGGATCGCACCGAGGATGAGCAGGGCGACGTCATCGAGGGCTGCGCGCTCCTCACGGTGCCGGCCAATGCGCTGCTCGCTTCCATACAGACGGCAACCCGGGAGATGCCGGCGATCCTGCGGCCGGAGGATTGCGATGCCTGGCTTCGCGGCACGCCTGCCGAGGCGCGGGCGCTTCTACATACGGCGCCCGAGAGTTGGCTGACCAGCCATGCGGTGAGCCCGCGGATCAATTCATTGAGCTGCGACGATGCCGGGCTCGTGCGCGCGGTGGGGTAGGGCCAGAACCCCTCTCCATCGCGATCCGGACTCAGGCGGCGGTGCGCTCGAGCACGGCGGGCGCCTGTATCCCCACCACCTGGGCCCGTACGAATGGCAGGCTGTGGGGATGATGCTCCTGGATGTAGGCGATGAACTTCTCGCGGATCTCGCATCGCAGGTCCCAGGACTTCGATGAGTCCTCCGATGTGGCCAGTATCCGCAGCTGCATGGTCTTCTCGGTCGCGTCGGTGACCTGCAGGTTCCAGAATCGGCGGTCCCACAGCGGGCTCGACTCGATGATCCGTCCGAGCGCCTCGCGGCCCGCCTCCAGAGGAAACGAGTAGTCGACCCAGACGAACACCGACCCCATGAGTTGCGCCGAGCTTCGTGTCCAATTCTGGAACGGCTTCTCGACGAAGTAGGCGAGCGGCAGAACCAGCCTGCGATCATCCCAGATGTGCACGACGACATAACTGAGCGTGATCTCCTCGATCCGCCCCCACTCCCCCTCGACGATCACCACGTCATCCAGGCGGATCGGCTGCGCCAGCGCGATCTGGAATCCGGCGATCAGGTTCGCGAGCGTTTTCTGGCCCGCGACGCCGGCGATGATGCCCATGATGCCCGCCGAAGCGAGCAGACTCGTGCCGACGTGGCGCACCTGTTGGAAAAGCATGAGGATGCACGCCACCGCAAAGAGGCCGATGGCAACGTACACCACGCGGCCGAGCACGTGCACTTGAGTGTACAGTTTACGCGCCCTGAGATTGTTGGCGGCGGTGATGTCAAAGCGCAGCAGGATCATCTCCTGCGCCGTCTTCACGGCCTGGGACAGCACGACGGTAATGGCCACGATCAGCAGGATGCTGCTTCCCTTGGTCGCTATTCCCGCGTACGCGGCGGGCAAGCCGAGGATCGGCAAGGCGAAGATGATCGCAAGCACCGGCAGGATGACACGCAGTCCACGCCCGAGCAGCGGCACCAGCAGGTCATCGAGTCGGCTGGTGGTGTGCGCGGCCCAGGCGGACATCCGCGCCTCCAGCACGCGTGTGAAGCGCAAGCAGAACCAAAAGGCGACCGCGAATATCCCCAGGTTGAGGAGCGTGCGCAGCAAACCGAGCATGCTGGCCCCGAGCGGCGACGATGCCACCAGGGGCGCCAGGGCAAAATAGCCGCCGCTGATCCAGATCAGCAGATACAGCGGGCCGCGTAACGCACCGAGCGTGTGATGCCGCAGCTCGCCTGCTGGCGCGGTGACCTTGCGCTTGCGGCGGATGACGGTGACCGCGATCGCGTTCGCGATCATTATCAGTACCACTACGGCGCCGCTCAGTGCGACATCCGCCCAGGTAGTGGCCCCCAGCACGGGTGTGTTCATGCGTGTTCCGAACAGCGCGGACATCCATTCGTGCCATACTGTCATTGGAGTGACCTCGAAAAGTTTCATCGGCAAATGACCTCCGCAACAGGCCTCGGGAGCAGTCATCACTTACGATAGCAGCCCGGGCCGGAGCATGGCGGTGCGCTGGGGCGTCCGCTGGCGGATTCATATTCGTCCCCATATGATTCATCAGGCATGGGTGACGGAATGAAGATGCGGGGCGAGGCGCCCGCGAAGGGACGCAAGTCAACCGGCATTCGGGCACGGAGCGCCGATCAGGGGCCGCAGGCCGACATCCAGGCCCGCAACGGCTCTGCGGCCTCGCGCCGAAACGTTGCTGAATTGCAGGCGCTGCAACACCTGCGACTGATCTACGCCTCCGCCCGGTGGCACGACGCGCAGGTGCGCGGGTCCGTGGCGATCTCCGGCTCGCAACTGTGGGCCCTGTCGGAGATTGCGCGACGGGAAGGCATGGGCGTCAACGATCTCGCCGAGCGCATGGCCCTGCATCAGACGACCGCGAGCAATCTCGCCAACGCGTTGGTGAAAAGGGGGCTCATCCGGCGGGTGCGCGATGGCTCGGACCGGCGATTCGTGCATCTTCACGCCACCTCCGCCGGCCGGCGGACCCTGGCGCAATCACCGGGCCCCCACCCGGGATTGCTGGTGGATGCGCTGCGCAAGATCGACTCGCAGCATCTGGGCCGCCTGCGTCGTGACCTCGCGGCGTTGGTCCGCCTCATGCGCCGCACCAAGGCGAGGGCTGCGGGGGAGACGCTCCTCGGCGAGTGACTCGGCCGCCCGCGGATCACAGAAGTCGACTTCTTCGGTTCTTGTCCGCGATGCCGATCATGATGGCCGCGAAGGCGAGCAGGCGGAGGAGGTATACCGCGCTCCGGTGCTCATACGAGGGCCTGACCATGGCGAGAGCGACCCACGAGGCACTCAGAGCGACGAACGCGATCGCGAGAAACAGGAACAATCGCTCGCGACCGATACGCCAATAGCGCAGGAAGAAGAGCGCCGCCATCGAGGTCGCCATCGTCAGCATACCCCAGAGATATTCATGCATGATGGGTCACCTAGCGGATATCCCAGATCATTCCGCAAAGCAGCACGACCATTCCCGCCAGCGCCGCGATCGTACGCAACATGAAGAGATCGACGTGCGGGAGCAGAACCAGATCCACGAACAGCAGCGCGTTGTCGATCGTGAGGCCTACGAAGCACAGGGCGGCCCAGAAGAGGAGCGGCATTCTGCTCGTCCGGTAGCCGCGCAGGAGCAGCACTGCGCATGCGATGCTCGTCAGCCCGCAGAGTATGTAGGTGATCTCAGCCACTGCCTTTATCCTTCCGAACGACAAAAGCGTCCGCGAACGCGCGAATCGTGCTGGTGCGCAGCCTTTCCATGGCATTCGCGCTCATGAGTTGCATGATCCTTAGCGGCTCGTCGCGATAGATGCGTTCCAATGAGTCGACGGTCGCGTCGCGGAACGGACCTTCATCCGCATAGGCATACAACGTCTGCTCATTGCGGGCGGCGGTCACGAGACGGGCGCGGACGAGCGAAGCGAGCGCATCATCGACGAGCGGCGCGCGGGTCTTGAGGCGCCTGCACAGTTCCTCAGCCGTGCAGGCAGCGCGTTCCCGGCGCAGCAACAGAAGGATCTCGAGAGACTCGAAGGAATCGATGTGGGCGCGCAGGAAGGCGCGTATCGCCTCCTCGACCATCAAGCTGGCCCCCGGATCATCCTGCGCATGGGGTGCATACGCTGCGCAGCGACGCATTCAGGCAGGTTCATTGCGTGTCCCGCTCAAAGGCACCATCCCCCGCTCGGTGGTATATTTGGACAAATATTTCTGGAAGTATAGACATGCGAAGCGCTTCTGCAACCCCACGGGGCGGCATCCCCGCGATGCAGCACCGATCCTTTAGCGAAACGAGCGTGACGGACCGGGAATTTCCCGTTTGAGCCGCCGCGTGAATGTCTCGAATCGACTTTCAATGAAGGGCATCGCCTGCTGCATCCGCTGTAGAGCGCCGAGGGAGTGGCCATGAGCAGGTGGCGCCCCCTGAAGCGGCACGCTGACGCTGAGGCTGAGGCTGACGCGATGGCTTTGCCGCACGGTCGTCGAGAGGAAGGCTCAGAGGAGGACGCGGCATCGGACAGGGTAGAGGGCCCACGCGGCAGACTTCGTGAGGGCGCGAGGCGCCGGCTTCTCGGCACTCACTCGCGGCGGCTCTTCCTGCAGGTGGGCCTTCCCTGGGGAGCGGCCTTGCTCGTCGGCCTGGTCTCCGTGCTGTATGCAGACCTCAGCACCGATGCCACCAACGCTTTTCTGCACTCGATCGCGGGGCGCTCCTGGCTCGCGTTCATCATCACGCCGGCCCTCACCGTCCTGGCACTGTTCCTCACCCAGCGCTGGTTCACCGGCAGTGAGGGGAGCGGCATTCCACAGGTCATTGCGGCGCTGCATGCGCCCCGAACGGAAGAAAACACCCTGATGCGGCGCCTGTTCGGCGTGCGCGTGATCGTGGGGAAGATCGTCACCTCGCTCCTCGGATTGCTTGGGGGCCTCACCATCGGCCGCGAGGGACCGACGGTGCACATCGGTGCCGCAATCATGGCGGAGACCCGGCGGTTCTATCCGCATGCCAACAACGCACAGCTCGAGCGGCGACTGCTTCTGGCCGGCGCCGCGGCCGGGCTGTCGGCGGCATTCAACACCCCGCTCGCGGGCATCATATTTGCCATCGAGGAGCTCGCCCGCGACTTCGAAAGCCGCACCAACGGCATCATGATCACGGCCGTGGTGTTCTCGGGCCTGACTTCGCTCGCGCTCGCGGGCAACTATCTTTATTTCGGCCAGATCAACGTCACCGGGAATCTGGGCGGCTCGTTCGTCCTGCCGGTTGTCCTGTCGGCGGTGCTCTGCGGCCTGTTCGGCGCGGCATTCAATCTGGCGCTGCTGCGCTGGCGCAACTGGATGCCCGATTGGCTCATCGCGCTGCGTGCGCGCAGGCCCTTGCTCTATGCGCTCGCCCTCGGAATCGTAGTGGCGGCGCTGGGGGTGGGCACGCACGGTGAGACCTGGGGCAGTGGCTATGATCAGGCGCGCCGCCTGCTGACCGGCGCGGGCGCGCTGTCGGAAGGCTATGCGATCACCAAGTGGGGTGCCATGGTCGTGACCTACATGGCCGGTATTCCCGGCGGGCTCTTCTCACCCTCACTGTCGATCGGAGCGGGTTTGGCGCAGTGGGTGCACGCCGCCTTTGCCTGGGCGCCGATGGCTGCCGTGATCGCGCTCTGCATGACGGGGTATCTCGCGGCGGTCACCCAGTCGCCGATCACCTCCTTCGTCATCGTGATGGAGATGACCAACGGCACCGGCATGGTGATTCCCATGATGGCGACGGCGCTCGTCGCATCACGCATCTCCGGCTTCTTCACGCCGCCCCTTTACGAGGCGCTCGCGCAGAGCAACTACTTCGGGGTCGCAACCCTCCCTCCGGGAGGATTCCTGAAGGCCAAGCCGGTGCCGCCGCCGGGAGCCTGAGAACCCTCGAGGATGAACAAGCAAGAGCTTCGTGCCGCCGGGTCACTGGCGGCGGTGTTCTCCGTCCGGATGCTGGGGCTTTTCATGATCTACCCGGTATTCGCGGCCTTCGCGCGCCAACTCGCGGGGGCGACGCCCTATAAGATAGGACTCGCGCTCGGCATCTACGGCCTCAGTCAGGGATTGCTGCAGATGCCTTTCGGCCTCCTTTCCGATCGCATCGGACGCAAGGCCATGATCGTCTTCGGCCTGATACTCTTCGGGCTCGGCAGTGTCGTCGCCGCGAACTCGCGATCGATCGATGGCATGATCTGGGGCCGTGTGTTGCAGGGGAGCGGGGCGGTCGGCTCGGTGATTCTCGCACTGGTCGCCGATCTCACCTCGGAAGAGAACCGCACGAAGGCGATGGCCCTGGTCGGCATGACGATCGGCTTCTCGTTCCTGGTGGCCATCGTGACCGGACCGGTGATCGCGGCTTGGATCGGCATCGGCGGCATATTCTGGCTGATGGGCGCTCTCGCGCTGGTCGGTATCGCCATCACGGCTGTCGTGGTTCCGAAGCCCGGTCGGATGCGAATTCACCGCGAGGCGGAGGCGGTCCCGGCGCTGCTCGGCTCGACGCTGCGCAATCCGGAGCTGCTGCGCCTCGACTTCGGCATCTTCGCGCTGCACGCCATGCTCACTGCCAGCTTTCTGGTCGTGCCGGAGCTCCTCCATGGGACCCTCGGGGTGACCAGTCGCGACCAGTGGCTGGTATACCTGCCCATCCTGTTGGTTTCGGTGGCCATCATGGTGCCGGCGATCATCCTCGCGGAGCGCCACCGGCGCATGAAGACGGTGCTCGTCGGGGCCGTCGGAGCGCTTGCGGCGAGTCAGCTCATGCTCGCGATAGGTGGCCACGAAGTCTTCGTCCTGCTTGCCGCCGTCACGCTCTTCTTCGCCGGCTTCAACATCATGGAGGCGAGCCTACCGTCCCTGGTCACGAAGACCGCCCCGTCCGGCTCGACGGGCACGGCGACGGGCGTTTATTCGAGCTCCCAATTTCTCGGCATCTTCGTCGGCGGCGTGGCCGGAGGCTGGGTCAATCAGGCTGAGGGCGCTGGCGGAGTGTTCATTCTCGCGTGCGGGCTGGCGATGTTGTGGTTGCTCGTCGCGGCCAGCATGCGCCGGCCGAGCCATCTTGCGACGAGGGTTTTACGCGTGGGCGAGCGGTCCGCGGCGGAGGCGGACCGGCTATCCGCGCGACTGTGCCAGGTGCCGGGCGTCGCGGAAGCTGTCGTGGTCCCCGAGGAGGGATTGGCCTATCTCAAAGTCGATTCGAAGGTCTTCGATCGAGCGCAGGCGGAGTCGACAGCCGGCGCCAGCTTCGGAATCGAGCTTTGAGCGGCGGCACATACGAGCCACTGAATACTCTCAAAGCGATTGCCCAGGATCTCTGGGTCGTAGACGGGCCACTCATCCGCTTCGGGCCACGGCTTCTCAATATGCCGTTTCCTACGCGCATGACCGTGATAAGGCTAGGCGAGGGCGACCTGTTCATCCATTCCCCGACGCCGCTCTTGCCAGAGCTCGCGCAGGAGCTGGAACGCTGGGCCGGGCGCCCCCGCTGGATCATCGGCCCCAATCGTCTGCATTACTGGTGGATTCCGCAGTGGCATGCCGCCTTTCCGCAGGCTGATGTGTATCTGGCGCCACGCATCCGGGAGCAGAGTGCCGGACGCATCGACTTCAGCGCGCGGGAGCTCGATCGCGAATGCGGCTATCCGTGGGACGACGAGATCGCCACGCTGCCCATCGCCGGAAATTTCATGACCGAGGCCGTCTTCTTCCATCATCGCACGCGCACACTCGTCCTCACCGATCTGATTGAGAATTTCGAGCCTGGAAGAGCGAGCTCCAGACTGATGAGCTGGCTGACGCGGATCGGTGGCGTCAGGGATCCAGATGGCGGGATGCCACGTGACATGCGCTTCTCGTTCCGTCGACACAAAACAGCGCTGCGGGCAGCCATCGAGCGAATGATCGCGTGGAATCCCGAGCGGATCATTCTGGCCCACGGGCGCTGGTACCCGTCTGAGGGGACGTACGAGCTCCGGCGCGCGTTTCGATGGCTGTTGCGGTGAAGAGCTCCTGGGAGCCGGGGTCTCATACCTCATGTACTACGCATAATATATATTATGTCGTATAGAAGCGGCAGACC
>Ga0335075_10002927_pt1 | contig 27287 bp, 21 predicted proteins | sample Lox_Sample_24_FD_206723 | JGI IMG/M metagenome (GOLD analysis project Ga0335075, IMG submission 206723) | Soil microbial communities from Loxahatchee National Wildlife Refuge, Florida, United States - Lox_Sample_2.4 | ecosystem: Environmental > Terrestrial > Soil > Wetlands | place: USA...
CGGGGGCGCGGAGGACGAGGTTCGGATCAATCGGAGCCCATCGAGGGTCGCAACCAGAGCGGCGGCGAGGGCGCCGCCGGCGCCGGCCGAAGCGCGGCCCCGATCCGGAGCGGAACGGCGGTGCCGACGAAGACGCAGCTTTTCAGGACAATTGCCAGGGCATGATGAGCGAAGGCGGAAACTTCGCAGGTCTGAATCACGCGGGAAAACAAAGGCTGGAGCGGGATGAGCGGGCGCAGGCGATGCCATCGCGCTCTAGCTGTGAGGGCTCCGCTCCTCGAGCAGCGCCGTCCGTGACTGGTTGACCTTCTCGCTCGCCTTGCCGAGCCCGTTGAGAAAGTCTGCCACCGCTGGATTGAGCCGCTTTCCGGCCGAATGGATCGAACGGAGCTCGGGAAAAAGCACCAGCCCGACCAGCGGGTCCATGCAGAAATCTCTAGTAGCGAAGGCGCCCGCCATCGTCACGCCCGGTGTGATCGCTGCCGATTCGCTCTCCGAGATCAGCCGAAGCGTCCTGAGCATGGCGTCGAATTCGAGCGTCCGTGCAAGGCCACTGCGATCCACGAGGAGGTGAGTCTCGAATGTCCGGCGCCTTGTGTTCGACGGTCCCGACAGCACGAGATCGAGGGGAGGCAGCTTGGCAAGACGCACCAGCTCACGGTGCAGCCTCGCGTCGGGCCGCCGCGGCAGCACCTCGCGGCTGCATGTAAAGCCCCGGCAGGCGAGCATGCCTGCCGCCGGAAAGCCCGGCACGATGGCAAAGGCAAGGCTCTCCAGCTTGTATCAACTGAATGGGCACGGCGTTCTACACCCCGATGCTGCAGACGCGCACATTCGGATGGCGGCCAGGAAGGCAATGGGCACCAGAGCCGGTGTCATTTGCGTCGTCGTCGGCATCAGCCCTATAGCAATCTCGCCCTCAAGGCCGGTCGTGAAGCGCTTGAGTCCCTGCCCTGTCTCGTTGGTCGGCGCGCAGCACCGCGAGATATTGCCGATAATAAATAGCCGCCGGCCGGACTCGGCTCGATTGGATTGCCCGCTAGCGCGCCGCCGTCCCTGCGGAAATCATTTCCTCATATGACTCTTGCCTCTCGGGCAGGCGAGCTGCCTGCGCCGCATACATCATATCGCGATTCTGACCCCAAGCTCGACCACGCGATCGGCAGGGATGCGGAAAAATTCGGTTGCGGGGACAGCATTTCGTGCCATCACCAGGAACAGCCACAGCCGCCAGAACGGCAGTTTCGGAACCATTGCCGGCACAATAACCTCGCGGCCGAGGAAGTAGCTGACCTGCATCGGATCGAATTCGATGCCGCTCGCCCGAAGCGACTCCAAGGCCCGCGGAATGTTCGGGCTCTCCATGAATCCATAGCTGAGGCTGATGCGATAGATGCCGGATCCCAGCTCCTGGACCTTCACCCGTTCGGGTCCCTCCACGGCCGGAACATCGAGAGTGTTCGCCGTCACCAGCAGCACTTTCTCGTGCAGCACTTTGTTGTGCTTGAGGTTGTGCAAGAGCGCCGAGGGCACGAAATCCGGATTGCCGGTCAGGAACACGGCGATTCCCGGCACTCGCACTATGCGCGAGGCCGGCAACCGCGCGACGAACGAGGCGAGCGGCAGGCTGTCCTGTCGCCAGCGCGCAAACATCAGGTCCCGCCCGCGCTTCCAGGTGCTCATCAGCGCGATCAGCGCAAACGCCAGCACGATCGGCACCCAGCCGCCCTCCGGCAGCTTCAGCATGTTGGCCGCGCAGAACGTGCTGTCGATTAGGAGAAAGAACCCGAACACCGAGGCCGCGGCCCAGCGTGTCCAACCAAACTGTCGTCTAAACACCACCATCGCCAGCATCGCCGTGCAGATGAACGTACCGGTGACGGCGATCCCGTACGCTGCTGCCAGGTTGTCACTGGTGCGGAACGAGAGCACCAGCAGCAGGACGCCCACCGCCAGCGCCGAGTTCACCTGGGGGAGATAGATCTGCCCCTTTTCGGTCGAACTCGTGTGGCGGACCGTCATGCGCGGCAAGAAGCCGAGCTGCACGCATTGCCGGGTCAGCGAAAAGGCCCCGGAGATCAGCGCCTGGCTTGCGATCACGGTGGCCAGAGTGGCCAGCACGACCATCGGCAGCCTGAACAGGTGCGGCACCAGCAGGTAGAATGGATTGGCGAGCGCACGGGGGTCGTGCAGCAGGAGCGCGCCTTGTCCGAAATAATTGAGCAACAGAGCTGGCAGGACGAACCCGAGCCAGGTCCGGCGGATCGGCCGTGCCCCGAAATGCCCCATATCGGCGTAGAGCGCCTCCGCCCCTGTGACCGCGAGCACTACCGCACCTAGCGAAACGAACGCGATCCAGCCGTGCCGCACGCAGAAACGAACGCCATAGTGCGGTGAGAACGCCAGCAGCACGCCCGGATGGCGAACGATCTCGGCCCCGCCGAGCACGCCGATCGAAGCGAACCAGAGCGCCGTCACCGGCCCGAACAGCCGACCGATCCGCCCTGTGCCGCGCGACTGCATCGCGAACAGGATGATGATCACAATGACCGCAACCGGCACGTCGTACTCGCGCAGGCTGGGCGCACTGACATCGAGCCCCTCCACTGCCGAAAGCACCGAGATCGCCGGCGTGATCAGCCCGTCCCCGAACAATAGGCACGCACCGGTAATGCCGATCACCGCCAGGATTGCCCGCGTACGCGGCTTGCGCGCAACCCGCTGTGCGAGCGCCATCAACGCTAGGATACCGCCCTCGCCGTGGTTGTCCGCCCGCATCACGAGCAGCACGTATTTCACCGTCACGATCAGCACGAGCGACCAGAAGATCAGCGAGAGCACGCCCATCACTTCCACCGGGCCGGTCATCCCATGCGCAAAGAGGGCGAGGCTTGCGTGGATCGTATAAAGCGGGCTTGTGCCGATATCCCCATAGACGACGCCAAGCACGGCCACCATTGTGGCAAGTTGGCGGGCCGCCGCCGGGAACGACCGCGCGGTCATCTCGTGGGTCTCAGCAAGGTCTTTCATTGTCGGCCTGCTTTCCTCGCCAGCCGGATCGCCGCACGGCCCGAGGCAGGGCAAAGAGTGCGTGCGATACGCCTGTTGCACTGCGGCAGGCAAGCCCGCCGCCCTAAGGATCTGCGGGCGGCCGGATGCGCAGAGGCTTCGGTCTCTGCAGCTCCTACGCCCGCGCCCCGAAAATCGCCGTACCTACCCGCACATGGGTCGCGCCATATGCAATCGCGATTTCGAAGTCCGCCGACATACCCATCGAGAGGACGCCGAGTCCGTGCCGCCGGGCACAGGCGGCAAGCCAAGCGAAGTGAGGCACCGGGTCGCCTGAAGCAGGCGGAATGCACATCAGGCCGAGAAGTGCTGACCCAAAGCGCCGCCGGCAGTCGTCGATGAATCGGTCGGCCGCGCCGCGCGCTATTCCGGCCTTCTGCGGCTCGTCCGCCACATTTATCTCGACCAGTAGCCTCGGGCTTCGCCCCTCCTGCTCGATCGCTCTGGCGATCGCCTCGACTAGGCGTGGCCGGTCCAGAGTCTCGATCACGTCGGCGAGCCTGACCGCCTCCCGCACCTTGTTGGTTTGCAACGGGCCGATCAGATGCAGTCGCAGGCCAGGGTAGATTGCGCGAAGGGCCGGAAATTTCGCCGCGGCTTCCTGGACCCGGTTCTCGCCGAAATGGAGCTGCCCGGCCGCGAGCGCAGCCCGGACAGCGACAATGGGCTGGGTCTTGGAGACCGCAACCAGCGTGACATCCTCGGCCCCTCGGCCGGCCGCCGCCGTAGCGGCGGCAATCCGCCCCCGGACCCTGGCAAGGTTCTGCATGATAGAGTCTGCGATCGGATTATCCGACATGGACGCAACGCTCATCGCCTGGGCATACGCGGTCAAGGCATGCCGCCGCGGACCTTTTCCCGCGCTTTGGTTCTTTACCGACGCCAGGCGCCTTCCCGACCCGCTGCCGGCCGTGGCCCGCTTGCCCGCCGGTCTCGCCGGCGTGGTCCTTCGCCACGACGGGACGCCGGGCCGCGCCGCGCTCGGTCAAGCCCTGGCCCGCCTCTGCCGCGCCCGGCGGCTCACGCTTGTCGTCGCCAGCGATGCCCGTCTTGCCGCTGCTCTGAGTGCGGGCGTGCATCTCCGGCGCGGCCGGCGGTCGAGGCGGCGCCTTAGACCCGGGTTGGTCACCGCCTCGGCGCACGACCGGAGCGAGCTTCGCCGCGCGGCCCAAGCCGGTGCCGACCTCATTTTTCTCGGGCCTGCATTCCCGACCGCCAGCCATCCCGGGAGGCGGTCCCTCGGGCCGGTTCGCTGGAATGCGCTCGCCCGCAAGGCTTGCGTACCGGTGGCAGCGCTCGGCGGCGTGACCGGGAGGAAAGCGCGCGCCCTGCCGGCCGCGGCCGCAGCGGCGGCCATCACTGCCCTGGTGTAATGTAGATGTAACAGACTGTTGCCGGGCCGCCACAGTATTTCGGGGAATGCCTGGCGGAGTTCCGCTGGCGGTTGCGGGAACTCGGCGGCACCATCCATAGTCCGGTCGCCTCGATGCATTCCGCTGTTCGGGGTTTTGCCGTGGAAGATCTGCCGCCGGCGAAGGCAGGCGTTCATAAGGGGGGAAGGCCGGTGAACAGAGGAGGCTCCTAATGCGCAGACTGTTGCTCACCACCGCAGCCGCGCTTGGTGCCAGCATGGGATTCGTGGGCAGCGCCTATGCTCAGTCCCCGACCGTCCCGCCGCCCCCCAACGCCGGCTACGGCGTCGGTGGTTTGGGCGCTCCGCCTCCAACAGCCACTGTGGCCCCCGCCTCCGGCGTAATCGCCCCCAACAGCTTCGTCGTTCACCTCAACGGCCGCATCAACTGGTACGCGGGCGTCGAGGGTGATTCAAGCAATGGGCTGGCCGGCTTCAAGAACGACCCCTATCAGTTCCAGGGCTATATCCGCCTTTATCCAGGATTTGACGCCGTAGCCGCCAACGGCCTGCAATATGGTGTGGTCAGCGAGACGCGCATGCCCGGCAGCACGTTCGAAGGTGCTGGGGACAGTCCCGGCGCAACCAGCGGCACCGATACTGTCTATTGGCGGCGCGCCTACGGCTATGTCGGCACGGCCGAGGTCGGCACCTTCCGCTTCGGCATGGGTGACGGCCCCATGGATATCTTTCAGACCGGCACTTTCGAAGGCTTCAATGACGGCGCCTGGAACGGTGACGTGCCTTTCTTCGTTCCCGGGTCTACGGAGCCCTCCTATCCGTTCGCCGACGTTGGCGCTTACTACACCGTCAATCGCGTCGTTTATCTCTCGCCGAGCTTCTCGGGCTTCCAGTTCGGCATCGGCTTCGCGCCCAATACCAGCAACCTCTGGAATGCGCAGTGCAGCGTCGCCGGACCGACTTGCAACAACCTCTCCGCCAGCCCGGATGCCGCGAACCAGAAGCGCTGGCGGAACATGATAGACGCCGGCGGCACCTATACCGGTACGTTTGGTCCCGTCGGCTTGGCGCTTGGCGGCGGCTTCGTCGCGAGCAACAGCGTCAACTATGACGGTGGCGTCGCCCCCCTTGGCAGCGAATACAACGGCTTTTCGTTCGGCCAGTTCGGCGGTACCGTTACCTTCGCCGGGTTCACCGTCGGCGGCAACATCGGCTACGGCAAGATGAACGGGGACTATTCCCTGCAGCCGAAGGGCGGCCAGAACGAGCTCGCCTTCATGGTGGGCGGTCAGTATGCGGCTGGGCCGTTCGTGGTCGGCGCGAGTTACTTCAAGACCAAGTATGCTGGCGGCTGGACCTATGCGAATGCCTTGGCGGGCGTGGCCAGGACCGAGACCGACCAGGGTGTCGCAGCCGGCGGCACTTACGACATTGCGCCGGGCATGGCGCTTTACCTCTCTTATCTCTACGGCCTCCGCCACCAGGTCGGCTACGACTTCTACACCGGCGATCCAGGGACGGTGGGCAACAATACTCACTCCCAAGTCTTCTCCATCGGCACCGTCCTGAAGTGGTAGTCCGAGTCAGCGCTTTCTAGCCTCCAGAAAGGGGCGGCAGGGCGGATCCTGCTGCCCTTTTCTTGTCGTGCCGCACGCAGGGCAATGCTCATCGGCCACACCTGGGTGATGTATTTTTGCAACTATGCGCGGCCGACTAGATGTTTGGTGCAGGAAAACGATTGCCCAATCTTTGCCGAGGGCTGACAATTCGTCGATGTCCGCTTCACGACCCTTGGCGGCTCGGAGTGCCGGCCGACTAGCGTGTGCAGCCTTGCTCCGGGCACATTCTCAGGGTCCGGAAAGGGAGGGAGAACTTTGATGCGCAAATTGCTGCTGAGTACGGTGGCCGTCCTCGGCGCTACGGTCGGAATCGCCGGCATGGCCTATGCCCAGACCGCCTCGTCGACGACATACGAGCCAAACGCGGCCTATGGCGTCGGCGGCCTCGGCGCTCCGCCGACATCGACGGTGACGCCCACCACAGGCATTGCCCCACCCGGCAGCTTCGTCGTACACTTGAACGGCCGTATCAACTGGTACGCCGGAGTAGAAGGCTCCTCGGCTGACCAGTCTGACGGCTTCAAGACCGACCCGTATCAGTTCCAGGGCTATATTCGCCTTTATCCGGGCTTTGACGCGGTCGCCGCCAACGGCCTGCAATACGGTGTCGTCAGCGAGATTCGCATGCCCGGCAGCACACACTTCGGGGCGAGCATCAGCCCCGGGTCAACCAGCGGCACCGATACGCTCTACTGGTTCCAAGCCTATGGCTATGCCGGCACGGCTCAGCTTGGCACCGTCAGCTTCGGCATGCAGAACGGGCCGACGACGAATTTCGAAACCGGGACCTTTGAAGGCTTCAATGACGGCGCCTGGAACGGCGACGTGCCGGGCTTCATCCCCGGCAGCGCGTACGCGGAATATCCGTTCAGCGACACCGGGCCGCTCCAGACCGGCGACAAGATTGTTTACATGTCGCCGAGCTTCTCGGGCCTGCAGTTCGGCTTCGCCTTCGAGCCGAACACGTCGAACCTCTGGAACGCGCAGTGCAGCGTCGCCGGACCGACTTGCAACAACCTTGCCGCGAGTCCGATCGTGGCGGACCAAGCGCGCTGGCGTAACATGCTCGACGTCGGCGCACAGTATACCGGCACGTTCAGCGGTGTGGGCATACAGGTCGGCGGCGGCTGGGTCGGCGCCAACAAGGTCAACTACGATGGCGGCGTTGCACCGCCTGGCACGAGCTTCAACAACCTTTCCGTCGGGCAGGTTGGCGCCACGATCACCTTCGCCGGGTTCACCGTCGGCGGCAACTTCAGCTACGGCGATCAGGATGGAATTTATGCCCTGCAGCCGAAGGGCGGTGTTAACGAGGTCGCGTGGCTTGCCGGAGCACAATACGGCGCCGGGCCATATGTTGTCGGCGCCAGCTACTTCCGGAACAACTTCGCTGGCGGCTGGACCGACGCGACCACCGGCGTGGCCCGGACTGAGACCGATCAGGGTATCGCCGCCGGCGCCACCTACGAGGTTGCTCCGGGCTTTGCGCTCTACCTCTCCTACCTCTATGGCCTCCGCCACCAGCTCGGCTACGACTTCTACACGGGCGACACCGACACGCCGGTCGGCAACAACACCCACGCCCAGGTTTTCGCGATCGGCAGCGTGCTGAAGTGGTAGCGTGAAGCAACTTTCCCGGCCTCCGGGCCAGGGTTCGGACAAAGGGGCGGCAGGGCACATCTTGCTGCCCCTTTTTCGTCGGCCGTCCCTTGGCGTGGCCGGCACAAGCCGCTAGAGAGCTCAGTCCCTGGTCTCGTAGGGAGGCTTCGACAGGTTCGAAAATCGATGACTTTCCGTGTCCGCGCGTTTCTTGGGCTATTCCTCCTGCCGGCACTCTCTGGTTGCGGCTTATTTGCGAATTCGACACCCGTGCCTCCTGAGACCTACGCGCCCCAGAATTTCGGGCCAGGCTCGAACGCAGCCGGCACGCTCTTCGGCTCGCAGGGCCTTTCACTCAATCTGCTGCAGCAGAACCGTGCCAATGGCAGCAACGGCGCCGGCGCCACGCTCGGGGTCAATGCTTATCTCTGGCGCGGCGCTCTTGACACGCTGTCCTTCATGCCGCTCGCTTCGGCGGACCCCTTCGGCGGTGTGATCATTACCGATTGGTGGCAGCCACCGCAGGCCCCGAACGAGCGTTTCAAGGCAACCGCCTACATTCTTGGCCGGGAGCTCAGCGCGGCGGCGCTCCGCCTTTCGATCTTCCGCCAAGTCCGCAAGAACGGGGAATGGCAAGATGCGGCGGTGAGCCCGGAGACCGTGTCCGAAATCGAGAACCGCGTGCTCGACCGCGCCCGTACGCTGCGCGCCGAGTCCGGTACGCCCTGAATGTGCGATGCCCGACTCCGGTGCCACGCCACGCTACGATTTCGCCGAGGCTGAACCGCGCTGGCAGCGCGCCTGGGCCGAGCGAGGCTGCTTCCGAGTTGCGGATCTACCCGCCGACGGCAGACCCAAATACTACGTGCTCGAGATGTTTCCTTACCCTAGTGGTAAGATTCATATGGGACACGTGCGCAACTATACGCTGGGCGACGTGGTTGCGCGCTACAAGCGGGCACGCGGCTTTTCGGTCCTCCATCCCATGGGGTGGGACGCCTTCGGCCTGCCAGCTGAGAACGCGGCCCGCGAACGGGGCATTCATCCGGCCGAGTGGACCTATGCCAATATTGCGGCGATGCGCGCCGAGCTCCACCGCATGGGGCTCTCGCTCGACTGGGACCGCGAATTCGCAACCTGCGATCCCGCTTACTACGGCCAGCAGCAGTTTCTCTTCCTCGCCCTCCTTCGTGCCGGCCTCGCCTACCGGAAGGAGAGCTTCGTAAACTGGGATCCGCTCGACGGCACCGTGCTCGCCAACGAGCAAGTGATCGACGGCCGTGGCTGGCGCTCCGGAGCGCTGGTGGAGAAGCGGCAACTAGCGCAGTGGTTCTTGCGCATCACAGCCTTCGCTCCGGAGCTTCTTGCCGCACTCGGTCGGCTCGATCGGTGGCCCGAACGCGTGCGCACGATGCAGGTGAAATGGATCGGCCGCAGCGAAGGTGCGCGGCTTTCCTTCCACCTCGTCGCTCCGGAAGGCGGAATTGCTTCGGTCGAGGTCTATACCACCCGGCCCGACACGCTCTTCGGCATGTCCTTCCTGGCACTCGCGCCCGAGCATCCCCTGGCCGCCGTCGTGGCCGCGCGCGATCCGGCCGCGGCAAAATTCATTGCAGAATGCCGCCGCCTCGGCACCAGCGAGGCGGCAATCGAGGCTGCCGAAAAACAAGGCTATGACACCGGGCTTCGCGTGTCCCACCCGTTCCTCAAGGACGAATACCCGGTGTGGATCGCCAATTTCGTGCTGATGGATTATGGCACCGGCGCGATTTTCGGCTGCCCGGGGCACGATCAACGGGACCTGGAATTCGCGCGCAAATACGGGCTTCCCGTCCGTCCGGTGGTGCTGCCGCCCGGCGAGTGCGCGGATGGCTTCGCTATCGGCGATGCTGCCTGGCTTGGCCCAGGGACGATGATCGGCTCGGAATTTCTGGACGGGCTTCCATGGGAAGCGGCGAAGCGACGGATAATCGAAGAACTCGAGCGGCGGGGGCTCGGCCGTGGCGAGGTCAATTGGCGCCTGCGCGACTGGGGGGTGAGCCGGCAGCGCTATTGGGGTTGCCCGATACCGATAATTCATTGTGCAGATTGCGGTGTCGTGCCGGTACCTGAGAAGGATCTGCCGGTGATACTGCCGACGGACGTAGACTTCGACCGACCCGGCAACCCGCTCGACCATCATCCGAGTTGGAAGCACGTTCTCTGTCCGCGGTGTCGGAAGGCGGCTCTCCGGGAGACTGACACGCTCGATACTTTCGTAGACAGCGCTTGGTATTTTTGCCGTTTCTGCAGTCCGCAAGCACAAACACCCGTCGATCGCGCAGCGGCGGATCACTGGATGCCTGTCGACCAGTATATCGGGGGGATCGAGCACGCGATCCTGCATCTGCTCTACGCGCGCTTCTTCACACGCGCGATGGAAAAGATCGGCTTCGTTTCCATCTCAGAACCGTTTGCCGGGCTTTTTACCCAGGGCATGGTCACCCATGAGAGCTATCGCACCACAGATGGACGGTGGCTCTATCCCGAAGAAGTCGAACGGCAGCCGGACGGCACCGTTGTGGAGCGGGAGAATGGGAAGCCGGTCGCGGTCGGGCGGATCGAGGCGATGTCGAAATCCCACCGCAACACCGTTGATCCCAGCACCATCATTGCGCGCTACGGCGCGGACACCGCGCGCTGGTTTATCCTGTCGGATAATCCGCCGGACCGAGATATGGAATGGACCGAGTCCGGCGTCGCCGGCGCACACCGGTTCCTGCAACGGTTGCAACGCTTGGCAGAGACAATTGGCCCAGGCTCCGCGGCCTTTCTCGCGTCCGATGTTCATAGTTTGTTCTTTGATGTGGCCCGAAGTCTTCGCCGCCGCACGCATCGAACCATTGAAGCCGTAACGTCGGCACTGAAAGACTTTGCCTTCAATAGCGCGGTCGCACGTCTCTACGAACTGGCAGGAGCGATCTCGGCATCCGAACGGAACGATGCTGACGCTGCGCTTGACGCAGCGCGGCGGGAGGCGATGGAGGTTCTGCTACGGCTGGCGGCGCCGATGATCCCGCATCTTGCAGAGGAACTCTACGCGCGTCTCAACCCGGGCGCGTCATGCTTGGTGGCTGAGCTACCCTGGCCAAGAGCGGATCCGGCGCTTGCCGCTGCTGAAACCGTGACCATAGCGGTGCAGGTCGGCGGGCGGCTGCGCGGCACGATCATCGCGGCACCCGGTACGCCGGAGTCAGAGGTGCTAGCCTCCGCAGCTGCGGAACCGAACGTCGCGCGCGCGCTTGCCGGACGCCAAATAGTGCGGCGTATTCACGTGCCAGACCGGATTGTCAACTTCGTCGTCGCTTAACGAGGCGCTCAATGAGCCGTCGCGGCCTTTGTGCAGCGCTACTTCTTCCGCTCTTCGGTTGCGGGTTCAGTCCCGTGTATGCTCCTGCGGCGGGCGGGGCGCCTTCGTCAAATCTTGCGCACGTCTTTGTCGCGGTGATCCCGAATCGGCCAGGCCAGGAATTGCGGCAGGCCTTGCAGATCCGGCTTGAGGGAGCCGGCGCGTCGACAGCCAAGCGCTATACGCTCGTGGTCGGCTATGGCATATCGGCCGAAGCGATAGGGATTCAGGCCGATAGCAGCAGCAGCTTCACGCGTTTCAAAGCAACTGCAAACTGGAGCTTGTTGGGCGCAGTGCCTGGCACGCCGCCTCTCGCAACCGGTATCGCCATCGCCCAGGACGGCTTCAGCACGATCGTAAACCAGTATTTTTACAGCGACCTTTACAATGACACCATCTATCGCCGGATGGCCGACAATATCGCCGACCAGATCGTTCTGCGCCTTGCCGTCTATTTCCGCGATAAAGCCAAGCTCGCGGAGCAATGAAGCTACCCCGACACCGGGTTTCCACCTTTCTCCGGAATCCGAAAGAAGCCAAAGTCGTGCTTTTGTACGGTGAGGACGCGGGCCTGATCCGCGAGCGAGCCGCAGCGCTCATAGAAACTGTGCTCGGCGCGGCGGACGATCCGTTTCGCCTCACGACCCTTATGCGGTCCGACGAGTTGCCAAGCGAGGCCGCCGCCACAGCGCTCGGGGGTGGGCGTCGTGTTGTGCGGCTGCCGGACACTGGTGAAGGGGCGCGTGAGGCAGTCGCGACCGTGCTCGACGGCCCCGGGGACGCGCTGGTTCTTCTGGAAGCGATCGGTCTGACCCCAAGCCGGTCGCGGTTGGTCAAGCTCGTCGAGACGCATCCGGCTGCCGTAGCGATTCCCTGTTATCCGGACGACGACGAAAGGCTTACCGAAGCCGCGCGCACCTGGCTTGCTGCGCGGGACGTCACTATCGACGACGAGGCACTGGCGTGGCTCGTTTCTCAGCTTGGGGCTGATCGGGCGTTGAGCCGGGCAGAGGTGGAAAAGCTTGCGGTTTACGTGGGCTCCGGCGGCCGGGTCGATCTCGCGGCAGCCGAGGCGTGCGTCGCTGACGTGGCAGGGCTCTCGCTCGAAGATGCTCTATTCGCGGCGACCGCGGGCGATGTGGCGATGGCCGATCGTGCACTTGAGCGCGCGCTCGCCACCGGCGCAACACCGGTAAGTGTGATCCGCGCCGGACTTGTCCACCTCGCGCGGCTGCAGCGCGCCGCCCTTACGGTTGCCGCCGGGGCGAGCGCAAGCGTAGCGATGAAAGAATCGAGGCCCCCGGTCTTCTTCCGCCATCAGGCAGACTTTCTTCATGCGCTGCAGCGTTGGCCGGCGACTGCGCTTCCGGAAGTCCTCGAAGCATTCTTCCAAGGGGAGCACGATGCCAAGCACACCAGTATGTCGGACGATGCTCTTTGCCGGCATCTCGTGCTGGCGCTGGCAAGTCGCACACCTAATCGCGCGTGAGGAGCTGAATCAGACCGTCGAGCTGGTCGAGTGTGCGGTACTGGATCGAAAGCACGCCGCTCTTTCCGTTCGAACGGAGCGCAGCCTTGAGGCCAAGCCGTTCCGTGAGCAGGCGCTCGACGGCCTCGGTTTCGGCATCTTTACGTCCCGCTGCGTCGCGCCCACGTCGCGGTTGCAGGAGCGCTTCGGTTTGCCGGACATTGAGGCCGCGGGAAATGACTGCGATGGCAATTGCCTCGGGGTCGGGGTGTCCGACCAATAGTCTCGCATGGCCTGGGGTCAGCGCGCCGTTGCGGACATCCGCCTGAACAGCTTTGGGCAGATTGAGGAGGCGGAGCGTATTGGCAATATGGCTTCGTGATTTCCCGACCGCCTCGGCCAAGGCCTCCTGCTGCAAGCCGAATTCGTCAATCAGGCGCCGATAGCCTTCCGCCTCCTCAATTGCGTTCAGATCTTGGCGCTGCAGATTCTCGACCAGTGCTGCGGCGAGGGCGTCGACGTCTGCAAAGGGACGAACCAAGCTCGGGACCTCGGCCAGTCCGGCCGCGGCGGCGGCGCGCCAGCGGCGCTGGCCGGCGATGATCTGGTAGCGGGACGGGTCCGCTGGATGTGGGCGGGCCAGAATCGGCTGGAGGATGCCGCGAGTCCGCACCGACTCCGTGAGTTCGGCCATGGCCGACTCGTTGATGGCCGCGCGCGGCTGGAATGGTCCCGGCTCAAGAGCGCCAATCGGCAGAGATTGCACGCCGCCGGCGACCACGCCAGCGGATACGGCGGCAGCCTCACCCATCAGAGCGGCGAGGCCTCGGCCAAGGCGGGGAGGCGGCTTCGCGCTCATGCGGAGAGTGTCCTCGGTTCGCGTTCACGGCGCAGCATCTCGCCAGCGAGCTTCACATAGGCCTGCGCGCCGGGGGAACGGAAATCGTACAGCAGCACGGGCTTGCCGTGGCTCGGCGCCTCCGAGACGCGGATATTACGGGGAATCATCGTCTCATAGACCTGGGCGCCGAAGAAACCCCGCGCGTCGGCAGCGACTAGCTCCGAGAGGTTATTGCGGCGGTCAAACATGGTCAGCACGATCCCCTGGAGGCGAAGGCGTGGGTTGAAGCCGCGACGGACCATGTCGATGGTACGAATCATTTGACTGATACCCTCCAGGGCCAGGAATTCGCATTGCAACGGCACCAGGACGGCATCCGCGGCTGCGAGCGCGTTAAGGGTGAGGAGCCCGAGACCGGGTGGGCAGTCGATCAGGGCGAAGCGCGGGGCGACGGCACCGGTTGGGAGGGCGGCGAGGGCCATGCGCAGCCGGTTTTCGCGCCGAGGCATGCCAACCAGCTCGATTTCGGCACCGGCAAGGTCGGGCTCGGCGGGGACAAGGCTGAGGTCCGGGACGGCTGTCTGACGGATGAGTGTCTCTGCCGCTTCCTCGCCGAGAAGAAGAGCGTAGCTGCCGTGCTCGCGCGCATGGCGCGGGAGGCCGAGGCCGGTCGAGGCGTTGCCCTGCGGATCGAGATCGATCAACAGGGTTTTTTCGCCAGCAGTGGCGAGAGCCGTGGCCAGATTGATGGCGGTCGTGGTCTTGCCGACGCCGCCCTTCTGATTGGCGATCGCGATCACGCAGGGCGTGGCAGGCGGCGCGACGGGGGGATCGGCGAGTCCGGGGAGGGTCTCAGGCTCGGAGGTCTGCTCGGACACGCCGGATCTCGCTCACTCTGAGCACGCAGGCTTGCTGATCGGTGCGACTCGGTAGTCGCTGTACGCGCATGTGCCACTGCCGGGCGGCCGCCGTCAATTCACCAGCGACGTTTTTGCCCTTCGGGAACAGACAAACGCCATCTCGGGCGAGGAAAGGCGTGGCGAAGGTGAGGAGAGACGGCAATGGCGCGAGGGCGCGGGCGGTCACAAGACGCGTGGAAACGGGTCTTGCATGCTCGATTTGGACATTTTGGACAGCGACGGGGGCTTCGGTTTTCCGCGCCGCCTCAGCCAGAAAGATCGCCTTGCGGCGATCTGCCTCGATCAGGGTGAACGGGACGCCGGTTGCGATCGCGAGGATGAGGCCGGGAAAGCCCGCCCCGGAGCCAAGGTCGATTGCGCCCTCAACATTGGGCGGTATGAGCGGGATGAGCTGGAGGCAATCGGCGATATGGCGCGGCCAGAGTTTCTCGAGGTCGCCGCGCGAGATAAGATTGATGTGGCTGTTCCAGTCCGCCAGGAGGTTGGCGAAAATTTCGAGACGGCGACGGATTTTTGGTGAGAAATCGGCAAGGCTTTGATATTGCTGATGTTTCACGTGGAACATGGGTCCGAATCGGATCTAAATCGCCGCATTGCGGCTAGGCGTCTTGGCCAGATGGGCGGCAAGGGCGACCAGCGCCGCCGGCGTCATGCCGGGAATACGGGCCGCGGCGCCGAGTGAGATCGGGCGGATCTGCTCGAGCTTGTCCATGAGTTCGGTGGACAGACCGCCGATGCGCCGATAATCGAGCCAGTCCGGCAGCCTCACCTTCTCGCTTCGGCGAAATGCCTGAATCTCCGCCTCCTGGCGCCTCAGGTAACCAGCGTAAAGAGTGTCCGCAGCCAAGCTGGCCCGCACGCGAGGTGACAAGGCCTGTTCCGCCATGCCGCGAGCGGCGGCGAGCGCCGTTTGGTGGGCGCGAAAGGCGCTGGCTCGGCCGCTGCCGACGAGCCCCCAGGAGATGCCGCGCTCGGTCAGCCTCAGGTCCGCGTTGTCGGCACGGAGCGAAAGGCGGTACTCAGCGCGGGAGGTGAACATCCGATAGGGCTCAGTCACACCTTGCGTCACCAGATCGTCGATCAGGACGCCGATATAGGCGTTTGCGCGATCGATCGTTACCGGATCGGTGCCGGCTGCGCGGCGGGAGGCGTTAAGGCCAGCGATCAGTCCCTGAGCGGCCGCCTCCTCATAGCCGGTCGTGCCGTTGATCTGGCCGGCAAGGAAGAGGCCACGAACCGATTTGACCTCGAGGGAGGGAAACAACGAGCGGGGATCGACGTAGTCGTACTCGACTGCGTAGCCCGGGCGGAGCAGGCGCACCCGCTCGAGTCCGGGCACGGTCTTCAGGAGCGCCTCCTGAACCGTGACCGGGAGGCTGGTCGACAGTCCATTGGGATAAACGACAGGATCGTCGAGACCTTCAGGCTCGAGAAAGATGCGGTGGTGCGAGCGGTCCGTGAAGCGCACGACCTTGTCTTCGATCGAGGGACAATAGCGCGGACCGGGACCGCTAATGCGCCCGCCATAGACGGCGGAGAGGGAAAGATTGGCACGTATCAGAGCGTGCGTCTCCGGCGTGGTCGCTGTGACGCGACATTCAATTTGTGGGTTGGCAATGTGGCTGGTCAAGGCGCTAAAAGGCTCGGGCGGATCATCGCCCAAGTCGGGGTCGAGCGTCTCCCACTCGATGCTGTCACGAGCGAGGCGCGGTGGCGTGCCGGTCTTGAGCCGACCGAGCGGCAGCCCAAGGCGGGCGAGCGTCGCGGCGAGACCGAGCGAGGATTTCTCGCCGATGCGGCCTGCGGGCCTAGAATCAAGGCCGACATGAATGACGCCACGGAGGAAGGTGCCGGTGGTGAGCACGGCCGCCCTGCAAGCGATGCGGGTGCCGGTGTCGAGGACGATCGCGGCGAGCGCTCCATCGCGGGCGAGTTGTAGATCCTCGACCGAGGCTGCAAGCAGCGCGAGATTTGGGATCGCGGCGAGATGTGCACGCATGGCGCGGCGGTAGAGCGCGCGGTCAGCTTGCGCGCGCGGGCCGCGTACGGCGGGACCCTTGCTGCGATTAAGCAACTTGAAGTGGATGCCTGCTTCATCGGCAACAACGCCCATTAGTCCGTCGAGCGCATCGATCTCACGCACAAGATGGCCCTTGCCGATGCCACCAATCGAAGGATTGCAGGACATTTCCCCAATTTTTTCGAGGTCCTGAGTGACGAGGAGAGTCACTGCGCCGGCGCGCGCGGCAGCGGCAGCGGCTTCGCAACCAGCGTGACCGCCACCGATGACGACGACATCAAATTCTTCCGCGTTAGAAACCATTGTCATTTGCCAATGCAGAATGTAGAAAAAATCGAATCGAGAATGCCCTCGACGCCGACGGCGCCGGTAATGCGGCCGAACGCGGCCAGAGCTGCGCGCAAATCTTCGGCGCGAAGCTCCGGTACGGGGGCAGCATGCGCGGCGGCGAGTGCTGCTTCCGCCTCGAGAAGTGCTGAGCGGTGGCGGGCGCGTGTAAGCGGCGGCGAGCCGGACTTAGCAGTAAGAGCCTGGGCAAGGCCAGCGAGGCGATTGCGGAGTTCTGCGAGCCCGGCACCGGTGACCGCGCTGACAGCGAACTCGGAGGCCGGGGACGGGGCAAGATCAGTCTTGTTGGCAAGAGTCAGCACGGGCGCTGACGCCTCAACGACAAAGGGGGCAGGCGCCGCCGCGTCAGTGACGGCGAGGACGAGATCGGCGGAAGCGGCGCGGGCGCGGGCGCGGCGCATGCCTTCGGCTTCGATTGCGTCGGTGCTCTCGCGGAGCCCGGCGGTATCGACGAGGGTGAGCGGAATGCCGCCGAGCACGATCCTGGCTTCGAGCGCATCTCGGGTGGTGCCGGGAGTGGGCGCGACGATGGCGACCTCCTGGCCGGCGAGCGCATTGATGAGGCTTGACTTACCGGCGTTGGGCGGGCCGACGACGACGACTGTGAGGCCCTCGCGCAGGCGCTCCCCGGCGCGATCGTCAGCGAGGTGGGCGGCGATCGCGGTGCGGAGGCTCGTGAGCTCGGTATCGTCTGTTGGGTCGGGTACGTCCTCGTCCGAAAAGTCGATCGCGGCCTCGGCGCGGGCGAGCAGGCCGCGTAGCCGATCGGCCCAACATCGATAGAGATCGCCGAGCTTTCCCTCCAACTGGCGGAGTGCTTGGCGGCGTTGCGCGGTCGATTCCGCATCGACGAGGTCAGCCACCGCCTCGGCCTGGAGTAGGTCCATGCGGCCGTTAAGGAAGGCGCGGCGGGTGAATTCGCCGGGCTCGGCTGGACGGGCGCCGAGAGAGGCGAGCACTTCAGAAACCGCTTGGATGACGGCGTGGCTACCATGGAGAAATAACTCCGCGCAGTCCTCGCCGGTATAGCTTGCGGGCGCGGGGAACCAGAGGATCAGGGCGCTGTCGAGGGTTTCGCCCGAGTCAGGCACACGCAGCCGGCGGAAGCTGGCAAGGCGAGGCGGCGGCAGGCGACCGGCAAGTGCGGCGAGGAGCGAGCCGGCAGCAGGGCCGGAGAGGCGCATGGCGGCGAGGGCCGAACGGCCGGCACCGGTTGCGAGCGCAAAAATGGTCTGCTCGGAATGCGCTGCGTCGGGGCGAAGGATGGGTGCGATGGCGATTTCGCTCATGGTGGCCAGTCCGCGCAGTTGATAGCGCAAGGGCAGAGAAATGTCGCATACGTGCGGTGCGTTTGGCGACGCGCGAAAGAATTGACCCAGGAGGGACGCGCAAGGATTGTCGCCGGCGCATCGAGAGGCGTCCACGAGCAGGGAAGAGAGCTGGAACCCACCCGTGGTGTGGGGCACGATTGCGCGCTGGCGCGCTAGATCTTGTTCATGAAACACTCCCCAACTTGGGGCTGCCAGGAGAGCTCCAATCGCGAAGAATGTCGAAGAGCCAGATCATCTGCTGCGGGCAGACGAAGGCTGAGATCCAATCACCTCGAGTCAACTCCACCGTTATCCACGGCCACGGCGCGAGCCAACTTCAATGCCCTTTGTGGCTGATAGTCAGTGGACGGCTTTCCGGCCACAAATTCCGGCCAATTCGCCGGCGGTGGCGGCGCGATCGTCTTCGCAACTGCCGGCACTTCCGGCCCGACCTCTTTACCCGGGAACGTCGCATCGTGCCGGCCGCTTCACTCCTTGCCTGCACCGGAAAGATCCAGCACCAAGGCTAAGTGATTCACCTCGTTGCCGAGCGGCTCGTCGATTTTTTATCCCTGCTCCCCAGTCTCAAAATGGAATCGCAGAGCGGCGGCATGAAAGTCCCTATCTGCGACTTCCGCTGGGGATCATCCCCGCCCGACGAACGGCATCTTTGTCGCCATCACAGTGAGAAAGAGCGCGTTCGCGTCCGGCGGCAGGCTCGCCATGAAAACGACCGACCGAGCCACGTTCTCGACATCCATCAGCGGCTCCTGTCGCACGCTGCCGTCGGCCTGCGGCACGCCCTTCTCCATGCGTGCGGCGAGCGGCGTCAGCGCGTTGCCGATATCTATCTGCCCGCACGCGATATCGTATTTACGCCCGTCCAGGCTGATTGCCTTGGTAAGTCCGGTGACGCCATGCTTGGTTGCGGTGTAGGGGGCGGAGTTCGGCCGCGGCGCGTGCGCCGAAATCGAGCCATTGTTGATGATCCGCCCGCCCATCGGCCTCTGTGCCTTCATCAGCCGGAAGGCCGCCTGCGCGCAGAGGAACGAGCCGGTGAGATTGGTCGCCACCACGCGCGACCATTGCTCGAACGTAAGTTCCTCGAAGCCGATCGCGGGCGTGCCGGTGCCGGCATTGTTGAACAGCACGTCGATGCGCCCGTACTTGTCCTTCGTTGCCGCGAAGAGCGCGTCGACTGAAGCCGGCTCCGCTACATCGCTCGGCACGGCAAGCACCTCGGCGCTGGCTCCGGCCAGCTTTGCCGTCTCCTCGAGCGCCTCCTTGCGCCGCCCGGCAAGCACCGTCGCGTAACCTTCCCGCGCCAGCGCCAGCGCAACGGCGCGGCCGATCCCGCTGCCCGCTCCCGTCACCATCGCAACCTTCTCGGCCATTTTTCTTCCCCTCTGCGGACCCCGCCGAACGGTAGCCGATGCGGTCCGGACCGGCAACGAAGCCCCTCCTATTCCGCGAGCGCGCGCATCGCGGCAATCAGATCGGACTTGCCCTCGAAGCCGATGCCGGGAAGCTCCGGCATCACGATGTGGCCGTTCTCGACGCCGACGCCATCCGGAAATCCGCCATAGGGCTGAAAGAGATCGGGATAGCTTTCGTTGCCGCCGAGCCCGAGGCCGGCGGCAATGTTGAGTGACATTTGATGTCCGCCATGCGGTATGAGCCGTCGTGGCGACCAGCCCGCCGTCTCTACCACCGCGAGCGTGCGCTGATATTCGCAAAGCCCGTACGAAAGCGCGCAGTCGAACTGCAGCCAGTCGCGATCCGAGCGCAGGCCGCCGTAGCGCAACAGGTTGCGCGCGTCCTGGTGGCTGAAGAGGTTTTCGCCGGTCGCCATAGGGCCCGGATAGAATTCCGCGAGTACGGCCTGCAGCCTGTAATCGAGCGGATCGCCAGGTTCCTCATACCAGAACAGGGGAAAATCGCGCAGCATCTTTGCATAAGCGATCGCCGTTGCGAGATCGAACCGCCCGTTCGCATCGACGGCAAGCTGCGCTCGCGTCCCGATCTCCGCCAGCACCGCCTCGATGCGCTTTCTGTCCTCCTCGATCGGCGCGCCGCCGATCTTCATTTTGACCACCGTGTAGCCGCGCTCGAGATAGCCGCGCATCTCGGCGCGGAGTGCTGCGAGATCCTTGCCCGGCTGGTAATAGCCACCCGCCGCGTAGACGAAGACGTGCGGGTCGACCGCTACGGCATGCCGCTCGGCAAGTATCCGGAAGAGCGGCTTTTCGGCGATCTTGGCGGTTGCATCCCAGACCGCCATGTCGATCGTGCCGACCGCGACCGAGCGCTCGCCGTGACCACCCGGCTTTTCGTTCGCCATCATCGCCGCCCAGACGTGGTCAGGGTCGAGATTGTCGCCCGTGTCGTTTGCGAGCGAGCCGGGATCGGCTTTTAGGATGCGCGGGGCGAAGCGCTCGCGAATCAATCCGCCCTGGCCATAGCGGCCGTTCGAATTGAAGCCATAGCCGATCACTTGCCGCCCGTTGCGCACGACGTCCGTCATGACCGCAACCAGGCTCGTCGTCATGTTCGTGAAGTCGATGTACGCGTTGCGGATCGGCGAGGAGATCGGCTTCGTCACCTCGCGCACGTCCACGATACGAACCGTCATGAAGGGCTCCTGGTCTGAAGGCCACCGCCGCGCGCGTCCTGCCTGGCGATGGCCGCCGCCTCGGTCCCCTGATAATCACCTTTCCCTGCAACCGACCAATGGGGGAGAAAATGCGCATCGGCTTCATCGGGCTCGGCACAATGGGCCGGCATATGGCCGCGAACCTGCAACGCGCCGGGCATGAGCTTGCTGTGCATGATGCGCGGTACGGCGCCGCCTCCTCGCACCTCGCGGCCGGCGCAAGCTGGGCCGCCACCCCCGCCGAGGCCGCCGCCCGCGCTGAGGTTGTCTTCAGCTCTCTCCCCGGCCCGCCCGAGGTCGAGGCGGTGGCGCTCGGCCCGAACGGAATCATCGAAGGCCTCTCGCAAGGCGCGGCATATTTCGACCTTTCAACAATATCGCCGTCGCTGGCCCGCCGCGTGCACATGGCTTTCGCCCAGCGCGGCCTCACCATGCTCGACGGTCCTGTGAGCGGCGGTCCGCGCGGCGCAGAGTCGGGAAAAATGGCGATTTGGATCGGCGGCGCCGAGGATGTGTTTATGCGCTTCAAGCCGGTGCTCGACACGATGGGTGACGGGGTGCGCTATATCGGGCCGATTGGCTCGGCGAGTGTCGCCAAGCTCGTGCACAACTGCGCCAATTACGGCGTCCTCGCCGTGCTTGCCGAAGCGTTCTGTCTTGGCGTCAAGGCCGGCGTCGAGCCGCTCGCACTCTTCCAGGCAGTGCGCCAGGGCGTGCTCGGCCGGCGCCGCACGCTTGATGCGCTGATAGACCAGTTCCTGCCGAATGCTTACGAGCCCGCCGCGTTTGCGCTTCGGCTCGCGCACAAGGATGTGGGGCTCGCCACCGCCCTCGGCCGGGAGCTCGGCGTGCCGATGCGCCTTGCCAATCTCACACTGGAGGAAATGACGGAGGCAATGAACCGCGGCTGGGCCGAGCGTGATTCGCGAGTCACTATGGTTCTGGAAGAGGAACGCGCCGGCGTGGCGATTGCCGTCGATCCCGATGCGATCAAGAAGGCTGTCGCCGCCAGCAACTGAGGCGCGCGATGTTCAGGTAAGGAACGCGCCGCCGTTCACGTGGATCGTCTGGCCGGTAATGTATTTGCCGTCGGGCCCGACCAGAAGCCGCGCCATCGCCGCGATTTCGGCCACGGTTCCCTTCCGGAGCAGCGGAATCCGATCGTCGCTGCTCTGCTCGGGGCGCGGGCCCGCCGAGGCGCCGCGCACGGTATCGATCATGCCCGGCGCGATCGCGTTGCAGGTGATGCGATGCGGCGCGAGCTCGATCGCGAGTGCCCGCATGAGTCCCTCGAGACCCGATTTCGAGGCCGAGACATGACAACGCCGAGGCGTGCCGATATGCGTTGAAGAGCCCGAAAGCGCCACGATCGCCCCGCCGCCGCGGCGGATCATGTGCGGCACGCACGCCTTGGCCATCAGAAACGCCCCGTCCAGAGCGACCGACAGAATCTCCCGCCATTCCGCGAACGACATCTCGACGAACGACGTCTGCCGGCGGAGCCCGGCGTTGCTTACCAGGATGTCGATCCCGCCCATGGCGTCCGCCGCCTTGTCGACCATGCGCGGCACTACTTCCGGCTCCGCGACGTCGCCCATCGCCGCCATCGCCTTGCCACCCCCCGCGACTATCGTGCCGACCACCTCCTCAACCGCTGCCCGGTCGCTCCGTCCATTGACGATGATAGAGGCACCATCGGCGGCAAGCCGTTCGGCGATCGCGCGTCCGATATTCCGCCCCGCGCCGGTGATGAGCGCGATCTTGCCCTGAAGAACGCCCGATTCACCGCTTTCCGCCATTGCCCACCCCGGAGTCGATGCGCAGCCATGCGGTGCTCACAGGAGGCTGTCAATCGCCACGCGTCCCTACGCTCGGGCTTTAGCGTCCTCCCATCGGATAGCCTCATATGGCCCGTGTGCGACACGCATCGGCGACCCGCTTTTTCAACCAAGGCGAGAATTACCTCGGGCCAAGACTGCTTTTGCGCGAAGCGGCGGCCTTTCAGACCGTCCGATCCCGTTCACCAAGGAGGTTCGCCGCTCAAAGATTGTTCAAGTGCGCTGCTCTTGGGCTACAATCATGAAGATCCGATGACATCGCGGGACCTCTTGACGATCCACTCGCCAATCGCGGCCGACTACAGGCGCCCGGCATCGACGGCGGAAGGTGCTCCGCTCGTCGCCGGCGCCGATGTCCGCGCGTCAGCTATCGGAGATGGCGCGGGGTCGATCCCCGAGCGGGCTCCGCCCGCCACCCCGAATGGACTTGAATTGCCGGCGCATACCGAGATCGAGCTGAAGCTCGTTACAGATCCGGCACACCTCCCTGCGCTCCTGAACGCCCCGGTGATCCTTGCCCACGCGCGCAACAAAGGTCGCGTGCGACACCTGACGACGGTCTATTGCGACACGCCCGAGGGTGCGCTCGAGCAAGCAGGGATTGCCTTCCGCATCCGCCAGTGCGGCAACCGTTTCATTATCGGTGTGAAACGTGCGTGCCCGGACGGCAGCTCTCCGCTGCAGCGCGACGAATGGGAGGCGCCGGCCGAAGGGGACGCGCCCGATCCCTCGCCCGTTCTCCCCCTCGTTCCCGCCGACGTCCAAGCCCTGCTTACCAGTGGTCCGCTGCAGCCGGTGTTCACCACCCGTCTCCGGCGCCATACGCTCCGTCTCTCGTTGGCGGGTGGAGTGGTCGAGGTCGCCTTCGATCAGGGCCTTGTGCAGGCCAAGAACCGGGCGACGCCGATCAGCGAGATCGAGATCGAGCTCAAAGCCGGTTCCCCGGCCGCCGTCTACGACGTGGCCTCGCATCTTGCCGAGCTTGCGCCGCTTAGGCCCTCGGTCCGGAGCAAAGCCGAGCGCGGCTTTGCCTTGGCCTTCGACCGGCCTCTGCCCGGGCATCAGGCGGCACGCGCCGAGCTTTCGGGCGAGTTCTCGCTCGACGATGCGCTCCTCGCGATCCTCCGCTCCATTGTCGCCCATCTCCTTGCCAACCAGGCGGCGGCCGAGGACGGGCGCGACCCGGAGGGCGTACATCAGATGCGCGTCGGCTTGCGCCGGCTCCGCGCTGTCCTCACGCTGATCCGCCGGTTTGCGCCTTCCGCCGTGCTCGACTCGCTCCGCGCCGACGCTCGCTGGCTCGCCACGGCGCTCGGCGACGCGCGAAACTGGGACGTGTTTCTGCTCGATCTTCTTCCCGTGGTGGCGCACGGCTGTTCCGCGATCGAAGGCTTTGGCGCGCTCGAGGCAGCGGTGCGCACGCACCGCGCCAGTGTTTACGAGAAGACCCATGAAGCGCTGTCCGCACCGCGCGCAGGCCGCTTTCATATTCTTCTCGGCGCCTGGATCGAGCAAAGAGGATGGCGCGTCGGCGCCGCCCCAGAGGCGCTCGCGATGCTCACCGCACCAGCGCTTGCCTTCGCCGGCCCGGTCCTCGCGCGCCGGCAGCGCAAGGTGTTGAAGCGCGGCCGGCACTTTCGCCACCTGGCGCCGCACGAGCGCCACCGGGTCAGAATCGCGGTGAAGAGGCTGCGCTACAGCACCGATTTCTTCCTTTCTCTCGGAGGCGCATCGAAATCTTCCCGTCGTTACCTGCACCACCTCAGCGAGCTGCAGGAGTTGCTCGGCTCCTACAACGACATGGCGGCAACGCCGGATCGCGCGGCGGAGCTTGCCGGCTACGCCCTCTCGCCATCGGCGCAGACCGCACTCGGTGCCGTCATCGGCTGGCAGGCGCACGGTCTTGTGCGGATCGAGCCGGATCTGCGCGCGGCTTGGCATGCATTCCGCCATGCCGCCACGCCTTGGTCCTCCTGGCCGTCCCCTGGTCCCGACAGAACCGTTTCCTGACACCCGGACGCCACGCAAGCCTTGCCGGTTCAATGCCGCAACGACCCGGACCGTTGCGCAGAACTTACGCGGTCGCCTCCGTCGATACGCCAAGCTCCCGACTCATCCGCTCGCGCATGAGATATTTCTGGACCTTTCCGGTGACTGTCATCGGAAAGGCATCGACGAAGCGCACATAGCGAGGGATCTTATAGTAAGCGATCTCCCCCTCGCAGAATTCACGCAGCTCTTCCGCTGTCATCGTCTGCCCGGCCCTGAGCCTGACCCAGGCGCAAAGCTCCTCGCCGAATTTCCGGTCCGGAACGCCGAACACCTGCACGTCCTCGATCTTCGGATGGCGGTACAGAAACTCCTCCACCTCGCGCGGGCAGATGTTCTCCCCTCCACGGATCACCATGTCCTTAATCCGTCCGACGATCTTGCAATAGCCCTCGGCGTCGATCGTCGCGAGGTCGCCGGTGTGCATCCAGCGAGCCGCATCGATCGCCTCGGCTGTCCGCTTCGGATCGTCCCAATATCCCAGCATCACCGAGTAGCCGCGTGTGCAGAGCTCGCCCGCGCTTCCACGCGGCACGATCCTACCCTCCGCATCGATGATCTTCACCTCCACGTGCGGATGGATGCGCCCGACCGTAGAAACTCGTTTCTCAAACGGATCATCTACCGCCGTCTGGAAGCTCACCGGGCTCGTTTCGGTCATTCCGTAGGCGATCGTGATCTCCGCAAGGTGCATCGTCTCCATCGCCCGCTGCATCACCGCGATCGGGCAGGGCGAGCCAGCCATGATGCCCGTACGCAGGCTGGAGAGGTCGAATTTTCCGAATTCCGGGTGCTCCATCTCGGCGATGAACATGGTCGGCACGCCATGCAGGCCGGTGCAGCGTTCCTCGGCCACGGTCTCCAGCGTCGCGAGCGGGTCGAACCCCCGCCCCGGATAGACCATCGCCGCGCCGTGCGTAACCGCGGCCAGATTGCCGAGCACCATGCCGAAGCAGTGATAAAGCGGCACCGGGATGCAGAGGCGGTCCTGCTCGCATAGGCGCATCGCCTCGCCGATGAAGAAACCGTTGTTCAGGATGTTGTGATGCGTCAGGGTCGCTCCCTTGGGAGCGCCGGTTGTCCCGCTCGTGAACTGGATATTCACCGCCTGGTCGAATTGCAGCCTGCCCTGAAGCTCCGCGAGCCGCGCCTGCTCCGCCGCGCCGCCGTGGCGTGCCACGGCGGCAAAGGGAATGCACCCGGTTGCGTTCTCGCCGATCGCGATCACCATCCGGAGCCGCGGTAGGCGCTCTATGCGAAGCTCGCCCGGCCGGCTTCCGGCGAGCTCTGGCAACAGCGTGTTCAGCATGGCGAGATAGTCGCTCGTCTTGAACCGGTCCGCCGTTATCAGGGCCGCGCAGCCCACCTTGCCGAGTGCGTATTCGAGCTCCGTTAACCGATAGGCCGGGTTGATGTTCACGAGAATCAGCCCTGCGCACGCGGTCGCGAACTGCGTGACGACCCACTCCGCGCAGTTGAGAGACCAGATCCCGACCCGCTCGCCCGGCTCGAGGCCGAGCGCCAGCAATCCGGCGGCGAAATCTTCCACCTGCTCGGCAAGTTCGGCGTAGCTCCATCGCACGCCTTGCTCGTGCACGATCAGCGCCGGCCGGCTTGCATGCGCCGCAGCGATTCGGGCAAAGTTGCCTCCAATCGTCTCGCCGAGCAGCGGCACGGCGACCGCGCCATGGACATAGCTCTTGCGCTCCGCACCCGGCTCTTTGCCCATGTGCTTCCTCCCGTTCCCGGCTGCCAGGGCCGGGCGAACGTTGAGGGCCTCAGTATCGCTTAGGGCGGGACACGCCGCTCATTCTGCCCGAGTCGCACCGCGAGGCCCCGCCCGCCCGCGCAGCAACCGCTCTGCAAGGTCGCGGCCTTCCTCGGCATCCCGGAGGGACGCTAGCACCGCCGCGCTCTCGCAGAGAGCCGCTGGATTCGCTCGGCAGAAGGCGCGACGCTCCCCGCACGGGAAGGGGAAGCCAGGGAGTTCAGGCCCTGACTCTCCCTTCCTCGTGGATCAGGAGGCGAGCTGGTTGCCGATCGGCAGGCTCCGGATACGCTTGCCCGTGGCGGCGAAGATCGCATTGCAGAGCGCCGGGGCAAAGGGCGCGAGCGGCGGTTCGCCGAGGCCGCTCGAGGGAATGTCCCAGTCGGCGGGGACAATGTGCACGTTCACATTAAGCGGCACCTCGGTGATCCGCGCGAGCAGCAAGCTGTCGAAGTTGCTCTGCTGCGCGCGGCCGTTCTTGAATGTCATCTCCGAGTTCTTAGTGAGCGCAGTGCCCATCACGGCTGCCCCCTCGACCTGCGAGCGGATTCGTTCCGGATTGATGTGGAATCCGCAATCGACGGCGGTGTCCACGCGCGGGATGCTGAGATTGCCCTTGCTGTCCACCGAGACCTCGACGGCGGTCGCGATATAGCTCAGGAACGAGCGATGGGCCGCGACGCCGAGACCATGCCCGTTCGGCAGCGTCCTCCCCCAGCCGATCTCTCTCGTCGCGATCTCGGTCACCCGGCTTAGGCGGCCGGTCTCGATCGGGTAGGTCGAGATCGGGTCCCCATAGTTCCAGAAGTCCGTGACCCCGCGGAACTTTGTCGGGTCGAGAACACGATCCGGTCCGATCAGTTCGAGCAGCATGTCGCGCTGGTCGCGCCCGAGCGCGGCGGCGAGTTCCGCCACCATCGACTGGACCGCAAACGCATGCGGAATGTTCGAGACCGAGCGGAACCATCCGATTCGCACATGCGCCTCGGCAGCAGGATTCTCGCACCTGAGGTTCGGGATGTCGA
>Ga0335075_10002928_pt1 | contig 27284 bp, 26 predicted proteins | sample Lox_Sample_24_FD_206723 | JGI IMG/M metagenome (GOLD analysis project Ga0335075, IMG submission 206723) | Soil microbial communities from Loxahatchee National Wildlife Refuge, Florida, United States - Lox_Sample_2.4 | ecosystem: Environmental > Terrestrial > Soil > Wetlands | place: USA...
CAGGCCGCAGCTTCTGGTGGCGCGATTACGGCACGGCGCTGCGCGATCAGGCAGCGACCGCAGTGCTCGTACAGGAAAGTGGGCTGAACGTCGTGCCTCCGTCACAGCTCGCTTCGCTGCTGCCGGGTTCCGATCTCGATCCCGCGGCACTCGATACGCAAGAACAGGCCTGGCTCGCCGCCGCCGGCGCGGCGCTTCGCACCCAGGCCTCACCACTCTCGATCAGTATCGGGGGCAGCCCCGTTCAGCGCGCGGCTTATGTGTCGCGGCCGATGGACGGGGCCGTCACGCTGCATAATTCCGGGCCCGACCCCGCCTGGTGGACGGTGTCGGTGAGCGGCATTCCCAAACTGGCTCCCCCTGCATCCCGGCATCTCATGCACGTCCGCCGGCAGTTCTACAGTTTCGACGGCAGCACGATCGATCCCGGCAAGCTCACGCAGAACAACGTGTTCGTCATGGTGATCGAGGGTGGAGCGGACGACAACGAAGCACACCAGGCCATGGTGATGGCTGGGTTGCCGGCCGGCTGGGAGATTGTAGGCCGCTTCAGCAGCGGCACCGTCGATGGGATGGACTGGCTAGGCAAGCTCACCGCGACGCAGGCGCAGTTGGCGGCCGACGATCGCTTTGCTGCCGCCATCGACCTCGACCCGGACCATGAAAGTTTCCGCATCGCCGTAATGCTGCGCGCAGTCACCCCGGGGAATTATGAATATCCAGGCGTCGAGCTTGCCGACATGTACCGCCCGGCAATCTACGCACGTCAGCAAACCGTCAGGATCGACGTGCTGCCGCCATGAAGCGCATCGCTGCGTCTCTGGTGGCACTCGGGTTGCTGGCAGGCGGGCTGACGGCTCTTGACCGTGCGTTTCCGCCGGACCTCTCGCGGCTCTCGGCACCGGGCGGCGTGGTGCGCGACGCGCAGGGAAGGGTGCTCGCGCTGCGCGCGACGACGGACGGTGTCTGGCAGTTGACCACGCAGGTTCAGGATGTCTCCCCGTTCTTCGTGCGCTTGCTGATCGCAGTGGAGGACCGCCGCTTCTACGAATTTCCCGGCGTCGATCCGCTGGCCGCCGCGCGCGCGGCCTGGCAGGCGGTACGGGCCGGCCATGTCGTCTCCGGAGGTTCCACCATCACCATGCAGGTGGCGCGGCTCCTGCACCCGCGGCCGCGCACGCTCTCTGCAAAACTGATCGAGTGCCTGCGCGCATTGCAGTTGAGCGAACGGTTCGACAAGCGCCGGATCCTCACGATGTGGCTGTCGCTCGCCCCATTCGGCGGCAATCTCGTAGGGGTCCAGGCCGCCTCGCGCGCCTATTTCGGCGAGTCAGCACACGAACTCGATCCCGCGCAGGCGGCTCTGCTGATCGCGCTGCCGCGTCGGCCGGAAGCATTGCGTCCCGACCGCCATCCCGCTGCGGCGCGCCGCGTGCGCGACCGCATCATCATGCTCGCAGAGCGCCAGGACCTACTCGATGCCGCGGCGGCACACGCCGCGCTCGCCGAACCGGTACCGGCGCGCCGGCTGCCAATGCCGGATGACGTGCCGCTGCTGTTTTCACGCCGCGGCGGCGATGTTGACACGACGTTGCAACGTCCATTGCAGCGAGCCCTGCGTGCGCTCGCCGAGGACGAACTGCAACACCTGGAGCCACGCGTTTCGCTCGCCGTGCTGATCGCCGATCTTCGCACACACTCGGTGCTCGCGGCTTTTCCGGGCGACGCCGGCGATGTCGGGCGATCCGGCGCGCTCGACCTGACGAGCGCGGTGCGGTCGCCAGGCTCGGCGCTGAAGCCGTTTCTCTATGCGCTCGCGTTCGAGGACGGTCTAGCCGGGTCTGACACGTTGCTGCCTGATGCGCCGCAACAGTTCATGGGCTATGCACCAGAGAACTTCTCGCATCGCTTCTCCGGCCGGGTGACCGCAGCGGAGGCGTTGCAGCGCTCGCTGAATCTGCCGGCCGTGACGCTGCTCGCCCACTACGGACCGAATCGTTTCGTCGCGCAGCTTGCCCGTGCCGGGCTGACGCTGCCGCCGCTCACCGAAGCGTCGTTGCCGGTGATACTGGGCGGCGCCGGAATCACGTTGCGCCATCTGCTCGCGCTCTATGTCGCGCTGGGAACCGATGGACGCGTGGTGTCGCTGCACTTCGTCCCCGGTATGGAGGGCGAAGCCTATACCCTGCTGTCACCCGCCGCGGCGGAAGAGGTGGCGGCCATCCTCACACGTCGATTCCTCGCCGGAGGTCCCGAGGGCATTGCCTGGAAGACCGGGACGAGTGCGGGAAATCGTGACAGTTGGGCAGTCGGTTTCGATCGCGAACACGCAGTTGCCGTGTGGATCGGATGCCCCGACGGTTCAGCCCGCCCGGGCGAGGCGGCAGCGGATACCGCCGTGCCGGTGCTCACGCGAGTCTTCTCTCTGTTGCCCGCTGCGCCGCGCGTCACGACGACACCCGCCGCACCAATCACTCTCGGCGCAATGCCGCAGCTCGATCCGCTGCGCATCATCTCCCCGCCCTCAGCAGCGACACTGGAAGCCGGGCACGACATCACGCTGCGCGCGGTCGGCGGCGAGCGGCCGCTGCACTTCCTGGTGGACGGCGCGCCTGTTGCCTCCACGCCGGCGCTGCGCGAAACCGAATGGATGCCGCCAGGACCTGGATTCTTCCGCGTAACGGTGCTCGACGCCGCCGGGCGTTCAGCAGAGATGTCGCTCCGGATAGTTGCCCCGGAAATCGAGCTGTCCACCGCACAAGAACCCCAGCATGGACGGCCGTGAGCAGGCTCCTTTGCTCGCCGCCGATGCGGTGAGCAAATCCTTCGGTGGCGCGGTGGCCCTGCGCGCGGTGTCCCTGGCGCTTTTTGCTGGCGAAGCGCACGCGCTTCTGGGCGAAAACGGTGCCGGAAAGAGCACGCTCGTGCGTATCCTCGCCGGCGTCATTCGCCCCGATCGCGGGCGCCTGCTGCTCGACGGCAAGCCTGTAACGTTTCGCAGCCCCGCCGAGGCGCAGGCTGCGCGCGTCGCCGTGATCTATCAGGAGCCGACGCTTTTCCCCGATCTCTCGATCGCCGAGAACGTGCTCATCGGACGCGCCCCGCGTCGCAGCTTGGGCAGGATCGATCATCGGGCGGCGCGCGCCGCGGTGGCGGCCTTGTTCGCCGAACTGGGAGTGGCGCTTGATCCCTTGCGCCTCGTCCGAGGGCTTTCCATCGCCGGTCAGCAATTGGTGGAAATCGCCAAGGCGCTCTCCAACGAAGCCCGCGTGCTGATCATGGACGAACCGACCGCTGCCCTGACCGGCGAGGAAACGGCGCATCTTTTCGACGTGGTGCGGCGTTTGCGCCAGCGCTCCGTCGCGGTCCTGTTCATCACGCATCGCATCGAGGAAGCTTTTGCCGAATGCCAGCGGCTGACGGTGCTGCGCGATGGGGCGCCGGTCGCCAGCGGCCCGATCGAAAGCTTCACGCCCACCCAGGCAGTGCGGCTGATGGTCGGCCGCGCGCTGGATACTTTCTATCCGCCACGGCGCAGCGAACGCGGCGCGCCGGCACTGTCGGTGCGGGATCTTTCCGCAAGCGGCACTTACGCCGCGATCGATCTCGATGTGCACGCCGGCGAGATCGTCGCCCTGGCGGGGCTCGTCGGTGCGGGGCGGAGCGAGGTCTTGCGCGGCATCTTCGGCATAGACCCGCGCGACGGCACAGTCAGCGTGTTCGGGCGCGAGGTGCCGCCCGCCGATCCGCGCGCTGCCATGCGCGCCGGTCTGGCATTGGTGCCGGAGGACCGACGCCAGCAAGGGCTGGTGCTGGAGCTTTCGGTTATTCGCAACGCCACGCTTGCCGTTCTTTCGCGCCTGCGCCGCGGTCCCTTTGCTTCGCCGGCCCGCGAGCGCGCGACCACCGCGGAATGGAGCGCAAAACTGAAGCTGAAGGCGCGGCGGCTGAGCGATGCCGTGGCCACGCTCTCGGGCGGCAACCAGCAGAAGGTGGTGCTGGCGAAATGGTTGGCCACCGCGCCCAAGGTGTTGCTGATCGACGAGCCGACCCGCGGCATCGATGTCGGCGCCAAGGCCGAGCTGCACCATCTGCTCGCAGCCCTCGCCAGCCAGGGGCTGGCGGTGCTGATGGTATCCTCGGAGCTCCCCGAGGTTCTCGGCATGGCCGACCGCATTTTGGTAATGCGCGAGGGCCGCATCGTGGGCGAACTTTCGGCTGCGGAAGCCAGCGAGGAAGCGGTGATGGCCTTCGCCACCGGTCATGAGGCCATGTTGCAGGTCGCTCACGAGCCCGCATGAGCGCGACGAAAGGCGGGCAGATCAACGCCACCAGCCTGCTAGAAGATTTTCTCGGCCTCGCCACCTCGGGGATCGGGCCCGCGCCTTATGTCGCGCTGATCGTGCTGGCGCTGATCCCTCTCGCCGGCTATTGCGTACGCAACTATCCGGGCGGACGGGAATCTATGATCTGACCGGATACCGCGCAGAGCGCCGCAGGAGCATCCATCGTCTTGCCGGCGCGTTCCCGGTTGGTCATCGGCATGAGTCAGTCCATGGGCACCAAGGGAATAAGCGACGGCAGCAGGGCGGGAATCTCCGACGTAACTGTTTTCCAGATTACTTCGTGATCGATATCGGCATAGGCATGGACCAGCCGGTGCCGCATGCCGATGATACGTGTCCAAGGCACCGACGGCGTCGCCGACCGCGTTTCGGACGAGACCCTCGAAGCGGCCTCGCCAACGATCTGGATGGCTTGAACCACAGCGAACAGCAGCATCCTCGCGCCGGCGCCCGGCAATGAATTGCTGCGGCGCCGGCGCGGCCTCGATCATGTGGCGAATGCGGATTGCATCATCGGGCGTCAAACTGCGCCTCCGCCGCCCGCACCACCTCGTCGCGGAAATAGCGGCTGAGATCGCCAGCGGTGCGCAGATCAACCCTGCGCCCACCCAGAAGTCCAGACAGGTCGATCTTGATCTGCGCCATCGTCAGCAGGCCAGGCGTCGCGCCGGGCTCGAACTCGACCAACAAGTCGACGTCGCTGTCGGGCCGGTTAGTGCCCTTCAGCGTTGACCCGAACAAGGAGAGCCGGCGAATACGATAGCGCCGGCAGATTGCTTCCAGGGCTACATTATCGGGGAAGACGCGCATGCAGACTCCCTACAGTATTGTGGGCCGGAGTGCCCCCCTTGGCTTCGCGCTTCACAGGCGAAGCCGCGCGAGTCTCTGCACTCTGAGCCACTCGCACTAAGCGCGGGTGAGAAGACCAACCCGCCACCGGGCCAAAGAACACCACGTTGCTCGATTGCGGTGCCCCTGCCCGTCCCGCAGTATCATAGTTGTGATGTAACACCATGCCGTGCCGGCGCGACAAGGCCTGAGCCGGCGGGCTGGCTCTCGGGAGCAAGCGCCGCACAAACTGTTTCCTGGTTTGTGCACGAGCCGCATTGCGACGATGCGGCGGCCCTAATCCGAACCCCGGTGCCCTACGTCCTTGATTCTGCGGTGAAGCTCTGAATCCGGGGGTGGGTCGTGGGCATTTCGACACGAAGGACGCGAAGAGCGCGAAGGATGTTTGCCGGTCGTCGCGAGGCTGGCTCCCCGCTGTCTCTGCTGCGAATGCGCCACAGCTCTTCTTCGTGCCCTTCGTGATCTTGGTGTCCTTCGTGTCGAAATGCCCGCGGCGCGCCCCCGCACTTTGCCCGTCCGGGCACGAACCTGTCGCCGTCGACATTCGCTCCGGCTGGGTATCGGTGGGCGGTTGCGTGCCGCCTATCTGCAGCACCGCCTTGCCTTTCCGGAGGAGGCAATATGCTCATAATACTGCGCTGTCAGGCTGCGGCTGCGATGCGGGGCCGTACCGGCGGGAGGAGGAATCATCCATCATGCCGCGCGCATGGTCCCTGCTGCGTGCCCGCCCCGACCGGCTGGAGGAATACAAAGCCCACCATGGCGCGGTTTGGCCGGAGATGCTCGCCGCCTCGCGGGATTCTCGGCATGGCCGACCGCATTTTGGTAATGCGCGAGGGCCGCATCGTGGGCGAACTTTCGGCTGCGGAAGCCAGCGAGGGAGCGGTGATGGCCTTCGCCACCGGTCATGAGGCCATGTTGCAGCGTGCGCGCGAGCCCGTATGAGCGTGACGCTCGAAATGCGCCGCGGCGGGTTCCTGACCGCCGTCGCGCGCGCCCGCGAAGTAGGGTTGTTTGCCGTGCTCGCCGCCCTGGTGCTGGCGACGACGATGATCGATCCGCGGTTCCTTGGCGCACAGGGCATCAAGGACATCCTGGAAGATGTGACGGTGACGGCGCTGCTGTGCATCGGCGAGACCATCGTTCTGTTGATGCGACAGGTCGATCTTTCGGTTTCCTCGGTACTGGGCATTACGGCATATGCGACGGGGACGATTTTCGCCGTCCATCCGGGGGCGCCGATCGCGTTGGTGATGCTGGTTGGGGCGGCGATTGGCGCGGCGCTGGGCGCGCTGAACGCCGCGCTGGTGGCATTCGGCGGCGTACCGTCGCTGGTCGCCACGCTGGGCACGCTATACGTTTTCCGCGGCGCCGAGTTCGCCTGGGTGAAAGGCGGGCAGATCAACGCCACCAGCCTGCCAAAGGATTTTCTCGCCCTCGCCACCTCGGGGATCGGGCCCGTGCCTTATGTCGCGCTGATCGTGCTGGCGCTGATCGCGCTCGCCGGCTATGGCCTGCGCCACTATCCGGGCGGACGGGAATACTACGCGGTCGGCTCCAACGAGGAAGCGGCGCGGCTCGCCGGCATTGATGTGCCTCGGCGCCTGACGTTGGGCTTTCTGAGTTGCGGCGCCTTCGCCGGGCTTGCCGGCGTGCTGTTCACCGCGCGTTTCGGTACTGTGGACGCCACTGCCGGCACGGGAATGGAGCTGCACGTGATCGCCGCCTGCGTAGTCGGCGGCGTCGCGATTACCGGCGGTGTCGGCAGCGTCGAGGGTGCGGCGATCGGTGCCCTGCTGCTGGCGGTGATCTCCAATGCGCTGGTGTCGCTGCGCGTACCGGTGTTCTGGGAACAGACCATCGAGGGTGCGTTGCTGTTGGTGGCGATCAGCCTCGACCTCGTGATTTCCCGCCGCACGCTCGCCTTAATGCGCTCGGACCGCGCACATGGCTGACGCACTCGCCCCGCTGCGACACTGGGAAGTGGCGATCTGGATTCTGGTCGTCGCCGCGCTCACCTTCGGCAACCATCTGTCGCCGGCGTTCCTGACCGCTGACAATCTCGGCAATCTCGCCGCCAATCTTTCTGAAATCGCGCTGATGGCGTTGACCTCGACGATGGTCATCATCGCCGGCGAGATCGATCTTTCGATCGCGTCCGCCTTAGGCATGTGCAGTTGCCTCCTGGGCCTTTTATGGTCGTATGGGGTGCCGATGCCGCTTTGCGTGCTGGCGGCGGTGGCAGCCGGCGCACTCGCCGGGGCCGGGAACGGCTTGTTGGTTACCTGGCTCGGGCTACCCTCGCTCGCCGTTACCATTGGAACGCTGGCGCTTGATCGCGGGCTTGCCTTCGCTCTCTTGGGCGATAGCGCGGTGGCGGATTTTCCGACCTTCTACACCAATCTCGGCTTCGGCGCCGTGCCGGGGACCACCATCCCCAACCCCATGGTGCTGTTCGCGGTGCTGGCGGTGCTGACCATCGTGGTGCTGCACGCCACGCCATTCGGCCGCGCCTTGTATGCGATCGGCGCCAATCCGGTCGCGGCGCGCTTTTCCGGCCTGCCGGTCGCGCGGTACAAGTTTCTTCTTTTCGTGTTGTCCGGGGCAATGAGCGGGCTGGCGGCGATTGTCTATACATTCCGGTTTTCCAGCGCGCGCGGCGACAACGCGTTGGGCTTCGAGTTGCCGGTGATCGCCGCAGTGCTGCTGGGAGGGGTTTCGATCTTCGGCGGCAAGGGCAGCGTGATCGGTGTTATCGCCGCCATCTTTCTGGTCGGGGTGTTGCAGAATGCGCTGGCGCTGGTGGACGTCTCGAACGACATTCTCACCGTCGTGACCGGTTTGGCGCTGATCGCCTCGGTGCTGGGACCCAACCTCGCGGCGCGGGCGGAAAGCCGCCTGCACCGCTACCGCCGCGCCGCGGGGGCCGGCGAGGAACAACCGCAAAGGGAGAACGGGCGATGAAGCGACGTAGTCTGATGATCGGGTCGGCCGGCGCGCTGCTGGCAGGCATGCTGCCGGCGGAAGCTGCCGGCATCAAACCAGGGCTGACCATCGCCTTTCTGCCCAAGCAGGTGAACAATCCCTATTTCACCATCGCCGACAACGGCGGCATCGAGGCCTGCAAGGAATTCGGCGCCACCGGCAAGGAAGTGGGGCCGTCGAACGCCGGCGCCTCCAGCCAGGTTTCGTACATCAACACGCTGGTCGCGCAGCGGGTCAGCGCGATCTGCATTTCCGCCAATGATCGCAATGCGCTGGTGCCGTACCTGAAGCGCGCGATGGCGACGGGCATCAAGGTCGTCAGCTACGACAGCGATGTGGCGCCGGCGGGACGCGATTTGTTCTGCAGCCAGGCCGACAACCAGACGATCGGCCGCGACGAGGTCAGGCTGCTTGGCAAGATGATCGACGATCAGGGCCAGATTGCCATCCTTTCAGCGACGCCCAACGCCACCAATCAGAATACCTGGATCAAATACATGAAGGAGGAGCTGGCGAAACCCCAATACACCAGGATGAAGCTGGTCAAGATCGCCTACGGCAACGACGACGATCAGAAGAGCTTCACCGAGATGCAGGGCCTGATGCAGGCGTTTCCGAATCTCCGCGGCGTGATCGCGCCCACCACGGTCGGCATCAGCGCCGCTGCTCGCTACCTTTCGGCCAGTCCCTACAAGGGTAAAGTGGTACTCACCGGGCTGGGGACGCCGAACCAGATGCGTGCATACGTAAAGGATGGCACGGTGCAAGCTTTCGCGCTTTGGAATCCCGCGGACCTCGGCTATCTCGCCGCCTATGCTGCGGGCTCGCTGTGTTCCGGTCTGGTCAGCGGCAAAGCAGGCGAAAGCTTTCCCTGCGGCAAGCTCGGCTGGCGCACGATCGCTGCCGACGGCATGGTGATCCTGGGTCCGCTGACAGTGTTCGACAAATCGAATATCGACCAGTTCCACTTCTAGGGCGTGTCGTCTATCGAGCTAAACCGCCGCTGCAGCCAGGTAAACGGCCCCCACCCGTCATGTCGCCCTTCAACATCGTCATGGCCGGCCTTGTGCCGGCCATCTCCCGCCAGTTCCGGCACGCCGGCGACCGCGGTAGAGCGTCATTCTTTTGGGCGGTATTACTTCAGGAGCTTCCCTGTGCAGCGGTCTCGCCCGACCCAGAACGGGCAATTGGGCAGGTAGACCCTTCGTAATCGACACCTTCCTCGTGTGGGCAGCCAATGATCCTGTCTGTCATCACGACCGACCTAGCCCCGGTCTCCGCGATGAACGCGAGCACCTCCTCCGCAACACCGGCATCGTTGCGAATGTCGCCGCCTCCGGAGAACCAGCGTCGCAGGTCTGCGACGCCGGCATCTTCGGCGGGCACGATGCCGACAGTGAGCTTGGTGGCCGTGGTATCGTCTAGGCCATAGAGCGCGACGGTCGCGATGGGGTAGCCGCGGAATCCCTTCTTGGCTCTCTTGCCCAGCCGCTTGTGTGCGCGCTCAAGCATTGCTCATCCCATCCCCGCACTTCATGCCGCGGCGTTATACACCGTTGGCTTTCCTCCACCACTCAATTGGGCTGCCGCACGCAAACCGCGCTCTTTGCCATGGTCAGGCGAGCCGGATCAGCGTTCACGCGTCACCCTGTCAGATAGTCGTAAGCCGAAACCACATGCATGCGCACCACGTGCAGAAAATCCGAAACGGCGACATGCTCGTCATATGAGCCCATGCCCGTTGCCGGCGGCCCGTGCACATAGGCCGGGATATTGTGATACCGCCACAATCGCGCGTCGGTGCCCCCAAGGCTGACGATCGGCACCGGCTCGATTCCCGCCAGCTCCCTGGCATTTGCCTGCAGAATCCCCACCATCTCGCCGTACGGGTCACAGTAGGAAGGCGGATTGAAGTTGATTTCCTCAAGCGTCACATCCGGATAACGCGCGACGATCTCGCCCACTTTCGCCATCACGGTTTCCTTGTCCACGCCCAGCGGCAGGCGAATGTCGGCTTCGATCCGGCACCGGGAGGGAACCATGTTGACCTTCAGCCCGCCGCTCATCACGCCAATATTGAGCGTGACCTTCGGCACGATCGCCGATGCGCCGTCACCCATCGCCCGATCCACCGCCGCCGCAGCCTGTTCGAGCGCTCGCACGATATTGTCCGGCGGGCTCGCAGGAATCTTCGTGACTTCCTCGAGATCGGCGATCAACCGGCTCGCAATCTTCGTGGTACTCGGCGCCAGATGCGTATAGGCGCCGTGCGCCCCTGGCCCGTTCACCGATAACGCGATCCACAACGGACCCTTCTCGCCGAACCGGATCGTGTTGAGTCCGCTCGGCTCGCCGTTGAGCAGACAATCGCCGCGAACGTCCGGGCAATGCTCGATAAGATAGCGTGCTCCCCAGGGGCCGAATGTCTCCTCATCCGACACACAGGTCAGTGTCAGCGTGCCCTTCAGCCTGTCCCGGATGCGGTGGAGATAGCGATAAGTGAAGATCGAGGCGCTCGTCCCCGCCTTCATGTCGCACGCGCCACGCCCATAGATCTTGCCGTCCACCAGCGCACCGCCCCACGGATCCTGCGTCCACCCCGTCGGATCCACCGGAAACACGTCGATATGTCCGTTGAGCACCAGATGCCGGCCCGGTTGCGCTCCATCGAAGCTCGCGATCAGATTCGGAAACTCCTGCCTCGGCGCGACGGTGCGGAATTCAATGCCCTCCGTGTTCAGCAGGTCGCCGACATACGCGGCGGCGGCGCGCGTATCACCCGGTGGGTTGGGGCTCTTCCGGCGGATGAAGCCGCGCAGGAACTCGATGATCTCGTCGCGATCCTGCTCGATCGCCGCAAGCAAATCGGCTTTTTCCGTCACGGCCACCTCCATGCAAGGGTCAGTTCGTCAATAACCGGCGTGGCACATGGCTGATCCGATCACATCCGGTTTCGCTGATGACCGAGGTCTCGCCGAGCGACATGCTCAAGCCGGTGTCGCTGTTGACAAGTATCATGTGCAGAAAGAACACCATGTTCGGCGCCAGCACCTGCGGCTCTCCCGCGTAGACCATCGGCCAATCCATCCATGTCGGCGGATACGTTGCGCCCATCGTGTAGCCGCAGGCGTTGAGAAAATGCCCGGTGTACCCTGCCTTCTCGAACACGAGGGCGTGCTGCTCGAACACCTCCCCGACGGTGTTGCCGGGCTTCAACGTCGCCTCGCAGGCATCGAGCGCCTCGGCACATGCGCTGAACATGTCGCGCTGGCGGGGATCGACCTCCCCGGTGAGGATCACGTACATGAGCGCCGCATGGTAATGACGGAACGCGGCAGCGATTTCGAACTGCACCTGATCGCGCACCCCGACCGTGCCATGGCCGGTGTGATAGCGGACCAGCAGCGCCTCATCGCCCGCCCCCATGGGCCAACGGCTCGCGCTGGGATCGCCGTCGCCACGCATGATCGTGCTGATCATCTCGCCATAGATCGCGCCGACATGAGCACCCGGCCGTGTCAGGCGCTGCGACAACGCGCACGCCTCGTCGGCGAGGCGGCCGGCCTCTCTGATATACGCCAGCTCCGCCGGGCTTTTGACCAACCGCAGCAGGCGCACGAGGTCGGACGTGTCTTGCAGCCGGCAAAACCCGTCGAACGCAGCATCCACCATCTTGCCGCGCTGCGCGGTCAGGCCATAGGCGTGGTATTCGACGCCGATCCGCTTGCCCCGACAGCCATGGCTCTCCAGCATGTCTCGCAGTTCGACTGCCGGGTTCGCCCCCTCGCGGTCGGTCCAGATGCGGATGTCGTCGATGACCGAAGTCAGGCGCGCCTGCCGCAGGTCGGCCGACCGCGTCAACAACCCCAGCGCGCCGTCCGCCCCGAGATACATGCCCTGGAACATGCTGTAGCCGCCGGTGTCGTACCCGGTCAGGTAGTACATGCTCTCCTGACGAAACACGAGCAGGCCGTCCAGCCCCCCCTTTGCCATCTCCTCGCAGGTGCGCTTGCGCCGCGCCGCGAATTCCTCCGGTGCGAAGTGTAGCGCCATCTGCCAATCCTCCTGTCACAGTGCGTCATTTCTGCCCGAAATAAAGCGCATCCAGTCCGATCAGTCGCTGTACCAGCAGCACGACCAAGGCGGTGATGGCAATGCTGATCGTACCGGCGACCGCCGGAGTGGGGTCAAACGAAAAGCGGAGATAGTCGAAAAGCTGGATCGGCAAGGGCGTCGCGCCGACGCCGCTCAACAGCAGCGAGATGTTGAAATCGTCATAGCTGGTGACGAACGCGAACACCGCGCCACAGATGATGCCGCCCTTGCTCAGCGGCAGCGTCACACGCCAGAAGGTACGCAGCGGCCCCGCGCCGAGATTGCGGGCAGCTTCCACCAGGGTTTTGTCCTGTCGGGCGAGCACGGCGCCCACGATCAGCACAACATAGGGCACGCAGATCAGGGTGTGACCGATGATCAGGTCAGCAAGTCCGGTCTGCTGCCAGCCGAGCGTGTAGAAAAACAGCAGCAACGCGATCCCAGTGAGGACGCCGGGCACGGCAAGCGGCGCGATAATCAGCACCTGCAGCGCGCTGCGGAAACGCCCCGAGACGCGGGTCAGCCACAGACTCGCCATGGTGCCGAGGATGGTGGCAACAACCGTGACGATGGCCGCGAGCCGAAGGCTGAAACCCAGCGAGCCCATGAACGAACGGCTGTGCGCGAAGTCCACGAACCAGCGGACCGACAGGCCTTGCGGCGGGAAGCGCAGATATGTCCCGGCATTCAACGCCGAAAGCACCACGATCACGAGCGGCGCCAGCAGGAAGGCATAGATCGCCACGGTCACGACATTGAAGCCGATGCGCTGGAGCCTTCTAGCCTGCATGCGTTACCCTGCCGATGGTGCGCAGATAGAACCAGATCACCAGCGCCGTAATGACAAAGAACAGGACCGCGAACGCGCTGCCCCCGGGCCAGTTGAACAGCTCGCTGATCGTGTGGATGACCAGAACGGGCACAGTCAGAACGGTGAAGCCGCCGAGCAGTTGCGGAATGACGTATGAGCTGACCGCAAGCACGAACACCAGGACGGTTCCCGCCATGACGCCAGGAAGGCTGAGCGGCAGCACCACACGGCGGAAGCTGCGCCACGGCCCGGCCCCCAGGTTCCGGGCAGCCAGTTCAAGTTCGGGGTCGATGGACTGAATGGTGCTGGCGATCGGCAGAACCATGAAGGGAATGAACACATGGGTCAGGCCGATGACCACGCCGGTGTCGTTGTACATCAGGTGCAGCGGCGCGAAACCCATGGCGCGCAGCAACTGATTGATGATGCCGCTGTCCTGCAGCAGGATCATCCAGCCATAGGTGCGGATCAACACGCCCACCAGCAACGGAGCGATAACCAAAGTCATCAGGGCCGCGCGAGTCCTGCTGTTCGCCCGCGCCATCTGCCAGGCGATCGGATACGAAACCACCAGGCAGATCGCCGTCGTCAGCACGCCTAGCCACAGCGTGTGCCAGATGACGCCCCAGGTGAAGCGAGATTCGATCAGGCTCGTGTAATTGCTGATAGTAAAGACTGGGACATAGGCGGCTCGATGGCTTGCCTCCATCAGGCTGATGGCGACCATGTTGGCGTATGGCACGACGAAAAACACCGACAACACCGCCAGAAGCGGCACTATCAACAGATGGTGGCCGACCGTCGGCAGCCGGGACATCCGGACCAAGGCAGGCGCAGGTCGCATGCTAATACTCTACCTGCCGGCGAGGCCGAAGCCGCAGACGCACGCAGATGCTCGCAGATGAAGTCTTGCTTGATCGACCTTCGGAGCAGGTCTTTGGTTGCGCATTCCAGGTCATAAGCATATTAAGCAAGTCCCGCCTCAAGACCCCGCTCTTTGCCCACCATCCTTGGAGCAGAACGATGTATCTGCGTCCATCTGCGTTCATCTGCGGTTGAAACTGCTTACTTACTTGTTTGGTGTCGGCAGTCCGATCAGTTGTTATAAAATCAATGATACGGCGCACTAGATAGAATCCCCGGGTATCACCCACGCCGCCGCGGGACTGATACTCACGCAAATAGCTTCCCCCGCCTGGCACGACGCCCCTGCCGCGGCCTGAACCCGCAGCAGAACATTGCCGATTGCCACCCGGTAATCGACAAAGTTGCCGGCAAAGACCCGTTCCCGCACCACGCCGGACAGGTGGTTGCATCCGCGCTCATCCGCCATTGCCGCCGCCGCATGAAGCCGAAGGTCTTCGGGACGAAGGCTCAGCAGCACCTCGGCCCCGGCGGCAAGTCCCGGCGGACCGCCCGCCAGCAGCGGGCCGGCCTCGGTGGCGAGCAGATACTCATCGCCGGATCCGCGTTCTATTCGCGCCGGAAGCAGATTTGTCAGCCCGGTGAAGGATGCCACCGCCGCGGTTTGCGGATGATGATAGACATCCAGCGGCGTGCCGAACTGTTGCAGTGCGCCGTTCATCAGCACGGCGATGCGGTCCGCGAGCACGAGCGCCTCTGACTGATCGTGCGTCACATACAGCGTGGTAATGCGGAACTCCTGCTGCAGGGAGCGAATATAGAATCGCATCTCCTCCCGCAAGGCAGCGTCAAGATTGGCAAGCGGCTCATCCAGCAACAGTGCGCCCGGATTGGTAACCAGGGCGCGTGCCAGGGCGGTACGCTGCTGCTGGCCGCCGGAGATTTGCCGCGGATAGCGGTGTTTCAGCGCCTTGAGCCCCATACGCTCAAGGATCTCGCCGACCCGGCGGCGGGTCTCCGCACGCGGTATGCGGCGCATCTCCAACCCGAAGGCGACATTCTGCTCGACCGTGAGATGGGGAAACAGCGCATAGTTCTGGAAAACCATCCCGCAATTGCGCTGTTCCGGCGCCGCCGTGGTGATGTTCCGATCGCCAAGATAGATGCTGCCGTGGCTCGGATACTCGAAGCCGGCTATCATGCGCAGAGTGGTTGTCTTCCCGCAGCCCGATGGGCCCAGCAGGGCAACCAGCTCTCCCTGCTCGAGCGCCAGGCTAAGTTCCCGCACGACCAAGGTGTCGCCGAAGCGCTTGGTCACCGCGTCGAGACGGATGCCCGTCATGCCCTCAGCAACGGCCGGTTACCTCCCGATACCAAGCCTCGGTCATTGCGTCGCGCGCGCCGGAGGTGTTCAGCCAGATATAGTCCCACCTGGGGATAAGATGGAACTGCTCAGGCGTGACCGGGATCAGCGGCTTGACGGCGGCGCTGATCTCGACGTGCGGATTGGCCGGGGTCCAGTAGAACTTTTCTGCCCATTTCTTCTGCACCTGGTCGCTCAGCCAATAGTTGATGAAGGCGAAGCCCAGCTCCTTGACCTTGCTTCCGCTCGTAACATTCATGTCCTGCTCGAACATGCCGCAATAACCTTCGGTGGGCAGCACCCAGTCCACCGGCAGGCCTCGCGACTTCAGAAGCGCCCAGTCCGGCGCGTCGATCAGGCCGACATCGACCTCGCCCTGCATCAGCATGGTCTGTTCAGTGCCGCTGAAATCCACCTGTTTCGCGGCGCACAGATTCTTGCCGATCCACTGCACCGCCGGCTGCCACTTGCGGAAGTTCCCGGTGAGGATCTCGGCCATCTTCATCACGTGCTGCGGCTCGCCGGAGTTGCCGATTGTGAAGATTGCCGTCCTGCCGCCATAGTTCGCCAGATCCTTCCAGGATCTCGGTGGCGTCTTCACCTTGTCCGACCGGTAGGTGATACCAAGCGCGCCGATCAGCCCCAGCACCCCGACATCATTCGGCTGCCGCAGCTCCTTGGGAATGAAGGCGAGATTCGGCACCTGCGCTGCCGGCAGCGGCGCGAAATAGCCCTCCAAGCGGAGCTGCGCCACATAAGTCTCGTTGCCGACGAACACATCATACGGCGGGTTCTCCTTGCCGGCGGCCTGCATCCGCGCGAACCAGTCCTTTGCCAGCCCGATGGCGAGCTCCACTCGTGCCCCGGTAAGCTCCTCGAACGGCGGGATGTGCTCGTTCTCCATGAACTGCTGCCACGGGCCACCGTAACTGGTAACGACAAGCGTCTGGCCCTTGAACGGCTTGCTCTGCGCAAGTGCCGGGTAACCCTCAGTCGCCAGAAGCGTGGAGGCGACACCGAGCCGCCTCAGAACGTCGCGGCGTGTCGGACAATAGGCCCCCCGTCGCAACAGATCCTCGATGGACATGGATGCCTCCGCCGCGATCATGCTTGAACAACTGCGCCGGTAGGACACTGTATTGATTGACGCCGGTCAACCCGGCGGCGGCCGCGGGCAATGCCAGATTTGCACGCTCGATTCTGGTGACCTTCATGCGTCGGGCCAGAAGTTGCGATCAAGCACTTGCTCCGCGGTCCAGGGGCACGTTGCCGGCAGGTCCCCCAGGCCGGTTTCCACCAGCGCGCCCTCCCGCGCCCGGCTGTAGGCGCTCGCCAGCCGCGCCGCCAGGTATGGCTGCAGCGTCGGGCTATCCTCCAGCACGTCCGTAATGCGGTTGCGCGCCTCCATGATCGAGCCGCGCCAGCTTCCCGACCGCTGTTCGCGCTGGAACTGCCATTTTAGCAAATGTTGGCACAGTACTTCGAGATGCGACCTGATCTCGCGCCGGTCATTTCTGGCCAATGCCTCGATCTCCTCCGCGAGGTTGTCCCAGTCGAGCGCATTGGAGGAGCGGTTGCGCAGCAGCGCGGCCTGGGTCTCGGCCCACTCGTGGAAGTCGGTGTCGTAGAGATCGTTCATGATCGGTCGTCGCCAGGAGCTGTCCGCGCGGTGGCCGTCAGTGTCACGTCGGAGCGAAGCGGGTATGCCTCATCGCCGCGAGTATAAATCCTGCGCTAAATCAGTCAAAACAGCTCGCCACACCTGGGCGACGGGGCAATCCGCCGCTTGCGCCGCAGCCTCAAAAGCGCAGAAGATCACCCCGCCAAAATGCGGCTTCGCGGATCGAGCCATGAAGGTCTCGTATTTCGAAACAGAAAGGCGTTGTTATCAACAGCTTGCGTGAGCAAACGCTGCTGTTGTCCGGGAACTTGCTGGCCTTTGTTCACGAAAAGGACCGGGAGGAAAGCATGGCGCAATGGCAAGTCGGACCGGTGAAGGAAGCGTACCAGCGCCCAGGCGGGTACCGAATGTGGGGCTTTGAGATAACCAACGGACGCTCGGCAGGAAGCCCGAGGCTGGGGTATTGCAACCAAGCCACCACGACGGGATGGGTTGTAGAATTGCTCGGCTGACCGTCCCATCTCCCGGCTATGCTGACCGACAACCCCAACATCGTCATTGCCCACGCACCGAAGTACACCAGGCGCAAGCGGAAGGCGTCCGCGGTGCCGACGCGCATCGTGGTGGGCGCGAGCAAGGTGGCCGACGTGTCGGAAGCCGAGCAACAGGCAGCCAGCGACGTGGCCGATCGGCTGTGGCAGGAGATCAAGCGGGCGGTGGCGAAGCAGCGGAAGCGGTAACGACTGGGCGGACGGGAATAGCGCCACAGCCGGTAACGTCTGACTAGACGACCCGATCGGGGATAGCTGGGCAACAATCCATATGCGTTCCAGACGTAAGCCGCCTTCGTGGTTACCCCTGACTATCGAGCACCGGGGACACGTCTACGAGGGACGGTACGCGGTCGTGGGCCGGATGCTGCGGGTGCAATCAGCGTTCGGCGGCAAAGCAACACTTATCGGTGCGACTTCGCCCGCTGTCCTCGCCGCAATGCTCTTGCGCGAGTTGGTGCGCGATAGAATCAGATAGCCCCAACTGGCAGGAAGGCCACTGCCGACGCTCGAAAGAAAAGCCCCGCGTGGTGGTGCGGGGCTAGAGGGTCCGGGTCCAAACGGGAGGTTGTGCTGGCTGGCGCCACGACTACCAGCCGCACGATCGTTGCCAACCATAGGTTGCGGCGTCCAGCATTTTTGCGGTTTGTAAGGCCATACGCTCACGAATTACCGGCTCGATAGCGTTGATCTAACGTCGCCGTGACGTTGCGGCCGTACTCAGGGGAGGCCCGCTTGCTGGGCGTGGAACCTCCGCTTGATCGGGCAGGCGCAGCCGGCCCACAGCCGCTAAGGAAAAGCCGGCTGCGCCACTCGCACCTGGCGGAAGCCCCGCCGAAGCGCTGAATAAAAGCTGGCACCGCAGGTATCCATTGTCTCAAGAGCATCAGAAGGACGCTGAGCTCACAACCGACAGTCGACGGCCGGGAAGGCTGCGTACCAGAAACCCGCACCTGATCCAACTTTTCCGCAATCCGTGGTCCCCTCCCGATGTCGGTCAGCGCGCATCTCCGGCTCCCAGCGAGACCGACGAGACCGACGAGACCGACCCGCTAGCTGCCGGGAAAGGCTTAGTCCTCGCTGTGCTGATCAGTCTCGCGCTCTGGGCGGTCTTTGGCTTCAGTATTTGGTATTTCTTTTGGTAGCTAGCTGGTTGCGGCCCAAACGAAAGGGCCGCTCCAGCGGAGCGCCCCCCTTTTCGTTGGCTATCACACACGCACAAGATTGCTCGGCAACGCGACGAGAGCGAGATGGCCGACGATCCTGAAAAACTGTTGCGCAGGCTCCGTGCCGAACTGCTGGCGGAGAAGACCCGGCGCAGATAATGTAGGCGACGTGCAGCTCCAGTCTCAGCTAATCTGGGCTGGAACGCGCGATGATCTCGCGCCCAAGCTCCGATGATCTCGGGTCGCTACAAGTAGGGATCGCAGCGCGCCTGGATTTGCGAGCCCTCGCGTCTCGGGCAGTCCCCCACCAGGGGGCATGCAGCACGCTGCCCATCGCAGCACCAGGGCCATGCGCTTCGAGCAGCCGGGCGACGTGCAGGCGGCCGGTGCGTTCGCATCGCCCGCAGCGGATTTCGATCATCTCCGCCCCGCGTTTGGCTGCGTCGCCCAGCGTGATCAGGTCGCGCGCCATGCGATGCAGCATAACAGAAAGGGCCGCCCCGAAGGACGGCCCAAGGTGGGAAGGCCGCAGCCCCCCTATCAGCCGCAGCCGAGTCTGCCAAAACTGCGGCAGATGGCCAGCCGGTCCTCCGAAGTTACACAATTGAGTCACAGAATCGGTGGATAAGGTTGTGGATATTGTGGGTATGGCGGCTTTGATATTCGTCATTCCGTAGCTGGCGCCCCTCATTGCCCAAAATCTAGGCGCGGAACCTGGGGCTACACACGCAAGAAAAGCCCCGCGTGGTGGTGCGGGGCTAGAGGGTCCGGGTGTCCAAACGGGAGGTTGTGCTGGCTGGTGCCATGACTACCAGCCACGCGAATGTTGCCAATCTCAGGTTGCAGCGTCCAGCATTTTTTGCGATGCGTCAAAACAGAAAGGGCCGCCCCGACGGACGGCCCGAAGTTGAGAGTCGATTGGAAAGCTACGCCTACGCCATCAGTAACACCGCGTCAATGCGGCGTTAATCGGCCGTTCGGCCTGCCCAGCGGCGGGATCAGGCGGCCGGCGGCTCCTTTAGCCGGAGGATCAGGCGGTCGAGCAGGTAGCTAACAAGCGCCGCCTTGGTGTCATCTGAGGCTGGCGCCGGGCGCGGCCAGAGGAGCGGTCCGTATCGCTCTATGTCAGCCTGAGCCTGTAGCGCCCATTTGCAGGGCTCGTCGCAGGGGTACGGACCGGTTTTCGGGCAGATCGGGTCGAGTGGCGGGAGCGGGTCGGCGGCCACCTTCGCGGTCATGGCTGCGCCTCTCCCTTCAGAGCCGCCGCCTCGGCTCCGGCCTCCATCGTCAGAAGAAGCTGGAGACGACGTTCCATTTTACAGCCAGATCGTAGAGGAGCCTGGCGCGTGTGAGATGCTCGAAATCTGGATCGGTCTCCTCCGGCGGTTCCGGCTGTTCGTCTTCCCACCTGTGGAAGAGGTCGTTGAGGCGATCGACGGGCTGCCGAGAGCGCCGAGATTCCCGGCCAACGTCTCGGTGTCCGTACCGGCGAGAAGCGGTTTGCGGCCGACGCCATAAACTGCCAGCCGTGCCATCTTCAGGCCGTCGCTGAGTAGCGCGACCAGATGATGGGCTTCCTGGAACTCATCGTCGGTCATGGCTGCGCCTCCGACTTGCGCCTGGGCTCAACGAAAAGGACTTGGAGGCGGCGCAGGAGGCAGCAATCGGGAGTGGGAGATCGACGCCAATCCCGCCGCGCGCATCAAGCAGGTTGACGGCGGCCATCTGCCGGCCTGGACGACTGAGCAGGCAGATATAGCCTGCGCCAGGCTGCCGGAGCCGCTACAGCGCGTTGTGATCCTTGCCCGCTATACCGCGCAGCGCGGCGGTGATCTGTGTGCGATGACATGGAGCGCATATGACGGATCGACGATCCGGCTGCGCCAGCAAAAAACAAAAACAGACCTGGTGATACCGGTTCATTCTGCGTTGAAGGCTGAGCTTGACGAATGGCGCCGCACCGCATCGGCAGTCACCATCCTGGTGTCGGAGAATGGACGCCCTTGGAGGGCCGATCATCCTTCACGGATCCTGCCAACTGCGTTGGCGAAGATTGGGCTGCCGGACGAGCTCAACGTGCATGGCCTGCGGAAGTTGGCAGCCGCCAGCTTCGCCGATGCCGGCTGCACGACGCACGAGATCGCGGCGATCACGGGACACAAGAGCTTGGCGATGGTGCAATTGTACACCGCATCTGCTAACCAGGAGCGGCTTGCCGGAGCAGCCATTTTTCGTTTGTAAGACAAAACGGAAACGGTGGGAAAATGGCCTCTAAGTCATTGAAAGATAAGGCTTGAAGGCATCGTATTTCGAAACCGGTCGCTACCTCGTCTCGCCGGACCTGCCGCGCGAATGGCCGGTGCCCTCCGCCGCCTATGACCCGGCCGCCGGCGCCGAGGCCTTTCGCGGCATGGTCGAGCGCGCCAAATTCGTCGAAGCGCTCGGCTTCGACTGGGTCAGCGTCTCCGAGCATCACTACTCGCCGCGCATCCTCACACCCTCCCCGGTGGTCTCCGCCGCCTGGTTGGTGGCGCGGACCAAAAGAATAAAGATCGCCCTGCTCGGACCGATCGTGCCAAGCAGCAATCCGGTCCGCATCGCCGAAGAGTTAGCGATGCTCGACACCATGGTGCCGGGCCGCATCGTGGCTGGCCTGCTGCGCGGGACGCCCAACGAACATCTGAGCTACGACCTGAACCCGCGGGAAGCACGGGCACGAACCGACGAGGGGATGGAGCTGATCCTGCGCGCCTGGACCGAACCCCAACCCTTCGGCTGGCAGGGCCGGTATTTCCAATATCGGACGGTGTCGATCTGGCCACGCCCGCAGCATCGCCCGCACCCGCCCACCTATGCGCTCGGCACCAGCGCCGAAGCCGCCGATTTCGCCGCGCGCAGCCGCATCGGCCTCGGCGTCTCCTACGGCACCTTCGATTTGGTTGCGAAATCGACCCGCTACTATCGCCAGCAATGCGTGCGCTACGGCTGGGAGCCGGGCCGGGACGACATCCTTTACCGCGCCAACATGATCCTCGCCGAGACCGATGACGCAGCCGAAGCGGCACTCGGCCGGCGCGACGCGCAGGCAGGATTTCCGTTGCGGGCCGCCTTACGCGATGCACTGGTGCAGGCGGACGCGCGCAACATCGGCGGCGAGAAGCGTCCGGCGCATGTCAGCGGTGCTTTGCCGATCAGCTTCTGCGGCGGTCCCGATCGCGTCATCGAGCAGATTCGTCGTTGCCGCGAAGTGGTCGGCGCCGGCGTGCTCGACCTCTCGCTCCAGGACCCCGGCAGCGGGAGTGTCGATGGAATGCTGCGTGCGCTCGAACTGTTCGGCGACAAGGTCCTGCCGCGCATCCGCGAGATCTGAGCAGAAAGGGTCCGAACGTGGTCGAGACCGCCGCTGCCTCCCAGCCGTTTCACGAAGGTTTCGTTGAAGCCGATAGTTTCTGCATCCGCTTCATGGAAGCAGGGCAGGGGCCGCCACTGCTGCACTTGCACGGCGCCGGCGGACCGCGCCTCACGCGGGCGCACGACCTGCTGAGCCGGCACCGCCGGGTGATCGCGTTCGAAATGCCGGGGTTCGGCCGCTCGCCGGAGAACACCCGGACCCGAACGATGGCAGAGCTGGCCGCGACGATGGCAACCGCAGCCACGCGACTCGGCATCGATACGTTCGACCTGATGGGAACCTCGTTCGGCGGCAAGGTGGCATTATGGGTGGCGGTCCAGCAGCCTGAACGCGTGCGGGCCCTGGTTCTGGAAGCGCCGGCGGCGATCCGCCCGGCCGGAACCGAGCCGCCGTCCGGCTCGCCGGAGGAGACGGCCCGCCGCCTCTACGCACACCCCGAACGCCTTGGCCACTTGCCTGTCATCGATCCGGCGATCCAGGCGAAAACCCGTACACTGGTCGGCCGCCTGCGCGGGCCGGACCGCGACCCGGAGCTCGAGCGTCGATTGCCCAGCCTGACCATGCCGACTCTGGTGCTGTTCGGCACGCTCGACCATGTCATCCCGCCGGAAATGGGCCGCCACTACAAGGACCTGATCCCGAACTGCCACCTCGTATTCGTCTATGACGCCGGGCACGGCATCAGCACCGACCGGCCCGAGGCCTTCGCCGAAGTCACCGCCGATTTCCTGGAACGCCACGAGGCATTCGTTATCAGCCGAGCCGATACCCTCATCCATCCGTAGGGCGGAATTCATTCCGCCGTACCCCGCTGCCGGAAGCCAGCCGCGTCCCCAAATCACCGATTTGAGCGACGCGGTACACTTCGGTAGGTTGCCGGCGCTGATGCGCCCTTTGTTCCCCCTTCTCGTGATCGCGCTGCTCGCCGGCGTGCCGGCGCGCGCGCAGGTGACGGTGAATCTGAACGCTCTCGAGGCACTGCCCCCGCGCGCTGCCTCGGAGCGGCCGGCGCGGCGCGCCGTCAGGCCGGTGCACCGACCGCAGCCCCTTGCCGCCGCCGAGCCAACCTTGCCGATTCCGCCAGTGCCCCCGGCGACACAGGTTGCCACCTCCACATCCGCGGCGCCCCCCACCCCCGCCTCAGCCCATTCCCCACCGGCCGCCACCATTCCCGCCGCGCCACAGGCCAAGGTGGCGCTCGCCCCAACCATGCCGCCGCCCGCGCCCGCCCCAGCCCGGCCCCCACCGGCCGCCACCATTCCCGCCGCACCTCCGCCCGAGGTAGCGCTGGCGCCCCTCGTCCCGGCCACGCCGTCAGCAGTGCCGCCAGCCCCGCCGCCCGTCGCGGCCAACGCGGCGAGCGCGCCGGCTCCGACGGCCAGCGGCCTGACCATCACTTTCGGGTCCGACCAGTCCGACCTCAGCGCCGCCAGCGACGCGGCGATCCAGAAGCTGGCCCGCGCCGCCCCGAACAGCGATACGACAAGCTTCAACGTGCTCGCCTACGCGCATGGCGATTCGCAGGACCCGTCCACGGCCCGCCGCCTGTCGCTGTCGCGCGCGCTGGCGATTCGCAGCGCGCTGATGGCGGCCGGCGTGCCCTCGACCCGGGTTTATGTCCGTGCCCTGGGCGATCACGGCGGCAAAGGACCGCCCGATCGGGCCGATATCACGGTGATGGGCCTCAACGCGCCCGCGGCAACGGCGGCGGCGACCCCGGGAACCCCAGCAGCGGGAAAACCAGAATGACCCGCCCCACCGTCTATCTGATCCGAATGCTGCTGTTTCTGGTGGCGGTGGCCGCCGTTGCTGCCCTGCTTGGACCTGTCCTGCTGCACATCTTCCGGAACAATGTCGGCCTGAACAGCCTGATCCTGTTCATCCTGGTCGTCGGCATCGGCTGGAACCTGCGCCAGGTGCTGCGGCTCTCGCCCGAGGTGACCTGGGTCGAAACCTACCAGACCGGCCGCGTGCGCCTGGCTGCGCTGCCTCTTCCCAGGCTTCTGGCGCCGATGGCGAGCATGCTCTCGGCGCGCGACGCAGCCGGCCGGCCGGGTCAGAGCCACAACCGAGTCACCCTCTCGGCGAGCGCGACCCGCAGTCTGCTCGACAGCATCGCCTCCCGGCTGGACGAGAGCCGCGAGCTGTCCCGCTACATGACCGGCCTGCTGATCTTTCTCGGCCTGCTCGGCACGTTCTGGGGTCTGCTGAAGACGGTGGGCTCGGTCTCCGACGTCATCCACGGCATGTCGATCGGCGCCGCCAGCGATCTCAATCAGATGTTCGAGCAGCTCAAAACCGGCCTGGCGGGGCCGCTGGCCGGCATGGGGACAGCGTTCTCGGCCAGCCTGTTCGGCCTGTCGGGCGCGCTGGTGCTGGGCTTCCTCGATCTGACCGCCGGGCAGGCGCAGAACCGGTTCTTCAACGAACTCGAGGAATGGCTGGCCGGCCTCACCCGCCTCTCCTCCGGGCTGGTCTCCGAGGGCGAGGCCTCAATCCCCGTCTATGTGCAGGCGCTGCTGGAGCAGACCGCCGAGAACATGGAAAGCCTCCAGAACATCCTCGCCCGCGGCGAGGACAGCCGCGCCCAGGCGAACCAGGCCATCGTCGCGCTGGTCGAGCGGATGGGTGCGTTCTCCGACACCATGCGCACCAACCAGCAGCTCATGTTGCGCATCGCCGAGGCCCAGACCGCACTCGGCCCGGCGCTGCAACGGATCGCCGAACGGCGCAGCGAGGGCGGCCTCGACGATGTCGCCCGCGGGCACCTGCGCAACATTGAGATCTACTTGCAGCGGCTGCTGACGGAGAGTGAGCAGGGCCGGGCGCAGAGCACCGCCGAGCTGCGCAACGACCTGCGTCTGCTGACCCGCACCATCGCCGCGCTCGCCGAGGAGCAGAGATAGCACCATGCCCGCCATCACCCGCCGCCGCAGCGCCGCGACCGCCGGGCTGGAAGCCTGGCCCGGCTACGTCGATGCGCTGTCCACCTTGCTGCTGGTCATCATCTTCGTGCTGCTGGTGTTCGTGCTGGCGCAGTTCTTCCTGTCTGCCGCGTTGAGCGGGCGCAGCAAGGCGCTCGACAAGGTCACCCAGCAGCTCGCCGAGGTCGGGCACATGCTGTCGCTGGAGCAGGGCCACTCGGCAAGCCTGCAACAGATGGTGGCGCAGCTCAGCGCGCAGCTTGCCACCACGCAGTCGGACCGGGCCTCGCTGTCGGCCGAACTCGGGCAGCTCGGACAGAAGATGCAGCAAACACTGGCCCAGCGCGACACGCTGCAGACCCAGCTCACCAACGCCACCCAGCTTGCTCAGGCCAACGGGACCCACGCCCAGCAATTGCAATCCCAGGTGATCGATCTGCAGCAGCAGCTTTCGGACCTGAAGACGCAGGCGGCCGAGCTCGACAAGACGGTGACCGCGGACAAGGCCACCATCCAGGCCCGGCTTTCCGATCTCGCGCGGCTTGCCGAACAGACGCGGGCGCTGCAGGCGCTGCGCGACCAGTTGGAAAAGCAGGCGGAGAACGCCGCGGCGCAGGCGACCACCGAAAAAGAGCGGCGCGAGGCGGTGGAAGCCCAACTGGCGAAAGAGAAGGACCTGGGCGACAGCGCGGCGGCGCAGATCGCGCTGCTCAATCGCCAGGTCGGTAACCTGAAGTCGCAGCTCACCGCGATCGCGCAGGCGCTCGATCTGGCGCAGCAGGCCGGCCGCGACAAAGACGTGCAGATCGCCAATCTCGGCCAGCAGCTCAACGCGGCGCTGGCCGCCAAGGTGCAGGAGCTGCAATCCTATCGCAGCGAGTTCTTCGGCGATCTGCGGAAGATACTGGCCGACAAGCCCGGCATCCGCGTGGTCGGCGACCGGTTCATCATCCAGAGCGACGTGCTGTTCCCGGTGAACAGCGCCGACCTGAGCTCGGACGGCGTGCAGCAGATCAGCAAGCTTGCCGATACAATCAAGCAGATTTCGCAGCAGATCCCGCCTAAAATTCCCTGGGTGCTCGACGTGGACGGATACGCCGACAAGCAGCCGATCAACGGCGGGCAGTTCCCCTCCAACTGGGAGTTGTCGGCGGCGCGGGCGATCAGCGTGGTGAAGCTTCTGATCGGCGAGGGGGTTCCGCCCGACCATCTCGCCGCGACCGCTTACAGCGACAACCACCCACTCGATGCAGACGATACGCCGGACGCCTATGCGAAGAACCGACGGATCGAGCTGCGGCTGACTGATTACGGCAGCAACAAGCAGAGCTGATGGGGCTCCTGTTGTACCGGCCGCCCCACCCCGTCATGGCCGGCGAAGGCCGGCCATCCACGTCTTTTCTTCGGCGGTGACCGAAGTGTCGTTGAAGAGTCGACGAACCCAATGGATAGCGATCCAAGGCCGGTCGCGACTGACCGATAGTTGCTCGCCGTGCCGCGAACACCCAACGTGGCCCACCATCAAGCACTCGATCATGCGGTGAGGCCCAACTCCCGCGCCTTGATCTGCAACGCGAGCACTTTCGAGAAGATGCGGCACTGCGCCAGCCCGCCCGCCAGGAACCACAGCCCTGTCTGTCCGGTGGGTCGCCACATGCCTTGCAGCTCCCCTTCCGCGTCGAAGCCCCAGATCGGGCCCATCCGATCGCCTACTGCCTCGCCCAGGATCCGCCGCGCCGCCGCCGCCTGACCCTCATAGCCGGTCGCCAGCACGATCAGGTCGGCCGCCTTGACGCTGCCGTCCTTCATCATCGCGCCATCAGGTCCGAAACGTTCGATGTCATCGAACTGAAGCAGACCGATCTTACCATCCACGATCATCTGCGAACAACCAGCATCGAAATAATATCCGCCGCCGCGTTGCTGGTACATGATCTGCCAGCCGGTGTCCTCCGGCCCGAAATACAACCGAAACCCGCGCCGCTGCAGCCCTTCCAGCAGTTCGCAGTCCGCTTCGCGGTTCATCGCCGTGATGCGCTGGTGCGACCGCCGATAGACCGCAAACGGAAACGACGTCGCCAGCAGATCAAGGTCCTCGAACGGCGCATCCTCATCATACAGCGCATACGGCGCCTGCGCTTCCTTGAGGCTCACCACAAGCGACGGGCTGCGCTGGATCATCGTCACGTCGGCCGCGCCAGAAACGCAGAGATCCTGTGCCACGTCATGCCCCGATGTGCCGGTGCCCAGCACCAGCGCACGCTTGCCCCGCCAGTCCAGTCCGCTGCCGTAATGAC
>Ga0335075_10002929_pt1 | contig 27279 bp, 23 predicted proteins | sample Lox_Sample_24_FD_206723 | JGI IMG/M metagenome (GOLD analysis project Ga0335075, IMG submission 206723) | Soil microbial communities from Loxahatchee National Wildlife Refuge, Florida, United States - Lox_Sample_2.4 | ecosystem: Environmental > Terrestrial > Soil > Wetlands | place: USA...
CGGGGAAGAGCGGATCAAGTCCGAGTTCACCGGCGTCAAGTGCACGATGCTGCCGATGCACAGCATCCTGCGCATCGACGAAGTGAAGAAGCAGGGCACGGCGAAGATCAGTGCGCTCGAGGGCGGGGGCAACGTCGCGCAGTTCCCGATGTCGATGTATCCGGCGAACGAACCCGGAAAGAAATAGGCGCCACTCCGTCGCTGAAATGGGGACATTCCTGATTTCTCAGGAAACCGGGACAGGCCTCGCCCGCGACCCGACGATTCCCGACCGCAGCGGACGAGGCCTGTCCCGGATTCCTAGGAAATCAGGAATGTCCCCAGTACAATCCGCGGCCTCCCATGCTTCAGCTCGCCGGCGCCCTCGCAGTCTCCGATTTCCGCATCGCCAAACTGCGCCCCGCGCTCGACGCCCGGCACCCGGGTCTCGGCGCCATCACCGCCCGCTACGTCCATTTCGTCGATACCGCTCGCGCGCTGACATCATCTGAAGCCGCGTTGCTCGAGCGGCTGCTCACGTACGGCCCGCGCGATCCGGCGAACGCGCCGAAGATCGCCGGCGCCGAGATCGTCGTCGTGCCGCGCTTCGGCACGATCTCGCCGTGGTCCAGCAAGGCCACCGATATCGCGCACGTCTGCGGTCTCGAGGCCGTGCGCCGCATCGAGCGCGGCATCGTCTGGACGCTCGCCACGCCGAAACCGCTCGATACCGACGCGTTGCGCGCGCTGGCCGCGCCGCTGTTCGACCGCATGACCGAGACCGTGCTGCTCGACCGCGCCGATGCCGCGCGGCTGTTCGCGCACGAACCGACCCGGCCGCTGCGCACCGTGTCGCTCGCGCCCGGCCGCGACGCGCTGGTGAAGGCGAACGTCGAGCTCGGCCTCGCGTTGTCGGACGACGAGATCGACTACCTGGTCACCAACTTCACCGCGCTGAAGCGCGATCCGACCGACGTCGAGCTGATGATGTTCGCGCAGGCGAACTCCGAGCACTGTCGCCACAAGATCTTCAACGCCGACTGGATCATCGACGGCGAGAAGCAGCCGAAGTCGCTGTTCGCGATGATCCGCAACACGCACGCCAGGAACCCGAAGGGCGTGCTCTCCGCGTATCGCGACAACGCGGCCGTGATCGAAGGCCCGCTCGGCAAGCGGTACTTCCCGAATCCCGAGACCGACATCTACGGCGCGATCGACGAGCCCATCGACATCCTGATGAAGGTGGAGACGCACAATCACCCGACCGCCATCTCGCCGTTCCCCGGCGCGGCGACCGGCTCGGGCGGCGAGATCCGCGATGAGGGCGCCACCGGCCGCGGCGCGAAGCCGAAGGCGGGACTCACCGGCTTCTCCGTCTCGCACCTGCGCATCCCCGGGCTCGAGCGTCCGTGGGAGAAACCGTTCGGCAAACCCGACCGCATCGTCTCCGCGCTCGACATCATGATCGACGGCCCCATCGGTGGCGCCGCGTTCAACAACGAATTCGGCCGGCCCAACATCTGCGGCTACTTCCGCACGTTCGAGCAGGCCGCGGCCGGCGACGTCGCCAACCGCATCCGCGGGTATCACAAGCCGATCATGATCGCGGGCGGGCTCGGCAACGTGCGCCGCAATTTCGTCGAGAAGAGCGAGATCCCGGTGGGCGCGAAGCTCGTCGTGCTCGGCGGCCCGGCGATGCTGATCGGCCTCGGCGGCGGCGCCGCGTCGTCGGTCAACAGCGGCGCGTCGAGCGCCGACCTCGATTTCGCGTCGGTGCAGCGTGGCAATCCCGAGATCCAGCGTCGCGCGCAGGAAGTCATCGACCGATGCACCGCGCGCTGGAGCCAGAACCCGATCCTGCTCGTCCACGACGTCGGCGCCGGTGGTTTGTCGAACGCGGTGCCCGAGGCCGTCGCGCACACGCCGGGTCGCGGTGCGGTGATCGACCTCGCGGCGATCCCGAACGACGAGCCGGGCATGTCGCCGATGGAGCTGTGGTGCAACGAATCGCAGGAGCGCTACGTGCTCTGCGTCGATGCCGGCAAGCTCGACGACTTCGCGGCGATCTGCGCCCGCGAGCGTTGCCCGTTCGCCGTGATCGGCGAGCTCGACGACACCGGCGTGCTGGTTCTCGAGAACCGCAAGAACGGCACGCGGCCCGTCGACCTGCCGCTCGAAGTGCTGCTCGGCAAGGCGCCGAAGATGCTGCGCGACGTTCGCGCGCTGACGCCGCCGGCGCAGCCGTTCGCCGTCGATCGCCTGGACGTGCGCGACGCCGCTTATCGACTGCTGAAATTTCCGGCCGTCGCCGACAAGACGTTCCTAATCACGATCGGCGACCGCACGGTCGGCGGCATGATCAGCCGCGACCAGATGGTCGGTCCGTGGCAGGTGCCGGTGGCGGACGTCGCGGTGACGATCTCCGACTACTTCGGCCACACGGGCGAAGCGATGGCGATGGGCGAACGCACGCCGGTCGCCGTGCTCGACGCGCCGGCCTCGGGGCGGCTCGCGGTCGGCGAGTCGCTGACGAACATGCTCGCGGCGGACGTCGGTAGTTTGACCAACGTGCGGCTGTCGGCCAACTGGATGGCGGCCTGCGGCGAGGCCGGCGAGGACGCCGCGTTGTATGCGACGGTGAAGACCGTCGGCGAGGAATTGTGCCCCGCGCTCGGCATCGCGATCCCGGTCGGCAAGGACTCCCTGTCGATGAAGACGGTGTGGGGCGAGGGCGCGGCGAAAAAGGCCGTCGTGGCGCCGGTCTCGCTGATCGTCACGGCGTTCGCGCCGGTCGGCGACGTGCGCAGGACCTGGACGCCGCAGCTGCGCACGGACCTCGGCGCGACGGTGCTGCTGCTGGTCGATCTCGGCGCCGGCAAGAACCGCCTCGGCGGCTCTTGCCTCGCGCAGGTGTACGGCGAGCTCGGCGCGACGCCGCCGGATCTCGACGACGCGGCGCGCCTGACGTCGCTGGCGGCCGCGCTGGCGGAGCTGCGCGCGCAGAACCTCGTGCTCGCGTATCACGACCGCTCGGATGGCGGCACGTTCGCGACGCTGGTCGAGATGGCGTTCGCCGGTCACTGCGGCCTGGACGTCAAACTACCTTCGGCATCGACCGGCGGCGCGAATGGCGCCGCGGGTGCGTTGTTCGCGGAAGAGCTCGGCGTCATAGTGCAGGTGCGCAACGAACACGCGGCCGCGGCGCAGTCGATCTTCGTGCGCCACGGGCTCGGCTCGCTCACTCACGCCATCGGTTCGCCGACGCGCGACCTGCGCGTGCGCATCGAGGCGGGCGCCGCCAGGCTCGACGAGAGCTGGGAAGACCTGCGGCGTGCGTGGTCGGAGACTTCGTACCGCCTGCGCGAGCTGCGCGACGAGCCGTCGTGCGCGAAGGAGGAATTCGCCGCGGCCTGCGATACCGGCGCGCCCGGCATCGTCGTCGCGCTGACGTTCGATCCGAACGAGGACATCGTCGCACCGCTGGTCAGTGCGAGGGTGCATACGGCGCGGCCGAAGGTCGCGATCCTGCGCGAGCAGGGCGTGAACAGCCAGGTCGAGATGGGCGCGGTGTTCGAGCGCGTCGGCTTCGAGCCGCACGACGTGCACATGACCGACATCCTGAACGGCCGCGTGAAGCTCGACGGATTCCGCGGGCTCGTCGCCTGCGGCGGCTTCTCGTATGGCGACGTGCTCGGCGCGGGCGAGGGCTGGGCGAAGTCGATCCTGTATCACGCCGGTGCGCGCGACCAGTTCCAGGCTTTCCTCGAGCGCAACGACACGTTCACGCTGGGCGTGTGCAACGGCTGCCAGATGTTCGCGGCGCTGAAGGAGATCGTGCCGGGCGCGGCGAACTGGCCGCGTTTCGTGCGCAATCGCGGCGAGCAGTTCGAAGGCCGGTTCTCGCTGACGGAGATCCAGCGGTCGCCGTCGATCTTCCTCGCCGGCATGGACGGTTCGATGCTGCCGATCGCCGTGGCGCACGGCGAGGGTCGCGCGGAGTTCTCGTCGGATGAAGCGGCGCGCGCGTTCACCGGCGGCGGATTGGTGGCGGCGCGATACGTCGAAGGCAACCGCAAGGTCGCGACCACCTACCCGGCGAACCCGAACGGCTCGCCGTTCGGCATCGCGGCGATCACGAACGAAGACGGCCGCGTCACGCTGACGATGCCGCACCCGGAACGCTCGTTCCGCTACGCGCAGAATTCCTGGCGGCCGGACGGGGCGGGGGAATATTCCGGCTGGTTCCGGATGTTCGGAAATGCGCGGAGATGGGTAGGCTAGCTAGCCGGCCCGGTCTTCTCATTCTTCGCGCGCCACGTGGCGCGCTTGGGCTTCCTGCACGAAGAACTTCCTGACCTTCATCGCGTGCTGCAATCGTCCCTTGCGCACGTACGCCTGGTACAGGAAGTCCTTCATGACCTCGAGCAGCACCGCGGATTGATAGGTGTCGATCACCGGCAGGTCGAGCAGCGGCTCGGCGCCGCCGGCGAAGATGATGCGCATCACCACCGCGAACGTCGTCTCGTCGATCTCCGCCATCTCGCGCACGTCCGACAGCGAATCGAACAGCCGCAGCTTGGTCGAGTTGCCGAGGTCCGCGAAACACACCGCGGCCGTGCGCCGGCACATCGACGCGAACGCCTGGAACTGGTTGTGCGAGTAGCAGATCAGCGCCTCGCGGAAGAAGATCTCGACGTCTTCCGGGACGTAGTTGAACGCGAATTTCTCGACCGGGCGCTCGACGTCGAACGCCTGCGGCGACAGCTCGACGCGATTGCTGCCGAACGCACGCGTCGCGTAGCGCAGGAATACCGGCGCGTTGCAGGCGTGGCAGCGCAGGACGATGCCGACGCTGCGCGGCTTCTGCAGCAGCAGCTCGTCGAAGGTCGGCATGGCCGTCGGGCTCATGCGCGAGAACGCGTGGCAGTGCGGGCAATTGCGCGCTGTCTCGCGTTCGTCGCCGAAGTGCATGGACCCGGTGGAGTCGATGAACACGTTCATCCCGAACCCTTCGCTCTTCCGGGCGCGTTCCGTCGCTACCGGGTGAGTGGTTTGTACTTGATCCGATGCGGCTGGGTTGCTTCTTCGCCTTTGCGCCGCTTCAGGTCTTCCATGTAATCCTGGAAGTTGCCCTCGAACCATACGACTTCCGAGTTGCCTTCGAAAGCGAGAATGTGGGTCGCGATGCGGTCCAGGAACCAGCGATCGTGCGATATGACAACTGCGCAACCCGGGAAGGCGAGCAGTGCCTCTTCCAGCGCGCGCAGCGTTTCGACGTCGAGATCGTTGGTCGGCTCGTCGAGCATCAACACGTTGCCGCCGGATTTCAGAACCTTCGCGAGGTGCACGCGGTTGCGTTCGCCGCCCGAGAGCTCGCCGATGATCTGCTGCTGGCCCGTGCCCTTGAAGTTGAATCGTCCTACATAACCGCGCGACGGCGTTTCGTAGTTGCCGACCTTGATCATGTCGAGACCGCCGGAGATCTCCTGCCAGACGGTGTTCTTGTCGTTCAGCGCCTGGCGCGATTGATCGACGTACGCCAGCTTCACCGACGCGCCGAGCCGCAGCTCGCCGGCATCCGGTTTCTCGAGCCCGGCCATCATGCGGAACAGCGTGGTCTTGCCGGCGCCGTTCGGGCCGATGATGCCGACGATGCCGCCGGCGGGCAGGTTGAAGTTCAGGTTGTCGATCAGCAGGCGGTCGCCGTACGACTTGCGCAGGCCCTTGGCCTCGACGACCAGATCGCCGAGCCGCTCGCCGGGCGGGATGTAGATCTCGTTGGTCTCGTTGCGCTCCTGGAATTCGCGCGACGCGAGTTCTTCGTAACGCGCGAGGCGCGCCTTGCTCTTGGCCTGGCGCGCCTTCGGATTCGTGCGCACCCACTCCAGTTCCTTCGCGAGCATCTTGCGCAGGCCGGCCTGTTCCTTTTCTTCCTGGGCGAGACGGGCTTCCTTCTGCTCCAGCCACGTGGAGTAGTTGCCCTTCCACGGGATGCCGTGGCCTCTATCCAGTTCGAGGATCCACTCGGCGACGTTGTCGAGGAAGTAGCGATCGTGCGTCACGGCGACGACGGTGGACGGATACGCCTCGAGGTATTTCTCCAGCCAGGAGATCGACTCGGCGTCGAGATGGTTGGTGGGCTCGTCGAGCAGCAGCATGTCGGGCGAGGAGAGCAGCAGGCGGCACAGCGCCACGCGGCGTTTTTCACCGCCCGAGAGCTTGTTGATGATGGCGTCCCAGGGCGGCAGGCGCAGCGCGTCGGCGGCGATCTCGAGCTTGCGTTCGAGCTCCCAGCCGCCCGCCGCGTCGATGGCGTCCTGCAGCTTGGCCTGCTCCTCGAGCAGCTTGTTCATCTCGTCCGGGTCGAGCTCGGGGTCGGCGAACTTGTCGCTGATCTCGTTGAAGCGCGCGACCTGCGCGAACGCGCCCCCTAAGCCTTCCATCACGACGCTGCGCACGTCCTTGTTAGGGTCGAGCTCCGGCTCCTGCGGCAGGTAGCCGACCTTGATGCCGGGCTGCGGGCGTGCCTCGCCTTCGTAGTTGGAGTCGATCCCACCCATGATCTTCAGCAGCGACGACTTGCCCGAGCCGTTGAGGCCGAGCACGCCGATCTTGGCGCCGGGGAAGAACGAGAGGCTGATGTCGCGCAGGATGACGCGCTTGGGTGGCACTACCTTGCCAACCCGGTTCATCGTGTAGATGTATTGGGCCATGACCTTGTGGGAGGAAACTGCAGGGGGAACGGCGCGGAATTCTACCTCCAACCCCGGGGTGCCTGTGCTACGTTTGCCGCGCCATCGCAGGGGAGAGAATGAGCCATCCGGTGCTGCTGATCGCGGGCGAAAGACTCGCACGCTACGGCTTCGGCGACGGACACCCGTTCGGTCCGGATCGTCACGCGGCGTTCCTCGCGGAGTTCTCGGCGCGCGGCCTCGACCGGCGCGTCCGGATGATGGAAACACGCGCGGCCTCGCGCGCGGAGCTCGAATCCTTCCACACCCCCGAATACGTCGCGCTGGTCGCCGAACGTTCGCGCACCGGTGAGGGCTATCTCGATGCGGGTGACACGCCGGCCTGGCGCGGCGTGTTCGAAGCGGCTGCCGACGTCGTCGGCGCCACGCTCACCGCCGCCGACGAGATCATGGCCGGACGGGCGCGCCGCGCGTTCGTCCCGATCGCCGGCCTGCATCACGCCGCGCGCAATTCCGCGGCCGGCTTCTGCGTGTTCAACGATTGCGGTGTCGCCGTCGAGATGCTGCGGCGGAATCACGGCCTCAAGCGCATCGCCTACGTCGACATCGACGCGCATCACGGCGACGGCATGTACTACGGTTTCGAGAGCGACCCCGATCTCATCTTCGCGGACATCCACGAGGATGGCCGCTACCTGTATCCGGGCACCGGCCGCGAGGACGAGACCGGCTCGGGCGCCGCGCGCGGCACGAAGCTCAACGTGCCCGTGCCGCCGGGCGCCAACGACGCGGTCTTCGCCGCCGAGTGGCCGCGCGTGCTGGAGCACGTGCGCCGCCACGAGCCCGAGTTCATCCTGCTGCAGGCCGGCGCGGACAGCGTCGAAGGCGATCCGATCACGCACATGCGGTTCTCGCCGGATGCCCATCAGCGCGCGGCGCGCGACCTGCGGCTGCTGGCCGACGAGCTCGGCCATGGCCGCCTCGTCGGCACCGGCGGCGGCGGATATAACCGAATCAACCTCGCCCAGGCCTGGTCCGGGGTCGTGCAGGGCATGCTGGAGTAGGTCGCCGCGGGTCGGCCGGTATCGTCGCCGTCCATTCCCGGTAAAAAGCCCACTTTTTTGAGATTCGAGCCGTGCTGGCCCGGCACCGGGCGGGCACCCATCCGCTACAATTCGCGCCCCCCGGTTAGCCCACCCGCGAGGCCCTTTCATGTTCCGAACCGCGATGACCATTGGCGGCTTTGACCCCGAGCTCGAGACCGCACTCAAGAACGAACGCCAGCGCCAGGAAGACCACATCGAGCTGATCGCGTCGGAAAACTACGCCAGCCCGCGCGTGCTCGAGGCGCAGGGCTCGGTGCTCACGAACAAGTACGCCGAAGGTTATCCGGGCAAGCGCTACTACGGCGGTTGCGAATTCGTCGACATCGCGGAGTCGCTGGCCATCGAGCGCGCCAAGAAACTGTTCGGCGCCGACTACGCCAACGTCCAGCCGCACTCGGGCTCGCAGGCGAATGCCGCGGTCTATCTCGCGCTGGTGAATCCGGGCGACACGATCCTCGGCATGAGCCTCGATCACGGCGGCCACCTCACGCACGGCGCCAAGGTCAACTTCTCCGGCAAGCTGTTCCGCGCCGTGCAATACGGCATCCGCCCGGACAACGGCGAGATCGACTACGACGCGCTGGCCGCGCAGGCGCTGGCCGAGAAACCGAAGATGATCATCGCGGGCTTCTCGGCGTATTCGCGCATCCTCGACTTCAAGCGCTTCCGCGAGATCGCGGACTCGGTGGGCGCCTATCTGTTCGTAGACATGGCCCATGTTGCCGGCCTGGTCGCTGCCGGCCAGTACCCGAACCCGGTGCCGTACGCGGACGTCGTCACCACGACCACGCACAAGACGCTGCGCGGTCCGCGCGGTGGTTTGATCCTGGCGAAGGCCAACGAGGCCATCACGAAGAAGCTGAACTCGCTGGTGTTCCCCGGCACGCAAGGTGGCCCGCTGATGCACGTCATCGCGGCGAAGGCCGTGGCGTTCCTCGAGGCGCTGCAGCCGGAGTTCAAGGAATACCAGAAGCAGGTCGTGACGAACGCGCGCGCAACCGCGGCGCGTCTGCAGAAGCGCGGCTACAAGATCGTCAGCGGCGGCACCGACAACCATCTCTTCCTGCTCGACCTCTCCGACAAGCAGATCAACGGCAAGGAAGCGGACGCGGCGCTGGGCAAGGCGCACATCACCGTGAACAAGAACGCGGTGCCGAACGATCCGCGCCCGCCGATGGTGACGAGCGGCATCCGTATCGGCACGCCGGCCGGCACGACGCGTGGCTTCAAACAAGCCGAGTTCGAGCAGATCGCCGACTGGATCGCCGACGTGCTCGACGCGAACGGCAGCGACGCCGCGATCGAGAAGACGCGTGCGGCCGTGAGCGAGCTGTGCCGCCGTTACCCGGTCTACGGACCCTGAATCGAGGTTGTTAGGGACGGGCCATGCACTGTCCGTTCTGCGCACACCCCGACACCAAGGTGAACGACTCCCGGCTCGCCGCCGAAGGGTCGCAGATCCGCCGGCGTCGTGAATGTCTCGCCTGCGGCGAGCGCTTCACCACGTTCGAGACGGCCGAGCTCGTGATGCCGCTGGTCGTGAAGAGCGATCAGCGGCGCGTGCCGTTCGACGAGGCCAAGCTGCGCAACGGCCTGCTGAAGGCGCTGGAGAAGCGGCCGGTGTCGCGTGAATCGCTCGAGGAGGCCGTCGGCCACATCACGCGGAAGCTGCGCAGCCTCGGCGAACGCGAGGTGACGTCGCGGCAGATCGGCGAGGTCGTCATGGAAGAGCTGCACAAGCTCGACGAGGTGGCCTACGTGCGCTACGCCTCGGTGTACCGCCATTTCCAGGACGTCGAGGCCTTCCGCGAGGAAGTGGATAGATTGCGTCACCGCCGCGGCAAGATCCCGAGCGAGGACCAGCTCGAACTGCTGCCCGGCGAACCGTCCCGCAAGAAAGGCAGGACCCCGTGAACTTCAGCGCCTTCGACGAAGCCGCGATGCGCCGCGCGCTCGAGCTCGCCGCGCGCGGGCTGTACAGCACGCAGCCGAACCCGCGCGTCGGCGCGGTACTGGCGCGCGACGGCGAGATCGTCGGCGAAGGCTGGCACGAACGCGCCGGCGAGCCGCACGCCGAACCGATCGCGATCCGCAATGCCGGCGACCGCGCGCGGGGTGCGACCGCTTACGTGACGCTCGAGCCCTGCAACCATCACGGCCGCACGCCACCCTGCGTCGACGTGCTGCTGGCCTCCGGCGTGCGTCGCGTGGTGTACGCCGTCGGTGATCCGAATCCGAAGGTGAACGGCACCGGCGCCGCGCGGCTGCGCGCCGCGGGCGTAACCGTCGAGTCCGGCCTGCTCGCCGCGGACGCCGAGGCGCTGAACGAAGGATTCATGATGCGCATGCGCAGGCAGCGTCCGTTCGTTCGTCTCAAGTCCGGCGCGAGCCTCGATGGCCGCGTCGCGCTGGCGAACGGCGCCAGCCAGTGGATCACGGGCGAAGCGGCGCGTGCCGACGTGCAGCACTGGCGCGCGCAGAGCGGGGCGGTGCTGACGTCTGCGGCCACCGTGCTCGCCGACGATCCGCGGCTCGACGTGCGCCTGAAGTCGGCGCGGCAGCCGTTGCGCGTCGTGCTCGACCGCCGCCGCGCCGTGAAGAAGACGGCGAAGATCCTGAAGGCGCCGGGCGACGTGCTCATCTTCGCGGCGGCCTCCAAGGTCAAGCGCAAGCCGCCGGCGGACGAGATGCTCGGCGATGCGCGCATCGAGCGGCTGCGCCTGAAGAAGGCACACCTCGATCTCGCGCAAGTGCTGGCGCGGCTCGCCGAGCTCGAGATCAACGACCTGCTGGTCGAGGCGGGCCCGCGGCTGTCCGGCGCGCTGCTGCAGGCCGGGCTCGTCGACGAGTGGCTCGTGTACCTCGCCCCCAAACTACTCGGCCGCGACGCGCGGCCGCTGGCGGCGTTGCCGCGCCTGTCGCGGCTCGCGGATGCGCCGGAGTTCGAGCTGCGCGACTCCGTGACGGTCGGCAACGACGTGCGACTGCGGCTGCGGCCGAAACGGGAGTCCTGATGTTCACCGGCATCGTGCAGGAGATCGGCGAGCTGCGACGCGTCGAGCCGCGCGCGGGCGCGGATGGTTCATCGGACCGGCGCATCGAGATCGGCTCGAACATCGCGCGCGAGCGGCTCGAGCTCGGCGCCAGCGTCAGCGTCGACGGTGTTTGTCTGACCGTGGCTGCGCACGGTGCCGGCAGCTTCTTCGCGGATGTCTCGCAGGAAACCCTGGCCGTGACGACGCTCGGCGCGAAACAGGCCGGCGCGCGCGTGAACCTCGAGCCCGCGCTGCGCGCCGGCGACAGCCTGGGTGGCCACTGGGTGTCCGGCCACGTCGACGGCCTCGCCGAGGTGCGCGAGACGCACGGCGATGCGCGATCCCTGCGCGTCGTGCTGGCGGCGCCGCCGGCGCTGGCGCGGTACATCGCGCGCAAGGGCTCGGTCACGCTCGACGGCGTCAGCCTCACCGTGAACGAGGTGGACGGCGCGACGTTCGGCATCAACCTCATCCCGCACACGCTCGAGGTCACGACGCTGGGTGGTTTGCAGCCCGGCGCGCGACTCAACCTCGAGATCGACCTGCTCGCGCGTTACGTCGAGCGGCTGAATTCATTGCCCGCATGAAACATCTCGACCGCATCGAAGACATCCTGGCCGACATCGCCGCCGGCCGCATGGTCGTCATCATGGACGACGAGGACCGCGAGAACGAAGGCGATCTCGTGATGGCCGCGCAGAAGGTCACGGCCGCCGACATCAACTTCATGGCGCGCTTCGGTCGCGGCCTGATCTGCCTGACGCTGACCGCGGAGCGCTGCAAACAGCTGCGCCTGCCGCTGATGGTCAGCGAAACGCATCGCGAGCACCGCACGAACTTCACGCTGTCGATCGAGGCGGCGGAGGGCATCACGACCGGCATCTCGGCGCACGACCGCGCGCAGACCGTGCTCGCCGCGGTGAAGCCGGACGCGCGTCCCGAGGACCTGCGTCAGCCCGGCCACATCTTCCCGGTGATGGCGCAGCCCGGCGGCGTGTTGACGCGTGCGGGACACACGGAGGCCGGTTGCGACCTGTCGCGGCTCGCCGGCTACGACGCGTCGGCCGTCATCGTCGAGATCATGAACGACGACGGCACGATGGCGCGCCGACCCGATCTCGAGGCATTCGCCGAGAAACACGGCCTCAGGATCGGCACGATCGCCGACCTCATCCGCTACCGCCTGAAGCAGGAGCGCTCGGTCGAGCGCATCGCCGAGCAGCAGGTGCGCACCGAGTTCGGCGAATTCAAACTGCTCGCGTACGAGGATCACGTCCATCGCGACGTCCACCTGGCGCTGGTGCGCGGCCAGCTCGATTCGGTCGCCTCGCCGCTGGTGCGCGTGCATCCGATCGACACGTTGTCGGACCTGCTCGGCGTGCAGGGGCTGGGGCGCACGTGGGCGCTGCGCGATGCGCTCAAGCGCATCGCGAGCGAAGGCACCGGCGTCGTGATCGTGCTGCGCGACCATGCCTCGCCGCGCGAGCTGGCCGACGCGGTCACCGGCCTCGGCGAACGCGAGCTGCCCCCGTCGTCGCAGGCGCCGCCGCAGGTGTTGCGCACCTACGGCATCGGCGCGCAGATCCTCAAGGATCTCGGTGTCACGCGCATGCAGGTGATGTCGGCGCCCAAACAATTGCAGGGCCTGTCGGCCTTCGGTCTCGAGATCACGGGCTACGTGACCGAGTAACGCCGCTATAATCCGCCGCCCATGACCGGCTCCAACCCGACCACCCGCCGCTTCGACGCGCGTCCGCGCCGCGTCGTGCTCGTTGCCGCGCGTTTCAACGCGGCGCTCGTCGACCAGCTGATCGCCGGCGCCTCGCAGGCGTGGGCCGAATACGGCGGCGATCCGGGACACCTGCTGGTGGAACGCGTGCCGGGCGCCTTCGAGCTGCCGCTGATCGCGAAGATGTTCGCGGCCAGTGGCGAGGTCGACGCGGTCGTGGCGCTGGGCTGCGTGATCCGCGGCGACACGCCGCACTTCGATTACGTCGCCGGCGAATGCGCGCGCGGCCTGATGGACGCGGGACTGTCGACCGGCGTGCCGGTGATCTTCGGCGTGCTGACCACGGAGAACCTCGCGCAGGCCGAGGAACGCGCCGACGTCGCGCGCATGAACAAGGGCCGCGAGTCGCTGGAGGCCGCGCTCGAGATGATCGATCTGCTGGCGCCGGCGCCGAAGGCGCGCGCCCGCCGGAAGAAAGGAACGCGCCGATGAGCGGCATCAACCCGGCGTCGGCCCGCCGCGCGGTCGCGCGCAAACTCGCGATGCAGGCGCTGTATCGCTGGCAGATCAACACCGCGCCCTGGCAGGACGTGCTGAACGAGTTCGCCGCCGAAGAGGACATGCGCAAGGCGGATCGCGGCTACTTCAACAAGCTGGTCACCGATATCTGCGGCGGCAGCGAAGCGCTCGATGCGTCGCTGGCCGCGCACATGGACCGCAAGCCGGCGGAACTCGACCCGGTCGAGCGCGCCGTGTTGTGGGTGGGTGCGCACGAATTGAAGAACGTGCCCGACGTGCCGTATCGCGTCGTGATAAACGAGGCGGTGGGTCTCGCCAAGCGGTTCGGCGCCACCGACAGCCACAAGTTCGTCAACGCCGTCCTCGACGCCGCGGCAAGGGAGTTGCGACCCCATGAACATTGAGATCTTGGACGACTCACGGGCGGCGCCGCTTCGACGGCGTTGAGAGTGGCGCGCGAGCGCCCGACAAGTGCAGTCCGAATTCGAGCTCATCGGCAAGTACTTCGCGAATCTCGGCGCGAAGCGCGCCGACGTGCGCATCGGCGTCGGTGACGACGGCGCCATCGTCATGCCGCCGGCCGCGCGCGAGCTGGTCGTCGTCACGGACTCGCTGGTCGAGGGCGTCCATTTCCCGGTCGGCACGTCGGCGGCGTCGATCGGCCACCGCGCATTCGCCGTCAATCTCTCCGACCTCGCGGCCATGGGCGCCGAGCCCGCCTGGGCGCTGCTGGCGCTGACGCTGCCGCGCGCCGACGAGCCCTGGCTCGACGAATTCGCGCGCGCCGCCGGTGACCTCTGCCGCCGCCACGACGTCGCGCTGATCGGCGGCGACACGACGCGCGGCCCGCTGTCGATCACGGTGACGATGATGGGCATCGTGCCCATCGGCATGGCGCTCGAGCGCGGCGGTGGACAGGCCGGCGACGCGATCTTCGTCAGCGGCTCGCCCGGCGACTCCGCGGCGGGGCTCGCGCTCGAGCAGAACCGGCTGCACGTCGCCGACGCGATGTCCGCGCAGATCCTGCGCGACCGCTTCCTGTTCCCGACGCCACGTTGCGAGGTCGGCCTCGCGCTGCGCGGACTGGCCAGCGCCTGCATCGACGTTTCCGATGGACTCGGCGGCGATCTCGAGAAGCTCTGTGCCGCAAGCGGTTGCGGCGCCGAGGTGGATGCTGCGGCGCTTCCGATCTCGGACGCGCTGGCGCAAGCCGTCGGGCGCGAGCTCGCACGCGAATATGCGCTGACCGGTGGTGAGGACTACGAACTACTCTTCACCGTCCCGCTCGCGAGACTGGGCGCGATGACGAATGCCATCGCGCGCGGTCTCGGCCCGGTGACGCGCATCGGCAGCCTGGTGCCGGGCGGAGGAGTCAGGGTTTTCACGCGCGGCGGTGTGATGCAGTTCTCGGGCGCCGGATACGATCATTTCGCGCGGTAGGACTGCGCTCACGTCCTGAGCCGCGGCGGGTGATCCGGGAAGCGGGTCACATCCCCCCGATGGGTACGGCCTTATTCTGCCGTCACCTCAACACCGGAGCGGCGAAAGTTCGTCGCACACGATGTCGCTGCAAGCCACGAAAACCGGCACGGACGCTCAAGCGCAGACGATCCTGGAAAGCAGAGGTGTTCCGGATCGAATCGGTAAATATGTAATCATCAACGAGGTCGGCCGGGGCTCAACCGGAACCGTCTACCTCTCGCACGATTCGTATTACGGCCGTGACGTCGCGATCAAGGTCTACAACATGGACCCGGATCAGACGGACGAGCGCGCGAAGATCGCGCGCAAGATGTTCCTGTCGGAAGCGCACATGGTCGGCATGCTGCAGCATCCGCACATCCTCCCCATCTACGACGCGGGCGAAGAGAACGGCCGCTGCTACATCGTCACCGAGCACGTGCACGGCGCGCGCACGCTGTCCGCGTATTGCCGCCCCGACAACCTGCTGCGCGTCGACGACGTCGTCGAGATCATGTTCAAGTGCGCGAAGGCGCTGCACTACGCGCATACGCGTGGCGTCATCCATCGCGACATCAAGCCGTCGAACATCATGCTCACGCAGGATTCCGACGTGCGCATCATCGACTTCGGCATCGCGCTGGTCGCGGACTCCGAGATCTCGCGCATCGAGGGCATTGCCGGGTCGCCGTCGTACATGTCGCCCGAGCAGGTGCAGAGCCTCGAGCTGACCCACCATTCGGACCTCTATTCGCTCGGCGCCGTGATGTACGAGCTGCTGACGGGCATCCGCCCGTTCCGCGCCGGCAACCTCGTCAAGCTGTTGCACCAGATCGTCTACGCCACGCCGCCGCCGATCCACACGCAGCGCAAGGACGTCCCCGAGGACCTCGAGGAAATCGTCTCGACGGCGATGATGAAGACGCCGGACAAGCGGCAGAAGTCGGGCGCCGACTTTGCGGCCGAACTGACGCGCGTGCACCAGCGGCTGCGCGAGCAGAACGCGCGCATCGATCAGCAGGAGCAGTTCGACGTGTTGCGTCGGCTGCGCTTCTTCCACGAGTTCTCGCACGCGGAGATCTGGGAGGTGCTGCGCGCCAGCACCATGACGGATTACCCGGCCGGCGAGGAGATCGTGAAGGAAGGCGAGATGGACGACCGCTTCTACATCCTCGTCAACGGCAAGTGCTCCGTCGAACGCCACGGCCGCGTGCTCGGGTCGATGGACTCGGGCGACTGCTTCGGCGAGACCAGCTACGTGCGCGGTGCGCGCCGTACGGCGACGATCAAGGCGGAGACGGCCGTGTCCGTGCTGCGCGTCAGCTCGACGCTGCTGGAGCAGGTGTCGGCCGCCTGCCAGCTGCGCTTCAACCGCGTGTTCCTGCGGGCGCTGGTGTCGCGCCTGCAGGGCAACGAACCCACGAACAGCTAGAAGCTGAACTGCGTCCGCAGCGCGAAGACGTCCAGGTCCTGCCCGATGCCGACGCCGAGCGGCGGCGTTCCCGGTGACGGCCCGAACGGCTGCAGGTTGCCCGGTCCCGCCGGGTTCAGACGATCCACGTCGATGAGCAGGTAGTTCATCATCACCTTCACGTTCGGGTTCAGATACCAGTTCACCCCGAAGGTCCAGATGTCCTGCACGCCGCCGCGCACGCTGCCCGGCACGGCCGCGGTGCCCGCGGACCCCGGCTGGAAGTCCAGGTCCAGATGGCTGTAACGCGCCGCGAGCTCCCAGGCACCGAAACCGCCGCCGCTCGTGAAGGGGATCATCGGCCGCGGGTTCTGGAACGAGCCCGTCGCCGGGTTGTAGCGGCGGCTCTCGCCGGTGACCAGCCAGCTGCCTTGCAGGTAGTAGCCCGAGAAGCGCGGATCGTCGAACGTGGTCGGGTCGCGGCGGTCGACGTCGAACCAGAAATGTTCGCCCTGTAGATAGAAGCTCTTCCAGTTGGCGCCGAACTCGACGCCGAGCGCGCTCGCGTGCGCGGCATCGATCGCGCCGGTGTCGACCAGCCGCACGCTGTCGACGCGGATCTCCGGCCGGTCGCGCAGCCGGATGGCGTGGCGTGGCGGCGTGCCGGAAGAGCCCTGGTCCGCCGGCGTGAACACGTACGTCCCCGAGGCGCCGACGTGGACGTTGTAGTTGCCGCCGGTCGCCGCGAGGAATCCCGCGCGTGCGACGGCCGAGAGCTGCGTGTCGAAGACCTCGGCGTCGTTGACCGTGCGCGTGGTGAACGTCAACGAGCTCATCCAGCGCGCGCCGCTCGCCTTGATGCCCAGTCCGAGGCGGCCGTCGGCGCCGCCGAGCGTGCGCGACAGCTCCGAGGCGCTGGCGCGTTCGATGAACGGCAGGTCCTCGGGCGCCGTGCCATCGTCCATGTTCGCGGGCGGCGAGAAGGCGCCGAGCTGGAACGTGAACGGTGCCAGGCCGGTATAGGCGATCCAGGCGTCGTTGACGCGCGTCGGGCCCTCGGTGCCGGAGCCGCCGAGCTCGAGCAGCAGGCGGTAGTTGAAGTCGCGCGACAAACTACCTTCGACGCCGAGCCGGGCGCGGCGGAAGTAGAACCCTTCGCTGAAATCCCGGGCCGCGTTCGTCTCGCGGTTGGCGGTGGCGCCGACCGAGCCGCGGCGGAAATCGGTGTTCAACGGACCCTCGGCGCTTTCGCCGTACAGCGCGCCGTCGAGCTGAACGTTCGCACGCACGGCGAACGACGTGCGGCCGTCGGCGGCCGTGACGGTCGGTCGGCCGTTGTTCAGCGCCAGCTTCGGCGCCTCCTGCGTGGAGATCTTCGACTGCGCGAGTTTCTGCGTCAGCGCTTCCAGTTGCGCCTGCTGCGCCTCGAGCAGCTTCGCCTGGGCGTCGAGTTGCGCGCGCTGTTCGGCCATCGCGGCGCGCAATGCCTCAACTTCCTTCGCCAGCGCGGCGTCGTCCGCGAAAGCGGGGGCGGCAATGCCCAGCAGCGCCGCCAGCACGGCGGCGCGGATCGTCATCCGATGACTCATTTCGTCTCCAGGAATCCGTACTTCTTCCACACGGGCGCGGCTTCCGCCCCGGCGAGGAACAGCAGGTAGGCCGCCGCCTCGGGACGCGAGCCCTTGATCGTAGCGCCGGGGTACGTGATGGGCGCATGCGTATTTTCCGGGAACGTCGCGACGACGCGGACCTTCTTGTCCACCAGCGCGTCGGTCGTGTAGACGATGCCTAGCGGCGCCTCGCCACGCGCGACGAACATCATCGCGCTGCGCACGTTGTCGGCGCGCACAAGTTTGTCGGCGACATCGTTCCAGACGCCGAGCGAGGTCAGCGCGGAGCGCGCGTACTTGCCGACGGGCACGGTGTCCGGATCGCCCGTCGAGAGCCGGCCGCCCTTGAGCGCGCCGAGCAGGTCGAATCCGGGCTTGATGTCGAGCGCGACGGTGCTGTCGGCCGGCGCGATCAACACGAGGCGGTTGCCGACCAGGTTGCGGCGCGTCGGCTTGTCGATGAGGCTGCGCTGGTCGAGATAGTCCATCCACTCCTGGTCCGCGGAGACGAACACGTCGGCCTTGCCGCCGGCCTCGACCTGGCGCGCGAGCACGGAGCTCGCGGCGAACGAGAGCTTCACGGCCACGCCGGAGCTCTTCGTCCAGGCCGGCGACAGCTCGCCGAGTACGTTGGTCAGGGAGGCCGCCGCGAGAACCAGCAGCTCCGGCTTGTTCGAGTCCTCGGCGACCGCCGGTCGGGCGAGCGGTAGTGAGACGATCAGCGCGGCGAGCAATGCCGCCGCGCGGGACATCGTGTTTTTCATGGCGATCCGTGTGAGGTTGTCGGCTGGAGCCCGCTGTATACGTAAAGAAATTTCGCCTGTCGACCACCACGGTGCGCGCCACGCCGGAGCAGGGGGTACGGATCGTCGATACAAAAAGAAGCGGGCGTGGCATGCGATGCACGCCACGCCCGCAGCGAGCGACGAAATCAGGCCTTCGCGAGGTTGATCACGCGCGACTGCGTGAACTCCTCCAGTCCTTCGTGCCCCATCTCGGTCCCGAGGCCCGATTGCTTGGCTCCCGCGAACGGGACATCGGGCGGCAGGTCGAGATGTTTGTTGACCCACACGGTGCCGGAGTCGACGCGCGCCGCGACGTCGAACGCCTGCTGTTCGTCCGCGCCCCAGACGGTGCCGCCGAGACCGTACTCCGTGCCGTTGGCGCGCGCGATCGCGTCGTCGAGATCGCGGTACTTCAGCACCGGCATCACCGGGCCGAACTGCTCTTCGCGCACCAGCCGCGCGTCGTCGGGGATGTCGCGGACGATGGTGGGAGCGATGAAGTAGCCGTCGCGCTCCAGCGTCCTGCCGCCGGCGATGACCTTGCCGCGCGTGCGGCCGTCCTCGATGTAGTCCTTGACCTTCTCAAACTGCGTGCGGTTCTGGACGGGGCCGATCTGCGTCGCGGGATCCATGCCGTCGCCGACCACTGCGGCCTCGGCGAGCTTCGCGAGTTCGGCGCACAGCTCGTCGTACTGCGATTCGTGCGCGTAGACGCGCTTGATCGCGAGACACACCTGGCCGGCGTTGATCATGCCGCCCATGAAGATCTTCGGCGCCACGTCCTTGATGTTCGTGCCCGGCAGGACGATGGCCGCGTCGTTGCCGCCGAGTTCGAGCGTTAGGCGCTTGATCGAGCCGGCGACGCTGGCCATGACCTTGCGGCCGGTCGCCGTCGAGCCGGTGAACGCGACCTTCGCGACGTCCGGGTGCTGCGTCAACGCCGTGCCGAGATCGTTCTGGTCGGTGATCACGTTGAGCACGCCGGCCGGCAGGATCGACGCCGCGAGCTCGCAGAAGCGCAGCGTCGTCAGCGGCGTCGTCGGCGCCGGCTTCGCGACCACGGTGTTGCCGGCGATCAGCGCGGGCGCGAGCTTGATCATCAGCAGGATCATCGGGAAGTTCCACGGCGTGATCGCCGCGACCACGCCGAGCGGCACGCGCAGCTGCACGATCTTCTGCGTCGCGTCCTCGCGCAGCAGCTTCGGTTCGATGCGCATCTCGGTGAACGCATGGATCATCGCGATCGCGCCGCCGATCTCGAACTGCGCCTGCATCAGCGGCTTGCCCTGCTCGAGCGTCATCAGCCGGGCGAACTCGTCCTGGTGTTTCGTCAGCGCCTCGGCGAGCGACAGCAATGCCGTGCGCCGGTCGGCCCAGCTCCTGCGCGACCAGGCAGGGAACGCGGCCTTCGCGGCGGCGACCGCGTCGTTCAGCTGCGCGACGTCGGCGCGCGGGCACTGGATGAAGGACTTGCCGGTGGCCGGGTTGATGACGTCCATCGTCGCGGCGCCGGGCACCAGCTTGCCGTTGATCAGCAGCTTGAACGGGGCGAGCTCCGCTTCCATCGATTTCGGGTTGGCACTCATGGGGACTCCGCGGGAGTGGGGCGCCGGTCGGCGCGAAAGAGCCCGCGGAAAATAGCGCCGCGCCGCCGGGCACGACTCGACCGACAGCGCAACGGAATCGGCGCGAAAACGCTAGAAACTGGCGCTGAAGGCGTACCGGACGGAAATCTGCAGCTGCGACTCGACGATGAGCGAAGGGTCGCCCAACACGACCGGTCGCGATTTCACGTCGCTCGTGACGCGCAGCCACTCGGCCGCGAAGCGCCAATGGTCGTCGCGGTCGTACGAATACGCCAGCGTCCAGGCGTGGCCGTCTTCACTGCCCGGCGCGGTCGGGTCGCCCATGAACGTGACGCCGAACGCGTCGTAGCGCGTCGCCACGACGTGCGGGCCCAGGCGTTTCGCGACCAGCAGCGACTGCGAGTCGTATTCCCACTCGAGCCAGGGGCCGCCGGGCGCGATGTACGTGTCGCCGTCGAGCGCCTGCGCGAGGAACGTCCAGCCGTTGCCCGTCTCGACGCGCAACGCCGCAGCGTCGAACTTCGTCAGCCAGGCGAAATCGCGGATGTCCGCCTTGAACACCGACGGATCGGCGTTGTTGTCGTAGTGCAGGACGTTGAGGATCGCGCGGTCGTGCCAGCGCGCCTGCGCGCCGACGTAGTACCCCGGGCGATCGTCCATCTCGCAGAACAACTCCTTCTTCGCGAGCTCCGGGTTCGTCTGCGTCGACCCGACGCGGCCGAACAAGGTAGTTTGGCGGTCGCTGAAACCGAAGCCGTGCGCGGCCAGCTGCGTGCCGGCCGGATCGTTCCAGCCGAACAATGCACCGGTGAGCTGCAGGTCGACGTCGTGGCCGAGCCGCGTGCCCAGCCAGTCGACCTGGCCTTCGAGGCCGACCGTGCGGACTTCCTCGCCCAGCCACGAGCCGATCGCCGACGGCGTGATCGTGTACGGCGTCTCCCAGCCGAGCGCGCGGCTCTCGAGCGACATGGGTGGATAGAACGCGCCGAGCCGGACGCGCGAGCGGAAGCCGGCGCGCGGGTAGGGGCGGTATTCGAGCCAGGCCTCGGTGAGGTCGATGGGGTTCTTGTCGTCGTCGTCCCAGGCCGACGCTTCCGCATGCAGCGCGAAGACCTCGCCCAGCGGCTGGTCGAACGCGGCGCGCAGCCGGCCGAGCTGCAGGCCGTCGTGGTCGTCGTCGTACCGCAGCTTGCCCTGGCCGTTGTCGAGGAACGAGGTGCGGCCGTCCGAGCTCACGGCGCGCAGATCCAGTGCGATCTCGACGTCGCCGGCGCGCGCCGCGGCGATCGCGCCGCACAGCGCGAGCCCGGCGAACGAGGCGCGCGTCAGTATTCCCATGAGTGCGGCTGCCCGGTGATCGGCGCGGGTTTGAGCCCGCGCGTGAAGCGGATCGCGACCTGCCCGTCGTCGGTGCCGACCTGGATCACGCGTTCGACCGGCGCGGGTTCGTTCTCGAGCGGATGCCACACGCGCACGCGGTAGCGTCCGGCGGGCACGGCCGGCGCGGCCCAACTACCCGCGGCGTCGGTGCGGCCGAAGAACGGCGCCGCGGTGACGACGATGTACGCCAGCATGTTGTCGTGGATGTTGCAGCCGAGCGTGACGACGCCGGGCTGGTCGAAGACGGTGGGTGGATAGGGCTTGCCGCGGTACAGCGGCAGCTGGAACTGGCGCGCGCTCGAGAACGAGTACACCTGGTGCCGCACGGCGTCGCTGTTCGGGAACTGCACGCTCGACTTCACCGGCAGTACCAGCACGTCCGGCGCGAACTGCAGGTTCACCTGGTCCATGATCGCCTTGATCGGCGGCGCGGGCGGCATCGCCGGCGACTCGGCGTCCAGCGTCACGACGGCGCCGATCAGCGGCTTGCCGTCGCGCTGCGACGCCTTCACCTGCAACGTGCCGGCGAACGCGGGCGCGACGCACAGCAGCGCCAACGCGAGGACGAGCGGGCGGGAAAAATGATCGAAGGAACGCGACATGCGGGATCCGGACTTCCGTGTCCGGGCATTGCACCCGAAACGCCCGCGAGTTGCCTTAACCCGGATCGCGCGCTGCGCAGTGGGGTCGTGCGATCAACGAAAGTGTGACGCGCGTCGCAGGGGAGTCGGGCGCCGGCGCCCGGCGGCGCGGACGCGGACTAGCCGGCCTCGTCGTCGGCCGAATCCTTGTCTCGCGAAATCTGCGCGTATGCCGAGTGGTTGTGGATGGACTCGAAGTTCTCGGACTCCACCACGTACGCGGCGATGCGCGGCTCGTCGTTCAGCCGCACCGCGACGTCGCGCACCATGTCCTCGACGAACTTCGGATTGTCGTAGGCGCGTTCGGTCACGTATTTCTCGTCCGGGCGCTTGAGGATGCCGTACAGCTCGCAGGAGGCTTCGCTCTCGGCGATCTCGATGAGCTCCTCGATCCACATGTGTTCGCGCAGCTTCGCGTTGATCGTGACGTGCGAGCGCTGGTTGTGCGCGCCGCGCTCCGAGATCTTCTTCGAGCAAGGGCACAGGCTGGTCACCGGCACCACGACCTTCACCCACATCTCCGTCACGCCCTTCACCTGCTTGCCGGTGAGCGTGGCGCGGTAGTCCATGTAGCTCTCGACGCCGGACACGGGCGCCTTCTTCATCACGAAGTACGGGAAGTTCATCTCGATGTGGCCGGAGCTGGCCTCCAGGCGCTGCGTCATCTCGGCGAGCAACGCGCCGAACGACTCCACCGAGATCTCGCGTTCGTGGTGGAGGATCTCCACGAAGCGCGACATGTGCGTGCCCTTGAAGTTGTGCGGCAGGTTCACGTACATGTTGAAGTTCGCGACCGTGTGCTGGTGTCCCGCCGACCGATCCTTCACGCGTACCGGGTGATTGATGTCCTTGATGCCGACCTGGTTGATCGGGATCTGGCGCGTGTCGGCACGGCTCTGCACGTCTTCGACGGTGACGACCTTGGCCTTCGGAGCGACTGCTGGATTCATGCGCGGAGTTTGCGGGCTTTGACGGGGCAATCAACCCCTCGAATGAGGCATCCGGCGGTTTTGTTCCGGCGGGGCCCGGAAAATGCGGTTTTATGTACCGGGGTCAGGTACCGGACAGCGCCCGGTCGTCCGCGAGCGGCTGCCACCAGCGCTCGACCGCGCTGGTCAGGCTCGCCAGGTCGAGCTCGGCCTGCACCAGGCAATCCTCGCGCGATCCGTGCTCGATGAAGCGGTCCGGAATGCCCAGCGTGAGCGTCGGCAGCGAGTGTGCGCAGTTCGCCAGCAGCTCGACGACCGCCGAACCGGCGCCACCGGCGACGGCGTTCTCTTCGATCGTGACCAGCGCGCGGTGCCGCGCGGCCAGCCGCAGCACGAGCTCCTCGTCGAGCGGCTTCACGAAGCGCATGTTCACGACGGTGGCGTCGAGCCGTTCGCCGATGACCTCCGCGGACGACACCAGCGCGCCGAACGCCAGGATCAGCAGGCCGCCATGGCCTTCACGCCGCACCTCGGCCTTGCCGACCGGCAGCGCGGTCATTTCCGCCTGCAGCGCGACGCCGGGACCCTGGCCGCGCGGATATCGCACGGCGCTCGGGCCGGCGAGCGTGGTGGCCGTGTAGAGCATCTGCCGGCATTCGTTCTCGTCGGCCGGCGCCATCACGGTGATGTTCGGGATGCAGCGCAGGAAGGAGTAGTCGTAGCTGCCGTGGTGCGTGGCGCCGTCGCCGCCCACGAGCCCGGCGCGATCGAGCGCGAACACCACCGGCAGGTTCTGCAGTGCGACGTCGTGGATCAGCTGGTCGTAGGCGCGCTGCAGGAACGTCGAGTAGATAGCCACGACCGGCTTCAGGCCCTCGCAGGCGAGGCCGGCCGCGAACGTCACGGCATGTTGCTCGGCGATCGCGACGTCGAAGTAGCGCGTCGGGAATCTCTTCGAGTACTCGACCATCCCCGAGCCTTCGCGCATCGCCGGCGTGATGCCGACGATCGCCGGGTCGCGCTCGGCCATGTCGCACAGCCACTGCCCGAACACCTGCGAATAGGACGGACCGGTGGACTTCTCCTTGAAGATGGTGCCGCTGGCCGGATCGAACGGACCCGGACCGTGCCACTTGATCGGGTCCTTCTCGGCCGGGTCGTAGCCCTTGCCCTTGCGCGTGACGACGTGCAGCAGCTGCGGACCGTCGGTCTTGTACTCGCGGATGTTCCGCAGGGTCGTGACCAGTTCCTTGATGTCGTGGCCGTCCATCGGGCCGATGTAATTGAAGCCCAACTCCTCGAAGATCGTGCCGGGCAACACCATGCCCTTCATCATTTCTTCCGACCGCCGCGCCAGCTCCCACATCGTCGGCATCTGCTTGAGCATCTTCTTGCCGCCGGAGCGCAGCGTCGAATACGTGCGGCCCGACAGCACCTTCGCGAAGTAGTTGGACAGCGCGCCGACGTTCTCGGAGATCGACATGTCGTTGTCGTTGAGGATGACCAGCAGGTTGGTCTTGCGCGCGCCGGCGTTCAGCAGCGCTTCCCAGGCCATGCCCGCGGTGATGGCGCCGTCGCCGATGATCGCGACGACGCGACGCTCGTCCTTCTTGAGCTCGGCGGCCACGGCCATGCCGAGCGCGGCGCTGATGGACGTGCTCGAGTGCCCGACGCCGAACGTGTCGTACTCGCTCTCGGCGCGCGACGGGAACGGCGCGAGGCCGTCCTTCTGCTTGATCGTGTCGAGCTGGTCCCGCCTGCCGGTCAGCACCTTGTGTGGATAGGCCTGGTGGCCCACGTCCCAGACGAGGCGATCCTTCGGCGTATCGAACACATAGTGCAACGCGACGGTGAGCTCGACGGTGCCGAGCCCGGCGGCGAAGTGGCCGCCGCGCGTCGCGACGCTGCGGATCAGGTAGCGGCGCAGCTCGTCGCAGACTTCGCCGAGCTTCGACTCGGGCTGCGCGCGCAGGTCCGCGGGAAGGTCGAGCGTGCGCAGCAGTGGAAAGGCGTCGGAGGCGGAAGACATCGCGCGAAGTCTAGCTGAGGCGTGACACGAGGAAGTCGGCGAATTCGCCGAGTGGCGCGAACCGCGGGCCCAGTGGCGCGAGCGCCGCGAGCGCGCGGTCGCGACGCCGCAGCGCTGCTGCACGGGCCGCGTCGAGACCGAGCACGGACGGGTACGTCGGCTTCACGCGGTCGGCATCGGCGCCGGCGCGTTTGCCCAGCGAATCCGTGGTGCCTTCGACGTCGAGGATGTCGTCCTGGATCTGGAATGCGAGGCCGATCTCCGCGCCGAATTCCTCGAGCGCGGCACGCTGCGCAACATTCGCGATCCCGGCGGCCACGGCGCCGAGCATCACGCTGGCCTGGATCAGTGCGCCGGTCTTCTGGCGATGCATGCGTTCGACCGCGGCCTCGTCCAGCACCTGCTTGACGGATTCGAGGTCGATCGCCTGGCCGCCGGCCATGCCGCGCGTGCCGATCGCGTCGGCGAGGAGCCGCAGCATGTCGATGCGCGCGGTCGCGGCGATCGATGCGGACGCATTCGCGAGCACCTCGAACGCGCGCGCCTGCAGCGCGTCGCCGACGAGGATCGCGGTGGCTTCGTCGTAGGCGCGGTGACAGGTCGGCCGCCCGCGACGCAAGTCGTCGTTGTCCATCGCGGGCAGGTCGTCGTGCACGAGGCTGTAGACGTGGATCAACTCGACGGCGGCCGCGGGGGAGTCGAGCAGCTCGAGCGGAGCGCCGAGCGCCTCGCCCGTCGCGTAGACCAGCACCGGCCGCACGCGTTTGCCGCCGCCGAGAGTGCTGTAGCGCATCGCCTCGAGCAGGCGCGCCGTGGCGCCGCCGTCGATCTCGAGCGCGCGCGCGAGCACGCCTTCGATGCGTTGCTGGTAGTGGGGAACACGCGTCGCGAGAAAGCCCGACGCGGGGCGCGCCTCAGCGCTCTTCGTCATCGTCGGCATCGACGTCGTCGCCCTCGTCCTCGTCTTCGTCCGCGAACGGCGCGACGACTTCGTTGCCGTCACGCGCCAGCAACACCTCGACCTTCTGTTGCGCGGTGCGCAGCAAGGTCTGGCACTGGCGCGTCAGCGCCACGCCGCGCTCGAACGTCTTCAATGCGTCTTCGAGCGGAACGTCGCCCTGTTCGAGTCGGGTCACGAGCGCTTCGAGTTCGCTCAGCGATTGCTCGAAGTCGGGAAGCTTGGCTTTCGATTTCACGCGCGCGACTTTAAACGATTGGACCCGTCGAGATGGGAAAGGTCGGACGATCCCGATTGACTGCTGCTCACGCGCGGCCGTAGAGTTTGCCGCCTCTTAGAACAGGTCTAAATGAGAGCCATTATCATTGGGCCGGCCACCAGACGGGCGAGTCAAAAAGGAGAAGGGACGTGAACCTGAAGGGCAGCAAGACCGAAAAGAACCTGAAGGACGCGTTTGCCGGCGAGTCGCAGGCGAACCGTCGTTATCTCTATTTCGCAGCCAAGGCGGACGTCGAGGGTTACAACGACGTGTCGACCGTGTTCCGTTCCACCGCGGAAGGCGAGACCGGCCACGCGCATGGCCACCTCGAATATCTCGAGGCCGTCGGCGATCCGGCGACGGGCCTGCCGATCGGCGAGACGAAGGCGAATCTCAAGGCGGCGATCGCCGGCGAGACGCACGAGTACAGCGACATGTACCCGGGCATGGCGAAGCAGGCCCGCGAAGAGGGCTTCTCGGAAATCGCCGACTGGTTCGAGACGCTGGCGAAAGCCGAGCGCTCGCATGCCAATCGGTTCCAGAAGGCCCTGGACGCGATCTGACGGGCCGCTCCCGGTGAGCGGTTCCGAGTCCGGGATACGCGAGGGCAGCCTGCAGGCGCCCTCGCGTCATCCGATCGACTGGCGCAACCCCGAGTTCGTCGACGAGCGTGCGCTCGAAAAAGAGCTCGAGCGCGTGTTCGACATCTGTCACGGGTGCCGGCGCTGCTTCAGTCTCTGCAATTCTTTCCCCACGTTGTTCGACGCGATCGACGCGAGCGAGACGCTCGAGCTCGACGGCGTCGACAAGAAGGTCTACTGGGACGTCGTCGATCACTGTTACCTGTGTGACATGTGTTTCATGACGAAGTGTCCGTACGTTCCGCCGCATCCGTGGAACGTCGACTTCCCGCATCTCATGCTGCGCGCGAAACACGTGCAGCACCGCAAGGGCGAGCACTCCTTCCGCGACAAGCTGCTGTCGAACACGCGCGGCGTCGGCCGCATCGCCGGCATCCCGGTCGTCGCCGAGATCGTCAACGCGGTCAACGGGACGAAGACCGGGCGCGCGTTGCTCGAGTCGGTGCTCGGCGTCGACAAGACCGCGCCGCTGCCGAAGTTCCATTCGAAAACCGGCGCATCGCGCGCGCGCAAACTCGCGAGCGATGAC
>Ga0335075_10002930_pt1 | contig 27278 bp, 23 predicted proteins | sample Lox_Sample_24_FD_206723 | JGI IMG/M metagenome (GOLD analysis project Ga0335075, IMG submission 206723) | Soil microbial communities from Loxahatchee National Wildlife Refuge, Florida, United States - Lox_Sample_2.4 | ecosystem: Environmental > Terrestrial > Soil > Wetlands | place: USA...
TCACGATGTAGGTGAGGCCGTGGTCGGCCTGCAGCCGCTTCATCAGGTTGAGCACCTGCGCCCTGATCGACACGTCGAGCGCGCTGACCGGCTCGTCGGCGACGATGAGCCTCGGGTTGAGGGTGAGCGCCCGGGCCAGGCCGATCCGCTGGCGCTGGCCGCCGGAGAACTCGTGCGGGTAGCGCTCGACGGCGTTGCGCGGGAGGCCGACCTCATCGAGCAGTTCGTAGGCCCGCTGCTGCTGCTCCCGGTGGGTCCCGACGTGCTGGATGGTGAGCGGCTCGCGGATGATCGAGCCGACCCGCATCCTGGGGTCGAGCGATGAGTACGAGTCCTGGAACATGATCTGCAGGTCGCGGCGCTGCCTGCGCAGCTCGCCGCGGCCCAGCGCGGAGACGTCCCGGCCGGCCAGCAGCACCGAGCCCGAGTCCGGCCGCTCGAGCGCCACCACCACCTTGCCGATCGTGGTCTTGCCGCACCCGGACTCGCCCACCAGCCCGAAGGTCTCCCCGGCGGCCACGGTGAACGAGACGCCGGACACCGCGTGCACGCTGGCCACCCGGCGCTGCAGGATCGCCCCGGCGGTGACCGGGAACTCCTTGACCAGGTTGCGCACCTCGAGCAGGGGGCTGCTGCCCGGCGGAGCGCTGCCGTCCGCGGGCGGCTGCTGGCCGTCGGGCCCGGGCGCAAGGCCAGCGGCGGCCACCTGACCGCCTGCGGCCGCGCCGTTCGGCCCGCCGTCGGCCGCGCCGGCTCCGGCCGGACCGTCGACCGGATGCCAGCAGGAGAACAGGTGCTGCCCGGTCGGGCCGGTCAGCGGCGGTTCCTCGGCCCGGCAGCGGTCGGAAGCCAGGCTGCACCGCGGCGCGAACCGGCAGCCGGGCGGGGGGCTGGCCAGGTCGGGTGGCAGGCCGCCGATGCTCAGCAGCCGCTGCCTGTTGTCCTGGCTCAGCCGGGGGATGGAGGCGAGCAGCGCGTGCGTGTACGGGTGGCGCATGTGCCGGAACAAGGTGGTGGTGCCGGTCGCCTCGACCATCCGGCCCGCGTACATCACCTGGACCCGGTCCGCGTGCCCGGCGATCACGCCCATGTCGTGGGTGATCAGCAGCATCGCCATGCCGAGGCGGTCCTTCAGGTCGTCCAGCAGGGTGAGGATCTGTGCCTGGATGGTCACGTCGAGCGCGGTGGTCGGCTCGTCGGCGATCAGCAGCTTCGGCTCGCAGCTCAGCGCCATCGCGATCATGACACGCTGGCGCAGCCCGCCGGAGAGCTGGTGCGGGAAGTCGCCCAGGCGCTCGGCCGGCCGGGGCAGGCCGACCAGGCTGAGCACCTCGGTGGCCCGCTCCGTGGCCGCCGCCTTGCTCGCCCCCTTGTGCAGCCGGACCGGCTCGGCGACCTGGTAGCCGATCGTCTTCGTGGGGTCCAGCGAGGTCAGCGGGTCCTGGAAGATCATCGCGATGTCGTTCCCGCGGATCTTGCGCAACTCGGCGTCGGGCAGGCCGACGAGCTCGCGGCCGTCCAGCTTGATTGAGCCGCCGACGATCGAGCCGCCTTGGGGCAGCAGGCCCATTATGGACAGGCCGGTCATCGACTTGCCGCAGCCCGACTCGCCGACCAGGCCCAGGGTCTCGCCGGGCTCAATCGACAGGTCCACGTTCCCGACGGCCTGCACGACCGACCTGGTGAGCTGGATGTGGGTGGACAGGTTGGTGATGTCCAGGGTGGGGGCCAAGGTCGGCTGCCTTCGTCTCAGCGCCGGCGCAGCCGGACGTCGAGCGCGTCGCGCAGCGCGTCGCCGAGCAGGTTGCAGGCCATGACCACCGCGATGATGCAGAACCCGACCGGGTAGACCTGCCACCAGTAGCCGTCCTGCAGGTACGAGATCCCGTTGTTGAGCATGTCCCCCCAGTCGAAGGTCGGGTACTGCAGCCCAAACCCGAGGAACCCCAGGGTGGCCACGGCCAGGATCGCGTCGGCCACGCTGAACGTCGCGGTGACGATGATCACCCCGAGCGAGTTGGGCAGCAGGTGCCGGTTCATCAGCCGGATCCATCCGGACCCGGCCGCCCTGGCCGCGGACACGAAGTCCCTGACCCGCAGCGTCAGCACCTCGCCGCGCACCAGCCGGGCCGGCACCTGCCAGGTGAAGATGCCGATGATCAGGCTGAGCCCGAGCACGGACGCGCCGTACCGGACCGCGACGATCAGCACGACGAACAGGAACGGGATCGACAGCAGCACGTCGACGATCCGCATCAGGAACCCGTCGAGCAGGCCCCCGGCCAGGCCGGACACCGCGCCCCAGATCGCGCCCCAGACCATCCCGATGACCGCGGAAAGGAAGCCGATCTCGAGCGCGGCCCGGCCGCCCACCATCAGCTCCTCGAGCACGTCGAAGCCCTGGTTGTCGGTGCCCACCGGATGACCGGCGCCGGGCGGCAGGTTCGTCACGGCCAGGTTCGAGCTCAGCGGGCCGTGGTAGACCAGCGGCCCGAGGTAGCAGAACAGCACGAAGAAGACCAGCACGAACAGGCCGGCCACGGCCAGCTTGCTGCGGGCGAACTCGCGGGCGGCCAGCCGCCAGCCGCTCTGCAGCGGGCCGACCTCGCCGCCCTCGGGTGCCCGGGCCAGCTCGGGCGGCGGCGACGATGTGCCGAGGTTGGTCATCGGTGCCCTCCCGGGGGCAGGCGGCGGTCAGACAAGGCGGATCCTCGGGTCGGCGACGGTCAGCGCGACGTCGGCGATGAAGTTCCCGGCCACGGTCAGCACCGCACCCACGAGCGTGTAGGCGAGCAGGACCGGATAGTCGGCGTTGCCCAGGCTGTCGTAGAACAGCAGCCCGAGCCCGGGGAAGTTGAAGACCGCCTCGCAGATCAGGTTGCCTGCCAGCAGGTCGGGGATGGACAGCCCGATGAGGGTGATCATCGGGAGGAACGCATTGCGGACCAGGTGCCGCAGCAGCACCAGCCGCTCCGGAAGGCCCTTGGCCCGGGCCGCCTTGATGTAGTCCTGGGCCAGGGTGTCGATCGCGGCCGACCGCATGTACCGCGAGTACCCGGCCAGGTTCAGCAGGGTCAGGCACACGATGGGCAGCGTCATCGCCCGGAGGTTGAAGATGATCGAGACCATCGAGGTGGTCTGCGGGCCCTCGTAGCTGAATACCGGGAACGAGATCGCCAGCACGTCGATCGCGATCAGGTAGAGGAAGAAGTCTGGCATCGCGTAGGTGATGAACGCGCCCGCGGTCAGGATGCCGTCGCCGAGAGTGTTCCGCCGGATGGCCTGGTAGATGCCAAGCGGGATCGCGATCACGATCGACAGCACCAGCGTCACACCGGACAGGTACGCGCTGCGCTCCCAGCGTTCGTGGAACAGCGAGGCCACGCTCTGGTTCAGCTTGTAGGAGTAGCCGAGGTTCCCGTGCAGGAGCTGGCCGATATAGCGCAGGTACTGCACGACCCATGGGTCATCGAAGCCGTGCTGGCGGTTCCACTGCGCGATCGTGAACTTGTTGGCGTGCGGGCCGAGCACGTTGATGGCCGGCGACGGGTAAATGATGTGCAGCATCAGGAAGACGAAGACCGACACCCCGAACAGCACCACGATCGCCGTTGCGGTACGGCGGATCAGGTAAGCCGTCACAGCCCGCGCCCTTACTCAGCTGACTTCCCATGCCCGCCCCCTGTCACTTCGTGAGATACATCAGCTCCGTGTTCAGGTAGTACTGGGTCATGGCCTGGATCGCGGCCGGCTGGCCGGAGACGTCGTCTTTCCACACGATCACGTCGTCGGCGTTGGGCTGGAACAAGCTCGGCTGCTGCTGGGTCAGGTAGGAGGCTTCGGCCTTGACCGCGTCCGGGCTGCTGCCGGACACCGACGCGTTGATCAGCTTGTTCGCCTCGGTGTTGTTGTAGAACCCGCCGTTGTCCGTGCCGCCGGTGTTGAACTCGCTGAACGTGGTCGGGTACGGCTCGTCGGTGAAGCCGCCAAAGTCCGACGTCGCCCACTGGTCGATGGTCTTCGGCGAGCCAGGGTCGTCGGCCACGTTGACAACCTGGTTGAACGTCTCGCTCTGCAGCGTGATCGCGATCCCGACTTTCTTGGCGTCCGAGGCCCAGGCGGTGAGCATCTCGCCGTAGATCGCGGGGTCGTTGGCGTAGATCAGGTTGAAGGCGAGCTTGGTCCCGGCCGGGATGCCGCTGCCGCACTCACCGGACCCGGTGCCGGGCCTGGCGCAAGTGCTGACGCCGCCGGGCACCACGTGCCAGCCGTGCGACTTCAGCAGGCTGGCCGCGGCGCTGACGCTGAACGGGTACGGGTTGGTCAGCGCGTTGGCCGGGCTGTACGGCGACACCGGCACCGCGGGCACCGGCCCGTACGCCAGCCCGCCGGCCCCGTGGAAGAACGCGTGAATGTACCCGTCCTCGTCCTCCAGGTGGGCGAGGGCTTGCCGGACGTAGAGCTGGTTGATGATGTTGTTGAAGTCGCCGGTTTTGTCGGCGAAGTTGTAGTTCACGTACGTGTAGCCCCAGTCCGGGTAGCCGAACACGTGGTATCCGGCGGCCTTGACCCGGGCCAGCTGCGGCATGTCGGTCAGCGGCATGTAGCCGATGTCGATGCTCTTCGACAGCACCGCGTTGAACTCGGCGGTGTCGGATGTGTACGGGACCGCCTGCAGGGTCGGGATCACGGCCGATTTCGGGCCGCCATACGTGGGGTTCGGCGCCATCGTGTACGCGCCGGTGGTGTTGTTGAACGCGGTCAGCCGGTACGGGCCGTCGACCACCTGCCAGAGCGGGTTGGTGGCGTAGGTTCCGGTAGATCCCGACGCGGCGGCCAGGAAGTTGTAGATCTTCGTCGCGTTCGCCGGGGTGGTGAAGTCAAGGATTGGGCCGTTCGCCGACGCCTTGGCCCAGGCGTGCACCGGCATCGGCTCGATCAGCGCCAGGTTGTTCTCGGTGAACCAGATCGGGTTGACCGGCTTGTTCAGGTTCAGCACCAGCGTGGTCGCGTCCGGCGTGCTGGCGCTGACCACCTGGTCCGGCATCCCGACGCCGGGGGAGTACTGGCCCCAGTTGGCGGCGCTCTCCCGCACCGCCGCCCGCAGCTCGTCGAGGTAGAACAGCGCGTCCTTCGAGGTCACCGGCTGGCCGTCGTTCCACTTGTAGCCGGTCTTCAGCCGGACCGTGACGGTCTTGTCGCCGTTGGTGTAGGTCGGCAGGTAGGCCAGGCTCAGCGCCTGGTCGATCGTGGGGCTGACCCCGCTCTGGGTCCAGTACAGCGGCCGCCACGACTCGTACGAGAAGTCGTCGGTGCTGTAGACGGTGTAGTCGGCGCCCGGAACGATCGGCAGGATCCAGGTCGGCGCGGAACCGGGCGGCTCGGCCCAGGTGATCGTGCCCGCCACCGCTTTGCCGCTGGCTGCGGGCACCGCGCCGAACGCCCCGGAGGCGGAGTTGACCGACCCGCTGGAGCCGCCGCCCGAGCAGGCGGCCAGGCCCATCGAAGCGGCCGCCGCGGCGGCGCACAGGGCCAGCATCCGCGGCCGGCGCGAGATGGATGAGTGCGGTCGGGGCATGGCCGTCACCTTTCTCGTGGCCAACCTCGAAGGCAGGCGCCGTTGCCACAAATCTTGAGCGGTTGGCCGGGTTCCGCGATCATATGAACGGTCATTTAACGATCTGGGCCGAATATTGTCACAAGTTCACATAGATGTGAAGTGCCGTCGGCAGGCCGGGGGGCAGGTGATGCGCCGCGCGGCGCGGGAGGCAGGCTTGGGCGCGGCGCGGGAGGCAGGCTTGGGCGCGGCGCGGGAGGCAGGCTTGGGCGCGGCGTGCGCGGGCGCGGGCGGGAGACGTGCGCGGGCGCGGCGGGAAGGCATGCGCCCGAGCGGAGGAGGCACGCTCGGGCGCGGCTTGGGGGCGTGCGCGCAGCGGTGGCGGCGAGCCCCCGGAACCGGCTGGCACTTGGCCCGGGCAGCACTAGGCCGCCCGGCCTAGGGCGGGCGGCCTAGTGGAGGTCTACGGGAGCGGCGTCGCTAGCGCCGCAGGGCCAGAATGACCACGACGATGATGATGATCAGGACTATCGTTCCAATTCCGATAAAGATGGCTCAACCCTCCTTTGTGCGGGAGACGCGTTCTTGCTCTCCGGCAGGAAGGGCTCTAAACATCCGCGGCCGCTCACCCCGGGCGGGAAGGCGGGCCCGAACCTCGTCATTCGCGCACGCGTGCCCGACCGTCGCGACGCGCGCATGCGCGCCTTGGCCTCACGCTGCCGCTGCAGTCGGCGCTCTTCCTCGGTCAGGCCGCCCCAGACACCCTGCAGCGGGCCGGCCGCCAGCGCGTAACGAAGGCAGTCGCTGCGCACCGGGCAGCCAGCGCACACGGCCTTGGCCCGCTCCACCTGCACCCGGGCCGGCCCGGACGCGGAGATCGGGAAGAACAGGTCAGGATCGGCGGATTGGCAGGCGGCCAGGGTCCACCACTCGGCCAGATTGTCGGCGGTTGTTGTCATTTCAGCCCCGGATCTGCTCGCGTGCGGTTGGTGCACCGCCGTGGTCAGTGTGTCTGCCCACATCGCGACGAGCTATTCCTGCCGGCCGGGCCCGGGCGTCCCGGAGCCGCGCCGCGCCGCCCTGAGCTGCGGGATCAGCAGCACCTGGAAGCCGTGGCGGTCACAGCCGCCCGCGCCGCCACACCGGCTTGCGCTTCTCCAGGAACGCGCGCATGCCTTCGCGAGCGTCCGGAAGCTGGCTGGTCGCGGCCATCACCTCGACGGCGTAGGCGTACGCCTTCGGCTGGTCGAGGTCGATCTGGGCGTAAAGCGCCTGCTTACCGATGCCCTTGCTGTCCGCGGACCCGAGTGTCACCCGCTCCAGGAGGTCAGCCGTGGCCGAGTCGAGCTGGTCGGCCGGGACGACCCGGTTGACCAGGCCCCAGTCCAGCGCGGTCCGGGCGTCGATCACGTCGCCGGACAGGGCCATCTCCATGGCCCGTTTCCGGCCGACGTTCCTGGCGATCGCCACCATCGGGGTGTGGCAGAACCAGCCGCCTTTCCCGCCCGGGGCGGCAAACCCCGCGTTCTCGCTGGCCACGGCGAGGTCGGCGGAGGCGACCAGCTGGCAGCCGGCCGCTGTGGCCAGCCCGTGCACGCGTGCCACCACCGGCTGGGGCACCTGCTGGATGAGCGTCATCAGCTCGGTGCAGGTCTGCAGCAGTGAGCGCACCGTGGTCAGGTCAGCGTCGGCGACGTCGGCGAAGTCGTGCCCGGCGCTGAACACCGGGCCGTTGCCAGCCAGCACGATGCCCAGGGCGTCGCTGTCCCCGACCTGGCGGAACGCTGTGATCAGCTCGCGCATGTGCTGCAGCGAGAGGGCATTGCGCCGCTGCGGCCGGTTCATGGTCACCGTGGCGAACTCGCCAGACCGCTCGACCAGGATGTACTCGAAATCCATGGCGGCCTCCTGCCTGCTCCTGATGGCAGCCTATGCCGCCCCGGGTCAGATCGCAGGAGCGGCCGCCGGGATGGCGGCCAGCAGCGCTTGGGCCCAGTCGCGGTAGCCGTCCTGGCTGGGATGGAAGCAGTCCCCGGCGAACTTCCCGGTCCAGGGCGGCAGGAAGTGGGCGGATACCTCGGCGACGGCCAGGCCGCGGGCACCGGCCGCCTGGTGGATGGCCTGGTTGATCCGGGTCACGTAGGGGACGCTGGCCCGGCCGATGACCCCCCAGATTCCGGTGGGCAGCGGCAGGTCAAGCAGGACCGTTCCATCGGGGACGGCACCGATCAGGGTGCGCAGGTCGGCGAACAGCTTGGCTGGCGCGCAGTACAGGATGTCGTTGGCCCCGATCCCGCAGGTGACCAGGTCGGGGGCGGCCGGGATTCGGGGCAGCTGATTACCCAGCACGTCGCGGATGAGCCCGCCGGACAGGGACAGGTTGAGCACCCGCCACGGCTGCCCGGTCCGCTGCCGCAACTCGGCCAGAACCTGGCCGACGTAGCCGCCCATCGGGCCGGGCGCGCCGAGCCCCTGGGCGGTTGAGTCGCCGAGCACCACCCATAGCGGGCCGCTCTCGGTGAGAACCCGGCGGTTGTGCGCATCCCAGTGATCGGCGAACGTGACACAATCCCCGCGCAGGGCGACAACGCCATCGGCCCATCGGCCCAGCGGGCCGACACGCAGCCCGGAAAGGCTGGCCACCGGGTTGCGGGTCACGTACGTCGCAGCGGTGGCGACGATCTCGACCGGCGAGCGGCGCCGGCTGCCATTGCCGCCCGACAGCGCACCCTTCCAGGAAAGATGCGACACTGCTGACGTCTGGTGCATGCCAGTCTCTTGACAGTAAACGGTGGAATCGGCCCCGAGAGCTGAACGAAGCTAAACTAGCAAGCCACCAAGTGTCAACGCACAGGTGTACCCATGATGGCGAGCGGTGCCCCTGGCTGCGGGCCGGGCGCAGGCCAGCCTGGGTTGGCGGCTGACGGGCGGCCGGTGACGCCTAGGTGCCAACGCCGATCGCAGGCATACCCGCGCCGCCGTGCGGCACTCGGTTCAGCCCGTGTGCGCGGAGGAATCCGTCCACGGCCGCCGGCCAGCCGAACCGCTCGGCCCCGGCACGAGCCGCCCGCCGCCGCTCGGTGACGTCACGCCGCAGCAGGCATTCGATGGCGTCGGCGTATGCCGCGTCGGTTTCCTCGGCGGCCACGCCGCCCTGGCCGATCACCTCCGGCAGCGCTCCCCGGCTGCTCACGACGACCGGGGTCCCGCTGGCCAGAGCCTCGAGCGCGGAAAGGCCGAAGGTCTCGGCCGGCCCGGGCGCGATCACCACATCCGCCGTGGCGAGCAGCTGGGCCAGCAGTCCCCGGTTGGCCACGTGCCCGAGGAAGCTGACCGGCAGCTGGGCCGCCTTGGCCTCCAGCGACCGGCGCAGCGGGCCGTCCCCCGCGACGATCAGGACGGCGGGCACCCCGCGGCGGCGCAATTCGGCCAGGGCGGCCAGGGCCCGCTGCGGCCGCTTCTCCGGTGACAGCCGGCTGCAGTGCACGAGCACCGGCCAGCCGCCCGGGGCCAGCCGGGCCCGCAGGTTCTCATCGGCATGGGCCGGGTGGAAGCGGGTCAGGTCGACGCCCAGCGGCACCTGGACCAGGTTCGGCACGCCGAGCCGCCGGAATTCCGCCGCCGCCCACGCCGTGGTGCAGACGACGACGTCGTAGGACGCTGCCGTGTTCCGGTTGAGCCGGTCGACCAGGGGCCGGACCGGCAGCCCCGGCGGCCGGAACATCTGGGCCAGCGCGGCCAGGCTGTCATGGGAGACCATCATGGACCTGATCCCGTGCTGCCGGGCCCAGGCGCCGGTCCACCCCAGCGTCGTGCGGTCGGACACCTCGAGCCGGTCCGGCTCCAGGCCTTCGAGCAGCCGGCGCAGCGAGCTCCGCGCCGTGATGGCCCGGTATCCGCCGGTGCCGGGGACCGGCACGCCGGGAACCGTGATCACCAGCCCTTGCTCGGTGTCGCGGCATTCCGCCCGCGGTCCTGGCACTATCAGCACCGGCTCGTGCCCGGCCGCCAGGTAACCAGCACCGAGTTCCCGCAGGGCGGTGCGCAGCCCGCCAGAGGCCGGGGCGACGTAGTTGGCGAGCCGGACGACGTTCACGCCCGGCACCGCCTCGCGCTCCGGTCACCGAGCAGGCGCGCCTGCCTGACCTTGGCTGAGTAGCTGCCGTTAAATGTGCGCACGAACCGATCATCGCCGGGCAAGGTTCACCGGCCGGTAACTCGCCGTGACAGGCCCGCAAACAAGGAGGGCTGGCCGGCTGGACCAAGCGGGAGGCGTCCCGTTCAAGATAGTCTTTTTTGCCGCTCGGTAACTTCAGGTCCGGATCGCGACTGACCGCGGGAGGCATCGCATGAACGGCGCCGAGGCCCTGATCCGCACGCTGACCGGCTGCGGCGTGGAGGTGTGCTTCAGCAATCCGGGGACGTCGGAGATTCACCTGGTCGCGGCGCTGGACGTGGTGCCGCAGTTGCGCGGGGTGCTGTGCCTGTTCGAGGGGGCGGCGACCGGCGCGGCGGACGGTTACGGGCGGATGGCCGGCCGGCCGGCGGGCGTGCTGCTGCACCTGGGCCCGGGCCTGGCCAACGGGCTGGCCAACCTGCACAACGCGCGGCGGGCCCGCACGCCGCTGCTGGTCATCGTCGGCGACCACGCCACGTACCACAAGCGCTTCGACGCCCCGCTCGAGTCCGACATCGAGGCGCTGGCCGGCTCGGTGTCCGGCTGGGTCCGCCGCTCGGCCCGCAGCGCCGACGTGGCCGCGGATGCCGCCCAGGCGGTGGCCGCCGCGATGACCCCGCCCGGCGCGGTGGCGACGCTCATCGCGCCCGCCGACGTCTCGTGGTCCGACGGGGCGGAGCCAGCGTCACCGCTCCCGGTGCGGACTCCGGCACCGGTTCCCGGCCCGGTCGTCGAATCCGTTTCCCGAACGCTACGCTCCGGGGAACCGTGCGTTCTCCTCCTCGGCGGGCCTGGCACGCGGCGGCCGGGCCTGGAGGCGGCCAGCCGGATCGCCCAGGCCACCGGGGCCCGGCTGCTCGGCGAGGCCTTCCCGGCCCGGCTCGAGCGCGGTGCTGGCATCCCGGCCCTGCACCGCCTGGCTTACCTGGCCGAGATCGCGTCCGGGCAGCTGTCCGGGGCGCGGCACCTGATCCTGGCCGGTGCGAGTGCCCCGGTGTCGTTCTTCGCCTACCCAGGCCTGGAGAGCTCGCTGGTCCCGGCGGGCTGCGAGGTGCAGGTGCTGGCCGAGCCCGCCGACGACGTGGGCGGCGCGCTCGCGGCGGTGGCCGACCTGGTGGCCCCGGACGCCAAGCCGCTGCCGCGCGACGCGGAGCGGCCCGCGCTGGCGCCGGAGGACAGCGACCTGACCGGGGAGAGTGCGGCGGCGGTGATCGGGAGGCTGCTGCCCGAGGGCGCGATCGTGTCCGACGAGGGGAACACGGCGGGCACGTGGCTGCCCCGGGCGACCGCGGGCGCGCCCCCGCACGACTGGCTGACCCTGACCGGGGGCGCGATCGGGCAAGGCCTGCCGCTGGCGGCCGGCGCCGCGGCCGCCTGCCCAGACCGCAAGGTTGTGGCGCTGCAGGCGGACGGCAGCGCCATGTACACGCTCCCGGCGCTGTGGACCCACGCCCGGGAAGGGCTGGACGTCACCACGGTCATCTTCAGCAACCGCTCGTACGCGATCCTCGGCATGGAGCTGGACCGGGCCAGCACCGCGAAAGCCCCCGGCGCGGCCAGGAACCTGCTGGAGCTGACCCGGCCCGACATCGACTTCGTCGCGCTGGCCTCGGGGATGGGGGTCCCGGCCAGCCGGGCCCGCACGGTGGGCGAGCTGACCGCGTCGCTGCGGCAGGCCCTGGCCGAGCCGGGCCCCCACCTGATCGAGGCCGTGGTCCCGCCGCTCGCCTGATCTCCGCCGATAACCCGGCCATAAGGTGTGGCCCGGCTCCGGGGCGTGGCTGGGCGTGGGTGACGCCCCACGTCTGGAGCGTCGTTGGCCCCAGGTGACGCCCGCGCCCGCGGGCGTGGAGGTGCGGGCGCCGGCCGCGGGAACGGGCTGTGCGGCAGGCTTTTCATGATCCTGGTAGATGAGGACCAAATACGCCACCCCAGCTACCGCGATCATGAAAAACGCCGTCTTTCCCGGGGTCGCGGAGGCATCTGGCATCCATCGCGGCCCACCAGTCACACCAGTAGCAGCCGGGACGCATGACCGCCGTGATCGATGGACCAAAAAGCACGTAATAACGTGCCTTTCGGTACATCCATCCGTAGCGGCACCGGCAGAGGGCAGCCAACTGGCCTCAGCAGCCTCGTGGGTCACACGCGACGGCGTGGGGTGGGGCTTCTAGGGGGCCAGTTGCCGCAGGGCCTGGGGGAGTGGCGCCGGCCGGCCGTCGCCGTCGACGTGCACGGTGACCGTGCGGCCCTCGACGCAGACCTCGCCGTCCCGGATCGCCTGCCAGGCGTAGGTGACCGAGGTGCGGCCGACCCGCTCGGTGCTGAGCACCAGGTCAAGTTCGTCGGCGAACCGCAGCGGCTGGTGATAGGTCGCCTCGACGTGGCGCCGGGGGAACCCGTCGGCGTTGCCTGGCGGGCTCAGCCCGAGCCGGCGCAGCAGCGCGTGCTCGGCCGCCTCGGCCCAGCGGAACGCGGCGGTGAAGTGGATCCGGCCGCTGGCATCGGTATCGGCCCAGGCGACCCGTATCCGCTCGCTGTGGTGTGCCGCCACCGTGGCGTCCAGCCGCGACGCGTCGCCCCTTCGCGGATTAGCCCGGTGATCCACCGGCTGGTTCATCGCCGCCCCCGTCCCTCCTCGGTGTGGACTCATTCATGACACATCCTCTGACGATCGTCAATGTTTAAGTCCAGCAATCGAGGAACCTGTGAACTGATTGCCTGGCTAGACCGTTTAACCTGTAAGGAATTGCTTGACCTGCGGTGACGGTGCGCGAAACTGGTGTAGCGAGCTTCGACGAGAGCAGGGTTCGCCGGCTCGTCCCGGCAGGAAGTGCAGGTCGATGGTGACGGATTCCACGGCAGGTGCGCCCTCCGCGCCGGTGGTGGGTGCGTTCTACGATGCGCGCCGCGGTGTCCACTACACGAAGCCGGTTTTCCGCGGCTGGCTGCACTTGCTGTGGTTCGAGGCGTCGCTGGTGCTCGGCACGCTGCTGCTGGTCCGCACGCACGGGGCCGCCCGGATCACGGCCGTTGCCATCTACGCGGCCAGCGTGAGCGCGCTGTTCGGGATCAGCGCCCTTTACCACCGGGGCAACTGGACGGATGCGTGGCGACGGCGGCTGCAGCGCCTCGACCACGCGATGATCTTCTTCCTGATCGCCGGCACGGCGACTCCCGCCTTCGTCATCGCCATGCACGGTTCGCTGGGCCTGACCTGCCTCATCGTGCTATGGACGCTCACACTGACGGCGACCGGGATCCGCATGCGGTGGATGAACGGACCGGAGCGCCTGGTCGGGGCGACGTTCCTGGCCCTGGGCTGGATGGGCGCGCTCGCGCTGCCCGCGGTGTGGATCCACGCCGGCGTCGTGCCCGGAGTGCTGATGCTGGCCGGCGGCCTGCTCTACACGGCAGGAGCGATTTCCTACCATCGCCGCTGGCTGGACCGCTATCCGTCGATCTTCGGCTATCACGAGGTCTTCCACGCCTTCGTCTGTGCCGGGGCGACCTGCCAGTACATCGCGATAGCGCTGCTCGTCAGCTGAGCAAGGCCAGGATCAGCCCTTCAGGCTGCGGTAACGCCTGATCAGGGCGTTGGTGGACGAGTCGTGCGCGAGCTCGGGCTCCGTCTCGCTGGTGAGCTCGGGAATGATCTGGACGGCCAGCACCTTGCCCAGCTCGACGCCCCACTGGTCGAAGGAGTCGATTCCCCAGATCGTGCCCTGGGTGAAGACGCTGTGCTCGTACAGCGCCACCAGCGTGCCGAGCAGGTGCGGGGTCAGCTTCTCGGCGAGCAGGACATTGGTCGGCCGGTTGCCCTCCATCACCCGGTGCGGCGCCACCTCGGGCGAGGTGCCCTCGGCCAGCACCTGCTCCTCGGTCTTGCCGAACGCCAGGGCCTGGGCCTGGGCGAACACGTTGGACGACAGGATGTCGTGGTGTTGGCCCAGCGGGTTGAGGGCCTTGCCGAAGCCGATCAGGTCGACCGGGATCAGCCGGGTGCCCTGGTGGATGAGCTGGTAGAAGCTGTGCTGGCCGTTGGTGCCCGGCTCGCCCCAGTAGACGGCCCCGGTGTCGTAGTCAACGTGCGCGCCCTCAAGCGTGACGTGCTTGCCGTTCGACTCCATCGTGAGCTGCTGCAGGTAAGCCGGGAACCGCTTCAGGTACTGGTCGTAGGGCATGACGCCGGCCGTCTGGGCGCCGAAGAAGTCCCCGTACCACACGGCCAGCAGGCCCATGAGCACCGGGAGGTTCCCGGCCAGCGGCGCGGTCCGGAAGTGCTCGTCCATCTCGTGGAACCCGGCGAGCATCTCGCCGAAACGCTCGGGGCCGATCGCGATCATGGTCGACAGCCCGATGGCCGAGTCCATCGAGTACCGGCCGCCGACCCAGTCCCAGAAGCCGAACATGTTGGCGGTATCGATGCCGAACTCAGCGACCTTGTCGGCATTGGTGGAAACCGCGACGAAATGCCGGGCCACCGCTTCCTCGTCGCCGAGCTGGCCGACCACCCAGTCGCGCGCGGAGTGGGCGTTGGTCAGCGTCTCCAGCGTGCCGAACGTCTTGGACGAAATGATGAACAGCGTTTCGTCGGCGAACAGGTCCCTGGTCGCCTCCGCGAAGTCGGTCGAGTCGACGTTCGACACAAACCGGAAGGTCAGGTCGCGCCGGGAGTAGTAGCGCAGCGCCTCGTAGGCCATGACCGGCCCGAGGTCCGAGCCGCCGATCCCCACGTTCACCACGTTCCTGATCGGCTTACCGGTGTAACCCTTCCATTCCCCAGAACGTATCCGCCGGGCGAAATCCGACATCCGGTCGAGGACCTCGTGCACCTGCGCCACCACGTCGACGCCGTCCACCACGAGCGAGCTGCCCTTTGGCATTCGCAACGCCACGTGCAGCACCGGCCGGTTCTCGGACACGTTGATCCGCTCGCCGCGGAACATCATGTCCCGGCGCTGCTCCAGGCCGCACTCCTCGGCCAGCCGGATCAGCAGCTGCATGGTCTCGTCGGTGACCCGGTTCTTCGAGTAGTCGAGGTACAGCCCGGCCGCCTCGGCGGTGAGGCGCTCGCCGCGCCCCGCATCGTTGGCGAACAGCTCGCGCAGGTGAACCCCGGCGATCTCGTCGTAGTGCTGCTCGAGTGCCTTCCAGCTAGGGCGCTGGCGCAGCGGGGCGGTCTGCATCGGTCTGTCCTCCAGATGGTCGTCCAGGTGGTCGTGGGCCCGGGAGGCGACCCGGGTATCCGTCAGGTCGCCCGCGCCCGGGCGAGCGACCCGTCCCGTGTGGTGATCCTTTCCAGCCGGTCATCGCGCGAACCGGTGACACGGCCGGCGAGCGTACGGCCGGGAGTCATCCGCCCGCCCCGGCCACCGGGCCCGGCCCGCCGGGGCGTCCCACGGCGAGCAGCTCGCGGGCGGTGTCAGCCACCCGCTCCGGCGTGAACCCGAACTTGGTGAGCAACTGCTTCAGCGGCGCCGACGAGCCGAAGGTGTGCATGCCGACCACGGCGCCGCCGTCGCCCACGTAGCGGTCCCAGCCCAGCGTCGAGGCCTGCTCGATGGCGACCCGCGCCCGCACGTCGCCGGGCAGGACCTGGTCGCGGTAGTCGAGCGGCTGCCGGTCGAACAGCTCCCAGCACGGCATGCTGACCACCCGCGTCTTAACCCCGTCCGCCTCGAGCTCGTCGCGGGCTTCCAGCGCCAGCTGCACCTCCGAGCCGGTGGCGAGCAGGATCACGTCGGGCCGGGCGCCGCTGGCCTCGGCGAGCACATACGCGCCCCGGGCCACGCCTGACGCGGCGCCGAGCACGGAGCGGTCCAGGGTCGGCAGCGCCTGCCGGGACAGGACCAGCGCGGCGGGCTCACGCCGCAGCGCGGCCACGGCGCGCCAGGTCTCGACGACCTCGTTCGCGTCGGCCGGCCGGAACACCAGCAGGCCGGGCATGGCCCGCAGCGACGCGAGCTGCTCGACCGGCTGGTGCGTCGGCCCGTCCTCGCCCACGCCGATCGCATCGTGGGTGAAGATGTGCAGGACCGGGATCTCCATCAGCGCCGACAGCCTGATCGCGCCCCGCGCGTAGTCGGAGAAGGTGAGGAACGTCGACCAGTACGGCCGCAGCTTGGTCAGGGCCAGGCCGTTGGAGATCGCGGCCGCGGCATGCTCGCGGATGCCGTAGTGCAGGTTGCGGCCGGGCCGGTCATCGGGCTGGAAGTCGCCGGCGCCGTCGAAGGTCAGGTGGGTCTTGGTCGACGGCGTGAGGTCGGCCGAGCCGCCGACCAGCCACGGCACGGCCTTGGCCACGGCATTCAGCACCTGCCCTGACGAGTCCCTGGTCGCGATGCCCTTCGGGTCGGCCGGGAACGTTGGCAGGCTGTCCTCCCAGCCGTCCGGCAGGGTCCGGCGCTGCATCTGCTCGACCTGATCGGCGAGTTCCGGATAGGCGGCGCGGTAGTCCTTGAACATGGCCTCCCAGGCTGCCCGCGCGTCCTGGCCGCGCTTGCCGATACCGCCGGCAAACCAGTCGTAGACCCCGTCGGGGACGTAGAAGTCGGCGTCCTCCGGCATGCCCAGGAACCGCTTGGTGGCCTTGACGGCCTCGATACCCAGCGCCTCGCCGTGCGCCTTGGGCGAGTCCTCGACCGGGGAGCCGTAGCCGATGTGGCTGTGCACCAGCATCAGCGTGGGGCGCTCGTGCTCGGCCTGGAATGAGTGCAGGGCGCGGGCCACCGACCCGAGGTCGTTCACGTCCGCGACGGTGGTCACGTTCCAGCCATAGGCGATGAAGCGCGCGGCCACGTCCTCGGTGAACGCGATGTCGGTATGGCCCTCGATCGTCACCCGGTTGGAGTCGTAGATCCAGCACAGGCTGGCCAGCTCGAGGTGCCCGGCCAGCGAGGCGGCCTCCGACGAGATGCCCTCCATCATGCAGCCGTCGCCGGCCAGCGCGTACACGTTGAAGTCGAAGATCGGGAAGTTATCGCGGTTGTAGCGGGCGGCCAGCCACTGAGCGGCGATCGCCATGCCGACCGAGTCTGCGACGCCCTGGCCCAGCGGGCCGGTCGTCGCCTCTACGCCGCTGGTCCACCGGTACTCCGGGTGGCCTGGACAGTGAGAGCCGAGTTGCCGGAACGACTTCAGGTCGTCCATGGAGACCGCTGGCGTGCCGAGCACCTCGTAGTCCGGGTCGACGGCCCGCACGCCGGTCAGGTGCAGCAGCGACCAGAGCAGCGCCGAGGCGTGGCCCTCGGAGAGCACGAAGCGGTCACGGTTCGGCCAGATCGGGTCGGACGGGTCAAAGCGCAGGAAGCGCTGCCACAGGGTGTACGCGACCGGCGCGATCCCCATCGGGGTCCCCGGATGCCCGGAGTTGGCCTTCTGGACCGCGTCCATGCTCAGGCCGCGGATCGTGTTGATGGACAGCGTGTCGAAGTCGGTCGTGGTCAAGCTAGCCTCCCCGGGGCGCCCCTGGGTAGGGACTCATCCAGACGTTTGTTTCGCGTTGCCCTGCTGATCTGGCTGGCTCTCGTACTCCGGGCCGAGAATCTCGGCGCCGCCGGCCGACGGCACCATCGTGTTCTTGTCATGGCTGCCTATCTCGGCCGGCATATTCACCCGCTTGCCGGTGACATGGTCCCATAGCTCCAGCCGGGCATTCAGCGGCTGGTCGATCTTATCGAGGTAGTACCCGGGTATCTCGTAGACCAGGTGCCCGCTGATTGTGCTTCCCGGCGGCAGGTCGAAAGGCATGCTGATCGGGGTCAGGCCGAGCGATGGCGGCAGCGGCCAGTCCGGGGGCGGGCAGACCGCCTCGCCGACGCGGCCCCAGGATCCGGGGATCAGCTTGAGATAGAGGAGAACGGTGAGGTTCGCGGCCTGGCCGGCCTCGGTGTTCGTAAACCGTGCGTTGAACGACCGCAGGCTGGCCGGCACGGCGAGGCCGGAATCCGACTCGCGCTGGGTGTCTATGGAACCGGTCCCGTATATCTCCACCTCGAGGCCGGGAAACTCGGGCCTGGTGACCGGCGGGAAGGGCCAGTTCTTGACGGCGCCGAAGAAGCAGGTGTGGGCGGCCAGAAAGCAGAGGAATGCCCCTAGCATCCACCCGTTGAGGAAAAGAGAGTAATTTGCCTTCTTCGCAAAGTAGGCGATGGCAATGGCGGCCAGGAAGGCAAACAGGGTCAGAAACAGCCCGCCGAGCCACAGCCAGAGTCCACGATACGAGCGCACGGCCGGGAGTCTACGCTGATTGGGGCAAACGACACCCCCCAGACCCGGACCTGGAGCAGCTCGCGCATGGACTGGCAGGACGTCGACGACCTACCGTTCGCCGCGACCCTGGAGCCGCACGCGGGCGGGCTGGCGCCCGGCGCCGAGTATGACGGCGTGCACTTCGACCAGCTCAGCCTGGACGAGCCGCAGGGGGCCAGCAGCCAGTTCATCGAGTGCGCCATCACCGGCGTGGCGTTCCAGGGCGGGCGGCTGCCCAAGGCCCGGTTCCGCGACGTGCTGCTGCGCGACGTGCGGCTGATCGCGACCGGCCTGGCCGAGTCGCGGTGGACCGACGTGGTGGTGGCCGAAAGCGTCGCCGCTGGCGCCGAGGTGTTCGGGGCCGAGCTGCTCCGGGTCACGTTCCGCGGCTGCAAGCTCGACTCGGTGAACTTCCGTGGCTCACTGCTGACCGAGGTGACCTTCGCCGGGTGCGAGCTGCGCGACGTGGACTTCGCGGGCGCGACGCTGGTCCGGGCGTCGTTCCCGGAGTCCCGGCTGGCCCGGGCCGACTTCACCAACGTCCACCTGGAAGCGACGGACCTGCGCGGCGCCGAACTCGGCCTCATCATCGGCCCCGATTCGCTGCGCGGTGCCATCGTCAGCACCGGCCAGCTGGTCTACCTGGCCCCGGTGCTGGCCGAGACCATGGGCATCACCGTCTCCGACGACTAGCCTGGGCAAGCTGGGCCAGTCGCCGGATGGCGGCCGGGCTCGCGGCCCGTCTGGCGTGGTCACCAGGCGGTGTCGAACGGCCCGTCGAGCACCGGGGCGTTGACGTTAGTCAGCTGGCCGGTGCGGAGGTTCAGGATGACGGGGCGTGACCAGATGTTGGTCGGCTGGCCGGTGCGCAGGTTCACAGCGGTGGGGCTCGACCGGTCCTCCACGCCGTGGACGGTCGGAAACTGAACCAGCAGGTAATTGCCAGCCGGGTCCAGGCTGGCGTAGCAGTAGATGCCGGTCACGTCGGGCCAGCTGGCGATCACGTGCTCTCCGCCGCCGGTTAGGGAGATCCGGCTGTATGTCAGCGTGCCGCGGGATGGGATCGGCCCCCCGCTGGAGAAGGGCGATATGGAGCAGCCGTACAACGCGTCACCGTCGCCTGCGACCGCTTGCCAGATCACAGTGCCGGATACGGGCCGGCTGCGTGCGAAGAGCGGACCGGCCGGGGCGCTGGTCGGCAGCACGCCGGCCCCGCGGAAGGCCGTCGCGTAGCCGAGGAGGCCGCCGTCCGCCGACAGCGACACATCCATGTTCGGCCACACAGCAAGCCCGCCCACGTGGGGCAAGGGGACGGCCCAGACCCTGGCCTGCCGGGTGGCCAGGTTGATGACGCCGACTTCGTTCTCGTTGAGGCAGACGCCACTGTGGTAGGCGATCGTGCGGCCATCCGGCGCGATGGCCAGGCCACCCTCGCCCTGGGGGCCGTCGGGCAAGGTGATGTGCAGCGGCTCCAGCGGGCCGGGCACGCCGCGCTGATTCAGCTGGAACTGATAGAGCTGGGCCGCGCAGCCGGTGCCTGCCTGGATCGTCGTGATGAACGTCCGGTCGCCGGCCGTCGCCGCGAGCCCGGCGAAGTCCGCGCCACGCGGAGCATTGATCCGGCCGGTGACCTGGCCGGTCGCGGTGTCGCGCACGACGATGTAGTCGTACCCGGCTGCGGGAAGGTACACGGTGACGTAGAACCGCGGCACCCCCGGAGCGGGCGTCGAGGCGGGCACGCCCTGGCTGGCGTTGGCGGCCAGGGTGGGCTTGGGCAGCGGCCCCGCCGGAGGCGACGGAGTGGGCCCCGGTACCGACGGAGTGGGCGCCGGCACCGACGGCGTGCCCGATGGTCCTCTGGCGGGCCGCGAACCGTCGCGCTGCGGCGCGGCCAGGGAGAGGCCGGCCACGATCGCGAGGACGGCGGCCGCCGCGGTCAGCGGGATAACGGCGCGCGCCCGGCGCGACCCCGGCCGGCCGGGGGCGTTCCGCGCCGGGCGCGGGGGCGGCTCGGCCGGGATGCTCTCCGGCCGCACCAGGTCGGCGTCGGCCCGGAACGCAGCCCGGAGCCGGTCTTCCAGCGCGCTCATTGAGTCTCCTTCAGGTCGCGGGCCAGCGCGGCCAGGCCGCGGGACACGGTGGACGACACGGTGCCCCGGCTGACGCGCAGGGCGGCGGCGATCTCCTGGTCGGACAGGCCGAGGTAGTAGCGGAGCACCAGCACCTCGCGCGCACGGCGCGGCAGCCGGGCCATCGCCGCGAGCACCGCCCGCCGGTCCTCGCCGAGCATGGCCGCCGACTCCGCCGAGGACGCGGGCGGCTCGTGCTGGACCCGGCGCAGCAGGGCACGTTGCCGGGAACGCAGCACCGAGCGCGACCGGTTGATCACGGCAGCGCGCAGGTAGGGCAGCACGTCCTCGGGGTCGCAGAGCCTGGGCAGGGCCCGGTACAGACCGAGGAAGGCGTCCTGCACCACGTCCTCGGCGCTGGCCTGGTCCCGCAGCAGCAGCCGCGCCATTCGGACCAGGGTCAGGGCGTGGGCCTGGTACAGGCGGCTGACCAGCTCACCCTCCTGCAGGCCGGGAGCGCCCGATTTGCCGGGCGGGCCCGGCTGGCCGGCTTGCGGGCAGTGCTGGCCCACGGCAGCGGTCGGCGTTAACGAGGGCGCGGCGGAGCCGTGACCGCCGGATCGTTCCCTGCCGTCTGCCACCCGCATGGTCACCGCACTCCCGCGGGCGGCCGCGTGGGCGCCGCGCCGCCCGGCGACGTCGGTTCGGAGATAGTCCGCATACATCTAACACGCCGGACCGGCCGTGCTGCTGAGTCGTTAAGGTGCCCTGCATGCGGGACGTGCCCGAGGAACTGGCCAGCCATCCGGACCGGCTGCGGTGGAACGCCAGGTACGAGGGCGGCTTCGGAGCGTCGTTCGATCCGCATCCGCTGGCCGTGCGGGCACTGTCGCTCCCGCTGCCGGACGGGCCGGTTGCCGATCTCGCCTGCGGGCCGTCGGGCAGCGCCCTGCTGGCCGCGGCCAGCGGCCGCCTGGTCACCGCGATCGACGTCGCCGAGGCGGCCCTGGACCGGCTGGCGCAGGAGGCCGGCCGCCGCGGGCTGGGCGGGCTGATCACCGTGGTGCAGGCCGACCTGGCGACCTGGCGGCCGCGGCCGGGCAGCTACGCGCTGGTGCTGTGCACCGGCTTCTGGGACCGGGCCGTTTTCGCCGTCGCGGCGGGCGCGGTCGCGGCCGGCGGCGCACTCGGCTGGGAGGCGCTCACCGCCGATGCCTGGGGCGGCCGGCCCAGCCTGCGCCGCGAATGGTGCCTGGAACCGGGCGAGCCCGCCTCGCTGCTTCCGGCCGGGTTCGCCGTGCTCGACCAGCACGACGCGCCGTACCGCCGCAGGCGCCTCCTGCTGGCCAGGCGGCAGGGCTGACACCCGGCCTTGGGATACTAGGCCCATGGTTGACAACACCGCTCGAGAGCAAGGCATCTACCAGGCGCTGAAGGCGGTCGACGAAGTTGCGGCTGCCCTTCAGGCGCACCTCATCGAGGAGCACGGGGCCGATCCGGAGCGCGAAGCCGCACACGGTCCGGCAACCGACTCGCTCACGCTGCTGCGGCAAGCCCGGGAGCGCCTCGGCGTGGGGCTGCGAGCCGTCGAGGCCAACAGCATCAACGCGTCAGACGAGATTTCCCTGCGCCACGGGTGACGTGGCGCCGCACTAGCGGCTGGCGAAGCGATCGACACCAGGCATGGCATATACCCGGATGTAATCGATCAGCAACCGCTGCGGGAAGGTCACCGAGGGGCCCGGGGTCACGGAGGGGTTCCCGCCCACGGCCACGTTGACCAGCAGGAAGAAGTCGTGGTCGAAGGTCCAGGGCCGCCCGCCGAGGTCCGCCGGGGTGACCGTGGCATAGCGCCGGTCATCGAGGTACCAGCGGATCCGGCCCGGCTCCCAGACGACCGAGTACACGTGGAAGCCGGTGGCCAGGCTGGTGCGGGCCCGGTGTGACGCGGTGATGCCGGCGCCGGTGTACCCGGGCCCGTGGGCCGCCCCGTACACCATCCGGGGATTCGTGCCGAAGTTCTCCATCACGTCGATCTCGCCGCACCGTGGCCACCCGACCTCGTCGAAGTCCTGGCCCATCATCCAGAACGCCGGCCACATGCCCTGGCCAGCCGGGATCTTCATCCGCGCCTGCACCACGCCGTAGCGGACGGTGCGACGGCCGGAGGTCGTCAGCCGGGCCGAGGTGTACCCGCAGCCGGCGTAACGTTCACGATCCGGCGGGGACGGGCGCTCGACCACGATGGCCAGGTGGCCGGCTCCGTCGAGCGAGGCGTTCTCGGTGCCCGCTGTGTAGTACTGCAGCTCCTGGTTCCCCCAGCCGTGCCCGCCGGTCTGCGGCTGCCACGTGGCCGGGGCCGGCGGGGAGCCCGCCGGCCCGTCGAACTCGTCCGACCAGGCCAGGGTGCACCCGGGCAGCTCGTCAAGAACGCGATCGGCATGGTCACGCACGCGGCCGACGCTACATCCTGGGCAGCGCGTCGCGGGCCAGAGTCTCCTCGACGCTGAGGTTGTCGGGCTTGCCGACGGCGATCCGGACGTAGGCGTCGCCCTGCAGCACGCTGATCGACGCATAGCCGTCGTAGTAGGCCTCATCGCCGAGCCCGGGCAGCGGCTGGGCGTGGACCTTGCCCCGGTAGTTGCCGAACCACTTCCTGGCGTCCGCGCCGGTGACCAGGACAACCCGGACACTGTCCGGCACCGCGATGTCCGGGCTGGTGCCCGGCGGCACGTCCGGCCCGTAGAACACGCAGGCCACCCCGCCCTCGACCGTGGCCTTGCCGAGCAGCGGGGCCTTCACCGGCTGCCCGAGCGCGGCACTGGCCTCGGACTGAGTGACGACGCTGCAGGAAGTCGCGGACGACACCACCGTGGCGGCCGGCGCCGAGCTCGTGGTCTTCGCCGGGGATGGTTTGCTGGCCGGCGCCGCCGTTGTTGACGAGTGACCCGACGAACCGCACGCGGCTAGCAGCGCGGCCGTGGCAATCGACATCGTGACCGCAGCAGCGCTTCGATTACGGCACCAGGCGAGTTTCATGACGACCTCTGTTCCGTCCGGGCGCCCGATGCGCCCTTCTAACCGCGGGACCGTACGGAGGGGTCGTTACAGAGCGCTTACGGAGCGATTACTGCGGTCGCTATCCCGGCGAGCCGAGCAGATCGGGCAGATCGGCGATGGAGTCGATGACGTGATCGGGCCGCCCGGACGCTCTTTCCAGGGTTTCCCGCTGGTACTTGCCGGTCCTGACCAGAACGCCGGCCAGCCCCGCGCGCTGGGCGGCCAGCACGTCCGCCTCGATGTCATCACCGGCCATGAGGGCCGCGGAAGGGTCAGCGCCCAGGGCAGCAAGCGCGGTAGCGAAGAACGCGGCGGCGGGCTTGCCGGTCACCTCCGCCTGCACGCCGGACGCCTGCTCCAGGCCGGGCAGGAACGCCCCGGCGTCCAGTTGCAGCCCCTGGTCGGTGCGCCAGTACAGGGTGCGGGCCATGGCCACCAGGTGTGCGCCGCCCTGCAGGTGCCCGAACACCCGGTTCAGCGCCGGGTAGCTGAACTCCGGGCCCGCGCCGCCCAGGATGACCACGTCCGGTGCCACGGTGGCGTCGTCGGGGATGATCGTCACGCCGGCCAGGTCGGCGGTGATGTCACCGCTGTTCAGCAGCAGGCACCGGGCGCCGGGGTAGTTCCTGGCCAGGTAGGCGGCGGTGATGGCCGGCGCGGTGAAGATGTCGCCGGCGGTGACGGCGAAGCCCGCGTCCGACAAGGTCGAGGCCATCCAGGCCCTGGTCCGTGACGTGGTGTTGGTGAGCAGCGCGAGCGCGAATCCGGCGTCACGCAGCCGCCGTACCGCCTCGACCGCGCCCGGCACCGGGCGCCAGGACACCGTGAGCACGCCGTCAATATCAAGCAGGACTGCGCCGATTCCCCTGATCTCGTCCATGATCCGAATCTAGCCGGGCGGGCGTCAGATCTGCTGGTGCTGCCGCTGGTCCCATCCCAGAAGGCATTGCAGTAGAACTTCAGCTGATCGGTCTCGAACTTGAAGCTGCTGGTAGCGCAGCCGGTCGGCTGGTCGTCGGTGTCGTTGTAGCCGATGACGTAGACGGGATGGGCATGGCCGGCGTTGATGCCGAGACGGAGGCCACCAGTAACGAACTGGATTGGCCGCCAGGTGCCGGACGGCGGCGTGACGGTCAGGAAGGCGAAGTCGAGGTTCGGGTTCTGCGAGTGCACCCAGCCGGCCGCCCACGACCCGTAAGGGCTTACGCCCTGTGCCACTCGGGCACGTACGCGATGTTGGTCGCGTAACTACTGCCGTAGACGCAGTGCGCCCGCGGCCACCCGGCTAGTGGGATATGGGCGGCACCGGATGCGGCACGAGTCCGCGATGTCCGCTACGATGAGTTCCGTCATGCGGCGCTGCGTACTCATCCTTAGCAGCCGTAGCGGGACCTGATCTAGGCAGGCCAGCAACCCGCTACGGGATGAGGTGCTGGCCATGAGCCGTAACTGGACCAGGCAGCCCGCCCGCTGACCTCCCGGATTGCCCACCGCCTCGCTGCGTTCCGGCGCCGCGCCCCGCGAGCTTCCCGGCCGCGCCGCCGCAGGCTGGCTGGCCCTCAACGGCTCTTTCCGGGCCGGGCTATGCCTGGCCAGGGCTGCCTGACAAGCCAACCCATGCCGTTGATTAAGGAGAAAACCATGTCTGACAGCAATCCATGGAATCAGCCAGCCGACAGCGGTGACGACGCCCGGCGGGCACTGCAGGCAGTCCAGGTCGCCCTGGACCGCCGCGATAACGGAGGCGACGCGGGATCCGCGAGCGACTAGACGGGCGGGCGGCCGCCGGCCCCGGCCAGCGCGGCCAGATCCCGGGCCGCGGCGACCACCTGGGGCGCCAGCCGGCGCCCCGGGGAGTGGCCGAGCCGGCTGGCTGGCCCGGAGACGCACAAGGCACCGAGCAGCGTCGTGTCTCGCAGCACCGGGGCGCTGACACTGGCCACCCCGGCCTCGCGCTCGGCGATGCTCGAGGCCCAGCCGCGCCGGCGCACGGCCGCCAGCTCGGCCGGCTCCGCCGCGGGAAACCGGTCGGCATCGTCCGACCAGGCCAGCAGCACCTTGCCGCCGGAGCCAGCGTCGAGCGGCAGCAGCGCGCCGACCGGCACGCTGTCCCGCAGGCCCGTGCCAGCGTCACGGGCGGCGACGCACAGCCGCCGGTCCCCGGACCGCAGGTACAGCTGGACGCTCTCGCCGGTCTGGTCATGCAGCCGGGCCAGCACTCCCGCCGCCAGGGTGCCCAGCTCCAGCCCGTGGCCGGCGCGCAGGGCCAGCTCGGTCAGCCGCGGCCCGAGCCGGAAGGCGCCGTCGCCGTCGCGGCCCACCAGGCCGTGCGTTTCGAGCGCCACCAGCAGCCGGTGGGCCGTGGGCCGCGGCAGCCCGCTGCCCTGCGCCAGCGACCGCAGCGTCCGGGGGCCGTCGGCGAGCAGGCCAAGCAGGGTCATGGAGCGATCGAGCACCCCGACCCCGCTGACCGGGTTGCGGCCCGCGCCGCCTGGCTCTAGAGTTTCCATATCCTGAACAATCTATCTCATTATGTGAGACAGGTAAACCCAAGACAGAGGACACCATGGCTGGACGCCTCTTCGACAAGATCTGGGACCGGCACGTCGCGGCCTCGCCGGAAGGCGAGCCGCCACTGCTGTACATCGACCTGCACCTGGTGCACGAGGTCACCTCGCCGCAGGCGTTCGAGGGCATCGAGCTGGCCGGCCGGAAGGTGCGCAGGCCGGACCTGACGGTCGCGACGATGGACCACGACGTGCCCACCATCGGCCTGGACAAGCCCATCGCCGACGAGCTGGCCGCTAAGCAGATCGAGCGGCTGATGCGCAACTGCGAGGTCCACGGCGTCACCCTGTACCCGCTCGGCAGCCCCGAGCAGGGCATCGTGCACGTCATCGGGCCGCAGCTGGGGCTCACCCAGCCCGGCATGACGATCGTCTGCGGGGACAGCCACACCTCGACCCACGGCGCGTTCGGCACGCTGGCCTTCGGCATCGGCACCAGCGAGGTCGAGCACGTGCTGGCCACGCAGACGCTGCGGCAGCCCAAGCCCGCGGCCATGGCGGTCACCGTGGACGGTGAGCTGGGGCCCGAGCTCACCGCGAAGGACCTGGTACTCGGTATCATCCGGGCGCTCGGGACCGGCGGCGGGGTCGGCTCGGTCATCGAGTACCGCGGCGCGGCCGTGCGGGCGCTGTCGATGCAGGGGCGGATGACGGTCTGCAACATGTCCATCGAGGGCGGGGCCCGGGCGGGCATGATCGCCCCGGACGACACCACGTTCGCGTTCCTCGAGGGCCGCAAGTACAGCCCGCGGGGCAAGCTCTGGGAGCAGGCGCTCGACGACTGGCGCAGCCTGGCCACCGAGGACGGAGCCAGCTTCGACCGCGAGATCCGGGTCGACGCTTCGGCCCTGCGGCCCGCGGTGACCTGGGGAACCAATCCAGCCCAGTCGGTCACCATCGATGACGTGGTGCCAGATCCGGGTTCGATGAGCACGCCCGAACTGCAGCAGGGAGCCGAGCGGGCGCTGGCCTACATGGGCCTGGTACCGGGAACAGCGATCCGCGACATCACTGTGGACACCGTGTTCATCGGCTCCTGCACCAACGGCCGGCTCGAAGACCTGCGCGCGGCCGCCGAGGTGGCCCGCGGCCGCAAGGTCAGCCCCGGAGTCCGGGCGCTCATCGTGCCCGGCTCCGCCCGGGTCAAGGCCGAGGCCGAGGCCGAAGGACTGGACCGGCTGTTCACCGACGCCGGGTTCGAGTGGCGGTCGTCCGGGTGCTCGATGTGCCTGGGCATGAACGGCGACATCCTGGCCCCGGGCCAGCGCTCGGCGTCGACCAGCAACCGCAACTTCGAGGGGCGCCAGGGCCCCGGCGGGCGCACCCACCTGGTGTCGCCCGCGGTGGCGGCGGCAACCGCCGTCGCCGGACACTTCACTCTCCCAGGGGATCTGTGATGGCAGGAGTCAAGCGCATTGCCGGCCGGGCGGTCGCCCTCGACCGCCGCGACATCGACACCGACCAGATCATCCCGGCGTCCTGGCTCAAGCGGGTCGAGCGCACCGGGTTCGCGGCCGGGCTGTTCGGCGCCTGGCGCGAGGACCCCGGCTTCGCGCTGAACCGCCCGGGCGCGGCCGAGGCCAAGGTGCTCGTGG
>Ga0335075_10002931_pt1 | contig 27278 bp, 26 predicted proteins | sample Lox_Sample_24_FD_206723 | JGI IMG/M metagenome (GOLD analysis project Ga0335075, IMG submission 206723) | Soil microbial communities from Loxahatchee National Wildlife Refuge, Florida, United States - Lox_Sample_2.4 | ecosystem: Environmental > Terrestrial > Soil > Wetlands | place: USA...
GCGAATCCCTCACCGGCCTGATCGCGCTGTCCTGCGCCGCCGAGGGCGACATCGGCGCGGCGCTGCTCAACGGGCGCACCCAGGATGCCCATGCCGCGCTTGATTTCTGGATGGGCGTGTTCGGTGACCGCTTCTACATCGAGCTGCAGCGGCTCGGCCGGCGCGAGGAGGAGACCTACATCGCCGCGGCCGTGGAACTGGCGGCGGCGCGGGATGTGCCGCTGGTCGCAACCAACGACGTGCGCTTCCTGGCGCCGACCGATTTCGAGACCCACGAGGCGCGGGTGTGCATCCAGGGCGGACACCTGCTCACCGATCCCGCCCGCCCCAGGCCCTACACGCCCCAGCAGTTCCTGCGCACACCCGCGCAGATGTGCGAGCTGTTCAGCGACGTGCCGGAAGCCACGGCCAACAGCGTGCAGATTGCCCGGCGCTGCAACCTGGTCCTGAATCTCGGCCAGCCGCGTCTGCCGGATTATCCGGTGCCGGCCGGGATGAACACCGAGCAGTTCCTGCAGAGCGAATCCCTGTCCGGCCTTGCGGCGCGACTGGCGATCACCCATGGCGGGTCGCACCCTGCCGGCTATCGTGAGCGGCTGGACCTGGAGTTGAAGGTCATCTGCCAGATGGGCTTCGCGGGTTACTTCCTGATCGTCGCCGACTTCATCCGCTGGGCCCGGGAGAACGGCGTGCCCGTGGGTCCGGGGCGTGGCTCGGGCGCCGGCTCGCTCGTGGCCTACAGCCTGGGGATCACGGATCTGGATCCCATCGAACATGATCTGCTGTTCGAGCGCTTCCTGAATCCCGAGCGCGTCTCGATGCCGGACTTCGACGTCGACTTCTGCATGGACGGTCGCGATCGGGTCATCGACTACGTGGCCCGGAAGTACGGTCGCGAGCGGGTGTCGCAGATCATCACCTACGGCACCATGGCCGCCAAGGCCGTGGTGCGCGACGTGGGTCGCGTGCTCGGACTCGGCTACGGTTTCGTGGACCGCATCGCCAAGCTCATTCCCTTCGAGCTCGGCATCACGCTCGACGATGCGCTCACCAAGGAGCCCGAACTGCGGCGCCTGTACGACACCGAGGATGAGATCCGCAATCTCATCGATCTGGCGCGCGCCCTCGAGGGCCTGACGCGCAACGCCGGCACCCACGCCGGCGGGGTGGTGATCGCTCCCTCGGTGCTGACGGACTTCGCGCCGCTGTACTGCGAAGCCGGCTCCGCGAGCGTCGTGACGCAGTTCGACAAGGACGACGTGGAGGCCGCGGGCCTCGTCAAGTTCGACTTCCTCGGGCTGCGCACGCTGACCATCATCGACCGGGCGCTGGCGATCATCAACCGCGGCCGCGCGCGCGGCGGCCAACCGCCGTTCTCGCTGCAGGAGATCCCGGCCGGCGATGTCGCGACCTACACGCTGCTGAAGTCCGGCCGCACCACCGCGGTGTTCCAGCTCGAATCGCGGGGCATGCGTGACCTCATCCGGCGCCTGAAGCCGGACTGTTTCGAGGACATCGTGGCGCTCGTGGCGCTGTTCCGGCCCGGTCCGCTGGAATCCGGCATGGTCGATGACTTCATCACGCGCAAACGCGAACCGGTCGGGGGCACGATCGATTATCTGCATCCGGATCTGCAGCCGGCGCTGGCCGCGACCTATGGCGTAATCCTGTACCAGGAACAGGTGATGCAGATCGCGCAGATCCTGGCCGGCTACACCCTGGGGGGCGCCGACCTGCTGCGCCGTGCGATGGGCAAGAAGAAGCCCGAGGAGATGGCCAAGCAGCGTTCCATCTTCGTCAGCGGCGCCGTCGGCCGCGGCGTGCCGGAACAGCAGGCCGCGCACATCTTCGACCTGATGGAGAAGTTCGCCGGCTACGGCTTCAACAAGTCGCACTCGGCAGCCTACGCGGTGCTGTCATACCAGACCGCGTACCTGAAGGCCCACCACACGGCGGCGTTCATGGCCGCGGTGCTGTCGGCCGACATGGATCACACCGACAAGGTCGTGACGCTGATCGATGAATGCAAGCAGCTGTCGCTGACCGTGCTGCCGCCCGATGTGAACTCCTCGCTGCACGAGTTCGCGGTGGCGGATGCGAAGACCATCCGCTACGGGCTGGGCGCGGTCAAGGGCGTGGGGCAGGGGGCGGTGGATGCGCTGATCGCCGAGCGCGAAGCGCACGGCGCCTATCGCAGCCTCGCCGAACTGTGCCGGCGTACCGATCTCACGCGCATCAACCGGCGTACCCTCGAGGCGCTGATCCGCAGCGGCAGCATGGATGGCCTCGGAGCGAACCGCGCGACGCTGCTCGCGAGCCTGCCCGCGGCCCTGCAGCTGGGCGATCAGAATGCCCGCGCGCACGAGGCCGGACAGAACGACCTGTTCGGACTTGGCGCCGAGTTGCCCGCGGCCGCGGGGCCGGAAGCCGACGGCAGCCTCAGGCCCGTCGCGGATTTCAGCGAGGCGGTGCGGCTGCAGGGCGAGCGCGAGACGCTCGGGCTGTACCTGACCGGCCATCCCATCGATCGCTTCGAAGCCGACCTGCCGCGCTTTGCGGCGGTGCGCATCGGCGAACTCATCAGCGAGAAGCCGACGATCTGCGGTGACGGTGAACGCGGCTTCAGCCGCGGGCGGCTGGTGACCGTGGCGGGCCTCATCGATGAGGTCCGCAAGCGTGGCCAGCGCGTGAGCATCCTCCTCGACGATCGTACCGGGCGCATCGAGGCGTCGCTGTTTGATGAAGTGTTCCAGCGCCACCGCGACCTCATCGTCAAGGACGGACTGGTGCTGGTGGAGGGACATTTCCGCTTCGATGAGTTCGCGGACGCGTGGCGGATCTCGGCCCGCAAGGTCACCGACCTGAACGCGGTCCGGGAGCAGCAGGCCCGACGCCTGGTCCTGAAGCTGCCGCAGCGTCCGGACCGCAACGCGCTGCTCACGCGTCTGGCGGAGGTCCTCACGCCCTGGCGCAATGGTCCGTGTCAGGTGACCGTCCAGTACCGCACGCCCGAGGCGAGCGGCGCGCTGGACCTGGGCCCGGAATGGAACGTGCGCCCCGGACGGGAGCTGCTGGAGCATCTCGAGGAGCTGGTCGGCCGTGAGGGCATGCGGGTGCTCTACGGGCCCGTGGGGGCCTCCGGGGGGCCTTAGACTTGCGCTGTGCGGGATGCCCCCGTAACCTCCGGCGGCTACGACCCTTCGTCGGAACGACCGGATTCATGGCAAATTCATGGCTGTAGCCTTCCTGGACTTCGAACAACCCATCGCCGAACTCGAAGCGAAGATCGAGGAGCTGCGGCACGTGACCTCCGAATCCGAGGTCAACATCAAGGATGAGATTTCCCGGCTGCAGGCCAAGAGCCGCCAGCTCACGCGCAACATCTTCGCGAATCTCACGCCCTGGCAGATCACCCAGCTGGCACGGCACCCGCAGCGTCCGTACCCGCTGGACTACACCGGCATGATCCTGTCCGAGTTCCATGAACTGCACGGCGACCGCATGTACGCCGACGACATGGCGATCGTCGGCGGCCTGGGGCGTCTCGAGCACCGCTGCGTCATGGTGATCGGACATCAGAAGGGGCGGGATACCAAGGAGCGCGTGCGGCGCAACTACGGCATGCCCAAGCCGGAAGGCTATCGCAAGGCGCTGCGCCTGATGAAGATGGCCGAACGGTTCGGATTGCCGATCATCACGTTCATCGACACGCAGGGCGCCTATCCCGGCGTCGGTGCCGAGGAGCGCGGCCAGAGCGAAGCGATCGCGCGCAACCTGTTCGAGATGTCGGTGCTCGCCACGCCCATCGTCACGGTCGTGACCGGCGAGGGTGGCTCGGGCGGCGCGCTCGCGATCGGCGTCTGCGATCGGCTGATGATGCTCCAGTACAGCACCTACTCGGTGATTTCTCCGGAAGGCTGCGCCTCGATCCTGTGGCGCAGCGCGGACAAGAAGGAAGCTGCGGCCGAGGCGCTCGGGATCACCGCCGGGCGCCTCAAGCAGCTGGGCCTCATCGATGAGCTGCTGGAGGAACCCCTGGGCGGCGCGCATCGCGATCCGGTGAGCACCGCCGCGTCGCTGAAGGAGGCGGTGATCCGGCACCTCGACGAGCTGGAGAAGCTGGCGCCGGATGAACTGCTCGCCCGGCGCGCCGAAAAGATTGCCGGCTTCGGCGTCTTCTCCGAGGGCGGGGCGGAGTAACGGGGTGCCGCGGCGCGGACTCACGGCTGAACCGGCCGGGGTCTACTCGCAGCTGCTGCGGCTGTGTCCGCAGGCGCAACACGCGCCGCTGTGCGTGGCGCTGAGCGGCGGGGAGGATTCGACCGCGCTGCTCGGCCTGCTGGCGCAGCTGCCGCAGGTACAGGGCCGGCTGCGCGCCGTGCACGTGGATCACGGTCTGCATCCGGATTCGGCGCACTGGTCGCGGCTGTGCCGGGATACCTGCCGCACACTGCACGTGCCCCTCGCCATCCGCCGGCTGCGGCTGACCTGTCCGCCCGGAGCCTCCGTCGAGGCAGTGGCCCGCGAGGCCCGCTATGCCGCGCTCGGCACGGCGCTGCGTGCCGGCGAGCTGCTGTTGAGCGCCCACCACCTGGAGGATCAGCTCGAGACCGTACTGCTGCAGCTGCTGCGGGGGGCGGGCCTGCGCGGACTTGCCGCGATGCCGGCCACGACGCCGTTCGCCGACGGTGTGCTGGTGCGGCCCCTGCTGGAACTGCCGCGGGCGGCGCTGCGCGGGTGGGTACGGTCACGCGGCCTCGCCTGCGTTGCCGATCCCGCCAATGCCGATGTCAGGTTCGACCGCAATTTCCTGCGGCACCGGGTGCTGCCGGTCGTTCTCGGACGCTGGCCGGCGGCGGCGCAGACCGTGACCCGCAGCGCGCGTCATCTCGCCGAGGCGCAGGAGCTGCTGGATGAACTCGCGGCCGCCGACGTGGCGCGCGCGGCCGACGGCCGGGCGTTGTCGGCGGCGGCGCTGCGGGCCCTGCCGCTGCCGCGCCGGCGCAATGCGCTGCGTTACTGGATCGGCCGCTCGGGCGCAGTGCCCGACGCGCGGCGGCTCGCGGAAATCGCCGAGACGCTGCTCGCCGCGCGTCCCGACTCGAATCCCGTCGTGCGATTCGGCCAGCTGGAGGTTGAGCGGCATGCGGGGCGGCTGTCGCTTGGCGTGCGCCGGCCAGCGGCGCCGGCCTACGAACTCACCTGGCACCTGCGGCGCAGTCCACGGCTGACGCTGCCATCCGGGGCCGGACGGCTCGAGCTGCGGCCTTCGTCCCAGGGGCTGATCGACGCCAACGCGCTGCCGGCACAGGTGACGGTGCGCTCGCGACGCGGCGGCGAGCGGCTGCGCCCGCGGATCGACGGGCCATCCCGGACGCTGAAGAGCCTGCTGCAGACTGAACGCATCGCGCTCGGCGAGCGCCGGCATCTGCCCCTGCTGTATGCCGGCGAGCAGATGCTGGCCGTGGCGGACCTGTGGGTGGATGCGCGCTGGCAACCCGGCGCAGGCAGCGACCGGCGGCTGACGGTGGTGTGGCACAGGCCCGCGTGATTTGCTAATCTGTTTGCCCGTCGAGCCTGCACACCTGCAGTGTTGTTTTTGTCCGGCGGAATCCCCTCCAAGCCCATGAGCCGTTTCGTTTTCGTAACTGGCGGTGTCGTTTCCTCGTTGGGGAAAGGCATCGCCGCAGCATCCCTTGGCGCCATCCTCGAGGCCCGCGGCCTCACCGTTGCCATGGTGAAGCTGGATCCCTACATCAACGTCGATCCGGGCACGATGAGCCCGTTCCAGCACGGCGAGGTCTTCGTCACCCAGGACGGCACCGAAACGGATCTGGATCTGGGTCACTACGAGCGCTTCGTGCGCACGACCACCGGCCGGCACAGCAACTTCACCACCGGGCGCATCTACGAACGGGTGATCGCCAAGGAGCGTCGCGGCGACTATCTCGGCGCCACGGTCCAGGTGATCCCGCACATCACCGATGAGATCAAGCGCAGCATCAAGCTCGGTGCCAACGAGGCCGACGTGTGCATGGTCGAGATCGGCGGCACCGTCGGCGACATCGAGTCGCTGCCCTTCCTGGAGGCGATACGCCAGCTGGGCGTTGAGCTGGGGCGAAGCAATTGCGTGTTCATGCACCTGACGCTGGTGCCGATCGTCGGCGGTCCGGAGTCCGGTGAGATCAAGACCAAGCCGACCCAGCATTCGGTCAAGGAACTGCGCGGTATCGGCATCCAGCCGGACATCCTGCTGTGCCGGTGCAAGCATCCGCTGCCCGAGGAGCAGCGGCGCAAGATCGCGCTGTTCACCAACGTGGAGGAGCGCGCGGTCATCTCGGCCGTCGATGCCGATGACATCTACAAGATTCCGCTGCTGCTGCGCGAACAGGCGCTGGATGAGATCGTCGTCAGCAAGCTGGGACTGACGGTGCCACAGACCGAGCTCACCGAATGGCGCCAGGTCGTTGCCGCCAAGGCCAATCCGGACGGCCAGGTCGACATCGCGATGGTCGGCAAGTACGTCCAGGCGCGCGACTCGTACATCTCCCTGAACGAGGCGCTGACGCACGGCGGCCTCAAGACCCGGACCCGGGTCAACGTGCACTACATCGAGTCCACCGACATCGAACAGCACGGCACGCACGTGCTGGCGGGAATGGACGCCATCCTGGTGCCCGGCGGATTCGGTGAGCGCGGCATCGAAGGCAAGATCGCCGCGGTGCGCTACGCGCGCGAGAACGGCATCCCGTACCTGGGCATCTGCCTCGGGATGCAGATCGCGATCGTCGAATTCGGCCGGCACGTGCTGAGCCTCAGCGAGGCCAACAGCACCGAGTTCAACCGTGCCACCCCGCATCCGGTCATCGCCCTGATCGCCGAGTGGCAGGACGCCGCGCACGGCTCGCAGCAGCGCGATGAAAGATCAGGCAAGGGCGGCACCATGCGCCTGGGAGCACAGGAGGTGTTGCTGGGGTCCGGCACCAAGGTGCGCGAGTTCTACGGTCGCGAGAGCATTTTCGAGCGCCATCGACATCGCTTCGAGTTCAACAACAACTACATGGAGCGCTACTCGAAGGGAGGGCTGAAATTCGCCGGCCTGTCGAAGGACAATCTGGTGGAGATCATCGAACTGCCCGACCATCCGTGGTTCGTGGCGACCCAGTTCCATCCTGAATTCACCTCCACCCCGCGCGACGGGCATCCGCTGTTTGCGGGCTTCATCCGCGCTGCCCGCGCGCACCGAGCCTCGCAGCTGCCCGCCGCGGCGGGTGCATGAAGCTCGCCGGACACAGCCTGGGTGCCGATCAGCCACTGTTCCTGATCGCCGGGCCGTGCGTCATCGAAGGCGCATCGCTCACGCACGAGATCGCCGGCCGGCTGGTGGAACTGACCGCGAGGCTCGGCATGCCGTTCATCTTCAAGGCCTCCTTCGACAAGGCCAACCGGTCCTCGCACTCGAGCTACCGCGGGCCGGGCATGGAGTCGGGTCTCGCGGTGCTCGAATCGGTGCGCAGCACATTCGGGGTGCCGGTGCTGACGGATGTCCACGAGGACACGCCGCTTGCGGAAGTGGCCGCCGTGGTGGATGTGCTGCAGACCCCGGCGTTCCTGTGCCGCCAGACCAACTTCATCACCAGCGTCGCCTCGCAGGGCAAGCCCGTCAACATCAAGAAGGGCCAGTTCCTGTCACCCTGGGAGATGCGCAACGTCGTCGACAAGGCCCGCAGCACCGGCAACGACGCCATCATGGTGTGTGAGCGGGGCTTCTCGTTCGGCTACAACAATCTGATCACCGACATGCGCTCGCTGGCGGTCATGCGCGAGACGGGCTGCCCGGTGGTCTTCGATGCCACGCACTCCGTGCAGCTGCCCGGCGGCGCCGGCAAATCCTCCGGCGGTCAGCGCGAGTTCGTGCCCGTGCTGGCGCGCGCGGCGGTCGCGGCCGGCGTTGCCGGCGTGTTCATGGAGACCCATCCGGAGCCGCACAAGGCGCTCTCCGACGGCCCCAATGCGTGGCCGCTGGGACGCATGCAGTCGCTTCTGGAAACGCTGCTCGAGCTGGACCGGACCGTCAAGAAAAAACCCTTCGAGGAATCTCTGCTATGAGCCGTATCGCTGATATCCGCGGCCGCGAAATCATGGACTCGCGCGGCAATCCCACCGTCGAGGCCGATGTCATCCTGGACAGCGGTGCGCAGGGCCGCGCGGCCGTACCCTCCGGCGCCTCGACCGGCACGCGCGAGGCGGTCGAGCTGCGCGACGCGGACCCCAGGCGCTATGGCGGCAAGGGCGTGCTCAAGGCCGTGGAGCACGTGAACACGGTGCTGCGCCAGGCGCTGCTGGGCCGCGATGCCCGCGACCAGGAGGGGCTGGACCAGGTGATGATCGATCTCGACGGCACCGACACCAAGGGGCGCCTGGGTGCCAATGCGCTGCTGGCGATTTCGCTGGCGGCGGCGCATGCGGCGGCGGCGGACGAGAAACTACCCCTGTTCCGCCACGTCGGCCGCGGCCGCGAGCCGGTCATGCCGGTGCCGATGATGAACATCGTCAATGGCGGCGCGCACGCCAACAACAGCCTGGACATCCAGGAATTCAGGATCCTGCCGGTCGGCGCGCCGAGCTTCCGCGAGGCACTGCGCTACGGCGCGGAGATCTTTCATGCGCTGAAGAAGATTCTCGCCGATCGCGGTCTGTCGACCGCGGTGGGGGACGAGGGCGGATTTGCCCCGGACCTCGGATCGAACGAGGAGGCGCTCGAGGTCATCCTGCAGGCCATCGACAAGGCCGGCTACAAGGCGGGCAAGGACATCTACCTCGGGCTCGACGCGGCCAGTTCCGAGTTCTTCAAGGATGGACGCTACGAGCTCGAATCGGAGCACCGCCGCTTCACCGCCACGGAGTTCACCCGCTACCTCGCGGACCTCGCCGGGCGCTATCCGATCATCACCATCGAGGATGGCATGAGCGAGTCGGACTGGACCGGCTGGGGTGAACTCACCCGCGCCCTCGGGGAGCGGATCCAGCTGGTCGGCGATGACCTGTTCGTCACCAACACCAGAATCCTGGCCGAGGGCATCGCCAAGCGCACCGCCAACGCGATCCTCATCAAGCCCAACCAGATCGGCACGCTGACCGAAACCCTGGCCGCCATCACGATGGCGGAGAAGGCCGGCTACGCCTCGGTCATGTCGCATCGTTCCGGGGAAACCGAGGATGCAACCATCGCCGACCTCGCCGTCGCGACCGCCGCTTCGCAGATCAAGACCGGGTCGCTGTCGCGTTCGGATCGCACCGCCAAGTACAACCAGCTGCTGCGGATCGAACTGGCCCTCGGCAAGGTCCGTTACGCCGGGCGCGACGCCTTCCCCGTAAAGTTGTAGGCTTGTGCCGTGAAATGGCTCGCAATCGCCTTAGGGCTGGTCATCGCTGTGCTGCAGTACCGGCTGTGGCTGTCGGACGCCGGCGTGCGTGAGCTGGCCCGCATGCAGGCGGCGGTGACGCAGCAGCGGACGCAGAATGCCGCCCTGGTGGAGCGCAACCGGCAGCTTGCCGCGGAAGTGCGGGACCTGAAGACCGGCATGGCGGCGCTCGAAGAGCGGGCGCGCAGCGAATTGGGGATGATTGCGGGCAACGAAACCTATTATCAGGTCGTGCCGGCCGCACCGGCCGCGTCACGGCCGGCCCCCGCCCAAGTGGCCGCGCGCTGAAGCGTCCGCTTGCGCTACTGGCTCATCATGCCCGCCGCGGGCACCGGCACCCGCTTCGGTGCACCGCTCCCCAAGCAGTACGCCCTGCTGTGCGGCCGCACCGTCATCGAATGGGCACTTGCGCCGTTCGTGGCCGACCCACGCTGTGCCGGGATCGTGATCGCCCTGGCTCCCGGGGACACGTACTGGCCGCAGATCGCGGCCCGCCTGCCCGGGCCGGTGCAGACGGTCACCGGCGGCGCCCATCGCAGCGGATCGGTCCTCAACGGCCTGCTCGGTCTCGCCGGGCGTGCCGACGAGCGGGACTGGGTGCTGGTGCACGATGCGGCCCGGCCTTGTCTTTCGGATGCGGACCTCGCGCAGCTGCTGCAGTCCGTGGGACCGGAGGAGTGCGGCGGCCTGCTCGCCGCGCCCGCGGCCGATACGCTCAAATCCGCGACGGCAGGAACCGCCCCCGGCGCTGAGCGCACGGTGGACCGCACCGGCCTGTGGCGCGCCCAGACACCGCAGATGTTCCGGTACGGCGCCCTGCGCGAGGCCCTGCAGGCGGCCCACGATGCCGGGCGGGTTCCGACCGACGAGTCGCAGGCCCTCGAGTGGACGGGTGCGCAGCCGCGACTGGTGGAAGGTTCGGCCGCCAATCTCAAGGTCACCACGGCCCAGGACCTGGTGGTGGCGGCGGCGATACTGGGGGAGCACAGCATGCGCATCGGATCCGGATTCGACGTTCACACCTTCGGCGAAGGCGAGCACGTGATGCTCGGGGGGGTGCGGGTTCCCTACGGGCGTGGTGTGGTGGCGCACTCCGACGGCGATGTGATCCTGCACGCGCTGTGTGATGCGCTGCTGGGCGGTGCGGGCCTCGGCGACATCGGCCAGCACTTCCGGGACGATGATCCGCAGTGGCGCGGAGCGGACAGCAAGGGCTTCGTGCGCGGCGTGCTGCGGATGCTTCGCGAGCGCCACTTCGCGGTGGTCAATGCCGACATCACCGTGCTGGCCGAGGCGCCCCGCCTGTCCCGGCATCGGGAACAGATCCGGCGCAGCGTCGCCGAACTGCTCGAGGTGACGCCCGAGTGCGTCAACGTGAAGGCCACGACCACCGAGAAGATGGGCTTCCTCGGTCGCGGCGAGGGGCTGGCCGCGCAGGCCGTCGTGCTGCTGAACTGCACCCGCTAGGCAGCCGCCTTGAGCCTGCAGCAGTGGCGCGCGCTGGCGCTCGGTGCCCCCCGCGCCTGGGGGGACCCGCAGGCGACCGGCGTGCTGCGGGCCGTCCCGGACGATTTCCTCGTCGAGGAGGACCTGGGATTCGCCGCCGATGGCGAGGGCTCGCATCTGCTGCTCAAGGTGCGCAAGCGCAATGCCAACACCGGCTGGGTGGCCCAGGAGCTGGGCCGCGCCCTGGGCTGCCCGGCGCGTGACGTGGGGTTCGCCGGTCTCAAGGACCGGCGGGCGGTGGCCATCCAGTGGTTCACGCTGCCCCTGACCCCCCGCTCGCTCGCGGCGGCTGCGGATCTGAGGCATCCCGAATTCGAAGTGCTCGAAGTGCACCGCCACCGCCGCAAGCTCCCGCGCGGCGCCCTGGCCGGCAATGCCTTTGCGATCCGCATCCGCGACTACAGCGGCTCGGCAGCCGGCCTGCGGGATCGCTGCGAGCAGATCGCGCGCCGCGGCGTGCCCAACTACTTCGGTCCGCAGCGCTTCGGCCGGGATGCCGGCAACCTCGCGCGGCTGCAGGCGCCGGGGCGCGGCCGGCCGGAGGGTTTCGTGCTGTCGGCCGCGCGCAGCCTGGTGTTCAACGCCATCGTCGCCGAACGCGTGCGCACGCAGAGCTGGGACACGCTCGGCATCGGCGATGTCGCGAACCTCGACGGACGCGGCAGCGTGTTTGCGGTGGCCGAACTCACGCCGGACCTGCCGCAGCGGCTCGCCGAGCTCGACGTGCATCCGACCGCGCCGCTGTGGGGGCAGGGGGAACTGATGTCCCGCGGCGCGGTACGCGACATGGAACAGCGGATCGGACTCGAGCTCGCGCCGGTGTGCCAGTTCACGGTGGACGCCGGCGCCCGCCAGGAACGCCGCAGCGCGCGCCTCAGGGTGCGGGATCTTGCCTGGGAGCAGGACCGCGAGGGTGTCGTGCTGCGTTTCTGGCTGCGCAGCGGCAGTTTTGCCACGGCGGTGCTGCGGGAAATCCTGTCGGATCCGGCGGATGCTCACTCCGCGGTGGTCGATGCCGACGACGCATGAGCCACAGCCAGCAGCACGTAGAGCGCGCCCGTGCCGCCATCGCTCTGCCGCGCCGAGACGAAGGCGCGCACCCGGCTGGTGCGCGCGAGGGTGTGATTGACCATCCGCCGCAGCACCGGTCCGTTCGCGCCGGAGCGCAGACCCTTGCCGTGCACGATGTGCGCACAGCGGACATTGCGTTGCAGGCAGGCGAGCAGGAAATCGCACAACCGGCGTTGCGCCTCGGAAACCGTCAGCCCATGCAGGTCCAGTTCCGCCTCGATGCGGTACTGGCCCCGGCGCAGCCGGCGCAGGGTGCTGTGCGCGATGCCCGCCCGGACGAAGGTGGTGGCCTCCCCGGGCGCCGCTTCCGGTTCGGCGCCGGGCGGCCCGTCGTCGAACAGCCGCAGGCGCGGCACCCGGGTGAGACGCGCCCGCGGGCGCCTGAGGGGCGTGCCCTGCTCGGCGCGCGGGCTCGCCGCCAGCGGCTTCACGCCGCGGGTGGCCTCGCGGAACAACGCGATGTCTTCCTCATCGGGCTTGGGCTTCACCTGACTCTCCCCCGAGCGGCTTCCCACCAGCTATATTGACGCGCGTTTCCACAAGTCTCCCTCCACAAGATAGCGTGAAAATTCTCGTCAGCAACGATGACGGCTTCCGGGCCGATGGCATTCTTGCCCTGGCCGATACCCTGAAGGAGCTGGCGCAGGTGACCGTGATGGCTCCCGACCGCAACCGCAGCGGCGCCAGCAATTCGCTGACCCTGGACGTGCCCCTGCGGGTCCAGGAAGCCGAGCCGGATGTGTTCTGCGTGCTCGGGGGCACGCCTACCGACTGCGTGCACCTGGCCATCTCCGGGTTCTTCGACTACCGCCACGACATGGTGGTCTCGGGCATCAACGACGGTGCGAACCTCGGCGACGACGTACTGTATTCCGGCACCGTCGCCGCGGCGATGGAAGGACGCTTCCTGGGCTTGCCGACGCTCGCCGTGTCCTTGTGCACCAGTGACGGCAGCGGCCGTCACTTCGCCACGGCGGCGCGCGTGGCGCGGCATCTGGTGGCCCAGCTGCTCGCGCATCCGCTGGAGCGCGCGATGATCCTCAACGTGAACGTCCCGGACCTGCCGTTCGGACAGTTGCGCGGCCTGCGCACCACGCGCCTCGGCATGCGGCATCCCGCCGAACAGGTGGTGCCGGCGCGCGACCAGCGCAACCGCGTGGTGTACTGGATCGGACCCGCGGGCGCGGGCGCCGATGCCGGGGAGGGCACCGATTTCGATGCCGTGGCACAGGGGTACGTGTCGGTGACGCCCCTGCAGGTCGATCTGACCCGCCACCGCGCACTGGATACGGTCCGCGACTGGCTGTCCAAGGCGAAACTTGAATGATCGACGTGCGGATGTCCGGCATCGGGATGACTTCGGCGCGCACCCGCGACCGGCTGGTGCAGCGCCTGCGGGACCAGGGCATCGCCAGCGCCGAGGTCCTGGATCGCATCCGCAACGTGCCGCGACATATCTTCGTCGATGAGGCCCTCGGCAGCCGCGCCTACGAGGACACCGCGCTGCCGATCGGGTTCGGGCAGACCATCTCCCAGCCCTTCATCGTCGCGCGCATGACCGAGGCGCTGCTCGCGGGAGGGCCGCTGTCCAAGGTGCTGGAAGTCGGGACCGGGTGCGGATACCAGTCCGCGGTGCTCGCGCCGCTGGTCACGAAGCTCTACAGCATCGAACGCGTGGAACCGTTGTATGCGCGCGCGAAGTTGCGGCTCGAGGAACTCGGAGTACGCAACGTGCGCCTCAAGCATGGTGACGGCACCGTCGGCTGGAAGAGCCTCGCGCCCTTCGACGGCATCCTGGTGGCCGCCGCCCCCATTTCGGTTCCCGAGGCGCTGCTCAAGCAACTGCAGGTCGGCGGCCGGCTGATCGTGCCGGTGGGCGCCGAGGGCCATCAGGAACTGGTCCGCTTCACCCGCAAGGAGACCCGCCTGGAGCGCGAATCACTGGGGCCGGTCGCCTTCGTGCCCCTGTTGGGCGGTCTGGTCGGCTGAAGTTCTACTATATGTAACCTCCGTAACTCCATGGTTTACATAAATTGTTTCTTGTCAGAATCGGCTGACCCGCGGCAACGGCCGGCCTCCGGTGCATAATCCGCGCTAATCAAGGGCTTGCGTCGTGAACCATGACGTGTTTAACATGTCGCCGCACTGCGACGCCGAGGGGGCTGACAAGAGGGCACTGGGCGGAGAGACGTGAAAAAAGCAACAAAAATATCAGCAATAACAATAATTAAAGGACTTTTGTTCGAGTCTGTCAGCTTCGGATGATTGTCTTGTCGGATTGGATTTCTTCCCCGGTGCCCTCTTTGTCAGCGACCTTCGGCCCGCCCTAGAACGGCGGGCCGAATGCTTTATCCCGCCGGAAACAGCGCCGCCACGACGCGTCGTTCCTCCTGCACCAGGATGTTGTACGTCCTGCAGGCCGCACCCAGATCCATGACTTCGAGTCCCACGTTGCGCGCGGCAAAGGCCTGCCGCACGGCGCCCGGCGGAAACGTCTGTCGGGTCCCGGTGCCGAGCAGCACCACATCCGGCTGCAGCTCGAAGATCGGCGCGAGATCCTCCGGAGCCAGCGTCGCTGCGCCGCAGGCCGGCCACTGCGCGATCAGCTGATGGGCGGCGACGATGCAGGGCGTATGCAGCACCTGCTCGCCGATGCGCACTTCCCCCGGCGCGTAGCCGCGGATGAGATTGATGTCATCGCGTGAGTCGAGCGTGAACTTCATGGCTGTGTAGGTACGATAGCGCGCATGAGCGAAGTGGCCATCATACTGTCGGACCTGTACCTCGCCGCAAACGGGCGCGGTGGCGTCGACGACCGTGACGCTGCCGTGCCGCGCGACGCACTGCCGGCGCTGACCCGCATGGCCCGCTACGCCGGCGTGAGTCCGCTGCCCGGCGACTGGCGCGGATGGCTCGCCGAATGGCTGGGCCGCGCGGACCTCGCGGCCGCCTGCAACACGACCCCGGCGGTCATCGCCGCCGCCGCACTGCCCGGCATGCCGCAGGCGGGCAGCCTGTGGCTGGCGACGCCGCTGCACCTGGTGGCGGGCCTCACCAGCGTGCACCTGGACTATCGCGGGCTGCTGCGCCTGGATCCGGCCACGCTCGAGGAGCTGTGCCGCGAGTTCGACCTGCAGTTCGCCGAGCGGCAGTTCGCCCTGCAGCGCCTGCCGGGCGCCGGCTTGCTCGTCACGGGACCGCGTTTCGCGACCCTGCCGCGTACCCTGGATCCCGCGCGCATGCTCGGCGGCGGCATCGCCGATGGCACGGTGCACGGCGCCGGCGCGGCACCGCTGCTGATGCTGGGCGCGGAGCTGGAGATGTGGCTGCACGCGCACCCGCTGAACGCATCGCGGGCCCGCCGCCGCCAGGCGCCCCTGACGACGCTGTGGTTGTGGGGCGGGGGCACGCCGCCGGCGCGGCAGCTGACGGCGCCGCCCACCGCCGCGGACTCGACCTTCATGACCGTGTTCGGCGAGGACGCCGTGGCGGCCGGCCTGTGTGCGCTCAGCGGCGCGCGCCTGCGTCCCTGCGCCACGAGCGCCCATGAGCTGCTCAACAGCGGCGCGGCACGGACCGCGGCCGTCATCGAGCTGTTCCGCACCGACAGGCCCCAGCCCGCCACGCTCATGGATCTGCTGGCGCATCTGGATGAAATGCTGCTGGCGCCGGTGATCACGGCACTCAAGGACGGCGTCGTGCGCCAGGTCACGCTGATCGCGAACGACCGCTGCAGCGTGCTGACGGCGCGCGACGGGCTGCGCTTCTGGCGCCGCTCGCGCGGTCCGTGGGCGGTCCTGCAGTGACGCCGCTCATCCGGCGCCGCACCGCCGCGGGTGATGGCAGCGCCCTGGGCGAGGCGCTGCATCCGGTCCTGCGGCGCGCCTATGCGGCGCGGGGCATCTGCGAACCCGCGCAGCTGTCCACCGAGCTGTCACGGCTGCTGCCGGTGGGCAGCCTGGGCGGCGTGGGCGCCGCCGTCGAACTGCTGCTCGCGCACCGTGGCGCGGGCCGCATCCTGGTCATCGGGGACTTCGATGCCGACGGCGCGACCAGCACCGCGCTGATGCTGCGGGCGCTGCGCGCCTGGGGGTTCGCCGGGGTCGACTTCCTGGTACCCAACCGCTTCGAGTTCGGCTACGGCCTGACGCCGGAGATCGTCGCGGTGGCGGCGACCCGCCGGCCGACGCTGCTGGTGACCGTCGACAATGGCATCTCCAGTATCGCCGGCGTGGCGAGCGCCCGTGCGCTGGGCCTCGACGTGCTGGTGACGGATCATCACCTGCCGGCCGCCGAACTGCCGCGGGCCAACGTCATCGTGAACCCCAACGCCGGTGGTGACGGGTTCGCCAGCCGCTGCCTGGCAGGCGTGGGCGTCGCCTTCTACGTGCTCGCCGCATTGAAGCGCGCCCTGGATGCCGCCGGCGCCATCCCCTCCGGCGCGCCGCCGGTGGCGGAGTTCCTGGATCTGGTGGCCCTGGGGACCGTGGCCGATCTGGTGCCCCTGGATGCCAACAACCGGGTGCTGGTGGCCCAGGGCCTGCGTCGGATCCGTGCCGGTCGCTGTGTTGCGGGAATCACGGCTCTGCTCGAGGTCGCTCAGCGGCGGCGCGCCGACCTGACCGCGACCGATCTGGGGTTCTCGGTCGCGCCGCGGCTGAATGCGGCGGGCCGCCTGGAGGACATGACCATCGGCATCCAGTGCCTGCTGGCCGACGACATCGCCACGGCCACGGCGCTGGCCACGCGCCTGGATGGGATCAACCAGGAACGCCGCCAGATCGAGGCGAAGATGCAGGCCGATGCGCTCGCGGCGCTGCGCGGTCTTGCCGATCCCATGAGTCGCGCTGCGCGGCGCAACGGCCTGTGCCTGTTCGACGAGAGCTGGCATCAGGGCGTGGTCGGACTGGTCGCAAGCCGCATCAAGGACCGCACCAACCGGCCGGTCATCGCCTTCGCCCGGGCCGGCGAGGGCGTGCTGCGCGGCTCGGCCCGCTCGGTGCCGGGGCTGCACATCCGGGATCTGCTCGACGCCATTGCGGTGCGCAGGCCCGAACTCATCGCGCGCTTCGGCGGCCACGCGATGGCGGCGGGACTGACGCTCGCGGCGGCTCACCTCGATGAGTTCGCCGCGGCCTTCGACGCCGAAGTGACGCGCTGGGCGGCGCTGACCGGCTTCTCCGAAAGCATCGAGACCGATGGCGAGCTGACCGTGGCGGAGCTGGCCCTGGAGACGGCGACGGCGCTGCGGGCCGGCGGCCCCTGGGGGCAGCTGTTCCCGGAGCCGAACTTCGACGGCGTGTTCATGGTGCGCAACACCCGCATCGTCGGGCAGCGGCACGTGAAGATGTGGGTGGAAGTGCCCCACACGGGGCGCTCCTTCGATGCCATCGCGTTCAATTTCCTGGAGGCGGCCGAGGAGGGCAGCACGCCGCGGCTGCCCTGCGGGGAGGTGCGCCTGGTGTACCGCCTGGACGTGAACGAGTACCAGAACCAGCGCCGGCTGCAGCTGCTGGTGGATCGGGTGCTCCCGGCCGGTCCTTAGCTGTTAGAATGCGCGTCCTTTTTCGGTTTAGGCCTCGTCGCAATGGAACTTAATCAGCTCAGGCGCCAGCTCAAAGACCTGGGAGAGCGCATCGGCTCCCTACGGGGGTTTCTTTGAGTACGACCGCAAGCAGGAGCGGTTGGAAGAGGTAAGCCTGGAACTGGAGGATCCCGCGATCTGGCAGGACCCGCCCAAGGCGCAGGACCTGGGCAAGGAACGGGCGCGACTGAGCGCGGAGCTGGGCATCATCGATCGCACCACCCAGGGGATCGCCGAGGCGGGTGAGCTGCTGGATCTGGCCGAGGCCGAGGCCGACGAGTCGGCCGCCCGGGACATCGAGTCGGAGGCCCAGCGCCTCGAGACCGACGTGCGCAAGCTCGAGTTCAAGCGCATGTTCGGCGGCGAGATGGACTCGCATTCCGCATTCCTGGACATCCAGGCCGGTGCCGGTGGCACCGAGGCCCAGGACTGGGCCCAGATGCTGCTGCGCATGTATCTGCGGTGGGGTGCCGGCCATGGGTTCAGCTGCGAAGTCATCGACTCGAACCCCGGCGAAGTGGCCGGAATGAAGAGTGCGACCGTCCAGGTCAGCGGCGAGTATGCCTATGGCTGGCTGCGCACCGAGACCGGCGTGCACCGCCTGGTGCGCAAGTCCCCGTTCGATTCCGGAAACCGCCGCCACACCTCCTTCGCCTCGGTGTTCATCTCGCCGGAAATCGACGAGGACATCGAAATCGACATCAACCCGGCGGACCTGAAGACCGACGTCTACCGCTCGAGCGGCGCCGGCGGACAGCACGTGAACAAGACCGAGTCCGCGGTGCGCATCACCCACATCCCCAGCGGCATCGTCGTCGCCTGCCAGAACGAACGCAGCCAGCACAAGAACCGCTCCACCGCGATGAAGATGCTGAAGGCCAAGCTGTACGAGCTGGAGGTCAACAAACGCAACGCCGCCGCCCAGGTGCTCGAGGATTCCAAGTCGGACGTGAGCTGGGGCCACCAGATCCGCTCCTACGTGCTCGACCAGTCGCGCATCAAGGATCTGCGCACCGGCGTCGAGGTGGGCAACACCGCGGCCGTGCTCGATGGTGACCTGGACCCGTTCCTGGAGGCGGCCCTCAAGGCCGGTGTCAACTGATGGACGATGAAAACCCGCTGATCGCCGAACGGCGCGCGAAGCTTGCCAGGCTGCGTGCCGAAGGCAGCGCCTTTCCCAACGATTTCCGGCGCGACGCGCTGGCCGGCGACCTGCATGCCGCCTTCGGCGAACGCGACGATGACTGGCTGGTCGCCAATCCGACCCGGGTGAAGGTTGGTGGTCGCATGATGTTCAAGCGGGTGATGGGCAAGGCGAGCTTCGCCAAGATCGCCGACCGCACCGGGCAGATCCAGCTGTTCCTGCAGGCCGAAGCGCTGGGCGCGCAGTACGAGGAGTTCAAGTCCGCCGACGTGGGCGACATCCTCGGCGCCGAGGGCGAACTGTTCCGCACCAAGACCGGCGAGCTGTCGGTGCGGGTCACCGCGCTGCGCATCCTGGTGAAGTCGTTGCGGCCGCTGCCCGACAAGTGGCATGGCATCGCCGACGTGGACATGCGCTACCGGCAGCGCTACGTCGACCTGATCATGACCGAGGCCAGCCGCGAGGTGTTCCGCACGCGCTCGCGCATCGTGCGCTATCTGCGCGATTTCCTGGACGCACTGGACTTCCTGGAAGTCGAGACGCCGATGATGCAGCCCATTCCCGGAGGCGCCGCCGCCAAGCCCTTCGTGACGCACTACAACGCGCTCGATATCGACATGTACCTGCGCATCGCGCCGGAGCTGTACCTGAAGCGGCTGATCGTCGGCGGCTTCGAGCGCGTCTACGAACTCAACCGGGTGTTCCGCAACGAGGGTCTCTCGACGCGCCACAATCCCGAATTCACCATGCTGGAGCTGTACCTGGCCTACGGGGACTATCGCGATCTCATGGACTGGGCGGAGAAGGCGCTGCGGGGCATGGCCCACGCGATCCGGGGCGGGGAGGCGATCGAGTACCAGGGCCGCACCTACAACCTCGCCGCGCCGTTCCGGCGGGTGACGGTCGAGCAGGCCATCATCGAGCGCAACCCCGATCTCACCCCCGCCATGCTGCGGGACCTCGCGTCGCTGCGGCGCGCCTGTGACCGCCTCGCGATTCCCTTCAGCGACCGCGACGGCCCGGGCAAGCTGCAGATCGAGATCTTCGAAAAGACGGTCGAGCAGACCCTCATGGATCCGACCTTCGTCTACGCCTACCCGGTCGAGGTCTCGCCGCTGTCGCGCGCCAACGACCAGGATCCGTTCCTCACCGACCGCTTCGAATTCTTCCTGGCCGGGCGCGAACTCGCCAACGGCTTCTCCGAACTCAACGATCCGGAGGACCAGGCCGCGCGGTTCCAGGCGCAGGTGGCGCGCAAGGACAAGGGCGATGAGGAGGCCATGTTCTACGATGCGGACTATGTGCGCGCGCTGGAATACGGCATGCCGCCGACCGCCGGCCTCGGCGTCGGCATCGACCGGCTGGTGATGTTCTTCACCGATTCGCCTTCGATCCGCGATGTGATCGCATTCCCGCAGCTGCGCCCGGAAGCCTGAAGACTTGGACGCACCCATCGGTGTGTTCGACTCCGGTATCGGCGGGCTCACGGTGCTGGCGGCCCTGAGGACGGCGCTGCCGCACGAACGCTTCCTCTACCTCGGTGACACGGCGCGGCTGCCCTATGGCACCAAGAGCCCCGGCACCGTCGCGCGCTATGCCGTGCAGGCGGCCGCGGCGCTCGCCGGACGCGGCGTGAAATATCTGGTCGTGGCCTGCAACACCGCGGCTTCCGTGGGACTTGCGGCCATCCGCGCCCGCATTGCGGGCGTGCCGGTCATCGGGGTCATCCAGCCCGGAGCCGCGGCCGCCTGCGCGGCCAGCACCCGCGGCCATATCGCGGTCATCGCCACCGAGGCCACCGTCCGCGGCGGGGCCTACCGGGAGGCGATCCTGGCGCGCCGGCCCGATGCGCGGGTGGAGCAGCTGCCGACGCAGCTGCTGGTGGCGCTGGCCGAAGAGGGCCTGGTCGAAGGACCGGTGGCGCAGGGTGTCGTGCGGCACTACCTCGGATCGCTGTTCGGCGCGGATCCGGCACCGGACACGCTGGTGCTGGGCTGCACGCACTTCCCGCTGCTGCTGCCGACGCTGCGCGACGTGCTCGGGGATCGCGTCCGGATCGTGGACTCGGCGCTCACGACGGCGGCGGCGGTTCGCGACGAGCTGCGGGCCGACGGCACGTTGCGCGCAAGCGGCGAGCCGTCGCTGCAGTTCATGGCGACCGACGGCCCGGAAAGATTCGCCCGCGTGGGCAGCCGGTTCCTCGGCTGCCGGATCGGGCCCCAGGACGTCGAACTGATCGACCTGTAGATCAGCCCTGCGCGGGCAGCTCGTAGGGCAAGGGCAGCTGCTGGGCGGCGATCGGCATCGGGCCGGGCGCACCGGTTTGCACTTCGGAGGCGGTGTCGGACGCGGGAGCGGTCACCGCCAGGAACTCGCATTGCCCGCCGGCGTGTTCCACGGCCTCCACGACCCTCAGAGCCCGCCCATCGGCCAGCACACCGGCATCCCCGGGCCGCAGCCTGCACGGCGCCTGCGACATGAAACGCAGCATGCGGCGCTTCACCTGTCCGCGATAATGCGCGCGGGCAATGATCTCCTGTCCGGTGTAGCAGCCCTTGTCGAAGGCGATGCCGCCGGTCACATCCAGGTTGAGCATCTGGGCGACGAATGCCTCGCTGGTCACCGCATAGACCTCGGGCAGCCCCTCGGCGACGTTGCCGGCAATCCAGTCCGGGCGGCTGCCGGCAATGGCCTCGGGCTCCGGGGCCACCTGCGAACCGGCGGGCGAGGAATCCGCGGGCGCCGCCGGCAGCAGCACCAGATGCCGCGCGCGGCCGAAAGGCAGGCACAGGGCGCCATCGGGAACCGCGGGCGCCGCACCCTGATAGCCCAGGATGCGCCAATGGCCCGAGTCATCGCTCAGCCGCACCTTGGCCCGCAGCACGTAGCGCTGCAGCCGCTTGAGCACCGTCGCCGCGAGTTCGCCGGGCAGCAGCGCCAGTACCGACTCATCCGCGAGCTTCGTCAGGTGCAGCACGGCGATGGTGCGTCCCTGGGGGGTGTGATAGCCGGTGAGCTGCAGCCGGCCGCTCTGCAGCCGGGTCGTGTCGTTGGACAGCTGGCCCTGCAGGAAGCTCAAGGCATCCGCCCCGCGGATCCGCAGCGCTCCCAGACCGAGTTCGGCCACGACACGCCAATCTTTGTGCATGGTGATGTTTTTCCTGAGCTTTCACAGGCCCCTGCGGCTGCACTTCAATGGCCTGTCGGAGCGAATTCTGGCAGACTTCCGCACCTCCATGCAGGCTACCCCAGAACTCCCCGCCGCAGCTGCGCAAGGCTCGCCGGCACCCGAACCGACTGCGGCCGCCGCGGCTGCCACGCCGCCGCCACGGCCCCGCGAGATCGGCGGCCCTCCGGGTCCGGAGCCCACGCGCTACGGCGACTGGGAGCGCAACGGCCGCTGCATCGATTTCTGACCGACGACGTTTTCGCGACGCGCTCCCGAACCGGCGTGTCGCAGGAGCATTCATGCGCGAGCGACCCCTGTCACCGCACTGGACCATCTACCGGATGTCCCGGTACAGCCTCCTCAGTTCCTTCGCCAACCGCGCCACGGGCGCCCTGCTGAGCGTGGGGCTGCTGGTGCTCATCTACTGGCTGACCTCGCTCGCCCGCGGCGCCCATGCGTATGCGCGGGCCCAGGCAGTGCTGGGGTCGGATCTGGCCCGGGTGGTCTATGCGGGCCTCATCGTGGCGTTCTGCTACCACCTCGTGGCCGGCATCCGGCACCTGGTGTGGGATACCGGCCGCGGCCTGGAAAAGGCGCAGTCACAGCGCAGTGCGTGGCTGGTGATCACGGTGTCGGTGCTGCTGGCGGCGGCCGTCTGCTTCTGGGCATTGCGTGCCCGCGAGGGGGTCTGATGAGCCTGCAGTCACCGCTGGGGCGGGTGCGGGGCCTCGGGGCCTCGGGCAATGCCGTGCATCACTGGTGGGTACAGCGGCTCACGTCGGTGGCACTGGTGCCGCTGGGGATCTGGCTGCTGGTGTCGCTGGTGGCGCTGCCCTCGCTGGACTTCGTGACGCTGGTGTCCTGGATCGGCGGCACCTGGACCGCGAGCCTGCTGAGCGTGCTGATCCTCACGGCCTGCTGGCATTCGCGCCTCGGCGTGCAGGTGATCATCGAGGACTACGTCCACGACCACGGCCTGAAGATGACCAGCCTGGTCCTGTCGGGCTTCATTCATGTCCTGCTTGCCGCGCTCGGTGTGTTCGCCGTGCTGCGCATCGCCTTCGGGAGTCCGCTTTGAGTGCCTATGAATTCATCGATCACACCTACGATGTGGTCGTCGTCGGTGCCGGCGGCGCCGGCCTGCGCGCCACGCTGGGCCTCGCCGAGGCCGGCCTCTCCACCGCCTGCATCAGCAAGCTGTTCCCGACGCGCAGCCACACGGTCGCCGCGCAGGGCGGCATCAGCGCGGCGCTCGGCAACATGGGCCCCGACGACTGGCGCTGGCACATGTACGACACGGTCAAGGGCTCGGACTGGCTGGGCGACCAGGATGCCATCGAGCTGATGTGCAAGGAGGCCCCGGCCGCCGTCATCGAGCTGGAGCACTATGGCATGCCCTTCTCGCGCACCGAGCAGGGACGGATCTACCAGCGCCCCTTCGGCGGCATGACCACGCACTTCGGCAAGGGCACGGCCCAGCGCACCTGCGCCGCCGCGGACCGCACCGGCCATGCGATGCTGCATACCCTGTATCAGCAGTCGATCCGTCACGCGGCGACGTTCTTCGTCGAGTTCTTCGCCATCGACCTGATGATGGAGAACGGCGAGTGCCGCGGCGTGGTGGCGCTGGACATGACCGAGGGCACGCTGCATCGCTTCCGCGCCCACCGCACCATCCTCGCCACCGGGGGCTATGGCCGGGCGTACTTCTCGTGCACCTCGGCCCATTCGTGCACGGGCGACGGCAATGCCATGGTGCTGCGGGCCGGCCTGCCGCTGTCCGACATGGAGTTCGTCCAGTTCCACCCCACCGGCATCTACACCGCCGGCTGCCTCATCACCGAGGGCGCCCGCGGCGAAGGCGGGTATCTCACCAATTCGGCGGGTGAACGCTTCATGGAGCGTTACGCCCCGAACGCCAAGGACCTCGCCTCGCGCGATGTCGTCAGTCGCGCCATGACCATCGAGATCCGCGAGGGGCGGGGGGTCGGGGAACACCGCGACCACATCCACCTGCACCTGGAGCACCTCGGTCCGGCGGTGATCCACGAGCGCCTGCCGGGCATCGCCGAGACGGCGCGCATCTTTGCCGATGTGGACGTGACCCAGGCGCCGATCCCGGTGCTGCCGACCGTGCACTACAACATGGGTGGGATCCCCTGCAATTACCACGGCGAGGCCCTGTGTCCGCGCGAGGGCGACGTCGAGGCCGTCGTGCCCGGCCTGATGGCGGTCGGGGAGGCCGCCTGCGTCTCGGTGCACGGTGCGAACCGGCTCGGGTCCAACTCGCTGCTGGACCTAGTGGTCTTCGGCCGCGAGGCGGCCCGGCGCTGCGCCGAGGTGCTCAAGCCCGATGCCCCGCATCGCCCGCTGGCGGCGGATGCCGCAGAACCTGCGCTCACGCGGCTGGACCGGCTGCGCCAGGCCAACGGCTCGCGGCCCACGGCCGACATCCGCCTGGAAATGCAGCGCATCATGCAGGCCGATGCGGCCGTGTTCCGCAGCGGGGAGTCCCTGGCCGAAGGGGCGGAGAAACTCAAGGGCACGTTCGCCTCGATGGCCGATGTCAAGGTCGCGGACCGTTCGCTGGTGTGGAACACGGACCTCGTGGAAACGCTGGAGCTGGACAATCTGCTGCTGCAGGCCACCGCCACCATCAACTCCGCGGTGAACCGGACGGAAAGCCGCGGCGCGCATGCCCGCGAGGATTTCCCCAACCGCGATGACGCCAACTGGATGAAGCACACCCTGGTGTGGGTCGATGGCGGCGGTCGCGTCAGTTTCGATTACCGGCCGGTGCACATGCGCACCATGACCGGGGATGTCGAGCCCATTCCGCCCAAGGCCCGTACCTACTGAGGTTCATCGATCAATGGTTCAACTGTCGCTGCCTGCGGGTTCGAAGGTCAATCCGCACGGCCGGGTCCACAAGGCCACCGGCGCCGCCGTGCGCACCTTCCGCGTCTACCGGTTCGACCCGGATTCCAACGAAAGCCCGCGCATCGATACCTTCGAGGTCGACACCAAGGCCTGCGGGCCCATGGTCCTGGATGCGCTGATCCACATCAAAGGCAGGATCGATTCCTCGGTCACCTTCCGCCGTTCCTGCCGCGAAGGCATCTGTGGCTCCTGCGCCATGAACATCAACGGCCTGAACCGCCTGGCCTGCACCACCGCGATCGGGGACCTCGGCGCCGAGATCCGGATCTATCCGCTGCCCCACATGCCGGTGGTGAAGGACCTGGTGCCCGACCTCACGACCTTCTACGCGCAGTACGCCTCGGTGGAACCGTGGCTGAAGACCCGCACGCCGGCACCGCCCGACCAGGAGCGGCTGCAGACGAAGGAGGATCAGGTCCGGATCGACCGGCCGGCAGCGTGCATCCTGTGCGCCTGCTGTTCCACGGCCTGCCCCAGCTACTGGTGGAACAGCGAGCGCTATCTCGGACCCGCCGCGCTGCTGGCGGCCTACCGCTGGATCGTCGACAGCCGCGATGAGGCCACGGGTGAGCGGCTCGACCAGCTGAACGATCCCTTCAAGCTGTACCGCTGTCACACCATCATGAACTGCACCGACGTATGTCCCAAGGACCTGAATCCGGCCGGAGCGATCGCGGAAATCAAGAAGAAGCTCCTGGAGCGGCAGCACTGAGCGCCGGTCCTCCGGATGCTGCGCTGCCAGATCCCCACCGGCGCCGGCTGCTGTGGCATTGCCGCCGTGGCATGAAGGAGCTGGACGTACTGCTCAGCCGATATGCCCGGGAACGCTATGCGCTCGCTCCGGCGGGCCAGCGGGCCGCCTTCGAGGCCCTGCTCGGCCTGCCCGACCCGCAGATCGCGGACTACCTGCTCGGCCATGCTCCGGCTCCGGACGAGGCCCTGGCCGAGGTCATCCGGGCCGTGCTGGCCCGCCCCCGGGATTTTGTGGAATCCATTCACAATCCCACACAACCCGGGTGAACTTTCGGCAGCCTTGCCAGTCTATCCAGGCGGCGAGGCAATCTGTCCCGTAAGCCGCACGAGAGTACAGTGTAGGGAATGACTGCCGACGCAAGCGACTTGAGCCTGGTCCAGCGTGTGCAACGCGGGGACAAGGGTGCCTTTGATGTGCTGGTCCTCAAGTACCAGCACAAAGTAGTCAAGCTGGTCATGCGTTATGTACGCAATCCCGCCGAAGCCGAGGACATCGCCCAGGACGCCTTCATCAAGGCCTACCGGGCATTGCCTCAGTTCCGGGGTGATAGCGCCTTCTACACCTGGCTGTACCGCATCGCCATCAACACCGCCAAGAATGCCGTGGTTGCCCGCGACCGCAATCCGGTAGATTTCGACCTCGACATGACCAACAACGAAGAGTCCTACGAGATGCAAGGCCGACTGAAGGATTCGGAAACCCCTGAAGCGCTGGTGCTGACCGACGAGATCCGCACCACCGTCAACGCCGCCATCGCGAACCTGCCGGATGACCTGCGCACGGCGATCGTGCTGCGGGAGCTCGAGGGACTGTCCTACGAGGAGATCGCCGCGACCATGGACTGCCCCGTCGGTACGGTCCGGTCGCGGATTTTCCGGGCGCGCGAGGCCATCGATGGCCGGCTGCGCGAAGTCTTCGAAGGCGGACTGGGCCGGGCGGAGGAAATTGGATGAGCAACGAAGAGCTGGAAAGCCAGTTGTCGGCGATGTTCGACGATGAATTGCCGGCCAGCGAATGCGAGCTGCTGGCACGGCGCCTGGCGCGCGATGAACAACTGCGCGCCCGCTGGGGCCGCTACGCGGCCATCGGCGCGTGTCTGCGCGGCGAGCACGGCGTGCGCCTCGAATCACCGCTGGCCAGCAGGGTCAGCGCCGCCATCAAGCAGGAGCCGACCCCGAGCGCATCGCCCCTTCAGGCAAGCCCCGGACGGGGCTTCATGACGCCGTGGATGACCTCGCTGGGCGGGGTCGCGACCGCGGCCGCCGTGGCGGCGGTGGCCATACTGTGGATGCGCTCCGAAAGCCCGCCGCAGATCGCGCAGCTGACCCCGGCCGCGAATCCGGCCGCCCACGCCCCGGCAGTCGTGGCGGCGCCGGCCACGGAGGTCGCCAACGCAACCGTCCCCACCGCCGTTGCGGCGACGGCGCGGCCGCGGCAGCCCCGGGAACCGGACAGCTACGTGGTGCCTGCCGCGACGACCCCCGGGCCGGTCCTGATGGCGCCCACCGAACTGGCCAACTACATCGTCGCGCACAGTGAATACTCTGGGCCCCTGATGCGCCGGAACGCGTTGTCGGCACTGGTGGGCGGGGATTCCCCGGCGCCCCAGCTCACCGCTCAGCCCATACCGGCGGTCGTGACCGGAAAATGATCCCCCTGCGTGCGACGCGCGAGCCGGTGCTCTG
>Ga0335075_10002932_pt1 | contig 27267 bp, 22 predicted proteins | sample Lox_Sample_24_FD_206723 | JGI IMG/M metagenome (GOLD analysis project Ga0335075, IMG submission 206723) | Soil microbial communities from Loxahatchee National Wildlife Refuge, Florida, United States - Lox_Sample_2.4 | ecosystem: Environmental > Terrestrial > Soil > Wetlands | place: USA...
ATGTTTGCCGGTGCTCTGGTCCCCCGCCGGGGCACCGATGCCGGCGTTCCGGGCCCCCGTCGGAGCGCCGATGAATGCGACGCCGGGTGGTTTGCCCCCGTAGCCACCCGGCGTCGCTCTCTCTTTTCCGCCTCTTATTTACTCGGTCTTGCTGAACTCGGCGATGGCGATAGCCATCATGCCGAGTCCCATGACCGCCACCATGCCGAGCGAGAGGCCAAGGGGAACCGCCCAGCCGGCCCAGGTAATGGCCGGCGACAGGTGCTGTTCGAACGCCGCGGGCATGGTCAGGTGGCTGAACACCGCGTGCCGCATGGGACCGACAATGTAGGTGAGAGGGTCGATCCTGGTGAGCACGCTGAGCCAGGCTGGCAGCCCGTTGAGCGGGTACAGCGCACCGGAGAGAAAGAACAGCGGCATCACGAGCATCTGGGTCAGCGCCATGAACGCCTGGAACTGCTTGATCCTGGCCGCCATCATCACGCCGAACGCCGTTAGCGTGAACGACAGCAGCAGCAGTTCGCCGATCAGGGTGACAATGAGTATCGGGTTATACGGAACGTGAGCAAACCCGGCCAGGATGAGGAAGATGATTCCCTGGAAGGTGGCGATCGTGGCCCCGCCCAGGCACTTGCCGATGACGATCGATGCCCGGCTGACCGGCGCGACCAGGATCTCTCTGAGGAAGCCGAATTCGCGGTCCCAGACGATCGATGCCGCCGAGAAAATGGCAGTGAACAGCACCGACATTGCCAGCACGCCGGGGTAGATGAAGGTCTTGAAGCTGATTCCCGCGGGCAGGCTCCCGCCGGCCAGCGCGCCGAGGCCGGTGCCGAGCACGAACAGGAACAGCACCGGCTGGATCAGCGAGGTGATGGCCCGTAGCCGGTCGGTGCGGAACCTGATCAGCTCGCGCCGCCAGACGATCCCGACGGCGCGCAGGTCATGCTGCAGTCCGCGCTCGGGAACAGCGACCCGGATCTGCCCGACGAGCTGGCTGGCTCCTGCCGTGGTGGTCACGTCCGTGGAGCGGGGAGGGGCGGGGAGGTGGGTGGGCATCGCTTATCGCCTCCCGGCACGGAACCGCTGGGCCATCTGGCGCATCGCGTCCGTGCTCGACGCCTCGGCGTCGCGGATAGTGCTGCCGGTATAGGACATGAAGACGTCGTCCAGCGATGGCCGGGACACGCTGACCGAGCGGATGGGCACCGAGAACTCGGCGAACAGTCGCGGCACGAACTGCTCGCCGGAGGCCACCGAGAACGTCACCGCGCCCTCGTGCATGGCGGCCTCGAGGCCGAACGTGTCAGCCAGCGCGGCGATGGCCGCTGGATCGTCGGCGGTGTGGATCTGCACCCGGTCCTTGCCGACGCTGGCCTTCAGCGCCTCGGGGGTGTCGATGGCCACGATCTTGCCGTGATCGATGATCGCGATCCGGTCGCAGTGCTCCGCCTCGTCCATGTAGTGGGTGGTGAGGAAGATGGTGATGTCCTCGCGCCGCTTGAGGTCGTTGATGTAGGCCCAGATCGAGGACCGGGTCTGCGGGTCCAGGCCGACCGTCGGCTCGTCGAGGAACAGCACATGCGGCGCGTGCAGCAGCCCACGGGCGATCTCCAGCCGCCGCTGCATCCCGCCCGAGTAGGTGCTGACCAGGCTGTCCTTGCGATCCCAGAGCCCCACCATGTCCATGACCTGGCGCATCCGCGGGCCCACGGCGGCCTTCGGCACGCCGTAGAGCTCGGCGTGGAACCGCAGGTTCTGCTCGGCGGTCAGGTAGGTATCCAGCGTGGTGTCCTGGAAGACCAGGCCGATGTTGCGGCGGACCGAGTCGCGCTCGGTCCGCGCGTCGTAGCCCGCGACGCGCGCGACGCCGGTGGTCGCGTTCGCCAGCGTGCACAAGATTTTTATCGTGGTTGTCTTTCCCGCCCCGTTAGGGCCGAGAAAGCCGAAGGTCTCGCCTCGGGCCACCTCGAAGTCGATGCCTCGCACCGCCTGGACCTCGCCGTACTGCTTGGTCAGGCCTGATACCGAGATCACCGGCTCGTGAGCGGGTGCGGTTGCCCGGTCCGGGGCAACCGCACCCCCCGCATTCGTGCTGGTGTGCGTCACCAACGCCACTGCCTCCCTCTGCTCGGTCGCACCGAGCCTAGCTGTGTACTGGTGATAGCGCTCTTTGCTCAGTCGCTGGTCTCGGCCTCGTCGTCATCGGCCGCGAGCAGCCGGTACAGGGCCTTGCGCGCGTCGGTCAGCACGGTGCGGGCCTGGGCCACCTGGCCCTCGGTCCCCGCGCTCACGACCTGGAACGCGGCCATGCCGACCTGGCCGATGAGACTGCGCATCTCCAGGGCCGTGTCGCCCACGGAGCCGGCCACCACGTCCCACGGCGCCCTGACCTCGTTGGGGTGCGCTTCGACGTAGCTGCGGCCCTCATCGGTGAGCTGGTAGGCCCGGCGCCCGCCGTCGCCCGCCTCGGCGCGGATCAGCCCTTCGTCCTCGAGCTGCTGCAGCGCGGGGTAGACCGAGCCGGGGCTGGGCCGCCATACGCCGTCGCTCCGCTCGCCGATGGCCTGGATGATCTGGTAGCCGTTCATCGGCTCCTCGGCCAGCAGCGCCAGTGCCGCCGCCCGGACGTCACCTCGCTTGGCCCGTGGCCCGCGCATCCCGCGCCGGCCGGGCTCGCCGAACCATGGCCCGAACCCGAACATGTGTGGTCCGGGCGGTCCGGGCGGGCCGGGTGGGAATCCGGGGCCGGGAAACTTGACCGGCCCGCGGACGCGGCGCGGGCGGACGTGCCGATGCCACCCGAACTCCTCTTCACCACCGTGCCGCCAGCCTTCTTCCTCGCCCCGGTTCCGCCAGTTGCTTTCTTCCCGCATGGGTTGTCTCCTATCTGTGTGTCCGCTGCTGTAAGTCTCAGGCCTATCCGAGACTGTCACCGGACGCTCTAGATAGGTCAAAGATATATCGCTAACGCGGGCATGGCAAACCCACGGGCGAACAGGGACTGGCGCCGACCGGCTGATTAGCCGCCGATGGCCGACATAGGCCGGGCCGGCTGCAGGAATCCGGGCTCGTTGATGCCGTGACCGGGCAGCTTGGACTGCACAGCCCGGCGCCACAGCGCCGCGATGGTGGCATCGCTAGCGCCGGCCCGCAGCGGGCCACGCAGGTCACTCTCGGTGGTCGCGAACAAGCAGTTGCGCACCTGCCCGTCCGCGGTGAGCCTGACCCGGTCGCAGGAACCGCAGAATGGCCTGGTCACCGAGCCGATCACGCCGATCCGGGCCGGGCCGCCGTCGACCAGGAACGCCTCGGCCGGGGCCGAGCCGCGGGCGGCCGGATCATCGGGCGTCAGCGAGAACTCGGCCGACAGGGCGGCCAGGATCTCGTCGGCCGTCACCATGTTGCTGCGGCGCCAGCCGTGCTGCGCGTCCAGCGGCATCTGCTCGATGAACCGGAGGTGGTACCCGTGGGCCAGGCAGAACCGGGCCAGCGGCACGACCTCGTCGTCATTCTTGCCGCGCATCAGCACCGTGTTCACCTTGATGGGCGCGAGCCCGGCAGCGGCGGCCGCGGACAGGCCAGCCAGCACGTCGGCCAGGCGGTCGCGCCGGGCGAGGGTGCGGAAGGTCTCCGGCCGCAGCGTGTCCAGCGACACGTTGATCCGGTCCAGCCCTGCCTCGTGCAGCGGGCGCGCCAGCCGGTCGAGGCCGATCCCGTTGGTGGTCAGCGAGATCTCCGGGCGCGGGCGCAGCGCGGCGGTGCGGGCCACCACGTCCACCAGGCCACGCCGGAGCAGTGGCTCGCCGCCGGTGAAGCGGACCTCGCTGATGCCGAGCAGCTCCACCCCGATCCTGACCAGGCGCACCACCTCGTCGTCGGTCAGCAGGTGCGGCTTGGGCAGCCAGTCAAGACCCTCGGCGGGCATGCAGTAATCACACCGCAGGTTGCACCGGTCGGTGAGGGACACCCGCAGGTCGGTCGCCACGCGGCCATACGAGTCGGCCAGCATGGCATCACCTCCCCTGTCCGGCTGGGAGCCGGGCAACCATCCCCAGCCTACTCAGGATCATGTCCACCGAATGGACGACAAGGGGTGTGGTCTGCCGGCCGGACGCGCGGACGGTGCGTCATGGCGCATGGTAGAGCCATGACCCAGGGCGTCGCCGGCTCGCCGGGCACGGACACCGCGGTGCGGGTGCGCGGCCTGCACAAGCGGTACGGCGACCTGACCGCGGTGGCCGGCATCGACCTCGACATCCGGCCGGGCGAAGTGTTCGCCCTGCTCGGGCCCAACGGCGCGGGCAAGACGACCACGGTGGAGATCCTCGAGGGCTACCGCCACCGGGACGGCGGCACGGTGGACGTACTCGGCGAGGATCCGCAGCGCGCGGGCCGGGCCTGGCGGGCCAGGATCGGCATCGTGCTGCAGCAGGCCGCCGAGGCGGACGCCACCGAGCTGACCGTGCGCGAGATGATCCGCGACTTCGCCGGGTTCTACCCGCGGCCACGCGACCCGGACGAGGTGATCGAGCTGGTGGGGCTGACCGCGAAGGCGCGGTCGCGGATCCACCAGCTCTCCGGCGGCCAGGTGCGCAGGCTCGACGTGGCGCTCGGCATCATCGGCGGGCCGCAGCTGCTGTTCCTCGACGAGCCGACCACTGGTTTCGACCCTCAGGCCCGGCGGAACTTCTGGGACCTGATCCGGGCCCTGCAGACCGGCGGCACCACCATCCTGCTGACCACGCACTACCTGGACGAGGCGGAGGCGCTGGCCGACCGGGTCGCGGTGATCTCGGGTGGCCAGATCGCTGCCACCGGGCCTCCCGCAGCCCTGGGCGGCCGGGCGACCGCCACCGCCACCGTGAGCTGGCAGGACGACGGCCCGCGCAGCGTGCGCACCGACTCACCCACGGCCCTGGTGGCGGAGCTGGCGGCGCGGTACGGCGGCGAGGTCCCCGCGCTGACGGTGACCCGTCCGAGCCTGGAGGACATCTACCTGGAGCTGATCGGAGGCGAGCGATGACGCTGTCGGCGACCACCGGGGCCGCGACACCCACCGCCGGGGAGGCGTCCCTGCCCAGCGCCGGGCGCATCGGCATGGCCAGGATCAGGATCGAGCTGAGGGCCTTCTTCCGCGAGAAGCAGTCGGTGGCTTTCGTGTTCGCGATGCCAGCGATCCTCCTGCTGCTGCTGGGCTCGATCTTCAGAGGCGACACGGCGGGCCACGGCGTTTCGGTCGGCGAGATCTTCGCGGCCGGGCTGATCGGCGGTGGCGTCATGGCCACCAGTTACCAGAACCTGGGCATGGCGATCGCCATCGAGCGCGACCGGGGCCTGCTCAAGCGCCTGCGCGGCACGCCGATGCCGGCTGGCGCCTACTTCATCGGGAAGACGGGCCTCGTCCTGGTCTCCACCGTGGCCGAGAGCGTGATCCTGATCATCGTCGGCATGCTGGTCGACCACTTGCGGCTGCCGACCTCCGCCGAGCGCTGGTGGACGTTCGCCTGGGTGTTCCTGCTGGGCACGATCACCTGCACGCTGCTCGGGATCGCAGCGAGCAGCGTCCCGCGCTCGGCGCGCAGCGCAACCGCCGTTATCACGCTCCCGTTCGTGGTGCTGCAGTTCATCTCCGGGGTCTACGTCCCGTTCACCTTCGTGCCGCCCTGGCTTCGTGACATTGCCGCGATCTTCCCGCTCAAGTGGATCTGCCAGGGGCTGCGCTCGGTCTTCCTGCCGGCCCAGGCGGCCGCGCTCGAGCCGGCCGGCTCGTGGGAACTGGGCCGCACCGCGCTGGTGCTGGCGGCCTGGGTTGCCGCAGGATTGGTGCTGTGCCTGACCACGTTCCGCTGGCAGCGCAGGCAGGACGGATGACTCCGCCACTGGCTGGGATGCCGTGCCCGCCGTCCGACCGGGAGGACGCCTGGGTCGCGGTCCCCGGGCGGTGGGACCTGTACTACGCGGTGGTCTTCACCGTGGTGCTGGCGGTGATCTGGGTGGGCACCACGCCGGGCCACCGCCTCGTTGCCATTCCCGCCATGGTCGCGATGGTCCCGTGGTACGTGCTGGTCGGGCGCCCAATCTGGATCCGCGGCGAGGGCTCGGCCAGGCGCGGGGCGGTCTACATCGCGGGCCTGTTCGCCTTGTTCGCGGCGGCGCAGAGCCAGGACCCGAACGCCTGGTTCCTGGCCTTCGTCATCTGCCCGCAGTTTTTCCACGTGACCGCACCGCGCCTGGCCATGGCGGCCGCGATCGCGTTCAACACCCTGGCCGGGCTGCTGCTGGTCTACCGGGTGCACAGCCTGGCCGTGGCGGCGACCTCGCTCGCCATCGGCGCGGCCGGCATCGGCTTTTCGATCGTGTACGGCGGCTGGGTTACCCGGATCATCGAGCAGAGCCGGGAGCGGGCCGAGCTCATCGACCAGCTTGAGGCGACGCGGGCCGAACTGGCCCAGGCGAACCACCAGGCCGGCATGCTGGCCGAGCGGCAGCGCCTGGCCGGGGACATCCACGACACGATCGCCCAGGGATTCACCAGCATCGTCATGCTGATTCAGGCCGCCGAGGCCGAGATCGGCGGTGACCGGGCCGCGGCGCGCAGGCACCTGAACCTGGCCGCCGAGACCGCGCGGGAGAACCTGGCCGAGGCCCGGGCGCTGGTGGCCGCGCTGGCGCCCGCTCAGCTCGACGGCGGCCATCTTGACGACGCGCTGCGCAGGCTGGCGGCCCAGACGGCCAGCCAGCTCGGCGTCAGCGGCGACTTCCAGGTGGGCGGCTCGCCCAGGCCGCTGGACACCACCGCCGAGGTGATGCTGCTGCGCGTCTGCCAGGAGGCGCTGGCCAACGTGCGCAAGCACGCCCGCGCCCGCCGGGCCTGGGTCCGGCTGAGCTATGACCCCGCCACGGTGCGCATGGAGGTCGGCGACGACGGAGCCGGGTTCGACCCGGCCGTGGAGGGGAGCGGGGACGGGGAGGTGGGTGGGGGGTACGGCCTGCGCGGCATGCGGGCCCGGGTCGACGAGGCGGGCGGCCAGCTGACCGTGCGGAGCAAGCCCGGTGAAGGCACGTCGGTCTGCGTCGAGGTACCAGCGTGAGCGGGACGCCGGCCGCGAAGGTGATCCGGGTGCTGCTGGCCGACGACCACCCGGTTGTCAGGGAAGGGCTGCGGGGGATGCTGGCCGCCGAGCCGGGCATCGATGTGGCTGGCGAGGCCGGGTCCGGTGATGAGGCGGTCTCGCTGGGCCGGGAACTGCGGCCGGACGTGATCCTGATGGACCTGCGGATGCCGCACGGTGACGGCGTCAGCGCGATCACACGGATCCGCGAAGACCAGCCCCGGGCCAGGATAATCGTGCTGACCACTTACGACACCGACGCTGACATCCTGCGCGCGATCGAGGCCGGCGCCACGGGCTACCTGCTCAAGGACACCGCGCGAGCGGCGCTGGTGAGCGCGATCCGGGCCGCCGCCCGCGGCGAGACCGTTTTGGCGCCCCTGGTGGCCGGCCGGCTGGTAAGCCGGATACGCATGCCGCCGCAAGAGGCGCTGTCCACGCGCGAGGCCGAGGTGCTGGCCCAGGTAGCCCGCGGCCTCACCAACGCCGAGATCGGCCGCCTGCTCTACATCAGCGAGGCCACGGTCAAGACGCACCTGGGGCGCGCATGCGCCAAGCTTGGCGTGTCGAGCCGGACGGCCGCGGTGACGAAGGCGATGCAGACCGGGGCGCTGCCGGCCCCGGGGTGCGCCCCGGGATGACAATTGTGCCGTCGTAAACCATCGTTATCACCGCAGGACAACCCAGTCCGCCGGGAGGCTATAACACTGTCATGACTGTCGACGGCGCGATCTGGCGTGATCAGCTCACCGCGGCCGAGCGAGCGGCGCTCGGCCGCGGGCACGGATCGATTCCCGATCCGCGGCCCGACATCCTGGTGGTGGGCGGCGGGATCATGGGTGTCGCGATCGCGGCCGCCTGCCACGAGGCGGGACTCGGCTCGGTGCTGCTGATCGAGACCGGACGGCTGGGCGCGGGGGCCACCGGAGGGGCGGCGGGCCAGCTGGTCCCGGAGCCGCACCAGTGGAGCGACCCCGAACCCCTGGTCGACTTGGAGCGGGCCAGCCTGGAGCGGTGGCGGGAGCTCGAGCAGCGGCTGCCCGGCGGGGTCGGTCTGGTCGAGATCGACTGGATCGGCCTGGCGCCGCATCCCGGCGGCTTCGCCGCGCATCAGCCGCCGGCCGTGCAATGGCTGGCGCCGGGGCAGGTGGAGCAGCTCGTTCCGGGCCTGGCCCGGTCCATGGAAGGTGCGCTGATCCGGGACCAGGCCCGGGTCAACCCGCTACGTGCCCTGGTCAGGCTGGCGGCCACCCTGCCGGCGGTGGCGACCGGCGTAGCAGCCACCGCCGTGACCATCCGCGGTGACCAGCTGCTGTCGGTGGTCACGTCGGCCGGTGAAGTCCACCCGGGCGTCGTGATCTTCGCCACCGGCCAGCCGCCGGTCCTCGACGGCCTGCCGCTGAACATCCCCTCGGGCCGGGTCAAAGGCCACCTGCTGGTCACCGAGGCCACGTCGGTCAGGCTGCCCGGCATCGTCGCACCCGTCGCCACCCAGCTTGAGGACGGGCGGTTGCTGACCGGCGGAACCTTCGACATCGGGGACGAGGACCCGGCCATCCAGCCCGACGTGATTGAGTCGATCATGGCCGGCCTGGTCGCCGCGCTACCCGCCGCGAAAGGGCTGGGCATCGCGTACCAGTGGTGCTGCTTCCGGCCCCGCCACCCCGACCAGCGGCCGGTCATCGACCGCGTCCCCGGCCTGGACAACGCCTGGCTCACCTCGGGACACTTCAGGACCGGCATACTCAACGCCCCGGCCACGGCGGCGGTGCTCGCCCGCTGGATCTCGGCCGGTGAGCCCCCGCCCGAGCCAGGCACCTGGTCGGCGACCCGCTTCACCCGGCCGGCGGGCTGACCACCCGGCGACGGTCGTCGGGAAGCCGCTGCGTGACTCCGGCCCGATCCAGGAACTCCAGCAGCGGTATCGCGACCCGGCGCGTGGTCCGCATCGCCTGCCTGGCCTCTGCGGCCGTGAACGGCTGCGGCAGGCCGGCCAGGATGCGCCCGGCCAGCGCGTCGGCGCCCGGAGCCAGCACGATCTGGTCGCTGATCCGCAGCAGCAACCCGGCCCGGTCGGCCGCGCCGATGGCCTGAAGGTCGAGACCGAGACGGCGGAGCCGGTCAGCGTCGGGCGAGGCGAACGGTGCGGCGGCCAGATCGGCCAGCAGAACACGCACCGCGGCCGCCGCGGCGGCGGACAGTTCCCGCGTACCGCCCGCCGTGTCGGGCAGGGTGAGAAGGATCAGGCCATCGCGCCGCCGCAGCGGCGGCCGGACCAGCGCGTCGACCAGCCGGCGCTCGGGCAGGCCGAGGGCCGCGCGGGCGGCCTCGACGGTGAGGCCGGGCGCGGGCGGCTCACGGCCGACCGCCGCGGTGACCGCCTCGGCGAGACGGCCGGCCAGATCAGCCCAGTAGCCGGGATCCGCGAGCCACTCGCCGGCCACCGGCTCCGGATGCTCGCTGATGCCCATGGCCAGCAAGGCGCTGGCCCGCAGCAGGCCGTGCCGGCGCAGCAGGTCGGAGGCCAGGGGCAGGTCGGGCCAGGACTCGAGATCCGCAGCGGCAGACGCGCCCGCGCCGCGGCGGCTCAGCGGCGGCGGCGCCACGTCAAGCACGACGGCGCCGCGCACCCCCTGGTCTCGCAGCAGCACCCGGTCACCGACATGCAGCGGGATCGGCTCGCGCCAGGTGAGCCTGGCGATCCGGCCGTTCAGCAGCCGGGCCCGCGCCACCATCCGCGCCCCGCCGGCCTGCAGCGTCACCGTCCGCAGCAAGCGGGGCGCCCCGCCACGTCCGGCCGGAGCCGTACCGGCCGGGCCCGCGTCGCCCGGGGCCGTGCCGCCTGGAGCCGTGCCGCCCGGGGCCGCGCTGCTTGTCCGCTCGTCGGTCGCGGCGAGCCGCACGTCGATGACATCGGTCAGCGTCCAGCGGCCCGGTTGCACGAGGGCCATGCCCGGGCCGAGCCGCTCGTGGCTGACACCGCGCAGGCCGAGCAAGGCCCGGGCAGGCCCGGCCAGCTCGGCCACGGGCTCGCCCAGGCTCTGGATGCTCTGCACCCGCACCGGGCGCATGGACGGAGTGACGGCCAGTTCGTCGCCGAGGCGCACGGTCCCGGCCGGCAGCGTTCCGGTCATGACCGTGCCACTGTCGGCGACGGCAAAGGCGGCATCGAGCCAGATCCGCACCGGTGCGCCGGCGTCCGGCACCGGGAGGCGGCCGGCCAGCCGGGTCAGCGCGCTGGCCAGCGCTGGCAGGCCCCGCCCGGTGACCGCGCTGACCGCGAGGGCCTCTACCTGGCCCAGGCTGGAAGCGGCCACGAGATCGCTGGCCTCGGCCAGAACAGGCCCAGGGTCGGCCAGATCGGCCCGCGTGACGACCAGCAGGCCGCGGCTGATGCCCAGGGCATCAATGACCGCCAGGTGCTCGGACGACTGCGCTTGCCAGCCGTGGTCGGCGGCCACCACGAACAGCACGGCGGGGACTTGCCCCACGGCGGCGGCTACCGCGGCGACGAAACGCTCGTGGCCGGGCACATCGATAAAGGCCAGGTGGTCCCCTGACGGCAGCGTCAGCCAGGCATGCCCCAGGCCGGCGGGCGGGCCGCGGGGATGTTCTTCATCCAGGTGCCCGGGAACCATCCCGGTGAGCGCCTGCACCAGGGCTGACTTGCCGTGACCCGTGTGCCCGGCCGTCGCGATGACCTGCATGCCAGCCACGAGCGTGACCATACTCGCCGGGTTCGGCCCGGCGGCGTGCGCTTGGGCGGGGAGCATTCGAGCATTTACCAGCCCTTTGCATAATGGGCCGCCCACCGGGTACCCAACTTGTGCGAGTCTTAATCCTCCGGTTACGGAGGGAGTGAGCGCTATGGCTGGCGTGATGCGAATTCCGCGCAGTCGCGGCGGTGTGAGCGGGATACTGCTGATCCTGCTGGGCGCGTGGGGCGGGCTGGTTCCGTTCGTCGGGCCCTACTTCAGCTTCGCCTACACGCCGGACAAGGCGTGGGCGTACACCTCTGGCCGGCTGTGGCTTTCGGTCGTGCCTGGCGCGGCCGCATTGCTCGGCGGCTTGCTGGTGACCATCGCCTCACACCGGGCAGCCGCCTGCGTGGGTGCGTTCGTCGCCGCCCTCGGTGGCGCCTGGTTCATCGTCGGCAGCCCGGTCATCATGCTGGCGGTGAAGAACCCCTCGATCACCTCGGGAATCCCGCTGGCCGGCCCGCTCGGGCCGCTGAGCTCCACCAGCCGCGTGCTGCTTGAGGGGCTTGGCTTCTTTACTGGCACTGGCACGCTGATCTTGTTCTTCGCGGCGCTGGCGCTCGGCCGGTTCTCCGTGGTCGGTGTCAGGGACGCGGCGATGGCCGAGGAACTGCTGACGGCGGTGCCCACCGACGCCTATCCGGACACGGCCGGGCAAGCGCCCGAGGACGTCAGCTACCCCTTCCCGTCGGAGCAGGCCAAGACATCGCCGGAGCAGTTCCCGACAACGACGACAAGCCCGTTCGGGCGGACGCCGCCTCCGGACACCGGACCGCTCCGCGGGCCCAGCTAGCGCTTTCATCCCCGAGGGGCAGGTCGGCACTGCGAAGGGAGCAGGTCGGCGCCGCGGGCGGAGCCGGTCGGCAACGCGATGGCCAGCAGTGAAAGAGCAAGCGAGCCGTTTCATGGCGCGACCGCCTCGTCCAGGCCGGGCGGAAGACGGGTCAACATGTCGAAATCCGCCTTATCTGACTTATCGCCTGATCTACCCTGAGTCTTCTTGCATGCCTCAATCCCTGGACGGTCCATCGTGGGTTACCGGTTAAATCCCCCTCCGGGCTGGCCGCCCGTGCCGGACGGCTTCGTCCCGCCCGCGGGCTGGCGGCCCGATCCCTCCTGGCCAGCCCCGCCGCCCGGATGGCAGCTGTGGCTGCCCGACAATGATCCATTCTCGCCATCAGCATCGGGAGCGGGATCAGGACCGGGATCGCCGTCGCTGTCGCCCGCCACGCCGTACCCGTCCGCCCAGTCTCCTGGGTACGCGGGGTCATCCCCATACACGGCCGCATCGCCATACACAGCGGCACCGCAGTACAGCCCGGCATCGCCATACAGCGCCGGATCAACGTACGAGACTGGCTCCGCTCCGTACCCATACGGCGCAGGATCGCCGCCGCAGAACGAGAGCATGAGCGGGCTCGCGATCGCCTCATTCGTGCTCGGGCTGCTTGGCGCCTTCCTGCTAACCGCGGCGCTGAGCGTGATACTCGGCATCGCTGCGCTGGCCGAGATCCGCCGGACCGGCAAGCGGGGCAAGGGCCTGGGCATAGCCGGGATCGCGCTATCGAGTGTGTGGGTCGTGGCGGTAATCGGGCTGTTCGTCGTGGGCGCCACCACCGGCGGAGGGTCGCCCGGCACCCGAACCGGCAGCTCCGGCTCGCCGGGCCGGGCCGGCCACCCGGCCAGCGTGAGCGTGTTCTCGCTGCCGGTCGGGACCTGTTTCGATAATCCCTCCGGCAACACCCTCGGCATCAACTCGGTCACCGCGATCGCCTGCACGAAAGCGCACAACGCGCAGGTCTTCGCCGGCTTCGACACCACCGGCAGCAGCTTTCCTGGAACCGCGGCACTGGAGCGGCGCGCCAACTCCGGCTGCAACGCCAGGATCAACGGGAACCTTGACCAGTCAAAGATCACCAGCACCATGTCGCTGCACTTCATCTTTCCGCAGCAGCTGGCCTGGGACTCGGGTCAGCGGCGGATCAGCTGCCTCATCGTCGACTCGCGGAACATGACGTCATCGGTCCTGGCCGCGCCTGGACAGGGCTGACACCGCGATACGGCTGAGACCGCGATACGGCTGAGACGGCGATCACGGCTTCAGGTTGTAGACGCGGGTCGCGTTGCCCGCCAGCACCAGCGACACTGTCTGCTCGTCCGGGCAGAGCTCGGCCACGGCGCGGGCGTTGCGCGCGATGCCCGGCACGCCGGGCCAGTCGGTGCCGAAGATCATCCGGCGGGTCAGCCGCGGCCAGCTGTGCCGAGCGTAGTAGCCCTGCAGCCGCGAAGGCGGAAGCCCGGACAGCTCGATCCAGACCCGCTCGCTGGACAGCGCCATGAACGCCGCGGCGTCGTACCACCAGCCGCGCCCGCCGTGGGCCAGCACCACTTCCAGCGTCCGGAAGTCACGCAGCACGTCGTCCAGCAGCACCGGGTCGGCGAAGGAGTTCGACGAGCCGGGGAAGGTGGACGTGCCGCAGTGCACGACCACGGGAATCCGGGCGTCCTGGCAGATGGCGTAGGCCGGGTACAGCGCGCGGTCGTTGGCCGCGAACCCGCCGTGTACCGGGTGGATCTTCAGCGCGACCGCGCCGAGCGCGATCTGGCGCTGGAGTTCCTCGTCGACTGGGTAGTGCAGGTGCGGGTTGATGTTGCCGACCAGGCGGAACCGGCCGCCGAAGTGCTCGGTGAGCGGCAGCAGGTCCTCGACCGGCTGGATACCGGTCACCTTGGGGCTGTACTCGGACAGCAGCAGCGCAACGTCCACGCCCTGCTCGGCCAGGTAGGCATCGAACCGGGCCGGGTCGATCGTGCCGCGGGCGTCGTAGACCTGCCCGAGCACCGCCGCGTCGCCGAAGTCCTGGGCCCAGTCCTTCCAGGCCGGCTTGAGCGTGGGCAGCCGGGCGGCATGCACGTGGGCGTCGATGAGCGGCAGGCCGTCCAGCATCTGGCAGTCCTCCTCGGCGGCGACTAGCGAAGACTGAACCCTTTTCATCCGGCGAAGTCGGGCTCACGGTACCTGGAGTCATAGGGAGGATGAAAAGAGTTCAGTACGCCAGGTGCACGTAGTCGTAGTCGAACGGCTTGCCGTTGATGCCGTTACGCGGGGGGGCGATCCACGCCGCGATCTTGCCGCGTTCGTGGACCGGCTGCATGAGCGACCGGACGTGCGTCTTGTCCACGTCGGTGGGCAGCCACTCCCCCTGGCGGCGCTGCCATTCGTCGGCCGTGAGCAGGTCCCCGTCCGGGCTGGTCTCGATCCCGGCGAACGCGCCGACCCGGCGGTTGAACGCCACGTGCGGCAGCTTCAGCCGCGCCTCCAGGCCCGCGCTGGACAGGATCCGGTTCCACCGCTTCACGCCGCTCTGGCAGTCGGTGATGTACTCCCGGCGCAGGTCGGTGTTGAGCCCGACCAGCGCGGCCACCTCGGCCTGCCCGATCTGCCCGTCATCGAGCACGTCCACCATGATCGACTCGCTGGTGAGCTTGTGGTCGTCCCGTCTGCGGTCCTCGAGCCAGCGGCCCTTCAGCCCGGCGGTGTAGTAGTTGGCCACGTTCGTCGAGGTCTCGCCGCCGAACAGGTCGAGCGACACCGAGTAGTGGAAGTTCAGGTACTTTTGGATCACCGCGAGCGGGATCCCGCCGCGCGCCGCCACCTCGTCGCTGTCATGTTCCACCATGAGCTGCGCGGTGCGCTCGACCACGCGGTCCACGCCGGTGGTCCCGACGAACATGTGGTGCGCCTCTTCCTTGAGCATGAACTCGCAGGTGCGCGACAGCGGGTCGAACGCGGACTCCTTGAGCGTGCCGAGCTGGTACTTGCCGTCCCGGTCCGTGAAGTAGGTGAACATGAAGAACGACAGCCAGTCCGGGGTCTCCTCGTTGAACGCGCCGAGGATCCGCGGCGCGTCCTGGCTGCCGGAGTTGCGGTGCAGCAGTTCCTCGGCCTCTTCGCGCCCCTCCCGGCCGAAGTGGGCGTGCAGCAGGTACACCATCGCCCACAGGTGCCGGCCTTCCTCGACGTTCACCTGGAACAGGTTGCGCAGGTCGTACAGGCTGGGCGCGGTGGCGCCGAGGTTGCGCTGCTGCTCGACCGAGGCGGGCTCGGTGTCACCCTGGATCACGATCAGCCGCCGCAGCTCGGAGCGGTACTCGCCGGGCACCTGCTGCCAGGGCGGCTCCCCCTTGTGGTCGCCGAAGCCGATGCGCCGGTCCGGGTCGCGCTCGGAAAGGAAGATCCCCCACCGGTAGTCGCGCATGGCCACATGCCCGAAGTGCGCCCACCCCTCGCGGCCCACGTTGACCGCGGTGCGCAGGTAGACGTCCTGGGTCGGCAGCGTCGGCCCCATCGACTCCCACCAGGACAGGAAGTTCGGCTGCCACGACTCCAGCGCCCGCTGCAGCCGGCGGTCGTCGCGCAGGTCCACGTTGTTCGGGATCTTCTCGCCGTAATCGGGGGTGGTCGTCATCGTTCAGACTCGCTTCCGGTCAAAGTTGGCCCGCTGCCCGGTGCCGAACCGGCGCAGCGCGCCGTCAGGCCCGGACGCGTTGGGCCGGTTGAAGATCCAGTTCTGCCAGGCGGTCAGCCGGCCGAAGATCTTCGTCTCCATCGTTTCCGGGCCCGCGAACCGGTAGTTGGCCTCGAGCCCGGACAGCGCGTCCGGGCTGAAGCTGGCCCGTTCCTCCACCGCGATGCGGACCTCGTCGTCCCAGTCGATGTCGTCGGGCGCGAACGTGACCAGCCCGAGTTCCTCGGCCTGGTCGGCCTGGAGCGGCCGGCCGGCTGCCTCGGTGGCGGCCGCGAGCGCCGCGCCGTCGCCCAGGAAGCGGGTCTGCAGCCGGGTCAGGCCGTTGCCCATCGGCAGCGGGCCCAGGTTCATCCCGTCCAGCGTCACCGTGGCAGGGCCGCCCTCCGGGTCGTCCTCGCCCACCCCGAGCAGCATGTAGCTCCGGTCGGCGGCCAGGGCCAGCTCGAACAGCGAGCCGGCGAAGCAGCTGCCCGGCTCGATCAGCGCGATCAGGCTCCGGCTGGTCACGTCCAGCCGCTTCAGCGTGCGCTTGAGGTAGTGCATGATCTCGTTGACCAGCCAGTCACCCGCGTGCTCCAGCAGCAGCCGGTCGTAGGCCAGCACCTGGCCGGGGTCACCAACCGTCTTGAGGACCCAGGTGCCCAGCTCGGGCTCGTTGGTGCGCAGGTCAAGGATCAGGTCATCGAGCTCACGGGTCATAGCCAGAGGCCAGAACGTGACGCCTGCCGCGCTGATCGAGCCGGCATCCGGCGGGTCTTGCTCCGGGCCTGCGACGGTGATCGTCGCCGTGCCGGCCGCCCGGTCCAGGGCCGCGGTCAGGTACTGGTAGCCGATGTGATCGTCGTCGCGCCGTTTGGCCAGCGGCGTCAGCCCGATCCCGGCTGTTCCGGCCGGGCGGGTGGGGCGGGTGGAGCGGGCAGCAAACTGAGCCGCCCGCTCGGCGACGGCCTGGTCCCATCGCGCCCGCGGCACCGCCTCGTCCACCAGCCGCCAGGCCGTGGCCCTGGCCCCGCCGACGCCCTCGGACCGGGTTGCGAAGTAGTCGGCCAGGTCGCGGCGCACCAGCCGCTTGTCGGTCACCCGGGTCAGGCCGCCGGTGCCGGGCAGCACCCCGAGCAGTGGCAGTTCCGGCAGCGACACCACCGACGAGCGGTCGTCGATGAGCATGATGTGCTCGCACGCCAGCGCGAGCTCGTAACCGCCGCCGGACGCGGTGCCGTTCAGCGCGGCCAGGTAGGTCTGCCCGGAGTTGGCCGAGGCGTCCTCGATGCCGTTGCGGGTCTCGTTGGTGAACTTGCAGAAGTTGACCTTCCACGCGTGCGGCGCGGCGGCCAGCATCCTGATGTTCGCGCCCGCGCAGAAGATCTTGTCCTTGGCGCTGGTCAGCACCACCGTGCGCACCTCGGGGTGCTCGAACCGGAGCCGCTGCACCGCGTCGTACAGCTCGATGTCCACGCCCAGGTCGTACGAGTTGAGCTTCAGCTCGTAGCCGTCCCGCAGTCCCCCGTGCTCGTCGACGTCCATGGCCAGCGTCGCGACCGCGCCGTCAACGCTGAGCCGCCAGTGCCGGTAGGTGCCCGGCTCGACCTGGAAGCTGACCCGCCCGGCCTCGCCCACTGAGCGGTCAAGGATCTCATCCACTGCCATCTCTTCTATGCTCTACGTATTTGCATCGCTTAGTCAAGTATCTGTAGCACATTGGCGGGCACGGGTTGTGTGGATGGACAGTTAGGCACGCTCTCTGGCGTGCTCTTTGGTCCATCCACGCTGGCTTGCCGTCCGGCCGAGCAGCAGTTTCTGGGGCTGGCGGGAAAATCGAGGGCCGTGGGACTGCTGAGGCAGCAGTCCTGCCTGGGGGGCCGGTGCGCGCCAGGCGATCAGGCGATGAGGCGGGCGCCGGGGCCGGGAATTGGCGTGATCTCGCGCGGTGAGTCCACGAGATGGTCCTCGGCGCAGCGCAGCTCGAGGTGCACCGGTGCTCCGCAGTCCCGGTGCCGTAGCTCGACCACCGGCCCGTCCGGGCTCACCGCATACGTGTTGCCCCACTCCAGCAAGGCCACGATCAGGGGGAAGAGCGCGAGCCCCTTCTCGGTCAGCCGGTATTCGCTGCGTGAGCGCTGACCGGGCTCCCGGTATGGCACCTTGCGCAGCAGCCCGTCCGCCACCAGGCGCGCCAGCCGGTCGCTGAGGACCTGCCGCGGCGCACAGATGCGCCGGCGGATGTCGTCGAACCGGCGAACGCCGTTGAACGCCTCCCTGAGCACCAGGAACGTCCACTTCTCGCCCACGATGGCCAGGGCGGCGCCGATTGTGCAGTTCTCGGTGTCGTAGTCAAGGACCCACGGCCTGCTCATCGCCCCATGCTAAGTCTGGTTGACAGACTTAGCAACGGAGGTGCAGGCTGGGTCTGTGACTCGAACTCAGTTGGACGAGGCGGGCAACGTGAGCGCGGCGGTCGAGCGGGCTGGCCCGGGTGCGGCGCGTTCCGGCGATGCCGTGCAGTACCGCTGCGCGACGGCCGCCGACTGCGAGGCGATCAGGTGGTTCGTCGCCGGGCTGTCGCTGCACACCCGGTTCCTGAGGTTCTTCACTCCGGCCTCGCCGCTCAGCTCGGCTGTGCTGCGGGCCATGTGCGGGACTGGCCGGACCACCGACGTGCTCGTCGCCACGCATGACGGCGTGATCATCGGCCACGCGATGGCGGTGGACAGCATCGGTCCCGGCGGCTGCCGGGTGACCGACATCGGCGTGGTCATAGCCGATCACTGGCAGGGCCGGGGCGTCGGGTCGATGCTCATGGGTCGGCTGGTCACGCGGGCGGCCGCTCGTGGCGTGAGCGTTCTGGTCATGGACGTGCTGCCAGAGAACCGGCCGATGCTGGCGATGATCTCCCGCCGGTGGGCGGATGCGCACTACCAATTCGGCGCCGACTCGGTGACCGTCCAGGTCTGCCTGTCAGATGCCCCCGCGGCGAAAGGAACCGCCCGTGCCGCAGCGCCCAGGGCCGCTTGACGTGCGGCCACAAGACGGCGCCCGGCTTGACCAGGGCCAGCGTGGTGAACGCCCACGGGACCGGCAGCGCAGGCGCAGCTACCAGTGGGAGGACCCGGCCCGCTCCGGGGCCGCGGCGCGAACGCTGGCGGGCCCCGACTTCCTCGGGGCCATCGCCGACGGCACGCTGCCGCCGCCACCCATCGCCAGCACACTCGGCTTCACGCTGGTCTCCGTGGTCCCAGGCCGGGCAGTGTTCGAGTTCACGCCGTCCGAATTCCACTACAACCCGATCGGATCGGTGCACGGCGGCGTGTGCGCCACGATGTGCGACTCGGCCTGCGGCTGCGCGGTGCACAGCATGCTGCCCGCGGGGACGTCATACACGTCACAGGACCTGAGCGTCAAGTTCCTGCGCGCGGTCACCACGTCGACCGGACCGCTCCGGTGCGAGGGAACCGTCATCCACCTGGGTTCCCGCACCGCGCTGGCCCAGGCCAGCATGACTGACGGCACCGGCAGGCAGTACGCGCACGCGACGAGCAGCTGCCTGATTTTCCGGCCGTGACCGCCCGGCGATAAGGGGCAAGCAGGCAGTTTTAGGTTCTGCGTGGCATTGATTTTGGCTAGAAACCAGGAAAGAGCTTTTATTATCCCGCCATTCGTGGCATCCGGCGCTTCCAAGCCATAAACTCCAGTGGTGGGCGGAGGAGTTCAGGGATGATCTCCTTCGCTACATCTGGGCGACGGCGGGATTCTTGTAAACGACGGCGGGGGTCATGCCGTCTTAAGCAATGTGAGTTGGTTCATTCGCCCAGCGGCGAGCGGCTGCTATTGGCCGCCAGGCCCTCCCGGTAATGACCGTTATCGCCCGTTTACCTGACATCCAGCCCCATAGGTGGGAGAAGACATGTCACCCGTCCGACGACGCCCCGCGGCGCCCGCATTCGGTGACACTGGGTACGCGGCCTACGACGCAGAGTCGGCATCCTTAGCCGACGGCCCTGACACCGAGCCCGTGCCACGGGTCGGCGACACCCTGATCCTGCGAGCGGTCGGCGACCCGGCCACGGCGCTGCGGCCATCCAGGCCGGCCCCCGAGGCTGAGCCGGGCACCGGCAACTACACCGGCTCGCGCCATGTCATGCAGGTCGAGGGCGGCCTCGCCCCGGTCGACGACGGGCTGGGCGCCTCCGGCTACGGCTATGAGCGGTACACCAGGCTGGCCGGCCCGCTGGACCGGCCGCGCTGGGACGAGCCCTACGAGGTCCAGTACCGGGGGATCCACCAGAGCAAGCGCGAATGGCTCGCCACCAGGCTCATCGCGCTGGTGCTCGTGGTCCTGGACGTCAGGTTCATCTACTGGCTGATCTTCCAGTCTCACTATCCCCACCTGCACGCCTGGCTCTGGCAGTCGACCGGGCACGCGGCGGCGGCCGACAGCTACATCCTCCTGCTGGTGGGGATGGCGTTTGGCTCCATCATCATGCAGCTCTTCCTGCTGATGAACGTGCTGACCGTGGCCAGGGCGTGCCTGGCGGCGCGCGACCCGATCCCGGTCGAGCCGGACCCGCGAATGCGCGTGGCGTTCCTCACCACGATCGTCCCGGACAAGGAGCCGGTCGAGATGGCGGAGCGGACGCTGCGGGCGGCCAAGGCGATCGTGTACGACGGCCAGCTCGACCTGTGGCTACTCGACGAAGGCGACTCGGACGAAGTCCAGCAAATGTGCCAGCGGCTTGGTGTCCATCACTTCAGCCGCAAAGGCCGGGGTCACCTGGAACTTGACACGGGCATGTTTGCCAATAAGACAAAGCACGGCAACCACAACCGCTGGCTGTGGGAACATGCCGGCGAATATGACGTGGTCATGTTCGTCGACACGGACCACGTGCCGCTTCCGATCATGGCCGAACGGCTCCTTGGCTATTTCCGCGACCCGAACGTGGCGTTTGTGGTCGGCCCTCAGTTCTACGGCAACCAGGAGAACCGGATAACCCGGTGGGCCGAATCGGCCCAGTACCTATTCCACAGCGTTATTCAGCGGGCCGGAAACCGGCGGAGATGCGCAATGCTCGTCGGCACCAACGCGGCCGTGCGAACTAGCGCGATCAAGAAAGGCTACATCGACTCCATCACCGAGGACATGGCGACGAGCCTGTGGATTCACGCCACCAGGAACAAGGAGACAGGCCGGGCGTGGCGGTCTGTCTACACTCCCGACCTGGTTGCGGTGGGCGAGGGGCCGAGCTCGTGGAGCGAGTTCTTCGGCCAGCAGACCCGCTGGTCGGCGGGGACGTTCGAGGCCATCCTCCGCCAGGTCTGGCGGGTGGGATCCAAACTCCGGCCCGGTGCGGCGCTTCACTACTTCCTGATGCTGACTTACTACCCGTCCATCGCCATCGGATGGATCATGGGCATCTTCATAAGCGCCTGCTACCTCGGGTTCGGGATCAGCAGCCTGCGCACCGACGCGGGCTGGTGGCTCACCTATTACATCGACGTAGCGGCGATGCAGTTCCTGCTCTACCGGTTCATGCGGCGCCACAACGTGAGCCCGCATGAACCGGCGGGATCGTCGGGGCTTTCCGGGATGCTCGTGTCGGCGCTGACCGCGCCGATCTACGCACGAAGCCTGATCAAGGTCCTGCTGCGCCGCAAGCTGGCATTCAACGTCACGGCCAAGGGAAGCACATCGAGCCGGGACCGGCTGTGGACATTCCGGTACTCGCTGATGTGGGCCCTCGTACCGATCGTGGTCCTGCCGCTGGCGCTGCTGCGCCATCGGCCCTTCCCCATGATGATCGCCTGGACTGCCGTCATCCTGGCGGTCTGCCTCGCGCCCGTCGGGATCTGGCTGACCGATCGCGCGCTCGGCGTGGCCTGGGAGCGCTCTGGGCGAGCGCGCTCGGCCCGGGAGCGCGCGGCGCGCGAGTACGCCGCGGTGCGGGCGATGCGCGAGCACGCGGCGCTGCGGGAACGCTCTGGGCGGGACCGGTCCGCGCGGGACCGCTCCCCGCTGGACGCCGTCAGCTACCGGCCGGCTGAACCACCGTATTCGCAACCCACGAGAAAGGAGCGGGTCGAGCGATGAGCAGATTATCGGTGCTCGCCCCCGAGAGCGGTCCCTGGACCAGCCCCACGGGCCGGCCCAGGAAGCGGTTTTCCCATCGGATGCTGGCCATTCCGGCAGCGCTGCTGGCGGCCGGCGGGGTCATCGCCGTCAACGTGCCGACGGTCGGCGCGGCCGTGGCGGAGTGGTACCACCAGTACCAGATCACCAGGCCGGCCTACGAGGCCAAGTACGGCCTCTGGGTCAAGCTGAACATCCCGGCCAAGTTCCGGGTGAACGGCATCCACTCCACCCTGCTCTACAACGGTGATGTCCTCATCATGGCCGGGTCAGGGAACAACCAGGCGTTCTTCAACGCCGGGACGTTCAAGACCCTCCTGCTCAACCCGGTGACCATGCACGAGCAGCTCATCCCCACACCGTGGGACCTGTTCTGCGCCGGCCACATCGAGCTGCCCGACGGGAACATCCTGATCGCGGGCGGGACCGCCCGCTACGAGAACCTGGACCCGAAGTACGCGGCCGGCGCCATGACCGTCATGAACAACGACCCCGCCCAGGCCTGGACCCTGCCCAAGGGCACGATCTTCACCTCCCCGGACGGCACGGCGTTCGCGTCGGCCATGGCGACGACGGTCCCGCGCGCGACCAGGCAGCCGAACCCGGACGGCGGGCGGCCGATCGTGACCGCGGGCCAGCAGAGCGTCTGGGTGGATGCGGTCAAGAAGGGCAGGGGCTCGCTGATCGGGTCGGCCGAGGAATACCAGATCCGGGGTCTGCTCGGCCCCCAGGCCAACAAGCTCCTGTACGGCGTCGGCACGCCGATGACCCTGCAGAAGCAGAACTTCGATGGCACCAACGACGCGTACATCTTCGACGTCAGGACCTCGCGGTTCGTGAAGGTCAACTCGATGAACTACGCCCGCTGGTACCCGACCCTGGCCGAGATGGGCAACGGCATGGTGATGGCCATGTCCGGGCTGAACCAGGTGGGCCAGATCACGATGAACAGCGAGATGTACAACCCCAACACGAACACTTGGAAGACCGGGCCGTCGCACGGGTTCCCGACCTATCCGGCGACGTTCCTGACCGAGAACGGGCAGCTGTTCTTCACTGGGTCCAACGCCGGGTACGGCCCGGCCACCCCGGCCTGGCGCACACCCGGGTTCTTCAACACCAAGACCGGCGCCTTCCGCCCGGTGCCCGGCATACCGGACCCGCAGGACCTGGAGACCAGCGCCTCGGTCCTGCTACCGCCCGCCCAGAACCAGACGTTCATGGTGCTGGGCGGCGGCGGCGTCGGCCAGTCGAACTCGTCGACCGCCCGCACCGCGCTGATCGACACCGCGGCCCCGGACCCGCACTGGGTGCGCGGCCCGTACCTGGCCGAGCCGACGCGCTACCCCATCACCGTGCTGCTGCCCAACGACCAGGTGCTGGTGACCGGCGGGTCGAAGTACTACCGCGGGGAGCACGGGAGCGACAACCGGGACACGCGGATATACGACGTGGCGAGCAACTCGTTCTCCTGGGCGGCTGACTCGATCACCGGCCGCGACTACCACTCGGGCGGGCTCCTGCTGCCCAACGGGAGCGTGCTCACCCTGGGCGGTAACCCTCTGTTCGGCAACGAGGAAGACACCGCGCCGCAGACCTTCAACCAGGAGATCGACGTCTACTACCCGCCGTACTTCTTCCAGGGCACCCGCCCGAGCGTCCAGTCGGCGCCGAAGGTCATGGCGCTGCGGCACAGCTACCTCATCAAGGTCTCGCAGGCGGCGGGCATCAAGGCCCTGCGGCTGATGCGGCCTGACAACCCGACCCACGTGACCGACGTCAACCAGCGCTCGATCGCGGTCGGCTTCGCCCAGGCCGGTGACGGCGAGCTCAGGATCACCCTCCCAGCGAACCCCAACCTGGTGCCGCCGAGCTATTACATGCTTTTCGCGGTCAACCAGAAGGGGCTTCCGTCCGCCGGCTACTGGGTCCGGGTCCCGTGACCCGGTGATGCTGACTCCCCCGGTTGGCCGGCGAAGCTGGCGCGCGGCCGCCCTGGCCGCAGTGACCACGGCGTCGCTGCTGCCCGCGGCGGCCTGCGCCCCGGCTTCGGGCGCCCCGGCCGCCACCGGCACCGCCACCCGGCTGTATGCGTATCCGGGCAACCCGCTCTTTGCCGCCGCCCTGGTGAAGGCCACCGGCGATCAGTCCGAGGTGGCCGCGCTCAGGCAGATCGCGCGGACCCCGTCCGGCATCTGGCTGGCCGGGGAGCCGTATGACATGCAGGAGGTCAGGCGGGTGACGCTGGCCGCCGCCCGGGCGCACGCCATTCCGGTGATCGTCGCCTACAACCTGCCGGACCGTGATGCCTGCGGGAAGCTCTCCACCGCCCCCCGGCGCACGGCATCGGGCTACAAGCGGTGGATCAGCCGGCTGGCCGCCGCCATCGGCACCGGCGATGACATCATCATCGTGGAACCCGACGGGCTGCCGGACATCGTCCGCGGCTGCCTGAGCCCGGCGCAGGCCCGCGAGCGCTACGAGCTGCTCCGGTACGCGATGCAGCGGCTGGGCGCCCTGCCGCACGCCCGGGTCTACCTGGACGCCGGCAATCCCGGCATGTTCGGGAATCCGGCGCAGCTCGCGGGGCCGCTGGAGCGGGCCGGCATCCGGTACGGTCGCGGATTCTCGGCGAACGTATCGAACTTCCAGTGGACGGCGGACGTCGTGACCTGGAGCCAGCAGCTCGAGCGGGCCCTCGGCGGCCGGGCCGGGGCGGTCATCGATACCAGCCGCAACGGCAACGGGCCGTACACCGGCCCCGATGCTCCGCAGTGGTGCAACCCGCCGGGCCGGGCCCTGGGCCCAGCGCCGAGGCTCGACCCCGGTCCGGCCGGGATCGACGCCTACCTGTGGGTCAAGGACCCGGGTGCCAGCGACGGGCCATGCAACGGCGGGCCCGCGGCCGGCCGGTTCTGGCCCCAGTACGCGGCTGGCCTGGTGCAGAGGAGTGATCATCCGTGACCCAGCACGTGAAGCGCGCGCCGGTGACCGCGTGGCCGCGCACCTGGAGTACCGAAGATTGGGCCCGTCCCGGCATTGCCCGGCGCCGGATCCAGGTCGCCCTGGGGCTGCTGTGGCTCCTCGACGGGCTGCTGCAGTTCCAGCCCGCCATGTTCACCAGGAAATTTGCCACCCAGGTGATCGCCCCGGCCGCAGTGGCGCAGCCAGGCTTCGTGGCTGGCCCGGTCAACGAGGTGGTGCGGATCATCCTGTATCAGCCCGCCGTCATGGATGTGGGCTTCGGGCTGATCCAGCTGGCGCTCGGGGCCGGCATCCTGTTCCCGCGAACCGCCCGCTGGGCCCTGGCCGCCTCGGTGGCCTGGGCGCTGGCCGTCTGGTACCTGGGCGAGGGACTCGGCGGCCTGTTCGGCGGCGGCGCCAGCCTGCTCACCGGAGCGCCCGGGGCGGCCCTGCTGTACGCGGTGCTGGCCCTGGCCGTGTCTCCGCGGCGCGGCCGGGACCCGCGGGGCCAGCGGCCGGCCCGGTGGGCGGCCGTGGCCTGGGCGGTGGCCTGGCTCGGCGGGGCGGTCCTTCAGCTACTGCCCGGCGTCGACACCAACGCCTCCATCAGCATGGCCCTGGCCATGAACGCGTCGGGTGCGCCGGCGTGGCTCGCCGCCATCGGCAATCACCTGTCTGCGCTGGTTCCCGCCTACGGCGCGTCGATCGTCATCGATCTGGTGGTGCTCCAGGCCTTCGCGGGCCTCGGGGTGCTGATGGGGCGCCGGACCAGGCTGGCGGCCGTCACCGTGGGCATCGGGCTGTCGCTGGCGTACTGGGTGACCGGCCAGGACTTGGGGCAGCTCGGGTCGGGAATCGCTACCGACCCGAGTACCGCCCCGCTGCTGGTGCTGCTGGGCGTCACCGTTCTCGGCTCTGCTCCGTGGCGGCCGGCCCGGTTCAGCCCGCGTACAGGGCGTCGATGACGTCGGCGTACTTGGCGTGCACCACCCGCCGCTTGAGCTTCAGCGTGGGCGTCAGCTCCTCGCTTTCCGCGGTCCACTCCACCGGCAGCAGCCGCCATCTCTTGACCTGCTGAACGCGGGCCAGCCGCTGGTTGGCCTCGGCCACGGCCTTGCCGACCTCCTCCAGGACTGCCGGGTCCTCGGCCAGCTCGGCCACGGACGCTGCGGCAAGGCCGCGGGCCCTGGCCCACGCGGGCGCCACGTCGCCGTCCAGGGTCAGCAGCGCCACCACGTACGGCCGGCCGTCTCCGTAGCTGAGCGCCTGGCCGATCAGCGGATGGGCAACCAGCAGGTTCTCGACCGCGGCCGGCGAGATGTTCTCCCCGCCCGAGGTGATGATGAGCTCCTTCTTGCGGTCCACGACGGAGAGGAAGCCGTCGGGGTCCAGCGACCCGATGTCGCCGGTGTGCAGCCAGCCGTCGGCGTCGATCAGCTCGGCGGTGCGCCCGGGCAAGTTGAGGTACCCGGGGGTGTTCAGGGGCCCGCGGGTCAGGATCTCGCCGTCATCGGCGATCCAGATCTCCACCCCCGGCACCGCCCGCCCCACGGTGCCCAGCCGGAACGCGTCCGGGGTGTTGGTGGTGAACGCTCCGGTGGTCTCGGTCATCCCGTAGACGTCGAGGATCTTCATGCCGAGCCCGGCGAAGAACTCCGCGACATCGGGCGGCAGCGGTGCCGCCGCGCTGACCACCGTGGCGGCGTCGCCCAGCCCGAGCAGAGAGCGGATCGGCCGCAGCACGTTCTCGTCGGCCAGGCGGAACTCCTCGGCCAGCTCGGCGGGGGTGGTGTTGCCGAACTCGCAGCTCTTTACGTACTTGCGTCCGGTCGCCATGGCCTGGTCAACCGCGGCCTGCCGGGCCGGGTCCTGCTCGGCGGCCAGCAGCGCCTGGATACCGGCCTGGATCTTCTCCCAGACCCGGGGCACGCCGAAGAACGCGGTGGGCTTGACCGCGCCGACGGTCGCGATCAGGTCGGTGGTCGCGTTGTGGCAGAAATGCACGTGCCAGGCGTAGTGCAGCGGCAGGTAGATGGTGAACATCCGCTCGGCGATGTGGGCCAGCGGCAGATAGGACACCCACCGGGTGCGCGGCTCGACGAACCCGGTGAACTCCCCGGACACCACCTCGTAGAGCACGCTGCGGTGGGTGATGATGACGCCCTTGGGATTGCCGGTGGTGCCCGAGGTATAGAGCACGGTCGCGGGGTCATCGGGCCCGATCGCCGCCACCCGCTCGGTCACCGCGGCGGGCGCCGCGGCCAGCCGCTCCCGGCCCAGCGCCGTGAGATCAGCCCAGCTCAGGTAGGGGTCGCCGGCCGGGCAGGCCGCGGTATCCCTGACGATGATCTTCACCAGGCCCGGCAACTCGGCCAGCACCGGCTGCCAGCGGGCCAGTTCCCCCTCGCCGTCCAGCACCGCGATCCGGGCGTCGCAGTCGCCGGCGACGAACCGGATCTGGTCCGAGGCGAGGGTCGCGTAGAAGGTGACCGGCACTCCCCCGGCGTGCATCACCCCGAGGTCGGCCAGCACGTGCTCGACCCGGTTCGGCAGCATCAGCGCGACCCGCTCGCCGGGCTGCAGCCCGAGGTCGATGAGGGCGGCCGCGAGCTCGAGCGCCTGCTGCCTGGTCTGCTCCCAGGTGATGGTGTGCCACGGCCCGCCGCCGTCGCGGTCGGAGAACGCGGGATCGCCGCCCCACCGCTCGGCGGTGGCAGCCAGGTGATCGGCGACGGTCTCGCCCCCGGCCGCCCGCTCGATCTCCGCCCGCTGCCCCA